>SDBT01001768.1_pt1 | contig 38561 bp, 28 predicted proteins | sample 2277101 | NCBI WGS metagenome assembly SDBT01 (sample SAMN10404973, study PRJNA504765) | marine sediment metagenome | isolation source: marine sediment core GS10_PC15, 103 cmbsf | place: Arctic Ocean: Southern Knipovich Ridge | collected 2010 | reverse complement strand
GAGTTCGAACTACAAACGTCCTGCCGAGCAATCGCCACATGGCCGGGGCAAGGAACGAATCGAACCGCACCCAATCTATCGCCCGAGCAATCACTAGCGGGGATTTACTCGCATCAAAATCACTTCGCAATGGACCCAACTGATCGAGGCAGAGAAACTCGACCGAACCATTGCTGCCAATCGTCTCAACCAGTTCGTCGGCTGCTGCGGTAGCGTCTATCTGCCTATCGAGCACCAACTGCTGTTCAGCACCGCTGAGAGCCGCCTGGATTACCGACGAATGCGCGACGTCCGACTGGACAAACTCGCCCAACATCCCACGGATGAAGTCGAACTTGCCGGCGCGTTTGGCTTCGATGATCTTACGAGCACCTGCACCGATACCCTCAAGGCGCTGGTTCATCTCCTGGAGGGTTTCGATCCTGCTTACCAGGCCGGAACGGGCCTCGCGTTTTTGAGCCAGTTCCTGCTGCTGGGTGGAACGGCTGGCTGCAACGGACTGGTGTTCGTGGCGAGTCTTATCCAGACGCTGCTGCGAATCGTCTAGAACAGATTCGACATCGGAAAGCTTGGCCTTTACCTGGGCTCTGAAGGTAAGTAACTGGCGGATATCGTTGGCGACCTGGTCGGCCTTTTCGGCTAGGGAATTCTTCCTGCCGTGGAGGCTCTTCTGAAGATCGCTTTGAGATTGAATCTCATTATGTAGTTGAGCTGTCCTTCGCAGAAGGTCGATAGTGCCGGCCTTTTCGTCCTCCAGCTGGACTTCCAACTCACCGAGCCCCTTAGCACCTGATTGGTACTGGGCCATTACTTCCTGGTGGTCGGCTTCGAAGTGGGTCACCTGCAGGTCAATCTGGCTGAGCTGGTCCTGGCGAGCAGTGATCTGCTGATTGATCTGGTCGAGTTTAGCTTCGGCGGATTCGCAACGGGAAGCTGCGGCGACGATCTGCTCGCCAAGTTCGGTCACCCGGCGAGCAAGCATATCTACCCGCTCGTGAGTGGTAATGATTGAAGCGCCGGTTTCTGTGATTTGCTTTTGAAGCGACGCAGCCTGGCGATCCATATCGATCAGTTCAACTTCCGCTGAGCTGCGGGCTGCTTCAAGCTGGTCCAGACGAGACTCTATAGCGGTCAGGTTGTCGGTGGATTTATCCAGGTGGGCCTGTAATTCTTTTCGCCGGACAGAGAGGCTGTGATATTGGGCCAGCAGGTGCAGGCTTCTCAGCTGGCCTAGCTGTTGGGTATAGTTCTGGTAATTGCGTGCCTTTGACGCCTGGTATTTGATCGAACGGAGTCGCTTTTGGATTTCGGCGACAATATCGTTCAGGCGGAGCAGGTTCTGCTGGACTCTTTCGAGCTTGCGAGCAGCTTCTTTCTTGCGTGCCTTATAACGGCTGATTCCGGCGGCTTCGTCGAAGATCGCCCTTCGATCTTCCGGTGATGCCTGGAGAAAACCCTCTACCCTTCCCTGTTCGATAAGGCTATAGGCATCCCTTCCTATACCGGTATCCATGAACATCTCTCGGATATCTTTCAGCCGGGCAGGAGCCTTATTTATCAGGTATTCGCTCTGGCCTGAACGGAACAGACGGCGGGCAATCGAAACCATCCCATTGTTGGTCTGGTCATCTTTGCCCACAGGCTGGAGAAGCCCGCTGGAGTTGTCGAAGACAAGAGTGACTTCGGCTGACCCTGATGCGCGACGGGTTGAAGATCCGTTAAAGATTACATCGGCCATTTCGCTGCCGCGAAGAGATTTAGCCGACTGTTCGCCGAGTACCCATTTGATGGCATCGACGATATTGCTCTTTCCGCATCCATTGGGCCCGACGATACAACTAACGCCATCGTCGAACTCAAATTCCGTACGGTCTGCGAAGCTCTTGAACCCTGCCAATAAGAGTTTCTTCAGTCTCATCGTCTGCGTCTTCCTTAACGCCCGAGCCCGGCGCACATCCGTTTTTACCGGCGATAAGCCTACTCGGCCATATCGCCTCTGCCGGACTCAAAGTCCTCCCTGTACATTCTGACGATCTCGCTTGTCGGCTGCAAGATGAACTTCGCAGGTATATCTTCCTTACACAAGCCGTAAAGGGCTCTTACGACCTGTCCGTAAGTGAGCCCCAGTCCGTGGACCTTGCCATTGAAGTCCGGTTCAGGCCTTGTTCCCAGCACTTTGACGAGTGTAGCTACCGAGAAATCGAACTTAAATGTCTCACTGAATTGGGCGGGACCTTCTACGGTTCGATAGGCCAGAATTTTTTTATCGTCTGGGCCGGCCTTTATCGTCAGAAGCTCATCGGCGGTGGTAAAAAAGACAGGTTTGGAGACGATCATATCCTTGCCGAAAAGAACTATCCGAGGCTTTTCGGTCTGGGTGGCGTAGATGACATAGTCCTGATTGGTCTCGACCAGGTCCAGATCGAACTGATCTGAGATGTTTAATCGTTTGATGTGAGAGAATCTACCGTGGCTTAGGAGGGACTCATAAGCAGCTACCTGAACAAGGGCATTGGGGCTGTCGAGTAATTTTCTCAGTACTGGCTTGGCCCGAAGGATTTTCGGATGCCGGCCTAGTTCTTCCACTGCGGTAATCTGGAGTGGCGACTTATCGTCGCTGGCGAAATCCAAAAGTACGTCGGCGGCGGTATAATCGCCCATCCGCAGGCCGGCTCGCGCGGTGTAGAAGGCCGTCTTATAGTTATCCGAAACGTAAAGCGGTTTAAGCATCGGCAGTAGCTGCCTGCCCACAGCCTCGAATACCATCGCAACCTGCTCATGGTCGGCCTGTTCTAACTTCAATTCCTCAATCAGATCCAACAGGTGCCTTTCCCAGCGGGGCCCGGTCAAGGTCAACGGCGTGTGCAATACCAATGACAGAAAGTGTTCATAATCGTCCCGCCACCGGGGGGGAACCTTAAGGTTAATGGTGTAGGAGTCGGTGGCGTTGGCGATTTTTTTCCTGCCGCCGAACTGCTCGTTCAGGCGAGTTTCAATTTGCCGACATCGGGCGTAATCGCCTTGGATTAGCTGGAGTCTTATTGGCCTGTCGCGCAGGAGTTCCAATCCGCCGATCACCCTGCCTTTGCGGGTGGCCATCATGGCTGCCGGATCGCCAAAGTCTATAAATGGATCAACAAATATCGACCCACTTGATTTGGCCCAGACAAAACTTGGTCCCCCCGGCGTGGCCCTGCCGGCCCAAGCTACGTACATCCCGACCGGCATGAGATACCCGCCATCCAATGTGCGTGTCTGGGTCTGAGGGAAGCTGTTGACAAAGACGTCGAACGTACTGCCGGCTGGGGCTCCGGGCGGCAGTGTCGCTGCCAGCAGGACGGGGGCAGTGTCTCGGTCGTTGAGAATTCGCTTGGGCGTCAGGTTTTGTGTGTTGTAGCTGTACCTTCCGATATTGTGCCGGCCAAACATTTTGCCGTAGTACTCTAAAAGATGGCCGGGAACTTCCGACGAGCCGTTCGTGCCAAGGGCTATCACCAACCCGTATCCCTGTAGGTTCATCTGCCCACCACCGAACAGAATGGCGTACTGGCCTATGGTGCCTTCGAGGTAAATGGGAAGCTTATCGGACGATTCGGCGGCGATGGATTGCGAGTTATTACTCGAATCGTTGAGATTGCACCCGGCGGTAAAGGCCAGAAATGCAATTGCGGTTACGGCCACAACGGTAGTAATCTTGGACATTGCTTACCTCAGGTAAGCCTGTAGTTAAAGTCTCTCGCTTGTGGGCAGGCTGATAAGTTTTTTTTTCGCCGGCCCGGTTCGCAAAGGGTTTCAGGCTTTTGGCGGCCGAAAAATCGGCACGGTGGGTTGGATTGCCGGTTAAGCTTATCTCAGCTAATCAGCCGATACGCCCAGCCGATCGACCAGCATCACATCACTACAGAAGATAATACCGATTATCGCTGCCCAGGTCCAGCTACCTGCGATCAGTAGTCCTTGTAATTGTCGAAGCTGGGGCGGCCGTCTTTGGCACCTGCCGAAGAACCTGTGTTTATTGCAGGCTTCACCGGCGATGGGTCAACTGCCGGCTTGGGCGGGAGGGTCAACTTCTGGCCCGGTTCTAACTTACGCGGGACAACCGAGGGGTTGGCCTTGGCTATCAGGTATTCATACTTGCCCTGGCCGTAGTTGGCTTGGGCGATCGTCCAGAAACTGTCGCCGGCCTTGACAACATATGTTTTCTGGCCGGTCAGTGACGTAGTTATTTTTCCGGCGGAAATGCCGGCGTAACTTGGGGGCTTTATTGCCCGAGACGGCAACGGCGGGATTATCAGCTTCTGTCCCGGCCGAATGACCGAACCAGGCCGGAACGACGGATTAGCTTGATCGATCAGATACCAGTAGTCGCCCCGGCCGTATTGCTTCTTGGCGATCTTCCAGTGCGAGTCACCTTCCTGGACGACATAAACTTTCCCCCCACCGGCCCGGCTTGCCGCACTGGCTGATGCGGTTTTTACCTGCGATCTGTCCTCGCTGGGAATCGGCGGAAGTGTCAGCTTCTGACCCGCCCTTAGCCCGGAAGGATTGACCGCCGGGTTCGCCCTGGCGATCAGTTCGTAGTGCTTGCCGTGGCCGTATACCTTCTCGGCGATACCCCAATAGCCGCGGGTGTCTTCGGCGGCAACGATATAAGTCTGCGGCCCCGACGGAGTCCTCGCCGGAATATCCGCCACCAATTCGATAACCTCAATCTCATCCATCGACGGTGCAGACGGTTCAGGCTCCGTAGCCAATTTCGGGATTATGACGGTCGGTTCTGGCAGGTCGATGGTTATCGCAGCAACGTCGGGGGGCGATGCAGTTGTCGGCATTGGCTTTCGCGGGATTATCAAATCAGCTAGTTCTGATTCGAGTGATTTGCTCGCCAGATCCAGCTCGTCGGCCCGGGTTACCGGCACGTTTACCTGTTCGGTTGGAATCGTCTTGTCGGTTAATAGATCGCCGCCGTCTGGGCCGGAACCGACATAGAGAATATACCCTACCACCCCTACCGCCAGGACAATGCCGACTGCCACGCCGATCTTGACATCCTTGTGCATCTTTTCGCTCCTGCCAAATGGCCAATCCGTCGCCGTTCGATACCGGACATTCTATAGCCCAAACCACCTGCGGTAAACATTTTCTGCCGCGATCAGGCGGAATTGTTCGCGCCAGACGAAACTTTTTCGCCAAAGACGCAGCAAATCAACTTCTTCCTTTAAATAAGGGGTTTAGTTTACTCATAACCTTCGATTTCCTTCGATATTCTTCCATTTTCTTTGCTCGTTTGTCTCGGGTTCTCGGCCGAAGTCGATGCTTTTGCTGAAAATTCGAGATTCTTCGAGGTTTTTCAATCTACGATGAGGAATGAAATCTTTTCGGGGTGGCATGCTTGAAGTTTACAGAAGCATGCTCTTGGTAGGGTTGGCAACTTGTTGCCGACGGAACGAATGGCTCAAGATTGCGTCGGCAGCGGAGCTGCCAACCCTACAATTTTCCGGTTTGTTAGGTCCGCGTATTGGGATGTGAAAAAGGATGTGCCTCTACTTTCATCCAGATGACCTCTCTTGCGCGCGCAAAACCGGTTGTGTGTTTTGATTGGTCTGCCCCAACTCCCGGCCGGGCCGACGAATATCCCCCATGAAAAAATTTCATTTTTCCCCGACCCACCAAAAGACAGGACACCATTTGCGCGCGGGGCAGGCAATTACTCCGCGGCCGGCACCCGCTTCGGATTCCTCTTGGGGAACAGCCACTTCGTTTTTCAGTGGGTCTTGGCCGGCAATAATATCGGCGACCAGTGCCAGGAAGGCAGCCTGAGAGCGGCTGAGATCTCCGATGGTATCGAGGATCCGTTGAGCGTTTCCGGAGGCGATATTATCCTGAATGGATTTCGGGGGAATAATATGCCGTAACTGACGGGAGTAGTAGTTCCAAACCGGGTAGATCACCAAGGCGATCTTCTCCACTTCTGTAGGCGTTGTTGGCATCATCTTGCTCCGGCTGCGCATAAAAAAGCGCGAGGTCAAGTATCCGACGGAATCCCTGCACTAGGGCGCCCGCGAGAGCGCTTCAACACAGTTCATCCGCCGGACACCGGACCCCGCGCGTAATACTAGGTACTGCGGCGCGAGGCCGGGCCCGACGGTATGACGCCCTGTTGAAACTTCCCGGCTTTCGCCGGACTCGCGGTTTCCTAGTTGGGCGATAATACAATTCGTCGTACGTTATTTAATTGTCTAAATGAACCTTACAGCCACCGGCGATTCGCGTCAAGACGGGGATTGAGAAGTAGGGTCGGCAACCTGACTGCCGTCAGGCAGGTTTCGTTGCCGACGATTGCAGTTTCTATTTCCCCGTTGGCAACCGGTTCGACGTACTCACCGCAGGGAGTACCCGCGACCTACTTAAAAGCTGAAAAAGTTGACCTAAGCTTCACTCCGGCTGCGTATAATATATATGTACAGCGGCGCGGGGTTGGGTCCGACGGTACAACGCCCTGTCGAAACTTCCGGCTTACGCCGGGCTTGCGGTTTCCACTCAGAAGTAGGGTCGGTAACGAAGTTGCCGGCCCTACTTACTTACCCCCTACTCACACGCATTGTTAGGCACTTCAGGCTTGCGAGGTTGCCAGTTCGGGTTGGGCTGGGGGATTTTCGCTTCAACGTCGGCCTGCCAGGCGTGGAGGCGGGCGAGTAGATCGCTCGCGATTTCCGGCTGGGTCTCAGCGCAGTTGCGCTGCTCGGAGATATCGTCGGCAAGATTATACAGCTCGACGCACCCTGTCTCGAAAAACTCAATCAGCTTCCAATCGCCATATACTACCGCCCCGGCCGGCGTGTTACCCTGATTCGAATAGTGCGGGTAGTGCCAGAACAACCCCCTCTCAGCCAGTTCCTGACGCCCCTCAAAAAGCCCCCTTAGCGACACGCCGTCTACGTGCTGGGCGGGACGAGGCTCCAGGCCGGCAAAGTCGAGGAACGTTGGATAGTAATCCGTGCTTGTCGTTGGCGTATCGCAAACAGTCCCGGCGGCAACGCGGCCGGGCAAGCGCACGATCTTACAAACGCGCGTGCCGCCTTCGTAGTTGAAGCCCTTGCCCTCGAACAGCGGCAAGTTGCACGTCGGCGCGCCCTCGGCCGTGGAGAGCCCGCCGTTATCGGAAGTGAAAACCACCAGCGTATCGTCGTCGAGGCCTTCATTGGCCAGCGCATCGAGCAGCCGGCCGACGTTGGTATCCATGTTTTCGACCATCGCCGCATAGGCCGGGTCGGACTGGATTATGCGCCGCTGGAGGTTCTGGTCTTTCTTCTGTTCGAAGGGGAACGGCTCGCCTTCGACGATTGCGTCGATCTGGTCGAGCTTCAATTCCCGTGCCTTCTTGCGATACTTCTCGACAAGATCGGCGGGCACATCGATGGGGATATGCACCGCGTAGTGGCACAGGTTCAAAAAGAATGGCCGGTCGGCGTCGCGCCGTTGAATCAGGCCGATAGCTTCTGCGGTAAGCCGGTCGGTAAGGTATTCGCCGTCTGGGCCGTCGGGCAGCGAGTCGATACCGTAAGGGCTGAAGTAGCCCTGCTTGGGCGAGCCCCAATGACAGCCGCCGAGGTTTACGTCGAAGCCGTGGTTTTGAGGGTAGAACGGCTGGTCGCCGAGGTGCCACTTGCCGACGTGCCATGTCTGGTACCCGCCGTCTCGCAGTGCCGATGCTACGGAAGTTTCCTCCAGCGGCAGGTAGTGCAGATACGGCGTGTCGAGCAGGCGGCCGAAGGATTCGCCGGGAATCCAGTTGGTCAGGCCAACTCGCGCGGGATACTTGCCGGACATAATACTAGCCCGCGTTGGCGAGCACACCGGGCACGATGCATAAGCGTTTGTAAACCGCATACCCTCAGCTGCGAGGCGGTCGAGGTTGGGCGTCTCGTAGAACTCGGAGCCGTAGCAGGTGAGGTCGCGCCAGCCGAGATCGTCGATAAGAATGAACACAATGTTTGGCTGGGGCATTTTTTTTACTCCGGAACAACGACCACCGCACTAGCAACGCGCATTGAGTTTAGACAAGCCCGGCCCGCCCGGCAAGCCTGCTTTCTTTCATCGGCTGGGGGCGTTACTATTACCCCAGACACCACTTACCAGGAGCGCGACGCGATGACTGAATCTAAAATCGTCTATTTCGACAAGCCCGGCCCCGACAATACCGAAGCTCTGGCGAAGATCGTAGCCGAAGCTGCCAAGGAATTGCAGATCGACACGGTGGTTGTCGCGTCGAATTCCGGCGCAACTGGCCTGGCCTTTGCCAAGGCGCTGGCCGAGCAGGAGATAAACCTCGTTTCAGTTACCGAACATGCCGGCTTTAAAGGCGGCGACGACTGGGTAATTACCCGCGAAAGCTGGGACGCACTCGAGAAGGCCGGGGCGAAGGTCGTCATGGCCTCTCACGCACTAAGCGGCGTGGAGCGGTCTGTTACCAACAAGTTCGGCGGGGTTTCGCGCGTCGAGATTATCGCCCACACGCTGCGACGTTTCGGCCAGGGAATGAAAGTAACCGTAGAGGTAGCCGTCATGGCTGCCGACGCCGGCGCGATAACCACCGATACCGACATTATCGCCGTTGGCGGTGCGGGTAAGGGAGCAGACACAGCCGTGGTCTTACGCGCAGCCCACCAGAACAATTTCTTCGACTTGAAGATCCGCCGCATCCTGGCAATGCCGGTGAATTAGTGAACGGCGAGTGGCTTTGGTAAGGGTAGCTACGATATACTCCTGCTTTGAAATCTTTAGATGATGGCAATTGAAAGGTGATGTTTGCTATGAGGTTAGTAACTGTTTTTGGCGTGGTCTTGGTTCTGATCTTCGCCACGGGCTGCAAGTGGTCTGATAGCAAGGTTCGCCAAAGCCAGTCGCGGGGCAATCTTGTTGTCGCGGCTCTTGAATCCTACATGCAGGACAACGGCCAATATCCCCCTTCGCTAGAATCGCTTGTACCAAAATATCTCGAAACCATCCCTCAGCCTGTCGCTGGAGATAGAGAGTGGATATATGAAGTGTGGGTGAAGGATGATAAACATGGTTTCCATCTCAGGTTTCAAAATGGAAACCGCGGTCACCTGTGCTCTTATTCGCGGGATGGTTCTTGGTTTATAGACACAAGATAGTGGACAGTGCGCGGACTTTGGTGCGGTGAGTTTACCGAGCAAGTTGCACGCACTATCGCTCATGGAAATCAAGCTCAAGCATGGCAGCCAGCAGAGGAAACCCATGAACATCCATTACACAGACTCCCTCGGCGGGCTTGGCCCCGAAATGCTCCAAGGCTTCTTTGCCGGCTGGGAATCGCCGCCTCCACTGGAAACACGCTGGCGGATGCTCCACAACAGCCAACATGTCTGGTTGGCCGTCGACGAAGCTTCGGGCAAGGTTGTGGGGCTCATCAATGCCATCACCGACGATGCCAACTTCGCCTTCATTCCCTTGCTGGAAGTACTGCCAGAATACCGCTCGAAAAAGATCGGAACACAACTCGTCCAGAAAATGCTGCACACTTTGCAGGACTTCCCTTGCATCGATTTGACCTGCGACGAGAACGTCCAGCCGTTCTACAAACAATGCGGAATGCAGCGCTCCCGCGGAATGGTTATCCGGGATTACTCTCGGCCGGGGCCGCGATAGATCAGTAACTAGGGCTCGGGAGTAATCCTTAACTGGAATAATGCCCTTGCTGCACCGCAGTCAGAAGCTTGAGAAGTTCCCGGCCTTATCGTAGCATAACCGCACGTTTATGAGCGAAACTTACGACAAGCCAAGGCCAGGTAAGCTGCTGGTGATTATCCCAGCCTACAACGAGGCTGAGAGCATACCCAAGGTCTTGAAGGATCTTCGCGTTCAGATGCCCCAGGCGGACGTAGTTGTTATAGACGACGGCTCTGAAGACGCTACCGGCGAGATCGCCCGCCAACACGGAGCGGCTGTGCTGAGATTGCCCTGCAACCTCGGCGTCGGCGGAGCGATGCAAACCGGCTACATATACGCAGCCCGCAATGGATACGACTTTGCGGTCCAGTTCGACGGCGACGGTCAGCACCGGGCCAACCAGATTCCCCTGCTGCTTGATGCCCTGGCCGATGCGCCGGCTGATCTGGTCGTCGGCAGCAGGCGGCTGAGCAAAAAGGGGTTGTACCGCTTCGACGTGTTCAGGCTGATCGGCTCGAGTTTGCTGGCGAGGCTGGTTAGTTTAATCGTCGGTAGAAAGATAACCGACCCGACCAGCGGCTTCCGCGCATCGAATAGGAAGACCATTGAGTTTTTCGCACGAAATTACCCCCAGACATACCTTGCCGACACGACCGAGGCCTTGGCCTGGGCCAGCCGCAGCGGGATTAGGATAACTGAGATTCCCGTCCGGATGCGCCACAGGCGGAGCGGTTCGTCTGCGACAGGGTCGATCAAAGGCGTCGGCCACGTGCTCAGGATAATCCTGACGCTACTGGTAGATTGTCTGGAAGGCCCACTAGAAAAGGGAGAGCCAAAACAGTGAACATTTTAATAATAGCCGAGGCCAATAGCTACGCCCCCACGCTGGGACAGCGGATAATTCCATTCCTGGTGGCAGTGGTAATAGCGGTTACTACGGTGGAGTTGATCCGCCGCAGGAAGCTGCGCGAAGAACACGCCATGTTGTGGCTGTTCGCTTCGAGCGTGCTGGTTCTGTTCGCTATTTTCCCGAAGTTGCTTATCATAATCAGCGGCTGGCTTGGGGTTAACTACCTGACGACTCTGTTCCTGGCGACGTTTTCATTCCTGATGTTGATCGCGTTGGGCCAGGCTATGGTCATAAGCCGGCTAACTGAAGACTTGCGTCAGATAGCCCAGCGAACAGCCCTGTTGGAGCAGCAGGCTAACAAGGCTAAAGAGCCTTCCGACCAGCCGATTTGGCCCGGTGTTCCCGACGACGTGGAAGATCACAGCGACTGAGAACACGACTGACAAGGCTGAAATTAATGGCTACGGCAAAAACGTACAATTGGCGGGATAAAACTTCTTTTCGCCGGGCCGGCACGGCGGCTGAATCGCAAACCTACTGCGATAACCGATTCGACACCTCAAGGCGAATGCGCAAACTAAACCGGTTGGAACTCGATTTTGCCGAATCGGTCATGGGCCTCCTAGGCTCCGGCAGTTCTGTGCTGGATGCGCCCGGCCGATGGGCAGAAATCTGCCGATGCTATCAACTCAATCGTTTTCCCAGATCAGTACGCCTGGCTTTGAAATAAAATACCACTGTCGATGGCGGGTGCAGACATGATGAACTCAAAGCAGCGGATGCTGGCAGCGATCGGGTATGGCCAACACGATTACACGCCGTGCTCCTTCATGCTGTTCTTCAACGAGTATTTCAGATCCAAGTCACAGCGGGACTTCATCGAGCGGCAGTTGCAGATGGGGCTGGATCCTTACGTGCACGTTGGTCACTTGGCCCATTGCCTCCATCGGGAGGCCAAGTGCAGCGAGTGGGTGGAAACCGACGGGGACAATAAGTATTTCTGCCGGCGAATCGATACGCCCGCCGGGCCGCTTACTTCGCGCGTCAGGCAGATAGACGGCTGGCCCGCCGAGGGCAACTTCCCCATCTTCAACGACTGGCTGATCACCAGGACCGATGATGTGCTCGTAAAGCCAGAGCAGGATTTGGAGAAGCTCAAGTACTTCTTCGGGCCGTTTAGGGATGCCGATATCCAGAGGCTGAAGGAGTCGGCTCAGGCGGCCAAGAAGCTTGCCGAGACGCATGGCCTGGTTCAACTGGGAGGCTGGAAGGGCGCTATTCACACTGGCATGAGCCCCGACAGCCGAGGCGACTCCGACGGCGGGGTGATGGGCTGCGACTGCATGGCGTGGCTGTCGGGGTACGAACAGGTCATGGTGCTGTCGATGATCAAACCGGACGTCATCCGGCAATACGCTGAGATCATCCACGAATGGAACATGCGGCAGATCGACATCTACCTCAACGTGACCGACGCGGACGTTATCTGGCGGCGGGCCTGGTACGAGACGACCGAGTTCTGGACCCCGCAAGCGTATCGGGACATCATCGCCCCGACGATCAAAAAGGAAGCCGATCTGGTGCATCAGGCCGGCAGGAAGTACGGGTACATAATCACCAGCGCGTTCCTGCCTTTGCTGGATGACATCCTGGCAACCGGCGTGGATGTGCTTGTCGGGCTGGATCCCGCTCAGGGCAAGGGCACGGAGATCCAGACCGTTAAAGACAAATGCGTTGAACACAAGACGGCGCTATGGGGCGGTGTCAGTGGAGCGATGACCGTGGAACTCGGCACAGCCGCCCAGACACAAGAGGCTGTGCGGGAAGCCATGGCTGTGCTGGGCGCCGAAGGAGGCTTCATCCTGTCGCCTGTGGACAACGTCAGGAACGATACCGACATCGCCCGAGAAAATACTCGCGTGTTCATTGAAACATGGAAGAGCTTGCGGTACTCCCGGTAGGGACAGGAGAATGAAAATTAGTGAAAACGCCGCTATTCCGGCCGATGGTGTAAAGGCGATGGTCCCGCGTGAGAAGATGATTCCTGGGGCGCAGAAGTTGCGAGATACCTACGCCATCACGCCGGATGCGACACTCTATCGATGCGAATTTGGATACTTCTGTCTCGACCAATGGCGTGCTCAGGGACTGGACAGGAACGCCGACCTGGCCGAGGTCTTTGACTACGATCCACCGGGCAATTACAACCTTATGAGATTGGGCTGGTGCGAAGCCGCCTTCTCACCGTTGTTCGAGGAGAGACTCGTCGAAGACCGGGGCGAACACGAGGTCGTCATAGACGAGGCGGGCCGACACGTCTTGTACTTCAAGGGTCGCCGCAGCGGTTTCATGCCCGAATACGTCGATCATCCCGTTAAGGACATGAAGACGTGGCTCAGCGAGTGCAAGTGGCGCATGGACCCGAAGACGCCCGAGCGTTGGGACGGTATTGACGAGAAGATGGCGACTGCACGCATCGCCGCAGGGCAGGGCTTAATAATCGTCCAGAGACTCATTGGCGGGTACATGTACCTTCGCAGCCTCATCGGTCCGACGGAAGTGATGTACGCCTTTTACGACATGCCCGAGGTAGTCCACGACTGCATGCAGACCTGGCTGGCCCTGGCCGATGCTGTCATCGCACGCCACCAGCAGCATGTGACGCTCGATGAACTCTTCCTGGCCGAGGATATCTGTTTTAACCACGGACCGTTGATCTCCCCGGAAATGATGAAGGAGTTTCTCTTTCCCTACTATCAGCAACTCATCAGCAACATCAGAGCCCGTCAGATTGACAAGACGCGACATCTTTACGTCCAGATAGACACCGACGGCGATGCCTGCCCCGTTATCCCGTTCTACCGAGATGCAATCGGTATGGATATGATGAGCCCGTTTGAGGTCGCCAGCGGCTGCGATGTCGTCGAGATTTCCCGGCAGTGGCCGAATATGGTTATGTCGGGCGGAATCGACAAGCGCGAATTGGCCAAGGGCCCGGATGCCATTGATCGAATGGTGGAACGCATTCTCCCGGCCATGCGCCGGCGAGGGGGATACATTCCGACTTGCGACCATGGCGTACCGGAGGAGGTATCGCTGGAGAACTATCTGCACTACCGCAAACGCTGCCTGGAACTGGGAGGCTGATGGTGCAGGGCTACAGGTTCCATCGAGGCCGGCGCGCCCAGAAGTCGGGCTTGGTGGCTCTGATCGCCGTGATGCGAAAATTATTGGTTATTCTCAATTCCACGCTTGCCAGAAGTGAACCATGGCGAGACATAAAAGACATCTAATCAAGGCGAGATCTGTCAACGACGCAACCACTGCATCAGGCGGTAGGCTGTGACGATTTTATAATAGTTGAACTTGTGGGCCAGTATCGACATCGGATATCTCCCGGCGGCGCGGGTACGAGCAACGTCAAGTTCCTCCTTAAACTGATCGGCGAAACCTGAGCCGGATTTACTCACCTCGTACCACCTGAACGCAGCCAGGTATTTATTAATAAACCTGCCCGGACATATCACCGCCAACCTCAGCCAAAAGTCATAGTCCATGCAGTAATGCAGATCCTTCTTAAATGGCCCGGCCTTGTCGCCAGCTTCGGCCCGCCAGAAGACACCCATCTGTGATATCCAATTTTCAGACAGCAGCTTCCGGTAGCTGTACCTTCGCATCCGAAGGTTTTTGTAGCAGGTGATCGGCCTGCGAATTTCCCTATCGTTGCCGTCGATGATCCGTACCTTGCCGTAAACCCACTGGGTTTCAGGCTCGCTTTGGAAAACATCTGCAACCTCAGCCAGTGCCCCGGGTTCATAGATGTCATCGCTATTGACCCAGCCGATGATATCCCCCGTTGCCATGGCAAGGCCCTTGTTCAGTGCGTCGGCCTGTCCTTCGTCCGGGGCGGATACCCAGCGGATCGAATCGCCGCATGCGGTAAGGATATCGACCGTCCCGTCAGTCGACCCACCGTCAATTACGATGTGTTCGAGCTGGAAATCACCTCGCTGAGATTGGACCGATTCGATCGTCCTGGTAATGAATTCCCCCTGGTTATACGAAGGCGTTATGACGGAAATCTTCAACATGAACAAAACAATACACTGACCCTGCCCGGCCAACAAGCCCTCTTATCCTATATGGACTTGTTGAAAAACCAGCTTTTGTGCGATAGCATTCGCTCCATGGCCACTAAAGCACTCATCACCGGAATAACCGGCCAGGACGGTTCCTACCTTGCCGAGTTCCTGCTAGCCAAGGGATATGAAGTCCACGGCGTAATCCGCAGGGCAAGTACGTTCAATACCACACGGATAGACCACCTCTACCAGGACCCGCACCTGCCCGGTACGAAGCTTTTCCTTCACTATGGCGACATGACCGACGGGACAGGCCTGCGCGAAATTCTCACCCGCGTCCAGCCCGACGAGATATACAACCTCGGCGCCCAGTCGCACGTAAAAGTCAGCTACGATCAGCCGGTATACACAGGACAAGCGACGGCGATGGGAACGATACGTTTGCTGGAGGCCTTGAGAGACAGCGACATCGGCGCACGATTCTACCAGGCATCGAGTTCAGAAATGTTCGGCCAGGTCCGCGAAGTGCCCCAGACCGAGCTTACACCCTTCCACCCACGCAGCCCATACGCATGCGCGAAGGTCTACGCCTACTGGCAGACAATCAACTATCGTGAAGCTTACGGGATGTTCTGCGCCAACGGCATTTTGTTCAACCACGAATCTCCCCGCCGCGGCGAAACGTTTGTAACGCGGAAGATAACCCGCGCAGCTACCCGAATAAAAGAAGGCCTGCAGAAAAAGCTCTACCTGGGCAACCTCGATGCCAAACGAGACTGGGGCTTCGCCGGCGAGTATGTTGAGGCGATGTGGCTGATGCTCCAACACCGCGAGCCGCTTGATCTGGTAATCGCCACAGGTAAAACGCACTCGGTGAAAGAGTTCGTTGAAAAAACATTCGAGTTGCTCGATCTGGATTGGGCCGAATTCGTCGAGATCGACCAGCACTACTTCCGCCCCGCCGAGACGGATATCCTCCTGGGTTGCGCCGACAAGGCCAAGAAAATCCTCCGCTGGGAACCCAAGACCACTTTCGGCGAGTTGGTTGAGATGATGGTCCAGGCCGACTGGGAACTGGCCAAGCAGGAACGAATACTGGCCGACCATGGGTTTGGCAAGTAGTTGTAAGCGGTTGCCAAGCTAGGGGACGCTATCTCCGGCGTCTCAAGACTTGTGCTGAGCGACGTCGAAGCATCGCCAATCCGCCAATCGCCAAAAGCGACAGGGACGCTGGTTCGGGGATGGTGGCGCCGCCAGCAGCATTGCCCAAACTCGCGGCCAGGGTATCCGGGTCGGCGAAAACAACGCCGTGGGGGACCGATCGAATGGAGTCCGACCCTTCCAAGGCCATGCCGTCGAGCATCATTCCGCTCAAAGTGTACTCATCGGACGAGGCGTTAAAAGAGAGTTCACTCATCTCGAAGTGAAGCAGCAGGTCTACAATTGAATCGCCGTTAATATCCTCGAACGTGCCAAGCTTGCCGCTGTTGCCCCTTTCGCGAAGGCTCATGCCTTCCAGCATCAGGGTGGCCAGGTCAATCTCAGTTACGTCGATGTCATCGGTGCCGTAGATCGCCACGGGCAGTACGCCGTTGGATTTGGAATTCACCGGATTGGAATCACTGCCCGGCCTGATGTCCATCAGCAGAGAAAGCGTGGCGAGTTCGTGAACGTCCATACCGCGTACGCTGCCGAATCCTGATGCGAACACGTTCTGCGCTCCGTCCGAGTCGAACTGAATAATCTGTCCGCCGGCCCCATCGCCAACATAAAGGTGCCCTGAGTTGTCAAACGTCATGGCCCAGGGGAGGCTCATACTGGCATAAAGCTCTGCTTGGCCGTTTCGGTCAACCCGCCAGACTTCGTCGCTGAAGCCAGACGAGGCGTACAGAGTCTCACCGTCAGGAGCGACGGCAAGCCCAGTTATGGGACCCAAGCCGGTGACGAACCGGCTGCTCTGTCCATCAGGAGTCACCTTCCAAATGATCCCTCCTTCAGTCGAGGCCAAGTCCGCCACATACAAATTGCCAGCGGCGTCAAAATCGAGGTCCAAGCATTCCTGCAGGCCAGCACTGGCATAGATGGTCCCCAGCCCGGTTTCGGGGTCAATCCTGTAGATTTTCTTGAGGCCGTAAGATGAATGATCAATTGTGCCGGATACGTATACTGCCCCGTCCGGCCCGATGGCGACGCCCTCGGGATTGTCGATCTGGCTGTCAAAGCTATACAGAATATCCATGACACCGTCCGGCCTAATGCGGCGAATCCTGTCCCCAGCAACTTCGGCCACGTATATGTTGCCTGTGCTATCGACAGCCAATCCGTGCGGCTGACCAAGGCCATCGGCAATCAAAGTCTGTCCGCTCGCGTCGAGGCGGTACACCGCTCCTGCTGTCATGTCAGAGACATAGAGTACCTGCGCGCTAGCGCGGTTAGCGGGAGCAAACACTGCGGCAGTAAGCGCAAGCCACGTGTAGAACAAGAAAGAGACCTTATGACGGATACCAGATTTCGTCTTGCGGCGTGCGACTCCGCCGTGCCTCATAGTGGCTGTCAGCAAGTCCGTCGCGTTCTGCTTCAACACACAAACTGTTTCACTCATTTCGTATCTCTCCACGATCCGCATAGCCCACCCATACAGGCCTGCGTACAAGAATGAAAAAACTCCGGCATTCCGGAACCAGAAAACTTGCCCGGTCGGGCTGAGGTAGGTACGAGTGAGCGGATACTGCTAGCCGGGGGCTGGCAGGACATGTCGCCCTTACCCTCTCGATAGAACTCACCGTCTCAGGCGAGCTTTGCCCTCTCCGCCGCTGCCACAAGCAGAGGTTGGAGAAATTCCAATACTACACTAGTTTCCGATTTTGTCAAGGATATATCCCCTTGGCAAGCAATTAATTAAGCCAAGACCCCCTAAAACACCCGAGGATTGACCAACGGCCATTGTGAAATGAATATCCAATCCCAAGTTTGTCCAGACGCAGCCCGCCGCCACAAGCAGATGACTGCAAAATACGTGGTAGAGGGTACTAAGAGGTTATTGACACAATCCACCAGCATCGTTAAAGTATGTGGCTAATATTCACTGAAAGAAAAAGAGATTTCACCGCATTGCGGCAGGAGTAGATCGATATGGCACATAAGAAGGGACAGGGCTCATCGCGGAACGGTCGGGACTCAAACCCCCAGTACCGCGGAGTTAAGGCATACGGCGGCCAGTTGGTCAAGGCCGGCAGTATTATCGTCCGTCAGTGCGGCACACCCTTTAAGGCAGGCAAGAACGTAAAGCGCGCCGGCGACGATTCGCTTTTCGCCCTGGCTGCCGGTACGGTCAGCTTCCGCGGCAGGTACGTCGACGTAACCGTTGCCTGACGCATCTTTCGTGATATAAAAGCAAACTCCAAAGGATGGCCTACGCTGGTCATCCTTTTTCTTTCGCAACTTGAAACGAGATCAGAGACTCACTTGCCCGACATACCCAAAAAAACTCGAGTCGCCTTCGTCGACGAAGTGGAAATCGTCGGCATCGCCGGCGACGGTGGTAATGGCTGCATGGCCTTTCGGCGGGAGAAGTACATCGCTCGCGGCGGGCCCTCAGGCGGCGACGGCGGAAACGGTGGGAGCGTTTACTTAATCGCAGATGAATCCTACACCACGCTGCAACACCTGGCCGGCCATCATCACTGGCGCGCCGGGCAAGGCCAGCACGGCATGGGCAAGGAAATGCACGGCCGCCGCGGTAAGGACATCTATATCCGCGTCCCGACAGGTACGATCATCTTCGACGCCGAACATGAACTCAAACTCAAAGACTTAACCGAGGTTGGCCAGAGCGTCTGTGTAGCCCAGGGCGGCCGGGGAGGCAAGGGTAATACCCGATTCAAAACCGCCACGAACCAGTCGCCGCGAACGACCGAGCCGGGCGAGGCTGGCCAGGTCCGCAAGATGCGCCTGGAGCTGAAACTGATCGCCGACGCCGGACTGATCGGCAAGCCCAATGCCGGCAAGAGCACATTGCTGTCACGCCTTTCCAGCGCCAGGCCCAAAATTGCAGACTACCCGTTTACAACGCTCAGCCCCTGTCTGGGTATCGTGGAGATGTCCCGCTTTCGCCGATTCGTACTGGCTGACATTCCCGGGCTGATCGAAGGTGCCCACACCGGAGCGGGCCTCGGCGATGAATTCCTCAAACACGTTGAGCGGACCCGTATACTGGTTCACATGCTGGATATTTTCCCACCCGACGGCGACCCGGCGACGAATTACCGTGCGATTCGCAACGAACTGAAACAATACTCGCCTATGCTGGGGGAAAAGGACGAAATAATCGTCGCCAACAAAACCGACCTAACCGGCTCAGGCGAAGCCCTGGCCCAATTGTCGGCCGAACTGGGCACCGAAGTTATCGGCATCTCCGCCGTTACCGGCGCTGGGCTTGGAAGGCTTACCGAGCGGATATGGCAAGTATTGGCCCGGGCCGAGAAAGAACAGGAAACAGGAGCGTAATGTGACTGAAGCAATCCCAAGCGTACTGGCCTGCGACGTAGGCAATACCGCCATCGGACTGGCTGTGATAAAAGACGACCAGGCGGGGCCGGTAGTGACGATGCAGTTGGGTGATCTGAGCAATCTCGGACAAACACTAACTGAACTATGGGCACTGATCGAAGAACCGCCCACGGTAGTGGCATCCAGCGTCAACCCTACCGGCCTGAAGGCACTGGAAGCCGCAGCCGGCGAGTCACTATCCGCCAACGTGCTGGTAATCGGTCGGGACCTGCCCCTACCGATGGAAACTGATCTTCCCGAGCCGGAATCGATCGGCACGGATCGACTCTGTGCAGCCGTTGCTGCCTTCGATAAACTCGGCGTTGCTTGCGTGGTGGCCGACTTCGGCACTGCGATAACCGTCGACTGCGTTAGTGAAAAAGGCGTCTACCTCGGTGGGGCCATCTTGCCGGGCTTGGCGATGAGCGCTGCCGGCTTGGGCGAAAAAACGGCGTTCCTGCCCAAAGTTGAGCTTGCCGACCCGGATTGGGTTTTCGGCAAAGATACCAAACAGGCAATCGTCGGCGGGTTAGTTTTCGGCGTTCGCGGAGCAGTGCGGGCACTTGTCGAGTCTTACGCAACCAAACTGGGCCATTGGCCTTTACTGATCGTCACCGGCGGCGACGCAGAACTGATCTGCTGCGACCCGACCATTCGCAACCTCGTCCAGGCTGTGGTAGGCGACCTGACGTTGCGGGGAGTTGCGCTGGCCTACTACAACTCACTGGTAAAATGAGCTACCCATCAACAACCGCCTCGCTGCAAACTCCGCCCGGACGCGGCGGAATAGCGGTTATCATACTCACCGGGCCCGAGACCGGCCAGATTCTCGATAAGCTCTTTCAGCCCGTGCACAGCCACCAGGACGCAGGCCCAGGCAAACTTCAACTGGGACATATCACGAGCCCCGATGGTATCATCGACGAAGCTATCCTCTGCCGGCGCTGTGGCCTGGCTGAGATTAATATCCACGGCGGCCCCGCAGCCACAAAGGCTACGATGGAACAATTGGCTCGTCTAGGCGCTGAAATCACACCACCGCAGTTGATGGGATCTTTGAGCTTCCAACTCGCTCATCCAGACCATAACAACCCAGCAATCGGTTTTGAGATGCTCGAAGCTCTTCCAACACGACGCGGGATACTTGCAGCAACCGCGATTTCCAACCAATGGTCGGCCGGGATATCCGCACTGGCCGGCGATGCCGAGACATCAGCCGACGATATCCGCGCCGCAGCAGATGGGCTTGCCGTAATGAACAAGCTTGCCGCCCCAGCCGAGATAGTGCTGGCCGGGCCTCCAAATGCAGGTAAGTCCACGCTGGCAAATGCGCTGGTTGGCAGGGAAGTAAGTATCTCACACGCCCAGGCCGGGACCACACGGGACTGGGTAAGAGAGCTGGCGTTTATTGGGGGCCTGCCCGTTTACATTACAGATACTGCCGGAATTTGGGACGCGCCGGATCATATAGATATCGAAGCGATCAGCCGGGCCCACAGCCGCCTGGAACAGGCCGACCTCGTGCTGCTGCTCCAGAGCGAAACCTCCGCCGAATTGCCCACCTGGCCGCATGCGCCAAAGACGATCAGCATCTGGACGAAATGCGACCTGCACCGGGCACCTGAAGATGCCGCCGTTGCAATCTCCGCTGTTACCGGCGAGGGGATGGATGCACTTTGTGAACTTATTCTTACGAGCTTGGGCCTGGATGGTTTCGATCCAACGCTGGCCAGGGCGTTTACTGACCGCCAAGCTGCGCTGCTGAACCAGGCCGCTCGCGCCAAAGAAAATTGCGATGCACCGGCCGGGGCATCTGCCCTTGACGAACTTCTCACCGGCGAAAATTAACCGTTACTGTTAGGCCAGCTCTAAGTTAGCCTTAGACAGAACGAGAGTCTTCGTACCCAGCCCGGGAAACTGAACCTTCGCGCGCGTATCGGGCCAGGGCCTACTTAGCGAGACAATTTTGCCCAGGCCAAACTTTTGATGCCGCACCCGCGAGCCCACCCGGAGGTATTCATATTCGTCAGGCATGGGGACAGCTTCGGCGATGGCTTCGATTAGCTTACGCTCGTCAATTTCCTCGTAAAACCCGCCTCGCGAGGTATTTTTTGGCCAACTTCTTTGAGACTTCGCTGCCTCGGCCGGGGTGGTGAGATCTTCAACCGTCACGCCTTGGGTGCCGATTTCGGTAAGGAACTTCGAGGCTGCCTGCGGCGTGGTCCTGCCGCGTATCATCCGATACTTCGCAGCCGACAGCGTTACCTCATCTTTGGCCCGGGTAATACCAACAAAGGCAAGCCGACGCTCTTCTTCGAGCTTGTCGTCCCAGTCGGGGCTGGCGAATTCCTCAGGCCGTTGGAACGGCAGGAGCCCGTCCTCGCAGCCGACGATGAAAACCACCGGAAACTCAAGCCCCTTGGCCGCATGAAGCGTCATCAGCGTTACCGCCCCGGCTGCACCATCATAATGATCAACATCCGAAACGAGGCTGATCTGGTGAAGATACTCAGCCAGCGTTCTCGGCTCGTCGGAATCGCCGGCCAGGTCAAACTCAGCAGCCGTCGAAATCAACTCCTCGATATTCGCCCTGGCCTGTAGACCTTCCTCGCCCATCTTCTCAAGCGATGCGGTCAGGCCGGTTTTGGTCGCTACATCTTCGACGATCTCCTGAACAGCCTTGCCTTCAATCTGGCCGAGCTGGTTGATAAGCTTTACGAAGGTGGCAATTTTCTTAACCGGCCCTGCGCTCAGGCCGGCTTCTTGCGCCCGGCCGCAGGCTTCCAGCAGCGAACACCCCGCTCGCAAGGCAAGTTTATCAAGCCGGTCGATGGTGGCCGCGCCGATTCCACGGGCAGGCGTGTTGATAATCCGCTTACAGCTCAGGTCGTCGGTTGGGTTGGCCAGGGCCTTCAAATAGGCCAGGACATCCTTGACCTCCTTGCGATTGTAGAACTCCACACCGCGTGCGATCTGATAGCTGATACCGGCGCGGATGAAGGCTTCTTCGACCACGCGTGAGAGGGCATTTACCCGGTAGAACACAGCCATGCCGGAATAAGGGACGCCCTTTTCGTGCTTGTCGGCTATCCGGCGTGCCAGCTGGTTCGCCTCACCACGTTCGTCATCGACATAAACAACGCGAACGTCGCTGCCGCCGGTGCGGCTGGTCCACAGGGCTTTTGATTTACGGTTCTTATTGCACGCGATGAGATTCGACGCCACAGCCAGGATCGCCTTGGTTGAACGGTAATTTTCCTCCAGACGGATGACCGTGGCGCTCGGGTAATCGATTTCGAACTCGAGGATATTGCTGATGTCGGCACCGCGCCAGCCGTAGATGCTCTGGTCCGGATCGCCGGTGGCGCAGATATTCTTATGATCGAACGCTATCGAGTGGGCGATCAGATACTGGGCACGGTTGGTATCCTGATACTCGTCGATCAACACATATCGATACCGCTGGCAAAGCAGCTTGCGTATCTCAGGCCTGTCGCGAAGCAGAAACGCCATCCTCGCCAGCAGATCATCGAAGTCCAGCGCATTGTTCGCTGCCAGAAGCTGTTCGTACTGCCGATATATCTTGGCGACGTTCTTACTATAGAAGTCGCCCGCCTGATCGGCATATTGGGCGACCGTCTGCAGACGGGTCTTAATCGATGATATTGCCGAATGGACCCTGGCTGGGCTGAAGCTGGCCGTCGGCAAATCAAGATTCTCGATAGACTGCTTTACGATGCGGATTTGATCGTTGCGGTCGTAGATACTGTAGTTGGCGGTGAGGTTGGCCTGGTCGGAAAACTCCCTCAACAGCCTCGCACAAAGCGAGTGGAACGTGCAAACGGTGGCACCCCTGGGCCTGCCGAGGGCGATAACTCGCTGGGCCATCTCCCCGGCAGCTTTATTGGTAAAGGTGATCGCCAGGATATTCCACGGAGCTATTCCCTGGTCGATCAGATGGGCCACTCGCCGTGTAATAACGCGGGTCTTGCCAGAGCCTGCTCCAGCTAAAAGCAGCAGCGGTCCGTCAATATGCTGGACGGCCTGCCGTTGCGGATCATTCAAGTCAGCTAACAAATCCAACGAGCTTCTCCTTAAGGACGTAAGGTCAACTATACCTGCCAGAGCGTTTTGGTCCAAGATCGATCCGAAAGATAAGCGTTTTTAGCGATTTTAGAGCACCTTACTAAAGCCAGATGCTCATGTGCCGATCAGATCGGTAGGGATTGGGTTGCGCGGATTTTAGTCAAATGGGAACTTTCAGCAACAACGAGGTGCTGACAACGGGACAGGTGGCCAGAATATGCCACGTAGCTCCCCGTACGGTCAGTAAGTGGTTCGACAGCGGAAAGCTACGCGGATACCGCATTCCGGGTAGCCGCGATCGTCGGATACCAAAAGCTCAGTTGCGGGCCTTTATGGAAGCCTACGAAATACCTCTGGGCGAATTGGAAGGCCTCACATGCAGGGTGATGGTTTTCAGCCCGGACACGCCACTGGAACTGGCTGATGAATTCAGCGATACAGACCGATTCGAAGTCCGCATAGCTGCAAACGGCTTTGAAGCCGGCGTGCTGGCTGAGCAGTTCCGTCCTCATGTTATCATTCTCGATGCAGACGGCCAGGCCGACGAGGCTGCGGCAATCTGCCAGAATATTCGCAGTACGGCTGATTTGCACTCGGCAAAGATAATCGCTGCTTCTACTGATTTGACTGACCAGCAGGCTGAGCTACTGACCAGAAGCGGCTTTGACGGATGCCTAAAAAGCCCGGTAACGATGTCACAATTAAGCGAGGCAATCGATCCGGCTGCCAGCCTAGCCGGGTAAACGATACTCGGGCCGTTCCCTGGAGGGTGCTGGTTGAGTTTAGACCGGCATTGGGCGGCCCGTCCTACAATCTTGCCCAAAACGGCAAGGTCTTCAGATGCCCGAAGGTCCACAGCAGGCCCCGGGCGTCAGAGACAGGGCAGTCAGCGAGTACACCTGACTGCCCTGTTCATTATGATACATGCGGCGAATTGTGTTGACCGATACCGATTTGCCGGCTATATTTGAAGATGGAGAAAGTAATGATTCGTCAGAGCGAAAACCTGGGCCTGTTGCTATTGTCCGGGCTAGAACTGCGCTGACGAATCGCGGACATTCTCTTATTGAGAAACTTAGGCTCCGCGGTTCAGCAAAGACCGCGGAGTTTTTTTGTTGGATATGCCAAGGCCCGCAAGCCGAAGCGGTGTTTTTATTGGATATGCTGTGGCCCGCAGGCCGAAGCGAATAATGATAGTTGTTCTAAGGGTAGTGCTAACAAGGAGTCAGCCGTGTCCAGTCATTCTAACGTGCCGAAATACATCGGAACAAAACCGATCGATCTACCAGATCGAACCTGGCCGACAAGGCAACTTACCTCAAGCCCGCTGTGGTGCTCGGTCGACCTGCGCGACGGGAATCAGGCTCTGCCGAACCCCATGGCCCCGGATGAGAAACTGGAATATTTCAAGCTCCTCTGTGAGATCGGCTTTAAGCACATTGAGGTCGCATTCCCCTCGGCCAGTCAGGATGACTTTGGTCTGACCCGCAGGCTCATCGAAGATTCCCACATCCCCGATGATGTGTTCATCATGGGTCTCACCCAGTGCCGCAGCCACCTGATTGAAAAAACCGTCGAAGCTCTGGCGGGAGTCAAACAAGGCATAGTTCACACCTATATTGCCACTTCCGAGCTTCATATGAAGCAGGTCTTCGAGATATCGCGAGACGAGACTATCAAGATGGCAGTAACGGCCGTCGAACAAATACGCGATTTGACAGCCCAGCAAACTGGCAGTGACCTGAGGCTGGAATTCTCGCCGGAAGAATTCACCGATACCGATATTCAGTTCGCACTGGAAATCTGTGAGGCGGTTTTCGAGGCCTGGTCCAGGGCCACCGTAGAAAAACCGCTGATACTGAATCTGCCGGCGACGGTCGAGCGCCGCCCGCCGAACCAGTACGCCGATATGATCGAGCTTTTCTGCCGGCGGTTCAGTAACCGCGATAAGGTCATAATCTCCGTTCATTCGCACAACGATCAGGGAATGGCAGTCGCTGGTGCCGAGTTGTCATTGCTGGCCGGTGCTGATCGGGTCGAAGGTACACTCTTCGGCCATGGTGAGCGGACCGGAAATGTAGACCTTGTAGTAATGGCCAACAACCTCCAGTCGCGAGGTATCGATACCGGTCTTGACTTTTCAAATATGCCGAAAATAGCAGCGACGGTCGAAAGGCTGACCGGTATGGGTATTTATTATCGCCAGCCCTATTCGGGCGAGTATGTCTTTACCGCCTTTTCCGGCTCGCACCAGGATGCAATCCGCAAGGGCATGCGCAACCTCGACCAGGCGGCTGAGAGATTCGATTCAAGCTGGAAGGTGCCCTATCTGCATGTAGACCCAGCCGACCTGGGCAGGCAGTACGAAAGCCTCATCCGTATCAATTCCCAGTCAGGTAAGGGCGGAGCTGTATGGGTGCTCGAACAGGATTACGGCCTGGAACCACCGAAGGCTATCCACCCTGAAATTGGTCAGGCCGTCCAGGGGCTTTCAGACAAAGTAGGCCGCGAGGTAACCAGTAAGGAAGTCTACGACCTGTTCCAAAGTGAATTTGTTAACCCGGCCGGACCCTACGAACTTATTGGCTACTGGCCCAGGCCCGACGATGAGGATCCGACGCAAATCCACGGCCAGGTAAGGATTATAGTAGACGGCAAGGAGAGGGAAGTTTCCGCCGACGGCAACGGACCTATCTCAGCTTTTGTCAATGCGATGAGGCTGTTGGGTGCGCCGGAATTTACCGTTCAGGATTACCACGAACAGGCAATTGGACAAGGAGCAGACGCCATCGCTATGGCCTATGTGCCTCTTAAGCTCGCCGACGGGACAGTGGTTTACGGAGCCGGGGCCGATACGAATATCGACCAGGCTGCGGTCAGGGCGATAGTGGCTGGGCTAAACAGAATAGCCGGAAGATAGGGGCCGGACTTCCCAGATTATGGAATATACACTGAACTGGGCATGTTTAAGGCAGACTTGTAACAAAATAGGCGCAAGGACAGGATATTAAGGACGCAGTAGCCCCGATCCCTCCATTTAACGCCTCTATAAATCCGCATCCCCCACTCGCTGACCCGTGTACCGGATCAACCCTGGCGGACTCTTTTACAACAGACTTCTTTTTCTACTTCCACAGATTCAGTCTGGTCGAATTCGTAACCTTGGCCGAGATAAGGAACGATCAGGCCTGCGCCTGTTCCTGTTGTTCCTGCTGCTGTTCCTGCTGCTGTTGCTGCTGCTGCAAGCGAATAATATTTTCCGCCTTCAGCCCCTTATCGCCCTGAATCAACTCGAACTCGACTTCTTCATCGGTTTCCAAGGAACGGAATCCTTCACCACCAATCGATGAGTAGTGGACGAAGATATCATCATCTCTTCCTTCTACGGCTATAAAACCGTAACCCTTGGCATCACTGAACCACTTTACTTTTCCCTTGATCATCAGATGTGTCTCCCTGCGAATAGGGAAGATATGTGAAATGCACTGCGGGCTCATTACATTGAGTACACCCAACAACACATATCGACACGAAACAATTTACCACTGCAATACCCACAACAGCGACCCCACAGAAAATCCGAATATGAAATAATTAATAACCAGATAGAGGCTTAAGGCTACTCCAGTATTCCCCTGGGTTCAAGTTAAAAGTGTTGTTTTTTTGACTTATTGTAAATTCGATTTGTTGTAAAAGTGTGGCCAAGATGGGTGAACCGGCGCAGACAGTAATCGACCGATATACTGATCCGGCTTGTAATTAGTTACTGCGCTGGAGGCTACAGCGGCCCACAGCGATGGATCCTACCGGTACTGGTTAAAGCCGTATTGGCTGGGCCCGCGCTGGCGCTCTTACTACCGGCAATCGATATTATTCGACAGTTACTGACTTGGCCAGGTTGCGAGGCTTATCAACGTTACAGCCACGGGCAACTGCTGCGTGATAGGCCATCAACTGAAGCGGGATCACCGTCAGGATAGGCTGTAATTCAGCCGGTGCATCTGGCACATAAATGACGTGATCAGAATGGTTTTTGATCTCCTCGTCGCCGGCGGTGGCTATGGTGATTACCTTGCCCTTGCGTGCCTTGACTTCCTGGATATTGCCCAGAATCTTCTCGTAAGTCCCACATCGAGGAGCTACGAAAACAACGGGCATGCCCTCGTGGATCAGTGCGATCGGGCCATGCTTCATCTCCGCAGCGGGCAGGCCCTCTGCGTGGATGTAGCTGATTTCCTTGAGCTTAAGAGCCCCTTCCAAAGCGACTGGATATTGATACCCCCTGCCCAGGAATAGCCAGTTGTCCTTGTCGACATGCTCGCAGACGATCTGTCGAATCAGTTCGGATTGCTCAAGGGCAATCGCAACTTTTTCCGGAAGTGCGTTCAGTTCAGTTAGGTAATGTCTCAGTGAAGCCTGGGACATAAACCGCCGCCGGCCTATCATAAGTGCAATTAGCGTCTCGACGACAAGCTGGCAGGTAAATGCCTTGGTCGAAGCGACACCGATTTCCGGCCCGGCGTGGAGATATACACCGGCATCGGTTTCGCGTGCGATGGTCGAACCAACCACATTAACGATACCCAGCGACAGCGCGCCTTTTTCCTTTGCCTCGCGAAGTGCTGCAAGCGTGTCGGCCGTCTCGCCTGACTGGCTTATTGCGATCACAGCCGTGCCGTCTTCGATGATCGGATTGCGGTAGCGGAACTCGCTGGCGTATTCGACTTCGGTAGGAATTCGGGCAAGATCCTCAAACAGGTACTCGCCGACCAGTCCCGCATGCCAGGCAGTCCCACAGCCGGTGAGGATGATCTTCTTGACCTTGGCCAGGTCACGTGCGACATCTTCCAGCCCGCCAAGCTGAATTCGCATATCTCGCAGATCAATCCTGCCTGAAAGTGAAGTACGCACAACTTCCGGCTGCTCGAAAATCTCTTTGAGCATGAAATGCTCATAACCGCCCTTGGCTATCTCCTCCAGCGACCATTCGATCTGCTGGATTTCCTTGGTAACCGGCACGTTGTCTATGGTCAGCGTCCGCATTCCATCGCGAGTGATTACAGCTATTTCATTGTCATTGAGGTAGACCACATTTGCGGTATGTTCGATAATGGCCGAGGCATCTGAAGCGATAACGTATTCATCCGAACCGACACCGACGATCAGTGGACTGCCCTTGCGAGCACAAACGATCCGGTCGGGTTCGTCGGCAGATAATACCACAATGCCGTAAGTTCCCGTAACCTCGCGTAGTGCAGCATTGACAGCCTCTTCCAGAGATCGACCGTCGCTGTGGAACTTACTGATAAGGTGAACGAGCACTTCGGTATCGGTCTCGCTGGTGAAAGTGTAGCCCTCGGACTGGAGGAACTGCTTCAGCGTGGAATAGTTTTCGATAATGCCGTTATGCACTAAAGCTATCCGTCCGTCACCGCTCATGTGCGGGTGGGCGTTGACTTGGTTCGGCTCGCCGTGGGTCGCCCATCGAGTGTGGGCGATACCGATGGTCCCCTGTTGGATCTGCTCGTTGGCGGTGAGGCATTCTTCCAGAACCGAAATCCGGCCGGGACGTTTGACCATATCCAACTTGCCGTCACTGCAGACGCACAGGCCGGCCGAGTCATACCCGCGGTATTCCAACCGTTTGAGTCCTTCGATCAGAACCCCACTCGCCTGTTTCTTACCGATATAGCCAACGATTCCACACATTATCAAACTCCATGTAAACAACCCTAACTGTTACATCGACGATTAGAAGACACGTCTTTTGGCCAAGTTTAGCTGGCGGGAAACCTTTTATAATTCCAGCACCCCTGCCCCGGCTGCCGGCTGACAGACATGGGCGTCAAACTTCATCTTCTGGGGCCTATAGAACCGCCTCTTGAGCTGACGCATCAGATTCTCTAACGCATCGGCCCGAACAAGGATCATCATGCACCCGCCAAGACCTGCACCGGCCAGCTGCGAGCCAACAACACCGTCGACTGAATTCGAAATATCAACCAACTGGTCTATAGCCGAGGTGCTGCAGGCATATCTACCGGGCTGGACAGCCAGGTCGGCATTGGTCACAGCCAGACGCTCCAAGGATCCATTGTCTGTTCGCACGGCAAACTTATGCTGCTTACCGTCAGAGCCCTGACGGAACAGGCGGTCGCCGTCATGGCTGGCCTGCATGAAGGCTGCGACCCGTTCATAGTCCCCCCCGCTTATCGCCTCGGCAAACTGCTCGGATCGTAAGCACTCGGATATGCCGTACAAGGCCACGCCGCGAGGGTCATAATTGCCCAGATTCGCATGCGTGGCGAACAACTGCTCCAGCCGCTGGCTATCTGGCCCATCAAGTAACTTACGCAACTGGGCCCTCGATGTCCTGGACGGCAGACGCTTCAGTGCGCGATATATCTCGCCGGGCCTGACTCCAAGGTGGGCTGGCGCTAAATCTCTAAGATGTTCAGTGCTTGCCGCTGCAGGCCAGGTGCGTTTAAGCAGCATCTGGGCAATTTCGTAACTTGCCACTCGCTGATTATATATATCGCGTGCCCCAGCGCTCTTTATCGCTTGCGAGCCGCTGTGAGCAATCACTACCCGCATACCGTCGGGGAACGCAACATGTCCAGCTAAGTTAAATGGGAAAAAGCCTACGCGAGAAATTGTACCAACCTTGGAGGTGCGGATGGCTGCGTGGTCGGCGCTGCCACCGCGCGAGCCGACGAACCATTCGCCCTCCCCGCACAGGTCGATAAAATCTCGCATACCTACGTTCAGGCCATTAAGCGTTACCGCTGCTTCGGCAAAAGCGACGACAAGGGCAGAACTGGACGAAAGCCCGGCACCTATTGGAATATTGCCGCTTACCAAACAGTCCATACCCTTTAAATGCACACCTCGAATCTCGTGTTCCATTCGCAGCAAAGGAGCGCGGGCATAATGGCTCCAATCGCCCGGAGCCGACTGGATAACAGATTGAGCCGCACGAGAACCGAGAAACTCCATCCAATCAGCCCAACTGAAACCCCTTACCAGTTCGAAAATGCTGAACTGTCTGGGTGGGAACTGCTTGGCGTTCAGATTGGTCAGAGTAATCGTATCATCTTCGCGCGGGGCGGTTGCAAGCAGCACGTCTCGGCTGATGGCCATGACATTGACGAACCCGCCTCGATGGTCCACATGCCTGCCCATCAGGTTAATCCGGCCCGGCGCCCTGCACAGCAGCATGGAACGGTCGGGGCCGAACTGCTTGATGAACTTACCGACCAGTTCGATCATAGCTCCGCGCCTCTCGGCGATGAGCGTCTGGTCACTGCCGTATGTATCGCGCAGCAGTTTTTTTAGCCTTGGGGGATTGTTATTCAGTACCGCCAGCCAATCCTTTGCGGGCTTATAAATCTTCTTTGAAAGCTTGCGCTTCGATACTACCGACACGCGAGGCGGAGTTTCCCGCTCACGGAGTATCTCCTCAATTGCCATCAACTCCTGGGGAGTGTTAAAGGCCATCAAGGCTGTCGAATCTTTGACCAGAAGGGTCTCGACCTTACCCTTATTCTCGGCAATGTGCTCGACCGTGTCGGTTAGGTAAAGCTCGCCCTGGACATTGTCGCTTTTGAGTTTACTTAAAGCCCACTGCAGCTTGGCGAAATTGAACATGTACATCGAGGCGTTCACGCCATCGCTGTTTCGCTCGATAACCGCCGGGGAAAACTTCTTACCCGCCAGTGGGAGCTTGGTGCGTCTGCGCCGGGCTTGTTTAATATCGGGTAGTTCCACCACAGCCAGTACTGAACCGTCTTTGTCGGTAACTACTCGACCTGCGGTAGAATCGGCCGTCTTGGGCAAGGTAGTTACCACAACATCAGCCCCGGACGTTTCAAACCGTTTCAACACATTACAGACAACTTCCCTCTGGGCGACCTTGTCACCCATAACGACCATTATATTGCCGTCGAAGTTCTGGGCCGCCAGTGCATCTGCAGCGACCATGGCTGCATGACCTGTACCGCGAGGGTTGGCCTGGTTGACGAACGTAACGTCAGGATGAGCGTCGGATACCGTTTGAATTACCTGCTCTGGCATCTGGCCGATTACAACCATGAACCTGTGCAGGCCGGCGGCTTTGTAGGTGTCGATGGCCCGGACGATCGCCGGGACGCCAAGGATTGGGAAACAAACCTTATGTCGAGAGGCGGATGCCATTCGTGAGCCCCGCCCGCCCGCAAGAATAACACAAACCGTATTGAGATCTGGTTTCATCGGCTTACCTTACAAATAAGCAGCGACTTGTCCGAAAATAAGTGACTCGCGAAAGGATAATTATATCTGTTTATGGTACTTAGTTTCGACTGAAAACAAGAATCGCTATAATGCATACGCATAACAAGCAGGTACCGGATGGATCTTTTTCAAGAATCTGAAAATGCAGCGATTGCAGCCAACGCCCCGCTTGCGGTGCGCATGAGGCCCCGGGCGATAGACGACGTGCTCGGACAGGACCATTTTCTGGGCCCCGGCAAGATGCTCCGTAGGATTCTCGAAGCCGACAACCTGTCCAGCCTCATATTCTACGGCCCGCCGGGTTCGGGGAAGACCACACTGGCCTCAGTGATCGCAAATCATTGCTCAGCAGAATTTTACACACTTAACTGCTCATCGGCATCGGTAAAAAATGTACGCGATATCATCGCCCGCGCCCGAACGGCACTGGCGGGGTCTAATATCAGAACGGTCCTGTTTCTCGATGAACTTCACCGATTCAACCGCGCCCAGCAGGATGTGCTTTTAAATGACGTCGAAACGGGTCTGATAATCTTGATCGGGGCTACGACAGAAAACCCATTTTTCACGATTAACTCCCCCCTCCTGTCGCGTTCGACGATTTTCGAGTTCCACGCCCTGACGTGTGAGAATATTGGGGAGCTTCTGCGGCGAGCACTGGCTGATACTGATCGCGGGTTGGGCAAGTACGATGTCCGGGCTACCGATGAAGCCTTGGGCCACCTTGCAACAATCAGCGACGGCGACGCCCGAAGAGCACTGACTGCCCTTGAGGTTGGCGTAATCAGCCAGGCAAAAACTATCGGGGCCGATAAGCCCATCGTCTTCGATCTGGAGGTTGCCCAGGAATCGATCCAGACCAAGGCTATTCAGTACGACATGGCGGGCGATTTGCACTACGACGCAGCGAGTGCGTTTATTAAATCGATGCGTGGCAGCGACCCGGATGCAACTGTCTACTGGCTTGCCAAGATGCTGACGGCTGGGGAAGACCCGCGGTTCCTCGCCCGGCGGATCGCGATCCTGGCCAGTGAGGATATCGGCAATGCCGACCCGAGGGCTATTTCGGTTGCTGCGGCGGCCTATCAGATCACCGAACGGATCGGCATGCCAGAGTGTCGGATCACCCTGGCCCAGGCGGCTATTTATATGGCCTGTGCCCCGAAATCAAATGCATCCTACAAGGCTGTCGATTCTGCCATTGCAGACGTCAAAAACAACCGGACCGTACCCGTTCCCAAACACCTGCGGAACGCACCGCATCCGGGCATGGCTGAGCAGTTCGGAAATGCCCAGGGATACCAGTACAGCCACAAATATCCAGGCGGAGTAAGCCCCGACCAGGACTACCTCGGCGTGGACGCAACTTATTATCAACCGACCGACCGCGGATATGAAAAGCACATCAACACCTACCTCGAGTGGGTCAAAAAGATGCAAGAGCCCAATAAAAATGACAAATGAGTGCCCTCTTCAGCACTACTTGAGCGAGGGTAAGGTAATTTCTGCTTGTCTGGAGACAGCCCAGCGATTGCAATAGGTAACTACCTGAGAATTTTTTGATAAAGGTATTCGATTTAATAGTTCGCCTGCAAGTTTTTGAAAGAAATACCAAATGAAGCCGCACCTTAGAAAACGAATGCGAAAACTGCTGGCCGAGATGGATCAGGAGCTTTCTCATGCAAAGTCCCTGGCTGCATGCAAGGCTGTTCAGGATCTGCCGGAATTTGCCGAGGCACTTTGCGTGATGCTTTATATGCCAATCCCCGGTGAGATCGACTGCACGCACCTGGCCCTGGCTGCCTGGCAGGCCGATAAGACAGTGGTTGTTCCCAGAGTCAGCTGGACTCATCGCCATATGGTGGCAGTGCAGATTACCTCTCTCGGCATTGACAGCGAACTGGTAGTCAACAGGCTCGGCATTCGCGAGCCCCGAGAGACAGCCCCCTGGCCGCCGGAGGAGATCGACCTGATGATAATACCCGCACTGGCGTTCGATCGGCGAGGACATCGACTGGGCCGAGGCGGGGGCTTCTACGATAGATTCCTGGCCGGGTCCAAGATAAAGGCGGCCACTTGCGGACTTGGCTTTTGGGAGCAGACTGTCGACGAGCTGCCCACGGCAAAGCATGATTACCCCATCGATATGTTAGTTACAGACGAAGAAGTGATACGTTTTAATCAAACCGCAACTGACAAAGCCGGTTTGTCCGAAGACAAGGAGGTCGCAAATTGAGGCGATCCACGAAACGAAGGCTAAGAGTGTTGGCTTTACTGGCGGCTGTGGGCGTAGCTATCTGGTACTTCTGGATCGAGCCGGATAATAATCCGCAGGACCAGCCCCCCCAGGCCCCGACCGCCGGCGAGCAGAATCCTTCGGAAGGAACCATTGTCCCGGTCGTACCGGCCGAGCCGATAAAAACCGTCACCACACCACCGACGGAAGTTGTCCAACCGGTCACTGTCAAGCCCGACCAGGCTGCATCTGCCGAGCTGCTGCGAAAGGGGCTGGCACTGGCTGCGACCAGGCCGCTCGAATCGAGGCAGATGATCTCAAAGGCGATAGCTGGATTCTCGCTGGACGAACTGGCCGCCGAGATCGCGCGATCCGCCGCAGCTCGGCTTGCAAATGAAACGCTTCTGACTCGGAAAGTAGTTAAAGGCGACCCGTACTGCTACTACTACTCGGTCAAATACGGCGATATGCTGGCCAATATTGTCGACGAGCAGGATCTGGAAGTGCCATACAAACTGATCATGCGAATCAATGACATAAAGGACGCCAGGGGCCTCCAGGCCGGCCATCGATTGAAATTAGTTAGAGGCCCATTCCACGCCGTAATATCCAAAAGTCGTTACACCATGGACATCTACCTGCACCGGAAGGGATTGGAGAGGATCTTCATCAAACGGCTGAAGGTTGGACTGGGCAAGAACGGATCGACCCCGATCGGCCGCTGGCGGATTGCTCCTGGGGAGAAGCTGCACAGGCCAATCTGGTACCCTTCACCGAACAGCGCACACAAGAGCCCGGTCAGGCCCGACGAGCCGGGCTACGCATTCGGCGAAAAGGCGTTGTGGATCGGCCTTGAGGGCACGGATGAAAACACAAAGATGCTGAACGATTATGGCATCCACTCGACTAACAACCCGTCAAGCATCGGTAAGGATGAATCCGAAGGATGCATCCGCTTGTCTGATGAGGATATCGTGTTCGTAAACGCGCTGCTGGCTGAGGTAGCCAGTACGGTTGAGATTATCCCCTGACTTAGAGCAATTCACGCTTGATCTGCCGCATGGCTTCTGGCTGTGGCTTCGGCTGGCGGCGTCAGGAAAGCATCGACAATGCCATGGCATTGTCTGTTTCACCTTCCTTGCCAGCCTTGTCCTGGCCGACGAATCCATACGACATCTCAAACGTTCGTTGCTCTAAACGGCCCGTTAGTTCATTGCACTGCTGCCTAGCAAATTGAGCCGGCCGGAGCCTATGCGTACCTCGGGAACGCCCTCAGGCCAGATCGTCACGAAGAATGTCATGTCTTCATTAGCGGCGCTGTAAGAGAATGAAAAACTCGCATACCATCTTTCCATCTTACGCGTCAGTGTTACGCTGGTGGCAGAGTTCTGCCCGTCGTCGAATTTCAGATCGTACTGCTCGAATAGATCCAGCGTGTACTTGCGGTTGATTTTGTATTTCAGGCCTAAGGTAGCAGTCAACGAATCGGCTTCTTTGATGTATCGCCCGCCCAGGTAATACCTGAACCTCGGATCACGAACCACCGAAAGGCCGACATTGGCTCTAGAGACACCATCGGTATGGAGATCATAGTTGGTTTCTGCCAGGAAGCTTGTCGAATCCGACAGGGCCATAATCAATTCGCTACGAATGTGATCGCGAGGGACGCTATTTTCAGGGCGGGAGAAGAAGAACTTCCCATCGGCGGGACGAATGAACTGCTCGTCTTGATTGAAGAACCATGCTGCGTCAACATCCCAACGTAGCCAGTCGACAATTTCCTGCTTTCCTATCGGGCCTCGCTTGGTCTGCCATCGCTGGTGAATACCAACGGTCACCCCCGAAAGCTGATCTTTACCGAGCCTGAAAGAGGGACTGAAAACCGCATCAGCTTCCCTGGCTTGACCATTATTAGGTGCAATCTCATCAGCTACAAAAGCAACTGCCTCAGGAGTGATGATGTGTTTGATCTTGTTCAAGTCCCAGAGACGGCTTTTTAAGCTCTCGTCGATTCGCCAGATGTGAGTGTTTGTCCTGATACCCAACTGGCCGTACTGCCGGCAGTCAGACCCGTTGAAGACCTTTTCTTCGAATAAGTACCTCACCCGGCCTACAACGTAAGGAACTACATTGATCGGCCCCAGCTTCACCGGCCAGTCGATTTCGTGTCGAGAGTCGATGCGAGGATAGAAATCACTATCGGGCTCCTTCAGGTCATTGTCGAACCTCTCACGCAACACCCCAACTTCGGTCTGGCTGAAGAACGTCAGTTGATCCCCAGCCAACGGTTCGCCTACAAGGAATAGCCCGAGATCGGGCAAGGACTCGATCTGGGAATCAAATCGGTTCAACCGATACTTCAGCAGCGAGGTAAACGCCCAGTTGTCCTTCTGCTTTCGAGTGTAGATCAGCGTTTCCTGGTCCTTACCTGCAAAGAATTCACCGGGGAAGAATTCCTCCAGGAAGTTACGGTCGCAGATGTAACTCAACTCCAGCTGCATCTGCCAGTCCTTCGGCAGGAATTGCTTATGACGTAACAGGATCCGGCCTCTGGTTTCAGGAGCGGGAATATCCTTTCGATCGTTGCCGAAGTCATCCTCCTGATCCTGATCGGAAACGATAAACGCCTGGCTATAGCCGCTATAGGTGGACCGTTCGTAATCCAGTTTCGCTCCGGTCATAAACCCGCGTTCATAGAGGTCCAACTCATACTTGCCGGAGAAGCCCTCAGGCTTGATCAGCCCGAACAGGCGGAACAGATGCCACTGAGTCTCCACCCCCATGCCGAAATCATCCCCCTGCCGTCCGATGGAAATATTCCTCAAAGCGGTATGACCTTGGGTGAAATCGGTCTTGCCGTAGGGTGAATACAAGATCGGTATCGACTGGAGGTTGAATGTCGCATGCTTATGTCTGGCCCTCATGCTCCGCTCGCCCAGCCGGACACCCAACTCGTCGTAAGGGGTCGTGTCCATCACATAGGCTTCACTTGCCCCAATGTGATAGCTCGGACTGAAGAAATCGCTCGTGGTGAAGCGAGCCTTTTTAAACCACATCTCACGAACTGAAAGCACACGTGCCTCATCGGCACGGATATAAATGGGTATATCCCGCTGGGCCTGGATGGTTTTGAAAACCGGATCGATGATCAATGCCCTGTCGCTGCCAAGATCGTAGTACGCTGTCGGGCTTCGCATCATCCCCTCGCCTCGACGGATCACCACGTCGCCTTCGAGATAAACTCCCGTCAGTGTCTCAGGTACGCCTTCGGGGCCTGGAAGGTCTGTTGCGATACCTTCCATTTTTGTAGCCCATGGCACGTTTATCTGGCGAGTAGGGCGCTTCTCACTGATCAGAACCGCCGACTGAGCTGTAAGTTCAATGAACTCCTTGCTGTCTACCGCACCGCGGGAAAGATACACGTTTCCGTGGGCAATGGTATAACGGCGGGCCCCGCGAACAATTGAACTGAAGCTGTCAAAATGGAAATTGATAGCCGCCGGCGGGGCAGTCTCCTGTGGCCCTGCCTTGGGCTGGGTTTGGATCGAGTCGATCCTATCCGATGATTCGGATCGAACCTCTGATTCAATTGAAGGATCCGCCGGGATAGGCTCGGGGGCTACTACCGGTTTTATCGGGGCCGGGGGGTCGGTTTTGCGGGCCTCCAAGGCCCTTTGATAGAGCGGCGAGTCGGACACCGATTCCAAAGAAATCTTGCCATTAGCTACCAACCTCCCGGCCTGCTGGATTGTTACGAGAACGACATCGTCGGTAGTTACCCCGCCGCCCGGGCTCGAGATGCGCACAGCGCCTCGAACGTAAATCGTCAGGTCGTGTCGGATCTGAGAGGCCCCCGGAGGCTGAGATACCCATATAACCGCTTCGGTGCCAGTAATTACACGCCAGCCTATCGCCAGGCGGAAATTGCCAAATACTACCGAGACGCTCTCATCGCCGTCAGTAAAAGCTTTGATCCGGTCACCGCGAATGTAGATATCGTCAAAAACGAGGGTCTTAGACCAATCCTCGGACGCTGCGTTGAGAGGTTGGGTAAACAGGTTCACAACGGCCATTGCCGCTACGATACTGATCCAAACGAACTTGCTTGCCGGATGCTCCGTCATCACGTCCTTACGCAGCCTTAGAGAGTGCAGATTAATCCGCCGCGATTATAGACGCCCCCCGCCCCAAGTCAAATACACAAGCTACTCCAACCAGTTCAGTAATACCCCCTTCTCACCCTGAAAAAAAGATAGCCCAGCGAATAATCTCACCGGGCTATCGGATCTTAAATGGTTTTATACTAACTTATCAGTCTGTCCTGGGCATATCTGCAATTCTTATATCATCGACATCCAGTTGTCCCCAGAAGTGGGTTACCGGATCTCCAAACGAGAAATAGTGCTCGGTAAGGGCTAGCACCACGCGAGTAAAGTTACGATAAGCTGAGCTGATGCTGCTGATCGTTCCCATCGAAGTACTCTCGTAGATGCACTCAACCTGGTCAGTTACCCGGTTGTAAACCAGCTCCATCTGCTTGAGGTCGTTCCCGCCTACGGCAGCCGGGGCAGTGTAGCTTCCAACGAACGTCATGGTTGCTCCATCATCGGTTGTGGTGTAAAGATCGAGAAGGCCCGCGCCGTCCTGGCTGAGAATAAAGTACAACCCGAAACCTGCTCCGGTGTCATCTACGAACCAGATTTGCCCGGTCCTGTTACCGGTATCGCTCCCAAATCCGTCTGGAGCCCCGCCGGTGTGACGGACCGCCAATGACAAGTAAGCCGTGTCAGAGAGA
>SDBT01001767.1_pt1 | contig 38563 bp, 35 predicted proteins | sample 2277101 | NCBI WGS metagenome assembly SDBT01 (sample SAMN10404973, study PRJNA504765) | marine sediment metagenome | isolation source: marine sediment core GS10_PC15, 103 cmbsf | place: Arctic Ocean: Southern Knipovich Ridge | collected 2010 | reverse complement strand
GATGGCTTCGACGACCAGCCCGGACTTGCGCTCGGCAGCCGCATGGCCAATCAACTCAACGTCCAAATTGGCGACGAAGTCTCCATCCTGACGCCGCACGGTCCAGCAACCGCGCTGGGTACGGCGCCGCGCGTGAAGCGCTATCCCGTCGCCGCTATCTTTGAAATCGGCATGTCTGAATACGACGCCAGTATTCTGTTCATGCCACTCAGGGAAGCGCAGCTCTATTTCAGCCAACCCGACACCGTGACGGTGCTCGAGGTCGTGCTCAATAACCCCGACGACGTTGGCGAACTCTTGCCCAAGATCCTCACCGCCGCGGGTCCAACCATCTATGTCAGCGATTGGCGGCAACGAAACGCGACCTTCTTCACCGCACTCCAAGTCGAGCGCAACGTCATGTTCCTGATCCTGGCGCTGATCGTGCTGGTGGCCGCGCTCAATATCATCTCCGGCCTCATCATGCTGGTGAAGGATAAGGGCCGCGACATTGCGATTTTGCGCACGATGGGCGCGACGCGCGGCGCGATCATGCGCATCTTCTTCATCACCGGCGCCAGCATCGGCATTGTCGGCACGCTCGCCGGTCTCGCGCTCGGCGTGGTGGTCTGCCTCAACATCGACGCGCTACGCCAGTTCATTGGCTGGCTTACCGCCACGGAGTTGTTCGCGCCGGAGCTCTATTATCTCTCTAAGCTTCCAGCCGAGATGGACACGGGCGAAACCGTAACCGTCGTCCTCATGGCGCTCGTGCTGTCGGTGCTCGCCACCGTCTATCCTTCCTGGCGGGCTTCGCGCCTCGATCCCGTCGAAGCCCTACGTTACGAGTAGAGGACGGCAGGTGGACAATCCCGAACGAATTTCCGCGCTGCGCCTTGAGCATCTCAATCATGGCTTCACGCAAGGCGACCGCCGTATCGACGTGCTGAAGGAGGCGTGCGCCACTTTCTATCCCGGTGAGACCGTGGCGCTGCTCGGCCCATCGGGCGCGGGCAAATCCACCCTGCTGCATATTGCCGGCCTGCTTGAGAGGCCCGATTCGGGCGCAGTCCTCATGGACGATGTCGATTGCGGCAAGCTCGCCGACGACGAGCGCACCCGCGTGCGCCGCATGGAAGTGGGCTTCGTCTATCAGTTCCATCACCTCCTGCCGGAGTTCACGGCGCTGGAGAACGTGATGCTGCCCCAACTCATTCTTGGCCGGACCAAAGCGCAAGCCGAAGAGCGCGCGCGCGATCTCTTAGAGATGCTTGGCCTCAAGGATCGTTGGGACCATCGGCCCGCCGAGCTTTCCGGCGGTGAGCAGCAACGCGTGGCCATCGCCCGCGCCGTCGCCAATCGGCCGAAGATCCTTCTGGCCGACGAGCCCACCGGCAATCTCGACCCCAACACGGCGGGGCGGGTTTTCGATGAACTCTTGCGGCTGGTGAGCGAGGAAGGCGTGGCGGCGGTGATCGCCACCCATAATCTCGATCTCGCAGCGCGTATGGACCGTACCTTGCGCCTAACCGACGGCCATCTCATCGAAGAAGAGGTTGTCGAGGTCGACGCCTAGCGGCGCCACTTGCGTTGAGAACGTAAAGGGAACATTGTGGTCTTGGCTGCCAGACCACACCCCGTGTGTATCTCGGAAAAACCGCGATCGGCTCTCGAATAAGCGCCCCGAATCCGAGACTGTAGGGGACCCGTCCAACCGAGGCCTTTTCGCGTGACCGAGCAACCCCAACCCTTCGTGCATCTTCGGGTGCACTCAGCCTATTCACTGCTCGAAGGGGCGCTCACCATTGAGCGGCTCGTGACGCTTGCCAAGGCTGACAGCGCCCCGGCGCTGGCGCTCACCGATTCCAACAATCTGTTTGGCGCGCTCGAATTCTCCGAAGCCATGTCCAGCGCCGGCATCCAACCGATCGTCGGTTGTACGCTGGCACTCACCTTCACCGCCGAAGCCGAACCCACCCCCGGAACCGATCTGCGTGGACCAAAGGAGGACGGGCGCATCGCACTGCTGGCCAAGGACGAGACTGGCTACGCCAATCTGATGCATCTCTCCACGAAGGCCTATTTCAGGGCGGCCGAGAGTGGCGACCCGCTCATCACCATCGAGGAGCTATCGGAACGCGCCCAAGGGCTGATCGCTCTGACCGGCGGACCCGAAGGGGTCATCGACCCGGCGCTGGCCGAGGGTAATGCCGAACTCGCGCGCGACCGGCTGAAGGCGCTGCACCTTTTATTCGGTGACCGGCTCTATGTGGAAATCCAACGCCACGGGCTGCCCCATGAGCGAACGGTGGAGCCCCAATTGGTCGGCCTCGCCTACGACATGGAGCTGCCGCTCGTCGCCACCAACGAGCCCTTCTTCGCCACAACGGACGACTTCGAGGCCCATGACGCGCTCATCTGCATCGCTCAAGGCAGCTATGTGGCCGTGGATGAGCGGCGGCGCTTAAGTCCCGATCATTATTTCAAGACGGCGAAAGAGATGCGGGCGCTGTTCGCCGATCTCCCCGAGGCCATCGACAACACCATCGAGATTGCCCAGCGCTGCGCCTATCGGCCCGAGCAACGCGATCCCATCCTGCCGCCTTTCCTCACCGGTGGCGAAGCGACGAGCGCACTCGCCGAGACCGAGGCCGCCGAACTTCGACGCCAGGCGGAAGCCGGCCTGAAAGTGCGGATCGCCCAAGCTGGCATCGCGCCGGGCCATGACGCGGACTCCTATGCGGAACGTCTCGCGTTCGAGCTCGATGTCATCACCGGCATGAACTACCAGGGCTATTTCTTGATCGTTGCCGACTTCATCAAGTGGACCAAAGACCAGGGCATTCCTGTCGGCCCAGGCCGTGGTTCCGGCGCCGGTTCGCTGGTGGCCTACGTGCTCACCATCACCGACCTCGATCCGATCCGTTTTGGCCTCCTGTTCGAACGCTTCTTGAACCCCGAACGTGTGTCCATGCCCGACTTTGACATCGACTTCTGTCAGGACCGCCGGGACGAGGTGATCGCCTATGTGCGTGAGCGTTATGGCGAGGACCGCGTGGCGCAAATCATCACCTTCGGTAAGCTTCAAGCGCGCGCCGTGCTGCGCGACGTTGGCCGCGTGTTGCAGATGCCCTATGGCCAGGTCGATCGCCTGTGCAAGCTCGTGCCCAACAACCCGGCCAACCCCGTGACCCTGTCCCAGGCCATTGCCGGCGAGCCGCGCCTGCAAGAGGAGCGGGACAACGAACCCATCGTCGCCAAGCTGCTGAATATCGGCCAGCGGCTCGAAGGTCTCTATCGCCACGCCTCGACCCATGCCGCGGGCGTGGTCATCGCCGATCGGCCCCTGATCGACCTCGTGCCGCTTTACCGGGACGCACGCGCCCAGTTGCCGGCCACGCAATTCAATATGAAATGGGCGGAAGCCGCCGGCCTGGTGAAGTTCGACTTTCTCGGTCTCAAGACCCTGACCGTGATCGACACAACGCGGAAGCTGATCGCCCGCAACGGGCCCGACATCGACCCGTTGAGCTTCCCGCTCGACGATGCACCGTCCTTTGAGCTCATGCAGCGCGGCGACACGATCGGCGTGTTCCAACTCGAAGGACAGGGCATGCGTGACGCGCTGCGCAAGCTGAAGCCGGACCGTTTCGAGGACATCATTGCTATCGTGGCGCTCTATCGGCCGGGTCCGATGGACAACATCGATACCTATGTGAACCGCAAACATGGGCGCGAAGAGATCGAGAGCCTTCACGACTCGATCCAACCGATCCTGGATGAGACCTACGGCGTCATCATCTACCAGGAACAGGTGATGCAGATCGCCCAGGACCTGTCGGGCTATTCGCTCGGCGAGGCCGACCTGTTGCGCCGCGCCATGGGCAAGAAGATCAAGAAAGAGATGGACCAGCAGCGCACCCGCTTCGTCTCCGGTGCGGTGGCGAATGGCGTCGACAAGGGCCGCGCCCAATACATCTTCGAGCTGGTGGCGAAATTCGCCGGCTACGGTTTCAACAAGTCGCATGCCGCCGCCTATGCGCTCATCGCCTACCAGACCGCCTATCTCAAAGCGCATTACCCGACAGAGTTTGTCGCCGCGTCCATGACGCTGGACATGGGCAATGCCGACAAGCTGAATGCGTTCACGCAAGAAGCACGGCGCCTCGACATTCACCTAGAGCCGCCATCGGTGAACCGCTCCGAGGTTGGTTTCATCCCGAGCGACGGCGCCATCCGCTATTCGCTCGCCGCCCTTAAGAATGTGGGCCGTCAGGCGGTGGAGCACATCTGCGCCGTCCGCAAGGAAAACGGACCTTTCAGGGATATCTCCGACTTCGCCCGGCGCATCAGTCCGCGCTTCGTCAATAAGCGCGCGCTGGAGACCATGGCCGCGGCAGGCGCGCTTGACGATCTCGGCATCGATCGGGCCACGGCGCTGGCCAATGTCGATCGGATCATCATGGAGGCCAACCGTGCACTACAGGCTCGCACTGGAGGCCAAGACGATTTCTTCTCCGGGGCTCGTCATGCCGCGCCACCGCTCGATCTGCGCACCACAAAGCCCTTTGTGCCCATCGACCGCCTGAACCACGAGTTCGAGGCCATCGGCTTCTTCCTCACCGGCCATCCGCTGGACGACTATGAGGACGTGCTGGAGAGCCTCGGCGCGGAGACCTGGACCGAATTTGCCGCCAAAGCCCGCCAACGAAGCGTCGTCGGCAGGCTGGCCGGCACCGTGCTCTCCGCCCGTGAGCGCACCGGCAAGAACGGCAATCCTTACGCCTTCGTGGTGTTCTCCGACGCCACGGGCCAGTTCGAAGCGGTGATCTTCTCCGAGGCGCTGCTGGCCTCGCGGCACTTGCTGGAGCCCGGAACCGTCGTTTTGCTGGATGTGGAGGCCGAGGCCGAAGGCGAGACCGTCAGGGTCAGGGTGCAGGGCCTGTCCTCGCTGGACGGGGCGGCGGATGCCAACCATGCCGGTATGAAGGTCTATGTGGAGGATCCAAAAGCCTTGGCACCTCTGGCCAAACAGGTGGGCGCCGAGGGCGGGCAGGGGAAGTTTCGTCTCGTGGTGCACCTCCAGGGCCTCGCGAAAGAGGTCGAGTTCGAGGTGGCGAAGGGAATCGACACCACGCCGCGCCAAAGGAGCGAGCTGAAGCTGGTCGAAGGCGTGACCTCCATCAGCGCCCTTTAGGGCCATGGGGGCCAGAAGGCCCTCGCACTTCCGCGCTTTTCCGCCCTTGCCAAGGGCAAGGCGGACCCCTATAAGCCGCCTCATCTCACACGCGGGACGCTAAGCGTCACACAGTCAGTCCAGACTGTGCGCTCGCTCCGGTGACTGGCCCCGGCCAGTCTCTTGTCCCGCGGCGGCATAACCGGAAAAAGGAGTCTGCAGTCCATGGCACTGCCCGATATTTCTATGCGCCAGCTTCTAGAGGCTGGTGTTCACTTTGGTCACCAGAAGCATCGCTGGAACCCAAAGATGGCGCCCTATATTTATGGGTCCCGCAACAACATCCACATCATCGACCTCACCCAGACCGTGCCGCTTCTCCATCAGGCGCTGGTCACGGTGTCCGACGTGGTGGCCAAGGGTGGCCGCGTCCTGTTCGTAGGCACCAAGCGCCAGGCATCGGATGCGATCGCCGAGGGCGCGAAGTCCTGCGCTCAGTATTTCATCAATCACCGCTGGCTCGGTGGCACGCTCACCAATTGGCGCACCATCTCCCACTCGATCAAACGCCTTAAGTCGCTGGAGGAAATCCTCGACGGGGAGCAACATGGTCTCACCAAGAAAGAGCTGCTTCAGCTCACCCGTGAGAAGAACAAGCTCGAGCGCTCCCTTGGCGGCATCAAGGATATGGGTGCCCCGCCGGATCTGATGTTTGTGATCGACACCAACAAAGAGTCGATCGCCATCGCCGAGGCCCGCAAGCTCAATATGCCCGTGGTCGCCATCATCGATTCCAACTGCAATCCGGACGGCATCAGCCATCCCATTCCCGGCAATGACGACGCTGGCCGCGCCATCACCTTCTATTGCAACATGATTGCCCGCGCCGCGATCGACGGGATCGAGCGCGCGCAAGGATCCTCTGGTGTCGATCTCGGCGCCGCCGAGGAGCCCATGGCGGAGCCTGAGCTGGAAGCGCCGAAGGAAGGCGCCAAGGAAGAGGCCAAGACGGCCGACACCGCGGCGAAGGACAAGCCCGCCAAGGCTAACGCTAAGGCTGACGCCAAGCCCAAGCCTGCCGACGACAAGAAGGCCACGAAGGCTGAGGCCAAGTCGGAGGCCGAGCCTGAAAAGTCCGAAGGTGAGAAGCCCAAGGCGGAAAAGTCCGAGGCTGAAAAGTCCGAGGCTGAAAAGTCCGAAGCCAAGAAAGACTAGCAACGAGACATCTCGTCGGGTTGGCGAGACCGCACGGAAGAGGAACGCATGGCGACGATTACCGCAACCATGGTCAAGGAACTGCGCGATAAGACCGGCGCAGGCATGATGGATTGCAAGGCAGCTCTCAAAGAGACCGACGGCGAAATGGAACCCGCCATCGACTGGTTGAGGGCGAAGGGCCTTTCCAAGGCCGCGAAGAAGGCTGGCCGCGTCGCGGCTGAAGGCCTTATCGGGCTTGCCACGACCGACAAGGAGGCTGCCCTCGTCGAGGTCAACTCCGAGACCGACTTCGTTGCCCGCAACCCCACCTTCCAAGAGACGGTCACTGAAATTGCCGCTATTGCTCTTGCCAAGAAGGGCGATCTGGAGAAGCTCGGGGCCGCGAACTACGGCAAGACCGAGACATCCGTCACCGAAACGTTGAAGGCGTTGGTCGGCTCGATCGGTGAGAACATGTCGCTCCGGCGCAGCGCGCATCTTGCCGTCGCCAATGGTGTGGTCGCGAACTACATCCACAATCAGGCAGCGTCTGGCCTCGGTAAGATCGGCGTCATCGTTGCCATCGAGTCCACGGGCGATGCCGAAGCGTTGAAAGCATTCGGCAAGCAGGTCGCCATGCATATCGCCGCGGCCAACCCCCAAGCCATCGACACCGACAGCCTGGATGAGGAGCTTGTTGCCCGGGAACGCTCCGTGCTGACCGAGCAGGCCAAGGAATCGGGCAAGCCCGAGCAGGTCATCGAGAAGATGGTCGAGGGCCGCATGCGGAAATACTTCCAGGAGATCGTGCTGCTCCAGCAGGCCTTTGTCCACGATCCCGACAACACGGTGGCCAAAGCGATGGAAGCGGCGGCATCCGATGCCGGTGCGCCCATCAGAATCACCGGTTTCCACCGACTTGCCCTCGGCGAGGGGATCGACCGGGGCGAAAGCGATTTCGCCGCGGAGGTTGCCGCCGCCGCATCAGGCTCCTAAGGTCGGCGCGGCAATTCCATGGGATTGCCGCCCAATTTGGGCTTGAGGGCACCGCATCGTCACCGGAGTTTGCGCTGATGGCAAAGCCGACCGCAAAGCTTCGCTACGGACGCGTCCTTGTGAAGCTCTCGGGCGAGGCGCTCGCGGGCGCCAAGGGCTACGGCATCGATCTCGGCGTCATCGACCCAATCGCCAAGGACATCGCCGAGACGGCTGCCATGGGCACCGAGATTTGCCTCGTGGTCGGCGGTGGCAATATCTATCGCGGCCTGATGGCGGCGGAAGGCGGCATGGACCGGGCCCGGGCCGACTATATGGGCATGTTAGCCACGGTCATAAACGCGCTTGCCCTCCAGACCGCCATCGAGCGGGTCGGGGCGCAGGCGCGCGTGCTCTCAGCCATCCCCATGCCGACGGTATGCGAGCCCTATATCCGCGATAAAGCCCTCGACCACCTCGAAAAAGGGCGCGTCGTGATCTTCGCCGGAGGCACCGGCAACCCATTTTTTACCACCGACACGGCCGCTGTATTGCGCGCCGCGGAGATGGAATGTCAGGCCCTATTCAAGGCCACCCAGGTCGATGGCGTCTATGACGCCGACCCAGTCAAGACGCCGGACGCCAAGCGTTACGACCGCGTGACCTATGACGAAGTGCTGAAGCAGGATCTGCGAATCATGGACGGCTCCGCAATTGCCCTTGCCCGGGACAACCGGATTCCGATAATTGTGTTTTCCATCAAGAGCCAAGGCAGTTTGGCTCTTGAGTTGCAAGGCGAGGGCTCCTCGACCACCATAGACGATGGAAAAGGGGCTTAAGGCGCGTTCCGGGTCTGGAACACGCTCAAAACAAGGGCTTCGCACGCCACGCTCATTTGAGAGCAGGGCGCGGCGAGCAGGAAAGACAAAATGTCTAGCTTCGACCTGACCGAGATCGAACGGCGGATGCGTGGCGCGCATAGCGTGCTCAAACACGAATTCGCCGGTTTGCGAACGGGCCGCGCCAACGCCAGCCTGCTCGACCCCATCATGGTGATGGCCTACGGCAATCCCATGCCCCTCAGTCAGGTCGCGACCGTCAACGTGCCGGAAGCCAGACTGATCACGGTGCAGGTCTGGGACAAGACCCAAGTCGGCGCCGTGGACAAAGCCATTCGGGAATCCGACCTCGGACTCAACCCGGTGATGGAGGGGCAGCTTCTGCGCCTGCCGATCCCGGAGCTCAACGAGGAGCGCCGGCGTGAGCTCGCCAAGGTGGCCCACAAATATGCCGAACAAGCCCGCATCGCCGTGCGTAATGTCCGCCGCGATGGCATGGAGCATCTGAAGCGCGCCGAGAAAGATGGCGATATGGGCAAGGACGAGCACCATACGCTTGGAACCAAGGTGCAAGATCTGACCGACAAGGTCATCAAGGATATCGACGAGGGCCTTGCCACCAAGGAAGCCGAAATCATGCAGGTCTGATTGGGCGGCGCGAGACAGCCGTCCTTGGACTTTCAATCGGAGATGCCGACTGTGACGCTTGCGATGGATGCTAAATGGGGCGAGGGCGAACGACCGGCCGCACGCCACGTCGCCATCATCATGGACGGCAACGGACGCTGGGCGGCCGAGCGCGGCCTGCCACGGGCCGAGGGTCATCGCCAAGGCGTCGAGAGCGTCCGGCGGACGGTCGAGGCCGCCATGGAGCTTGGCGTCACCCATCTCACCCTTTTCAGCTTCTCGTCGGAGAACTGGTCGCGGCCTAAGCAGGAAATCAGCAACCTGTTCGGTCTGCTTCGCCGCTTCGTGCGGCGCGATCTCGCCGACCTGCACAAAAATGGCGTCAAGATCCGGGTGATCGGCGCGCGTACCGGGCTTGAGAGCGATATTTTGCGCATGCTCGACGACGCCGCCGAGCTGACCAAGGACAACACCGCGCTCAACCTCACCATTGCCTTCAACTATGGCTCCCGTGACGAAATCGCCCGCGCCGCGCAGCGCATCGCCGAGGATGTGCAAACCGGCGTCATGGCCGCGTCGGACATCACGCCCGAACGCTTTGGCACCTATCTCGACACGGCCGACTTGCCCGACCCCGACCTCCTGATCCGCACCAGCGGCGAACTGCGTCTGTCGAATTTCCTGCTCTGGCAACTTGCTTATGCCGAGTTCGTCTTCGTCGACGTCTACTGGCCCGACTTCACCAAGGAGGTGTTCGAGGCCGCAATCACCGAATATCAGCGGCGCAGCCGCCGCTTCGGCGGAACCTCGGCGAGATCCATCGCGTGACGTCGCCAGAAACGCCTCCCGAAAACGATGAGAAGAGCGCCGAGGATCGCCAGACCTCGGAGATTCTGCTCCGTTCAGTTTCGGCCTTCGTCATGGCGGCCGTGGCGTTTGGCGCCGTCATCACCAGCCCCTGGACATTCGTCGCTCTCGTGGTTGTTGCCGGCGGCCTTCTCACCTGGGAGTGGGGAAGCCTCACACGGGGCAGCGGATTTGACGGCACCGCTCTGATCGCGACGGTCTGTGTGACCGCCGTAGCCATCCTCGTCACCATGGGACGCCCCGATCTCGCTCTGTGGATCCTCGGCGCAACCGCCGCGGCGATAACCTTTGCCGGGGCATCGCCCCGCCACGGCGCCTGGGCGCTCGCCGGTCTTGCCTATGTTGTGTTTCCAGCCTGGGCTCTGGTGTGGCTCCGCGACGATCCCAAACTTGGCGTCGCGGCGATCCTGTTTTTGATGGCCGTGGTATGGACCACGGACACCGCCGCCTATGTGGGTGGGCGGTGCCTCGGAGGGCCCAAGCTCGCGCCGCGCGTGTCACCAAAAAAAACCTGGAGCGGATTTATCGCCGGCATCCTCGCGCCGGCCCTGATCGGCTACGGTTTCGGACATTTCATGGGCGGCACCACCCCTTGGTGCTTGGCCGGCGTAAGCGTCGCCCTTGCGCTTGCTTGCCAAATAGGGGATCTGGTCGAGAGCGGTCTCAAACGGCACTTCGGGGTCAAGGATATGAGCCAGCTCATTCCTGGTCATGGCGGGCTGTTTGACCGCGTCGATGGACTCCTGCCAGCGTCGGTCGTCGCGGGCCTCATCGCCTTGCGCAATATCGCCGAACCCGGCGCGGGCCTCCTCATCTGGTAAAGGCCGATTGCCTTGGCTTCCACAGTGACATCCGCCAGTTCTGAGCCTCGTTCGAAGGCCAAGCCGCCAAGACGGATCTCGATCCTTGGCGCCACCGGCTCGATCGGCGAAAGCACGCTCGATCTCATTGGTCGTGATCCGGAAAGCTTTCACGTGGTCGCCCTCACGGGCGGCAAGAACGTGACGCGCCTCGCCGAGATGGCCATAAAGCATCGCGCCGAGATAGCCGTGATCGCCGAGGCCGGCTGCTACGCCGACCTTAAGGACGCGCTCGCCGGCACCGGCATCGAGGCGGCGGCGGGCGAGAAGGCACTGCTTGATGCAGCAAGCCGCCCGGCCGACTGGGTAATGGCGGCCATCGTCGGCGCCGCCGGTCTAAAACCCACGCTCCGTGCTGTGCGCCAGGGCACGTCAACCGCACTCGCCAACAAAGAATGCCTCGTCTCGGCGGGCGGCATCTTCATGGCCGAGGTTGCACGCCGCGGCACAACTCTCCTTCCGGTAGATTCAGAGCACTCCGCCGCGCTCCAGGCCATGACCGGGACCAAGCCCGAGAGCATCGAGCGTGTGTGCCTCACAGCCTCGGGCGGACCCTTCCGCGGCTGGAGCCTCGAACAGATGGCGGATGTCACGCCCGAGCAGGCCCTAAAGCATCCGAACTGGTCCATGGGGCCGAAGGTGACAATCGATTCGGCCACGCTCATGAACAAGGGGCTGGAGCTGCTGGAGGCCCATCATCTCTTCGCGCTGCCCCCCGAAAAGCTCGACGTCGTGGTGCACCCCCAGTCGATCGTGCATTGCCTCGTCTATATGAGCGATGGCTCCGTGCTCGCCCAACTTGGCTGTCCCGACATGCGCACGCCCATCGCCTACAGCCTCTCCTGGCCCGAACGCATGCATGTTCCCAACCAACGTCTCGATCTTGCGGAGATTGGCGCGCTGACCTTCGAGGCGCCAGATTTCGAGCGATTCCCGGCCTTGCGCCTGGCAAAAGAGGTTCTTGAGGCGGGCGGCAGCGCCGGCACGGTGCTCAATGCCGCCAATGAAGTCGCCGTCGCGGCCTTTCTCGACAAGCGGCTGGGCTTTCTTGGCATCGTCGGCCTGGTGGAGGCAACGCTGGTTGCCTGCAACGATTTGATCGGTCTCAAGCCGCAAGATGCGGACGAGGTGTTGGAGATCGATCGCGAAGCGCGGGCACGCGCGCGGACCTGGCTTCCCCGGTTTGCATAAGCCCATATGCCGGGCTAAGAAGGGCCAAATTCTCTAGGTAGTAACCACGCTTATGGACACAATTACTCAGCTTTTCAGCTACGGCAGCTCGTTCCTCGGCTACGTCATCCCGTTCCTCTTTGTGCTCACCGTCGTGATATTCTTCCACGAACTTGGGCATTTCCTGGTAGCGCGGTGGTGCAGCGTCGGCATCAAGGTCTTCTCCATCGGCTTTGGCCCCGAGGTCTTCGGCTTTTTTGACCGTCATGGCACCCGCTGGCGCCTGTCCTGGATCCCGCTCGGTGGCTATGTGAAGTTCATCGACGACGACAATGTCGCCAGCGTTCCCGGCCGCAAAGCCTTTGACGCGCTGTCCGAGGAGGAGCGTAAACGCACCTTCCAAGGCAAATCGCTCGCTCAGCGCTCGGCCATCGTGGCGGCTGGACCGATTGCCAATTTCATCCTCGCCATCGTCATCTTTACCACCATCTTCAGCGTCTTTGGCGAACAGGTCACGGCGGCCAAGGTCGACGCCATCTCGCCTGGCAGTGCCGCCGAACGGGCTGGCTTCCAGCCTGGCGATACTGTCGTCAGCATCGATGGATCGGGCATCAACAGCTTTGCCGCCATGCAGCGAATCGTAGCCATGAGCCCCGAGGAAGAGCTGCATTTCGTCGTCGATCGCGGCGGGGCGAATGTCGACATTACGGCCACGCCCGAGCGCAAGGAGATCACCGACCGCTTCGGCAACAATTTGCGGATCGGGCTGCTCGGAATTCAGCGAAGCACCTCACCGGACGACTGGACGCTAGAGCGCCACAACCCCTTCACGGCCTTCGTTATGGCCGTAAAAGAGTGCTATTTCGTCGTCACCCGGTCACTCGGCTATCTGTTTGATGTGGTCATCGGCAGGGAATCGGCGGATCAACTTGGTGGACCGATCCGTATTGCACAAATCTCAGGTCAGGTAGCATCCGTAGGCTTTGTTGCGCTTCTCAATCTTGCCGCCATCATTTCCGTAAGTATTGGAATGATAAATCTCTTTCCAATACCGATGCTTGATGGCGGTCATCTTATGTTTTACGGAATTGAGGCGATTAGAGGGCGTCCACTCAGCGAAACAACACAAGAAATCAGTTTTCGCATTGGCCTAGCCTTCGTTCTGATGTTAATGGTCTTCGCAACGTGGAACGATCTGATTCACTTGAAGTTTTTGTGACCTCTGGGTCGTTAACTAAGGCTTCTAGCGGGGACCGGGAGGTCCCCGTCTTCGTGATAAAAGATAATCAAAAATCGGCCACAAACCAGTGGCCAGTTGCTGTCTAGGGCGCTTTGCTCACGGGGTCGGCTTGAGGGGAAGACACCAGTAATGGTGCGGTGGTCGTTGGAAAGAGGGCTCTTCGCGGCCCTCATCGTGTTGACTAGCGTCCCGCTTTCGCTGTGCCTCAGCGCGAGCTTTGGCGAGCTGTCCGCGTCTGCCCAGGGAGCTGTGATTCGCTCCATCGTCGTGGAAGGCAATCGGCGCGTGGAGCCGGAGACGGTTCGCTCCTATCTGACCTTCTCCACCGGCGATACTTACAATCCGGCCGAGGTCGACCAATCCCTAAAGACCCTGTTCGCCACCGGCCTGTTTCAGGACGTGCGGATAAGACGTCAGGGCGGAACCATCATCGTCATTGTGGTGGAAAACCCGATCGTGAATCGGGTGGCCTTTGAAGGCAATGAGGAGATCGAGGACAGCACGCTCGCGTCCGAGGTCCAGCTCAAGCCGCGCTCCGTCTATACCCGCGCACGCGTGCAAGCCGATGTGCAGCGCATTCTCCACCTCCACCGTCGCCAGGGTTTCTACGCCGCCCAGGTGGAACCTAAGATCATTCGGCTCGACGCCAACCGCGTCGACGTGGTGTTCGAGATCACCGATGGGCAGTCCACCAAGGTCCGCGCCATCAACTTCATCGGCAATCGCGCCTTCAGCGATTCGCAGCTCCGCTACGTGATCACCACCACGCGGACAAATTTATTGAGTTTCCTCAAGAACACCAACATCTACGATCCCGACCGGCTCAATCTCGACCGTGAGCTGCTGCGCCAGTTCTATCTCAAGAACGGCTATGCGGATGCCCGCATCATATCGGCGACGGCTGACCTCGATCGGGACGGCCTCGGCTTCTTCATTACCTTCACCATTGACGAGGGTGAGCGCTACCGCTTTGGCTATATCGATATCGAGAGCGCATTGCCGTCGCTGAATGTCGACGAATTGCGTGGCGTGATCCTGACCAAGACGGGTAAGCGCTACAACTCCGAAAAGGTGGAGAAGACGGTCGAGGCGTTGACTGTCAAAGTCTCTCAGCAAGGTTACGCCTTCGGGCAGGTCCGCCCGCGCTTCGAGCGCGACCAGGTGAGCCACACCATGAACATCGTCTATGTCATCGATGAGGGTCCGCGGGTCTATATCGAGCGCATCAACATCGTCGGCAACTTCCGCACGCAAGACGATGTGATCCGGCGGCAGTTCCGGCTCGCCGAGGGCGACGCCTATAACCGGCTGCTCGTCGAGTCCGCACGCAAACGCCTAAGGGGACTTGGCTTCTTCAAAACCGTGAACATCGAGACCGAACCCGGCAGCACGCCTGACCGGGTCATCCTTGTGGTCACCGTGGTCGAACAGCCAACCGGCGAACTGTCCTTCGGTGCTGGCTACTCCACAACCGAGGGCATAATCGGCGATATCAGCATTACCGAACGAAACCTCATGGGTCGGGGTCAATATGTGCGGCTCGGCTTCTCGGGCAGTCTCGAGCGCGCGCAGGTTGATTTCAGCTTTACCGAGCCCCACTTCCTCGATCGCAACGTGGCGGCCGGCTTCGACCTCTTCCACAAAACGGTCGACTTGCGCGACGAGGCCTCGTTCCGCCAGCGAACCACCGGCGCCAATCTTCGCATCGGCTTCGCGGTCGCTGATGATACGCAGCTCGGCCTGCGCTATCGGTTCCAGCGCGAAGAAATCTTCGACGCGACGCGAGATGCGTCTCTGGCGGTGAAGGACGCGGCGTCCGATGGTGCGGTCGATGTGTCGAGCCTCGGCTACACGGTTGCCTTCGACACACGCAATTTGATCCAGCAACCCACCAGCGGCATCTTCGCCTCATTCTCCCAGGACGTCGCGGGCCTCGGTGGCGACGTGAATTTCTTCCGGTCAGTGGCTGACGCGCGCGGCTACTATCCCGTCACCAACAAGATCACTCTTGTCGGCCGCGCCCAGGGCGGCGCTATCCAGGGATGGGGCGGCAACGACCTGCGCCTGACCGATCTGTTTTTCAAGGGTGGCGAAACAATCCGTGGCTTCGAACGAGCCGGCTATGGCCCGCGCGATGCCTGCACAAGTACCATCACAGGGAGCCGGATAAACGATTGCCAGCAAGATGCTCTGGGCGGCAAATTCTTCTGGGCCACAACGGCCGAGCTCCGCTTCCCATTTCCGCTCATTCCCGAAAATCTCGGCATGTCGGGCGCGATCTTTGTCGATGCCGGGTCGCTTTGGGACCCGAGCCAGCGGGCCCTTGATGCCGTAGCGGTTGAGGACAGCTTCATCTTCAACAGCTCCGACGTCCGCCTGTCGACTGGTTTCAGCATCATTTGGCAGTCGCCGCTCGGGCCGCTTCGCGCCGATATCGCCCAAGCGCTGCTCAAGGCGGATTTCGATGAGACCGAACTTTTCCGCTTCGGCGCCTCAACGAACTTCTAAAAGAAGCCAGTTCGGTTTATGGCTTGACGTCATGGTCCATGCTGCGTCGCCAACCGCTGGAGATTTGATGGAACACCCCGGATTTTACGAGCGGGCCGGACCGTTCTCTTTGCGCACCGTGGCTGAAGCCACCGCGTCAGAGCTGGCGCAGGGCGCCGACCCCGATCTCAAGATCAAGGACGTGCGCCCCCTCGACGGCGCGGAGACCGGAGACTTGTCCTTCCTGGACAACCCCAGATATCTTCCGCTCCTCATCGAGACCGGCGCGAGTGCGTGCCTCGTTGCCCCCAAATTCGCGGACAAGGTGCCAAGCGGCACCGTAGGCCTCGTGACGCCGGAGCCATATCGGGGCTTCGCCAAGGCGCTCACTCTGTTCTATCCCAATACTTTGAGCCCAAAGACGGACGCCTCAGCAGCGGACGCCGGTGGTCTTATCCATCCGAGCGCGAAGCTTGAGGCCGGCGTCACCGTGGCAGCCGGGGCCGTGATCGGACCCGAAGCGAGGATCGGGCAGGGCACAACCATCTCGGCGGGCGCGGTTATCGGCTATCGCGTGCATATCGGGCGTGGCGGCTATATCGGCCCCAACGTGTCGCTCGCCAACACGCTCCTCGGCAATCGTGTGACCATCCATGCCGGCGTCTCCATTGGTCAAGATGGCTTTGGCTTTGCCATGGGCAAGGAGGGGCACCTCAAAGTGCCCCAGATTGGCCGGGTGATTATTCAGGACGATGTGGAAATCGGCGCCAATGCCACCATTGACCGCGGAGCGGTGCGCGACACAATCGTCGGCGAGGGCACGAAAATTGATAATCTCGTGCAAATCGGGCACAACGTGGTGATTGGTCGGCATTGTATCATCGTCGCCCAAACCGGAATTTCGGGCAGCTCCCAACTTGGCGATTTTGTTGCTCTTGGCGGGCAGGTCGGTATCGTCGGTCACGTCAAGATCGGTGCTGGCGCCCAGATCGCCGGAAGCAGTAATGTACGGGGCGACGTGCCACCGGGCGCACGTTGGGGCGGCACCCCAGCCAAACCCATAAGAAAGTGGTTCAGAGAGATGACGCTCCTCAGTCGTCTCGCCGAGCGTAAGGATTTGAAACTTTGACCAGTGCCATGACGGCAAAGTCGAGCGACAGCAAAGCCGCACCCAAGGAGCCGGTCCAAATGAAAAAGAGCGGCGCCAAAACCGAGCTTGAGACGGCGGACATTGCCGAAATCATGCGGCTTCTGCCCCATCGCTATCCCTTCCTCCTCATCGATCGCGTCATCGACATGGACGGGGATCGCTCGGCCACGGGCGTGAAGAACGTCACCGTCAACGAACCCTATTTCCAGGGGCATTTCCCGGGCAATCCCGTTATGCCCGGCGTGCTCCTCATCGAAGGCATGGCGCAAACCGCCGGCGCGCTTTGCATGCGCTTCCTCGGTGAGTTCGAGAACCCGCCGCTCGTCTACTTCATGGCGATCGACAAGGCTCGTTTTCGCCGCCCGGTGGTCCCCGGCGATACCATCCACTACCATGTTGAAAAAATGCGCCACCGCGGGAAAGTGTGGCGCTTCCGGGCACGGGCTCTTGTCGATGGCGAAGTCGTCGCCGAGGCAGAAGTCAGTGCCGTCATCATAGACACGTAGCCGAGCACAGCATGGCCAATATCCATGCGACCGCTGTGGTCGATCCAAACGCCAAACTGGGCAGCAATGTCAAGATTGGCCCCCTTTGCGTCATAGGGCCCGACGTCGAACTTGGCGACGGCGTCGTTCTCCAATCTCATGTCGCACTTGGCGGCCGCACGACGATCGGAGCAAAATGCAAGATCTTCCCCTTCGCATCGATCGGTCAGGCGCCCCAGGACATTAAATATCACGACGAGCCCAGCACGCTCAGCATCGGGGCGAATACGACCATCCGTGAATATGTGAGCATCAATCCCGGCACGGAAGATGGCGGGATGGCAACGCGCGTCGGCTCGAACTGTCATCTGATGATGTCCACGCACATCGCCCATGACTGCCAGGTCGGCGATAACGTAATCATGGTGAACGGGGCCGAGCTCGCGGGGCATGTCTCGCTCGGCGACGGCGCCATCATCGGCGGCCATTCCGCTATCCACCAATTCGTGCGCATCGGCGCTTACGCCTTTGTCGGCGGCATGTCCGGCATTGTGGCCGACCTCATCCCCTATGGCATGGCGCTCGGCAACCGCGCCCATCTGAACGGCCTCAACATTGTCGGCTTGAGGCGTAAGCGTTTTCCGCGCGACGAAATTCACGAGCTGCGCCAAGCCTACCGTATGCTGTTCTCCAGCGAGGGCACGCTGAAGGAGCGGCTTGTCGACGTTGAGAACATGTTCTCAAAGAACGTACTCGCCATGCAGATCATCGACTTCATGAAGAGTGGGTCTGATCGGTCCTTCTGCCTGCCGAATCATGTTTCAGCGCCGAGCCGCTGACAGCGCGGCGCCGACCATGCCCCAGCCAACCAAGATCGACGGCCCGCTCGGCATCATCGCCGGACAGGGCCTTCTGCCTTGCGCACTCGCCGAGGCGGTTGCGGCCCACGACATTCCGCTGCACATCGTGGCGATCCGCGGCGAGGCAACCGAAGAGATCGAACGCTTCCCCCATACCTGGATCAAATGGGGTCAAATCGGCAAGCTCTTCGGCGCCCTTGAGAAGAGCGGCTGCCGCGAGCTCGTGATTATAGGCGGGGTCAACCGTCCCGATTTCGGCAATGTCCGGCCCGACTTCGGCGCCATCAAGGCTTTGCCATTCCTGCTCGGCCTCGGCAAAGGCGGCGATGACAGCGTGCTGTCGCGGATCGTGCGCTTCTTCGAGGAGAAGGGCTATCGCGTACATGGCGCCGGCGACGTGGCGCCCGAGCTTCTGGCCTCGGAGGGCACGCTCGGCACCAAGACACCGTCCGCCGAGGATAAATCCGATATCGAAATCGCCTTCAAGGTCGTGCGGGCTCTTGGCCATCTCGACGTCGGTCAAGGCGCCATCGTCGCCAAGGGGCGCGTGCTCGCGGTGGAAGCCGCCGAGGGCACCGATGCCATGCTGGCGCGTTGCGAAGACTTGCGGAAGTTGGGGCGCACGCGGGGCGCGCGGGCCGGCGTACTCGTCAAGGCACCGAAGCCCGGGCAGGAGTTGCGGGTCGATATGCCGACCATCGGTCCCGAGACAATGAGGAAGGTGGCGGCAGCCGGACTCTCTGGCATTGCCGTGGCAGCCGGACACGTGCTCTTGGCCGAACGTGCCGCGACCATTGGCGCCGCGAACGAGAACAAGCTCTTTTTAGTCGGCGAGCACTGGGACCAAACCGGCGACTAAGCCGGTGCCCCGACTACGCAAGTGCCCCGCACCCTGGCCTTAGACGCCTCTAGCGGTCGTCCATCGGCACATATTGGCGTTCGGTGGCGCCCGTATAGAGCTGACGCGGCCGGCCGATGCGCTGCATCGGATCCTCGATCATCTCCATCCACTGAGCGATCCAACCCACCGTGCGGGCAATGGCGAACAGCACCGTGAACATGTCGGTGGGGAAGCCAAGCGCCTTCAGCGTGATCCCCGAATAGAAGTCGATATTCGGATAGAGCTTCTTCTGAATGAAGTAATCGTCGGACAGGGCGATGCGCTCCAACTCGCGCGCAACCTTGAGGATGGGATCGTCCTTATGGCCGACCGCCTCAAGGACCTCATAGCAAGTCTTCTGCATGATCTTCGCGCGGGGATCGTAGTTTTTATAAACCCGATGGCCGAAGCCCATGAGCCGAAACGGGTCGTTCTTATCCTTCGCGCGCCGAATGAATTCAGGGATGCGCTCGACCGTCCCAATTTCCTCCAGCATCATCAGCGCCGCTTCGTTGGCGCCGCCATGGGCCGGACCCCACAGGCAGGCAATGCCCGCCGAGATGCAGGCGAAGGGATTTGCCCCCGACGACCCGGCCAGACGCACGGTCGACGTCGAGGCGTTCTGTTCGTGGTCGGCATGGAGAATAAAGATGCGCCGCATGGCGCGCGATAGCACCGGGTTAACCTGATACTCCGTGCACGGGACGGCGAAGCACATCCTGAGGAAGTTCGCCGAATAATCGAGATCGTTCTTCGGATACACGAAGGGCTGGCCCACCGAGTATTTGTAAGCCATGGCGGCGATGGTCGGCATCTTGGCGATCATGCGCACGCTCGCCATGTCGCGCTGCTTCTGATCCCGGATGTCGATGGAGTCGTGATAGAAGGCCGACAGCGCGCCCACCACACCCACCATGATCGCCATGGGATGCGCGTCGCGCCGGAAGCCGGTGAAGAACCGGTTCATCTGCTCATGGACCATCGTGTGCCTGGTCATGCGCGTTTTGAAAGCTTTGTACTGTTCGGCGTTCGGCAATTCGCCGTAGAGCAGCAGATAGGTCGTCTCTAGGAAGGTGCAGTGCTCCGCGAGCTGGTCGATGGGATAGCCGCGATAGAGCAAGATCCCCTTGTCACCGTCGATATAGGTGATCTTCGACTCACAGCTCGCCGTCGAGGTGAAGCCGGGATCGTAGGTAAACGTCCCGCTATCCTGATAGAGCGAGGTGATGTCGACCACGTCGGGACCGAGCGTGCCCTTGAGCAGGGGCAGTTCGTGCTGTGCACCCTCAATCGTGAGGGTTGCCACATCGGTCGCTCGTTTGAGCCGATAGTCCTCTGCCACACTCATCTCAAAGCCTCCTGTCCCTCTCGGGGCAACGGGACCACACGCGCCTACGGCATATTACTTGCGGCGGCGGCTTTGGTCCCAGCAAATGGTTTTTTGCGCTGCCGCATAATCCCGTCAATTATACTGCAGTGCAACAACGATGCCTGCTCAAATTTTAGCCAGGTTGAGCTGGTGGCATCTGGTCGGCGATGCGCCCGAGGGCCTCCTCGCGGCCCAGAACCTCAAGCACATCAAAGATACCGGGAGATGTCGCCCGGCCGGTCAAGGCGGCGCGCAACGGCTGGGCCACCTTACCGAGCTTGCGACCCGTCGCCTCAGCAAATTCACGCATGCAGGATTCCAGAGTCTCAGGCGTCCATGACTCCACAGCTTGGAGCACCGGAGACAGGCCTGCGAGCGTCTCCCGCCCAACGTCATCGAGTTGCTTCTTGGCCTTATCGTCGAGCTCCAGCGGCCGCTTGGCGAACAAATAGGCCGCGCTATCGAGAAGCTCGATCAAAGTCTTGGCGCGCTCTTTGAGCCCCGGCATGGCGCGTTCAAAATTTTTCCAGCCATCCTCGCCGATCTGCTCCTTAAGCACGCCACCTTCGGGAAGGTGAGGGACCAGCGCCTTGAGGTGACCGACGATCTCGGCATCCGGCATGGCGCGCAGATAATGTCCGTTCAAATTCTCGAGCTTGGCGAAGTCGAACCGCGCGGCGGAGCGCCCGATGGCATCGAGATCGAACCAAGAGATCATTTGCTCATTCGAGATGATCTCGTCATCGCCATGGCTCCAGCCGAGCCGCACCAGATAATTGCGCAACGCGTCCGGCAGATACCCCATCTCGCGATACGCCTCGACGCCGAGCGCGCCATGGCGTTTTGAGAGCTTGGCGCCGTCGGGCCCGTGGATCAGCGGCACATGGGCATAGATCGGCGTGTCCCAGCCGAGGGCCTTGAAGATCTGCGCCTGCCGCGCCGCATTGGTGAGATGGTCGTCGCCCCGGATCACGTGGGTGATGCCCATGTCGTGATCGTCCACCACCACCGACAGCATATAGGTGGGCGAGCCATCGCTCCGCAGCAGGATGAGATCGTCGAGGTCTTTGTTGGCGAAGGTGACGCGGCCTTGCACGCGATCCTCGATGACCGTCTCGCCTTCGCGCGGCGCCTTAAAGCGGATCGCCGGTTGAGCGCCTTCGGGCGCCTCGTTGTGATCGCGATCGCGCCACGTGCCGTCATAACCGGGCGCCCGGCCTTCGGCCCGCGCGGTCTCGCGCATGGCCTGCAGTTCCTCCCGGGTGGCGTAGCAACGATAGGCCTTGCCCTCGGCAATCAGCATCTCGGCGATCTCGCGATGACGCTCGGCGCGGGACAACTGATAGACGGGCTCACCGTCCCATTCGAGATCGAGCCAGCGCAGGCCATCGAGAATCGCCAGGATCGCTCCCTCGGTGGAGCGCGCCTGATCCGTGTCCTCGATGCGGAGCAGCATCTTGCCGCCCATGGCCTTGGCATAAAGCCAGTTGAACAGGGCCGTGCGGGCCCCACCGATATGGAGATAGCCGGTCGGGGACGGCGCAAAGCGTGTGACGACAGGCTCGGTCATCGATCGATGCTGAATGCTCTTGTTGTGGGGCTAGGGGCAGATGGTGAGCGTGGAGTATCATACCCGCTGGGTACGGGTAAGGGCAGGGACCCCATGCCGGACCAAGACGAAGATCTGTGGGGCAGAGTCGAAGCCCCATCACGGCAGAGCCGGCGGGGGCCTGGCCAAAACGGCCTGATTGCCTCTGGGCTCGCCATGGCGGCGCGCGCGCTCTTGGCGGACGGCGACGAGCGGGATGTCAAAGCCGCTTCGACCGATGGCGTCTTCCAATGCGATCCGCTCGGCTGCATCGGCACCGTCAAGCGCAAAACCGTGGCCCTGGTCCGCCATCCTGGTGCGTTAGAAGAAGATTGCCGCGTGGCCGATATCGTCATCGCACCCTTCACCGTCACCAAGAAATGCCGCGCCGCGCGGGTCATCGTCGACCGGCGCATGCTGAAAGCCCAAGGGGCGCATGCGCTGTTTATCGAAGGCCTCTCGATCCGGACCGAAACGGTCGCGCAAAAACGCGGCCGCAGGCCTTGGTCAGGTGGCGCCACGCGTGACGCACCGCGCTCCGGCGGCAACCCAGATCGGTGATGGAATGAGAGTCTAGTAGCGGCGGATGAGCCCGACGAGCCGACCCTGCACACGCACGCGGTCAGGGCCGAAGATCTTTGTCTCATAAGCGGGATTGGCCGCTTCGAGCGCGATGGAATCGCCCCGCCGGCGCAAACGCTTGAGCGTGGCTTCCTCTTCGTCGACCAGCGCCACGACGATCTCACCATTGCTGGCGTCGTCGCACTTCCTGACGATGATCGTGTCGCCTTCGAGAATGCCAGCATCGATCATGGAGTCGCCTTGGACCTCAAGCGCGTAATGCTCGCCCTTGGATAGGATCTCCGGCGGCACATCGATGGTCGAAAGCCGGGTCTGGATCGCCTCGATGGGAACACCGGCGGCGATACGGCCCATGACCGGCACAGACACGGTCTGGGGTGCAGACTCGCCCTCGGCCATCTGTGGCACACGGCCCAGACTGCCCTCGATCACGCTTGGCTCGAAGCCACGGCTCCGGGAGGCAAGCCCCTGGGGCACCGATTCGGGCAGCCTGATAATCTCCATGGCACGGGCGCGGTGGGGCAGGCGGCGCACAAAGCCGCGCTCCTCCAGCGCCGTGATAAGGCGGTGAATCCCCGATTTCGACTTGAGGTCGAGCGCCACCTTCATCTCATCGAAAGAGGGTGGTACGCCCGTTTCCTTCAACCGCTCATGGATGAACATGAGAAGCTCTTTTTGCTTCGCTGTGAGCATCTGGTCCCCTTAGAGCGATCAGGAATCGAGCCTTTTGGGCCTGGCGCGATTCATCTTCCTCGCCTGTACAAAACAAGAACAACCTACATGTTCTATTTGTGTTCCGCAAGCTGCTTGGCCACAAAATGCAGTGGCTGCCTCATCCGAGCCCCGAAAATCGCGCGATTCGGGTTTCCGGCGTCTTAATTAATCGGAGAACGGCAGGGTTTTGACCGGCGCGCCTTCGGGCGAGGCCGGGGCGTGGGGAAGGCGCAAAATAAGACAGTCGGCCTTGGCGAAAACGGCCACCAGGGACGAATCCTGGGAGGGCAGCGGGCGCACGATGCGCACCCCGTCGTCCCGCCAGGTGGACGTCGCGCGCATATAGTGCCTCCGCTCGCCATTGGCGGGAAGGTTCATCCCAAGCACCGCATCGACCAAAAGCCGCTTGTCCTCGGCCAGCCCCAGCATGGCCTGCAGCATCGGCATCAGGAAGACATGGGCGCAGACCAGCGCCGAGATGGGATTGCCAGGCAGCCCTAAAAAGCGCTGGGAACCAAGACGCCCATAAAGCACGGGCTTGCCAGGCCGCATGGCGACCTTGGCGAATTCGAGCGCCAGCCCGTCGCTTTGAAGGGCGCTGGCCACGAGATCGCGCTCGCCCACCGAGGCGCCACCAATGGTCACGAGAATGTCCGCATCCGCGCCTTTGCGGACCAGGGTGACGATGGCGTCGCGTTCGTCCTTGGCAATGCCGAGAATTCGCGCCTCGCCGCCTTGCGCCTCGATCAGCGCCGCCAGCCCATAAGGAACCGAGCACACGATCTCGTCGGCACGCAGCGTCGAGCCCGGCGGCACGATCTCATCGCCCGTGGCCAGCAGAGCGATTTTCGGCCTACGCGTGACCGGCAGCCCAGCATGGTTCGCCGACGCGGCAAGCAGCAGAGCACGGGGGCCAAGCCGCGTACCCTTCCGCAGCAACACATCGCCTTGCATGAAGTCTTGGCCGCGCGGACGGATATGCCGGCCAGCGCCAACGTCTTTGATGAGAACCGCGTCATCGCTGAGGACCGTATCTTCCTGGATGACGATGGTGTCGGCGCCGTCCGGCACCGGCGCGCCGGTGAAAATCCGCACGGCTTGACCCGGACCGACACTGCCAGCGAAACGCGCGCCCGCAGCCGACTCCCCAACAAGCGCCAGGGTCACGGGCAGGGTGGCCACGTCCTCGAAACGCACGGCAAAGCCGTCCATGGCCGAGGCGTCGAAGGGCGGTTGGGTCAGGGTGGCGGCAATGTCTTCGGCCAGCACGCGGCCTGAGGCCTCGTCGAGCGTCACGCGCTCAGGGCCAAGCGGCACAAGGCCTTTCAGGACAAGAGCCAGCGCGTCATCGACGGGAAGGAGCGCCATGGGGCTAGGGCGCTCGGTAATCGCCGGAGCGGCCGCCGGTCTTCTCGATCAGGCGAATGCGGGAGAAACTCATGGCGCGGTCCACCGCTTTGCACATGTCATAAAGGGTGAGGCAAGCCACAGAAACGGCTGTTAGCGCTTCCATTTCCACGCCCGTCTTGCCCTCTACTTTGGCTGTCGCCTGAACTGTGATCCCAGACGGGTCACGGGACGGCTCGAAGTCGAGCTTCACCTGGGTCAGGGGCAAAGGATGGCAGAGCGGGATCAGCTCATGGGTCCGCTTGGCCGCCATGATGCCGGCAATGCGTGCCGTGGCCAGCACGTCGCCCTTCGGCGCTTTGCCTTCAAGAATGAGATCGAGCGTCTCCGGCGCCATGGCCACGAAGCCTTCGGCGACCGCCGTGCGCGAGGTCACATCCTTGGCCGAGACATCCACCATGCGCGCTTCGCCCTTGTCGTTGAGATGAGACAGACGCCCGCTCATTGTGCTGCCTCCGCCGAGACGGGCACGCCGGTCAGCAGCGTGGCCGTGGCCGCGGTCACATCATCCTGACGCATCAGGCTCTCGCCAACGAGGAAGCTGCGCACGCCGCAAGCCGCAAGCCGGGTCAAATCCGCATGACTGGCTATGCCGCTCTCGGCCACCACCATGCGGCCTTCAGGAACGCGCGGGCTCAACCGTTCCGTGGTGGTGAGCGACGTTGCGAAGGTCTTCAGGTCGCGATTGTTGATGCCGATGAGCTTGGTGGAAAGCCGAAGCGCGCGGGTCAGCTCGTCCTCGTCATGCACCTCGGCGAGAACATCCATGCCGAGCGCCTGCGCAGCGCTCTCTAATTCCTGCGCCATCGCGTCGTCGACGGCCGCCAGGATGATGAGAATGCAATCGGCGCCGAGCGCCCGTGCTTCCAGCACCTGATAGGGATCGACCATGAAGTCCTTGCGCAGAACCGGCAGGCTGCAGGCCGCGCGCGCCGCCACCAGAAAGTCAGGGTGCCCCTGGAAAGAGGGCGTGTCGGTGAGCACGGACAGACAGGCCGCGCCGCCCGCCTCGTAGGCCCGGGCCAGCTCAGGTGGATCGAAAGCTTCCCGAATCAAACCCTTGGAGGGACTCGCCTTCTTGATCTCGGCGATGAGGCGAAAGCCGCCATCGGCAATGCGCGATTTGAGGCCACCAATGAACGGGCGCACGGCTGAGGCGGCGTCGGCCCGAGCGCGCAATTCGGCCTCCGGCAGGGCCGTCTTCGCAGCCGCCACCTCGTCACGCTTATAACTAAGGATCCTGTCGAGCACTTGCGTCATCGTCACCGACTTTCTGGCTCAGACTTTATCATGGCTGAGCTTGACCAGCGCTTCGAGCACGGCCACGGCCTTGCCGCTGTCGATGGCTTCCTCGGCAAGGGCCACGCCATCACGCAAGGTCTTGGCTTTACCCGCCACCAGTAGGGCCGCCGCCGCGTTCAGCAGGGCGATGTCCCTTAAAGGGCCTTTGTTCCCTTGCAGCACCGCGCGGATATGAGCGGCATTCTCCGTCGCATCACCGCCAATCAGGTCCTCCGGCTTAGCGTCCGGCAGCCCAGCGTTTCGGGGCGAAATCTTGAAGGTCGAGATGTTGCCGTGATCCAGCAGCGCCACGTGGCTGAGATTGGTGGTGGTCAGCTCGTCCAGCCCATCGGCGCCATGCACCACCCAGGCGCGCTCCACGCCGAGCATGCCGAGCACATTGGCAATCGGTTCAACCCATTTCTCGGCAAACACGCCAACCACCTGATATTTCGTGGAAGCTGGGTTTGCCAGCGGTCCCAATAGATTGAAAATGGTGCGCGTGCCGAGTTCGCCTCTGACCTTGGCCACATGACGCATGGCGGCGTGGTGGGCGGGCGCGAACATGAAGCCGAGGCCGCATTCGGCGATACATCGCTCGATGATCTCGGGCGGGCATTCAAGATTGACCCCAAGCGCCGCCAGCACGTCGGCCGAACCCGAACGCGAAGAGATCGACCGGTTGCCGTGCTTGGCCACGGGCACACCGGCGCCTGCCACCACGAAGGCGGTGCAGGTGGAAATATTATGCGTGCCTTTGGCGTCGCCGCCCGTACCGCAGGTGTCGATAGCGCCTTCGGGAGCGCGCACGGGCAGGGCCTTGGCCCGCAACACGCGTGCGGCCCCGGCGATCTCCTCCACCGTTTCGCCACGCACCTGCATGCCGAGCAGGAGCGCGCCGAGCTGCGCGTCGGTGGCGCCGCCGGACATGATCAGCTCGAAGGCTTGGGCCGACTCGGTTTGGGTCAAGCTTTCGCCCGCCGCCACCTTCTTGATGGCCCAACGGAGGTCTTGAGGCGCCGCATCGCCCATCGGCGCGGGACTAGAGGGCACCGACCGCTTCTCTCTGTGAGTCCCCGCGCGCGCGCTCGACGCGGGCGAGATCGAGGAAGTTGGCGAGCAATTGATGCCCGTGCTCCGAAGCAATGCTCTCGGGATGGAACTGGACCCCATGCACCGGGTAGGTCTTGTGCTGCACGCCCATGATGATGCCGTCGGCGGTCTCCGCCGTGATCTCGAGATCGTCGGGAAGGGTGTCGCGGTCGACGGTCAGCGAATGATAGCGCGTGGCGGAGAAGTCCTGCGGCAGCCCGGCGAACACGCCTTTGTCGGTGTGGTGTACCTTGGACAGCTTGCCGTGCATCAGGACCGGTGCCCGCACGACCTTGCCGCCATAGACCTGACCGATCGCCTGATGGCCGAGACAGACCCCGAGGATCGGCAGCACGGGTCCGGCGCGGGCGATCAGCTCCAGGCAAATGCCGGCGTGGTCCGGATCGCGTGGGCCTGGCGACAGCACGATCGCCTCCGGCCCCTCGGCCAGCACCTCATCCACCGTGATCTTATCGTTGCGGTAGACCTGCGTGCTCGCGCCCAATTCCCCAAGGAAATGAACGAGATTGTAGGTAAAGCTGTCGTAGTTATCGATCAGGGTCAGCATGGCTTGGTGTTACGCCCCGGGCCGTCGGCCCGTCAAGGTCGGGGAGATCAGCTCGCGCGCAGTTCTCTCGGCACGAGAAAGAACTTCAAGCTGCCGGTGTTGATATCGACGCTCGACCACAGCCCGGCGGTGAAGTTGATCACCACAAGCCCCGTGGTCGGATATTTTTCCATCAGACGGTCCCGCAAATGCTTCGGTCCCGAGCCGATGAGGTCGAGCGCTAGCCTCTGGATTTCAGGGTTGTGGCCCACCATCATGACCCGGTTGGCGCCCGGCTGCACATCGCGGAGCATTTGAAGCATCTCCGCCGGGCCCGCGTGATAAAGCGCATCTTCGTAGACGACCGTCGGCTCCACTTTCAGCTCCGGCAACACTAGAGACAGCGTGTCCACCGTGCGGCGCGCTGAGGAGCACAGCACCAGTTCGGGGTCGATGCCCCGCTCGGTCATGGCGCGGCCCATCATCGGCGCATCGGCGATTCCACGCGAAGCAAGCGGCCGCTCACGATCCGGCAATGTGGGATTCTTCCAACTCGACTTGGCGTGACGGAGAAGGCTGAGTGTGAGCAACTTCCCGCCGCCTGCCGGTTATTGGCCGCGCTTGGCGCGCGCGGCGAACCGCACGGCCTCGTCAGCCGCTTTGAACAACGCGCCGGCTTTGCTCTCGCATTCAGCCTGTTCGCGTTCGGGCACGCTGTCGGCGACCAAGCCGGCGCCTGCCTGCACATACATGACGCCGTCCTTCACCACCGATGTCCTAAGCACGATGCAACTATCCATCTCGCCATCGGCCGAGAAATATCCGACGCAGCCCGCGTAGATGCCGCGCGCTTCGTCCTCAAGCTCATCGATGATCTCCATGGCGCGAACCTTGGGCGCACCCGACACGGTGCCCGCCGGGAACCCGGCCATGAGCGCATCGACCGCATCGAATCGCGGGTCGAGCTTCCCCTCCACATTGGACACGATATGCATGACCTGACTGTAATATTCCAAGAAGAAGCTGTCGGTGACGCGCACGCTGCCGACCTCCGCCACCCGGCCAACGTCGTTGCGGCCAAGATCAAGCAACATCAAATGCTCGGCGCGTTCCTTGGTATCGGCGAGCAGCTCCTTGCCGAGCGCCTCGTCTTCTTCCGGCGTGGCGCCCCGTGGCCGCGTACCGGCGATTGGCCGGACAGTGACCTCGCCCTTACGGACGCGCACCAGGATTTCCGGGCTCGACCCCACCACGGCGAAGTCCCCGAAATTCAGGAAATAGAGAAACGGTGAGGGATTGACCCGGCGGAGTGCCCGGTAGAGCGCGAAGGGCGGCAACTCGAACGGCGCCTCGAAACGCTGGCTCAACACCACCTGGAAGATGTCGCCCGCCGAGATGTACTCCTTGGCGCGCGCCACTTTGGCCATATAGGCCGCAGACTCCGTGTTTGATTTCGGCTCCGGATGCGGCAACTCCACATCGAGATCGCCCGCATGAGGCAAAGGCTGATCGAGGCGCTCCACGACAACACTAAGCCGGTCGCCGGCACGCTCATAGGCCGCCTTGGCGCTGACGCCAGAACTGGGCCTCACCGGCGTCACCACCGTCATCTCGTCTCTGACGCTGTCGAAAATCACAATCAGCGTCGGGCGCAACAAAATAGCGTCCGGCAGATCGAGCGGATCGGACTTGCTGTCCGGCAGGTCCTCGATCAGGCGCACCGTGTTGTAGCCCATATAGCCAAAGATGCCGGCGGCCATGGGCGGCAATTGGTGGGGCAGGGTGATCGCCGACTCCGCCAATAGGGCGCGAAGCGAAGCCAGCACCTCCAGGGGCGACGGTGAAAACGCATCCGGATCGGATTGGGCCGACCGGTTGATCTCGGCCTTGTTTCCCTCGGCGCGCCAAATGATATCGGGCTCGCAGCCAATGATGGAATAGCGGCCACGCGTGGCGCCGCCTTCGACCGACTCAAGCAGAAAGCTGTTCGGCCGCTCATGGGCGACCTTCAACATGGCCGAGACGGGCGTCTCCAGGTCGGCCACCAGGCGCGTCCATGCCACTTGTGGCACGCCCTCTTCATAGAGGCGCGCAAACGTCGCGAAGTCTGGCTCGATCGGAGTAGACCCGCCTTCGTGGGGCGGAGGCGTCACCGAAGCGCGCGCAGGGCTCATGGCGCCTCGCTGGTACCCACAAGCTTAGCAAGTGCCTGTCGATTGACGCTCACGCCATAGCGAGACTCCAACGCGCCAAAATACTCAGCGATCGTGTCTTCACTCAAAAGAAGGCCGAGCTGGGCTTTGAGCCTTTTGGTCGTCCGCTCGTCGATTGCCGGCGGCGCCACGATATCCTCCACCCTGAACACGATGCGGCCCTCGTCGACGCCCGACGGGGCCGAACCATAGCCGCCCTTTGGCAGCGTGAAGGCTTGCGCCACGGCCGGCGGCAGTACGTTCACGGTGATGTCGTCGCGCTTCAAGCCCGAGGTCGGCAGCACTTCCGAATTCATCTCGGTCGCCAGCTCTTCCAGCGACTTGCCGCCACTGGTCAAGCTCGTGACCAGGCCTTGCGCGAACTTCGCCACCTGGCTGCGGGTTTCCTCTAAGCGCCAGCCGGTCTCGGCCTCATCGCGCACCTCGCCGAAGGGCCTTAGATTCTCTGGCGTGATGCCCAGCACTTCGTACCAAATGACGCCTTCGTCTCTGGCATCGATGGGATCGTTCTCGATCCCAGTGTCGGTGGCGAAGGTGCCGTTCAGCAGATCCTTCTGCGCGGGCAGGGTGACAGCCGATCCATCGGGCTTGCGGCCCTGACGGTCCACCTGGTCGATGAGCTGATAGTCGAGCTTCAGCTTGTCGGCGATTTCCGAAAGCGTCGATCCGGCCCCAAGCTCGTCTTCCACCTCGTCGTGCATGTCGAAGATGGCGCCGGACGCACGGTCTTTCAGAATCTTCTTCTCGATGTCGTCCTTGGTATCGGCGAAGGACGGGGTCATGCCGGGCTCGATGGCGGTCACGCGAATCAGCACGACACTGCCAAGCTTGCCCGTCATCGGCTCACTGACAGTGTTTACGTCGAGCTCGAAAGCTTTGTCCGCGACCGTCGGATCGGCGAGTTCGCTGTGCGCGACGGCACCGAGTTCGACGTCGCCATCACTGAGGCCCAAATCTTTCGCCACCTCGACGAAGTCAGCGCCCGACTGAATCTTGTCGTAGGCGGCCTTGGCCGACACCATGTCGGGAAAAGCCATCTGCTCAAGATGCCGGCGTTCCGGTTTGCCGAGCTGGTCCTTCTGCGCCTCGTAAGCCGCCATGAGATCGGCCTCGGTGATATTGACCTGGTCCTTGACCGTCTCCGGCGTCACCGCGAGAACGCCAAGCTTGCGATATTCCGGCTGGGTGAATTTGGCGTGGTGATTGTCGTAATACGACTTCAACGCCGCCTCGGTGGGGGCACCCACGGCACCCGCGGCGGATTTCGGCACAAGCACGTAACGCAGGATGCGCCGCTCCTCGTTGAATTTGTTGAGAGCGTCGATCAGCACTTGGGGCGAATTCGATGCGTCGCCAATCGTCGTGATAAGCTGGCGCCGCAAATTCTGCTCGCGCATGGTGTAGATGTACCCCGCTTCGTTCATGCTGATCGTGCGCAAACCCTGCTGAAACGCGATGGGGTTGAAATTCCCCTCCGAGTCCGTGAAGGCCGGGTCCGTCATGATCTTCGCAAGCAGGGCGTCATCGCTAATGCCGAGGCCAAGATGCTTGGCATGGGTATCGACGGCCGCACCGCCGATGACCCGCTCCAACACCCGGTTATCAAGACCGAGCGCACGGGCCTCCTGAAGGCTGAGGCTGCGCTTGGCCTGCTGACTCATAGACCGCAGCACGTCCTGCTGCGCGCGCAAATAGCCCTGCGCGTTGATCTTCGTGTCGCCGACACGAATCAGAGTCTGGCTGCCATAGCCGGAAAAAATGTCCGCGATTCCCCAGACGGCAAAGCTCACCACCAGGAGACAAACAAGAATAAGGCCTAAGAATCGGCCTGCGCCTTTGCGTAATGTAACTAGTGCCACGCTCCGAAAACCTTCCATTTCACCATTTGCCAAAGCCGCGCAGGCGTCCGATGTTAGGACGGTCCGGCGCGGCGCGCGCATCATAGGTAGCAAGGGCCAGCGCGGCAAGGCGCCCAATGGCGCGCGTCAAATACTCTGGAAAACTGGAAAACCGCCGGGCGCGTCTGCGCCACACAAGGCGGGGACGGGAGGGGGAACGTGACTGCGATCAGGCCGCTCGTTGCCGGCAACTGGAAAATGAACGGGGTCGAAGCTTCGTTGGCCCAGCTCGGCGCCTTGCGGGAACAATTGACTCAAGCCCCCGTGCCGGAGGCAGACATCATGGTTTGCCCGCCGGCGACGCTGCTCAGCCGGGCGGCGGAAATTCTCGCTGGAAGCGATATCACGCTCGGCGGACAGGACTGCCACCCCTTGGTTTCGGGGGCCCATACCGGCGATATTTCGGCGGAAATGCTGGCCGATGCAGGCGCCACAGCCGTTATCGTCGGCCATTCCGAGCGGCGAATCGACCATGGCGAGAACGATGCCCTGGTCAACGCCAAGGCCCTTGCCGCCTATCGCGCAGGGCTAACGGCCATCATCTGTATTGGCGAGACCGAAGCGGAGTATCGCGAGGGGGTGACGCTCGACGTGCTCAAGCGCCAGCTTCAAGGATCGGTGCCGGACGAGGCGCGGGCCACCAATACCGTGATCGCCTATGAGCCGGTCTGGGCCATCGGTTCAGGGCTCACCCCAACGCTTGACGACGTGGCCAAGGTCCATGGCTTCATTCGCGAGATTCTCGGCCAATTGCTTGGACAGAACGAAAGCGAGGCCGTTCGCATCCTCTATGGCGGCTCGGTCAAGCCAACCAATGCGGCGGAACTTCTCTCCGTGCCAGACGTCAACGGAGCCCTTGTTGGCGGTGCGAGCCTAAAAGCCGCCGATTTCTACGGCATTCTCGCGGTCTATCGGAACAGGGGATAGGGCCGGAACTTATGCGGACCGGGCTTGGCAAAGCGGCCGATCTTGGCCATGGTAGTCACTTGATCGTGGCGGGACGGGGCGGTTTTCCTAGAACCATGATGGTATTTGCGCGCTTCACAACCTTTGCGCTGTTCGCCGCGTGCTCCGCGGCGGCCCTCGGCACGGCTGCGCGTGCCGAACCCCTCGACCGCGCGGTTTGCAAGACACTCAAGGCGGAGCAAAAGAGCCTCCTGACCAGGGAGCTCAAGGCGGCGCTTGCGCGCGGTCCTGACTGGGTGAAGGAAAATCTGCATAGCTCGGACCAAATCGAGAAAGTCAGACAATATCTGCTGGTCGAGGAAAAGGCCGCTTTCCGGTGCCGGACCGACGGTGTGCGGATTCCAAAGCCGAGGCCCATGGAGCTGCCGGACCGCAAGCCCGAGCCGCCAACGGAAATCGCCGAAGCCGAACAGGTCAAGGTCGTGGCGGCGGCCAACTCGTTAATGCCCCTGCGCAATCCGGATCGGCCGGCCCTGGCGGAGGGCGATGCCGAGCCTCCTCAGGAGGCTGGCGATGCCGGAGATATCACGACATCGATAGATCCGGATCAGAGGCCCTAGCCAAACGGTGCCCGATTCGGATAAGACAGCGCCTTGCTAAGACTTGAGGCGATATAGATGAGTACTGTTCTTCTCCTAATTCACGTGATGGTGGCCGTGGCCCTCGTGGGCGTCGTTCTGCTCCAGCGCTCCGAAGGCGGCGCATTGGGCATAGGCGGCGGTGGCGGTGGCGGCGGCGGCGGTTTCATGTCCGGGCGCGGCGCCGGCAGTGCTTTGACCAAGATGACGGCGGTTCTCGCGGCCTGCTTCTTCGTGACGAGCCTTAGCCTTTCGATTCTGGCAAGCCGTGACCGCGGCAACACGCCCTCGATCCTGCCGGCCGGGTCATCGCAGTCCGATGGTGGGCTCGCACCGCTTCAGCTTCCAGGAACGCCGGCGCCCGCAACACCGTCCACACCCGCGGCACCGCAAGCACCCCAGTCGAAGTAGCGTTTCCGCCGAGAAATCCCGCGACAGAAATGCTCGCGCAAAAATTTCGGGGGTAAGGCGTCTCCGCGCGCATGTTTGGGTTCGCCTTGGCAAGGACTCGGTATAGGGTCAATGCCCATGGCGCGGTACGTATTCATTACCGGCGGTGTGGTTTCCTCACTCGGCAAGGGGCTCGCTTCGGCGGCTCTAGGGGCGCTTCTACAGGCGCGGGGCTTTAGCGTCCGTCTGTGCAAGCTAGATCCCTATCTCAATGTCGATCCAGGGACCATGAGCCCGCTTCAGCACGGCGAGGTGTTCGTCACCGACGATGGTGCTGAGACCGACCTCGATCTCGGTCACTATGAGCGCTTCACCGGCGTTGCGGCGAGCCAAGCCGACAACATCACCACGGGGCGCATCTACCAACAGATCATCGCCAAGGAACGGCGCGGGGATTATCTCGGCTCCACCGTCCAAGTCATTCCCCACGTCACCGACGCCATCAAAGAATTCGTCGTCACCGGTAACGAAGGCATCGACTTCGTGTTGTGCGAGATCGGCGGCACCGTCGGCGACATCGAGGGGCTGCCGTTCTTCGAGGCCATACGCCAGCTTGGCAACGAATTGCCGCGCGGCGAGACCGCCTTCGTCCATTTGACGCTGGTGCCGTTCATTCCGAGTGCGGGCGAATTGAAAACCAAGCCAACCCAGCATTCCGTCAAGGAACTGCGGTCCATCGGCATCCAGCCCGACATCCTGCTATGCCGCGCCGACCGCCCGCTGCCCGCCGAAGAACGGCGCAAGATCGCGTTGTTCTGCAATGTACGCAACGAGGCGGTCATCCAGGCGCTCGACGTTCAGAGCATCTACGACGTGCCCATCGCCTATCACCGGGAAGGGCTCGACCGCGAGCTGCTGGCCGCGTTCGGCATCACCGACGCGCCGGAGCCCGACGTGACGATGTGGCAAGAAATCTCCAAGACCGTCGCCGAACCCGACGGCGAAGTGACCATCGCCATTGTCGGCAAATACACCGGGCTGAAGGACGCCTATAAATCGCTTACCGAGGCTCTGGTCCATGGCGGCATCGCCAACAAGGTGAAGGTCAATCTCGAATGGATCGAATCCCAGGTGTTCGAGAGCGAGGACGCCGCCGCCTATCTTGAGGACGTCAACGGCATCCTCGTGCCCGGCGGCTTCGGCGAGCGTGGCACCGAGGGCAAAATCCACGCGGCGCGCTATGCCCGCACCCGCGGGCTTCCGTATTTCGGCATCTGTTTCGGCATGCAGATGGCGGTGATCGAGGTCGCCCGCGACTTGGCCGGCATCGAGGAGGCCGGTTCGACGGAGTTCGGCTCGACCAATGAGCCCCTGATCGGCCTCATGACCGAATGGATGAAGGGCGAAGAGCTCGAGCGGCGGGAGCAGAACGGCAATCTCGGCGGCACCATGCGGCTTGGCGCCTTTGACGCCGTCCTCGCCAAGGACAGCAAGGCGGCCGCGATCTATGGCTCCACCAACATCTCCGAGCGCCACCGCCACCGTTTCGAGGTGAACACCCATTATCGCAAACAGCTCGAAGCAGCCGGTTTGCGCTTCTCAGGAATGTCACCCGACGGACTTCTGCCGGAGATTGTCGAAATCCCCGGTCATCCCTGGTTCATCGGCGTGCAATTCCATCCCGAACTGAAATCACGGCCCTTCGATCCGCACCCGCTGTTCAAATCCTTCATCAGCGCGGCGGTGGAACAAAGCCGCCTCGTGTAAGTGATATGCCGGACACCGTCCAAAACGCCCGTTGCACTCAACCAGCGAAGCGACCCTCACGCCAGTTGACGGGCCAGCCGCTCAAGGCCCATGGTCCGGCCCATGAATGAAGCCATGAAGCTCGCCCCAAGCCCCACCGTCGCCATCGGAAACACCATGTTTGGCAATGACTTGCCGCTTTCTGTTATGGCTGGACCTTGCGTCCTGGAAAGCCGGGCGCACGCGCTGGAGACCGCCTCCGCGCTGAAGGAAATCGCCGACCGGCTGGGCTTCGGCCTCGTCTACAAGTCGTCCTTCGACAAGGCCAACCGCACGAGCGCCGGAAGCGCACGCGGGCTCGGATTGAAAGAGGCGTTGCCGATCTTCGCCGAGGTGAAGGAGGTCACCGGGCTTCCCGTCGTCACCGACGTGCATGAGCCCGAGCAATGCGCGGCCGTGGCCGAAGCGGTCGATCTTTTACAGATCCCGGCCTTTCTCTGCCGCCAAACCGATCTTCTCGTGGCGGCGGCCAAAACCGGCAAAGCGGTGAACGTCAAGAAGGGGCAGTTCCTCGCTCCGTGGGACATGCGCCACGTCGTGGCCAAGGTCGTCGGCGCCGGCAATCCCAACGTGCTCGTCACCGAGCGTGGCGTCTCCTTCGGCTACAACACGCTGGTGTCGGACATGCGCGCGCTTCCCATTCTCGCCGAGACTGGCGCGCCAGTGATTTTCGACGCGACCCATTCGGTGCAACAGCCGGGCGGGCAGGGCGGCACCAGCGGCGGCGAGCGGCGTTTCGTGCCGGTGCTGGCGCGCGCCGCGACGGCAGTCGGGGTGGCAGGTCTGTTCATCGAGACTCATCAAAATCCGGACCAGGCTCCATCGGACGGCCCCAACATGGTGCCGCTCAAAGAGCTGGAGCCATTGCTTGCCGAGTTGATCGAGATCGACCGCCTGGTGAAACGGCTCGCGTAAGTCGGATTATTCTGGAGCGATTAGCCGCTCGCCGACCTGATCCCAACGCCACAGCACATCTTCGGTGAGATGCGTGCCGCCCCACCATCCATTCACATCGTGGTACGCGGACCAATCGGCGCCACCGGCCAGCACCGCCTTGCCTAACGACGTCAGGCTGAGCTGGCTCGTGAGATAGGCCTTCGCCATCTCTTGCTCTTCACGCTGCAACGGCGCGGCTTCAAGCCCGGCAATCAACGGCTCTTCGGCAAGACAAAGGCTATCGAGCAGGCGCCAGAAGCTCCAGTCGCCCATGAATTCGGCGTCCTCAAAGCGTTGCACGGCAACGAAAAGCTCTAACGCCGTAACGGGTCCGGACTTGATCGTGACCAGCATTTGCCGCTCAGTGCGTGACAACCCGTCGGTGCCGGGCAGCTCTTCAAGCGCGCGGATCACAATGGGCTTTAGGAAGGGCAGGGCGGCGGGATCCTCGTCGAAAAGCTCCGCCCACGCCTCGGGTGTCTTCTGGCGAAATGCGGCCCAAGCCCGCTTTGCGAAATCGAGCTGCGCTTGATTGACGGGTCTCGCGGTTGCCGCAAGGCCGGCGATCGCCTCGGGTTCTTGGCGGCCGATATAGTCGTCGATCTGCACGAGAAGCAGGGTGGCGTCGGCGCGCGGGTTGGCGGCGAACCAATCGAGCACCTGCAGGAGCTGCAGCTGATCGTAAAGGTCGTGCTCAAACCACAGCACCACGCTGTCGAAATTGGCGTTCATGGCCAGGCCGCGATTGCGCGCCGTCAGCTCGAATTCAATCGCGCCAATCTCGCCACCACCAGCGCCGGCCAAATACTCGACGCGCACAGGCGTGAGCTCTTCCAGCGTCGCGGTGAGCGGCACGGGGCCCTCATGCAGCACGTCGCGCCACGGCAGGACTTCCGTCCCTGGCAGCACACGCCGAAGCAATTCGCCCGCGGCGTCGCCGTTGGTAATGATGAGATCGGTCGTGGCGCTCACCCGCGTCCGCGATAGGGCGCGACGCCTTGGTCGGGAATCCACACGCCCTCGGGCGGCGTCCCGTGCTGCCAATACACATCGATGGGAATGCCGCCGCGCGGAAACCAATAGCCGCCGATGCGAAGCCATACCGGTTCGACCGCTTCCACGATGCGCTTGCCGACCATGATGGTGGCGTCTTCGTGGAAGGCGGCAGTGTTGCGGAAGCTGGCGAGAAAGAGCTTGAACGATTTGGACTCCAGCAGCCATTCGGCCGGCGCATAGTCGACGACGAGATGGGCGAAGTCGGGCTGGCCCGTGACCGGGCAAAGACAGGTGAATTCGGGCGCCGTGAAGCGCGCCACATAGGCCGTGTCGGCGTGCGGATCGGGCACCCGCTCAAGCTCGGCCTCGGCCGGCGAATTAGGGACGGGCGTCTCGTGCCCGAGCTGCTTTAGGCCCGTGATCTTTCGCGCCATGGCCTACTCCGCCGCTAGCCGCATGGGCGGCCCGTGATAAACGCAGCCTTCGTGGCAGGAATCGCGCGCCACCAAGATCTCGGACAATCCTGGCAGCCGGTTATGCAGCCGGTCCCACAGCCACATGGCGATGCGCTCCAGTGTTGGGGATTCGAGCCCATCCACGTCATTCAGCATCCGGTGATCCAGGGCATCGCGGGCATCGGCCACGGCGGCTTCCAGATCGTCAAAATGCACGATGATGCCGGTCTCCGAATCCGGCTCGCCGTTGACGGTCACCCGCACACGGAACGAATGGCCGTGCATCCGTGCATTGGGATGGCCGGGAGGCGCGGAGGGCAGGAAATGCGCTGCCTCGAAGAAGAACTCTTTGTAGATTTGCATGACTGGCTGTTTAGGAGATTTTGCGTTGCGGGACCAGGGTTTTGACCCGGAAACCGATGCTTTAGGGTAAGCCGAGAAGTTTATGGGTTTGCACGCTTAAACGCCATTTTGGATGGGCGAGACAATAATCGATCGCCGCGCGCGTATTGTCAGGGCTTCCCGAGCCATCGTCCATGGGCTGCAAGAGAAAATGGGTGAATTCCAGCGCCTGGACCTCTTCGGGCCAGAGCTTGGTCTGGGGATAGACCAACTTTAGCTCGTCGCCCGAACGCTGCCGCAACGGCGCGCCAGCCTTGGGACTGACGCAAAGCCAATCGATGGAGTTGAGAGCCGGCAGCGTGCCGTTGGTCTCCATGGCCACTTCAAAGCCGACCATGTGCAGCGCATCAACCAAAGCTTCGTCCACTTGCAGCATGGGTTCGCCACCGGTCAGCACGACGAAAGGCGGCGTGCCGGAGTTGCCGCGCCAGGATTCGCGGCATTTGCGGGCCAGCATATCGGCGTCAGCGAACTTGCCGCCGCCAGGGCCATCGGTGCCGACGAAATCCGTGTCGCAGAAATCGCAAAGCGCCTCCGCGCGATCAGCCTCA
>SDBT01001766.1_pt1 | contig 38564 bp, 59 predicted proteins | sample 2277101 | NCBI WGS metagenome assembly SDBT01 (sample SAMN10404973, study PRJNA504765) | marine sediment metagenome | isolation source: marine sediment core GS10_PC15, 103 cmbsf | place: Arctic Ocean: Southern Knipovich Ridge | collected 2010 | reverse complement strand
GACCGGTGCCAGAGGTTTTCACATAGATCGCCTCTTCACGACCTACAGCGATAACCGGAGTGATAGGCATATGCTACACCTCCAACCCGTTCAAGGGTTTTCCATGTCGGAATGATAATTCACGTTTAAAGAAAGCTCGAACGCCGAATAGGGTCGAACGAACTGTGAGACGATGACCACCGCACCGATCTCGGTATCAGTAATAGCTTGGTTGTTTCCGGTCGGTGCCGGTGTCCATTGAGGGTTGCGACCAACGAGCCGTTTAGCATCGCCGATCAATGAGTTGAGCGCGGCCTGAGCCGTCTCTGGATCTGCTTCTTCAGGAACCACTCCAAATATTTTTGGCTTGAGGGTCTTATGTAAAATCGGTGGGGTTCCCTTCTCTATTTTATTTGGCACCTCGGGGCCACCATCCAAAATCCAAAGATGTGGAAAGTCTGCACCTGACCCGCTTGCTTTGTCGATAAGATCCTCGGCTCGCGGTCTCTGCGTTGCGGCAAAAACTTTATTACTTCCGACGTCGGTCTCGTAACCATTTGCGATAGTGACAGTCTTTGCCAGCGTAATCATGTTGGTGAGAATTGTCGTCCTAACATAGGCCATCAGAACACCTCGCACGAATAGGTATTGACACCCTGCCAAAGACCAGCCGTTGGATCGTATATGCTGCGCTCTAAGGTACGGCGCACTTTGATCGCGAGAGTCCAACCAGATACTGCGAGCTGAGCATTGTTGAGAGCCACATCAAAAGCATCTTGCATATCACGAGCTCGGTTCCTGCCTTTAGCATAGGCAGTCACTTGCATATTAAAAGTCTCGTGCCTGATCACCATCCCACCCTTAGCCGCATCCTCAACAAGAACATAGGCAGGATACGTGTCAGTAACCCGCTTAGGGTCCGAGCCTCGCGAAGCATAGACACGTGGGTCTGCACCATCGCGACCCGTGAGAACATCAAGGGCAGCACTCGCCAACAGTGCGACAGTGAATGCCTCTGGTATCTGCTTACGTGTTCCCGCCATCTATTCAACACCCGTCTCGCGAGCTAACCGTTTGAGCCCGCGCTTGAGTCGCTTGCGCAAAGTATCCTTGTGGAACTCTGCCGCTGGCTGCATGAAAGGATAAGCTGCGTTGACACTCGTTCCGAATTCCACAAAGCTCGCGTACTCTGCTAGAGCCTGAAAGAGCACAAAGAATTGATTCCCGCTGACTCGTATTGGTCCTGCTCGAATTGTCTGAGTCAAGATGCCTTGACGAATAAAGAACCGTCGGCCAACATGAGAGCTCGACTGACCCTTGCCAGCGCGTCGCTTGGCTATAGCTCGATACGCCTGGCGTCTGGCATCGCTCGCTTCTACTTTGTCGTGATCTTCCGTCGCATGTTTTACCATGTCGTGGGCTACCACAGCATGCAATAGTTTCGCAATGCGATCGGGGAACCGTTCGGAGTAATCGTCCATCTTGCGTTCCCACGCAGCGATCTCCTGTTCGTTCTGTTTGGCCCGACCCTTTGCGTCTCTCGCCATCTAAAGACCTCATGTTACCGACACATCATCACGCGTACGTTGCGAACACCGGGTAATAATTTTATCCTCGTCACGAGTGAGCGCGTTGATGTAATACAAAAAATCATGAGCCCTAAATCTGTCACCCTCAAGAACATCCGTGCCGTGTTTCCAAACCACATCAATCTCGGCCCTGGCCCCAAGGCCACCCGGCTCGATTCTTGCGACTCTCTCAACAGGGATTCCTTGAATGTCGGCATTGGTAACAACGTTTGTATACCACAGCTCAACCTGTTCGCCACCCGTAGAAACACCACATACTGTCAAGCGATACACCGTGATCGGATCAGCCCATTCCTCAACGATTAAATTGGTGTCGGTTCTGATATCAGTGAGCAAGCTCATATAAAGTCATCCCGATCAAAAGTCTCACCGTGCTGTTGTCCAAGCTCATCGATTTCATAATCAACCGGTGTTTGGATTGATGCCGCATCAGCTCCAGTATCTTTCAACGTTTGCATCCACGTAGCTCGTTGCTGTCTGAGGTGTTGTAACTTCGTACTGTAGGTAACTTGCTTTGTTCCTATGCGATAATCGAGTGGTGCATCACGAGTTTCAAGCAATGCCTTGATCGCTAAATCAATGGCTCTGATCTCGACCCATATCTCAGTCGCTGTGTACTCACCCGTCGCCATGATTCACCCCGTCTCGGCAGATGCCGCAGCACCCACACTTCCAACCGTTCTCTCGACAGGCTCAGACTTTGGTCGTTCGCCTTCTCTCTCTCGTACTGGACCTGGCCCCGGTGGCACCGGCACAGCAACGTCAGTCTCAGGCGGTGGTTGCGGGACCGGTACATCAAACGCCTCTGCAAACGTAGCTTGTGTGCAACCGCGAAGAGACCCGGCACCGGTTGCGTTGATAAGAAGGATCGGCTGAGTCACGATACGATCATCAAGTTGAATCCTTGGCCGTGTATTCGCAATCAACATGGCCTGATTCATGTAGAACATATACTCACCAGACACCGGTACGTGATCGGTTTCCTCATGACACTGTGGGCACTTGGCAAGCTCAGAATCCCACGTGAGAGTTTCGGTTGGAGACCACCGCGTGATTGTGTACCAACAACCCACCTTGCAAACATGCATAAGGTATCGAGCTTTCTTGATATAGAATTCCGGGTCTACCTCACGCGGCTCCCATTCACCCCGGTAATACTTGTACTTAGTGCAATGGCTTCTAGGCACACCATCGATTACAGGGAAAGCAAAATCAGTACCTACAAGGATCACTCGATGACATCCCATAAGCACCGCGATACGAGCCGCACAATTTGTTGTGCATCCTGAGACCGGGATCCCTACGATGCTGTCAAGGTGCCGATACACTAAACCACCCTTGGCGCCTGCATCGCTCTCACCGTCCATTGACTTAGAACCAGGCCCGCCGATCAGCGAGTCGCCAGGATCGGCGTCGTGATAAAACAACAACCGAGATGGCCAGCCTTCGGCCGTGCTCGGATGAGCTGTGGTCTGAAGTGCGAGCGGGAACCCGCGCCCGTCGTGCGACGCACAGATCATTTGCTCAAGGCCCTTGACATGCCAGTCTGTAATCCAAGGTTGGCCGTCATTGATGACAGCCAGGTCAGGCTCAAGCCCACGCACAAGCAACGGGTTCAGAGCAGAGGTACAAGCAATGAGCTTGAACTTGGATCGATCCACCGCGAGCATTTCATCAATGTTGCGATCTAGGCTTGGACCAGTGCCAACAATGACCGCTGTCTCGCCGTCATTCTGAAACAGAACCTCTCGCAAATTGCGCGTGTCTGTTCTGATGTGTTGCCACATGCCGAGGAAGTTTCTTTCCCACATCGGCTTCCAATAGCCTTTGACTACAGTGTTCTCAATGCCCGTGTCAGCAATACACTCGTCAAGTGTGAGACGTTGCTCGCCCTCTACCGGTAGCTCTCTAGTCTGTACAACTTCACTCATGCGGCAATCCTTTTCCTGAGCCTTTCAAGATCCTCTGCCGTGTCAATGCATAGCGGTTCGGAATTCTCATCAGGCCACTCGCCCGTGTTAGCAAACCCCTGGATAACAAAACCATCTCGATGGTACAAACCGTGCGTCACGTGCTCTTGCTCGCTACGGCACGCATCGCTTGCAATTTTCTTGAGAGCCGCGAGCTTCACAACCTCTACGTCAAGACCCTTCGCAAATCTACGTATAGGCCACACGTTAGAAAGCAGATCAAGATGTAACTGGCGATATGCGATCTCCATCTGATTTATGAGCGACGGTTCAGGAAACGGGCAGTCACCAGTCACGCGGATGACAGGATCGATATCGTTTATCTCAGCCGCACCAATCATGCGCCTCAACACGTTGCGCTCATCGCCTCCGTAAATCAGAACGCCAGAGGCAGCCTCAGAGAAACTGTACATATCAAGAACCGGAACCGTGAGCACGACCTTTAGCCCGCTGGCCTTGCATCGAGCGAGACAAGAACCGATCACATTGCCAGAGCCGAACCGCTTGAGATGCTTGCCCGGTAAACGGGTCGATCCCATACGAGCCGCCACTACGATCCCTGCCTCACTCATTCTCTCAACCCCGATGGCCCACGCCTAGCAACACTAAGCCACTCTTGCTCGCACTTGAGCACGCCTAGCAAAGGCCCACCTATCGCTTCATCCACAAACGATCCAGTAAACGAGAACCCGTTGCGCGCCGCCTTTACCATCGACTTGAACGTCGTAGGTCCAAGCGATCCATCCTCAAGATTCTCAAGAGCAAAATGTACCTCGATCATCTCAGCGCCTAAACTCACAGCAAGCGCTGCCACTCTCCAGTCTGAGCAGTGATTCGACCAACCGATCCGATACGTAGGATAGAGATCTCGTAGCGCCGCCATGCGTTCGAGGTTGCTGTCTGCAATCTCATGCGGATAGGCCACGGTGCAAGCCAGCAATGTCACGTCAGCGCCACCCGATTCGTTCCACACATCGAGAGCCTCACTGATCTCTTCCTCGGTTCCCATGCCCGTTGAAAGAACAAGCGCCTTGCCCGTCTCAGCGGCTTGCCTGATGCCAGGTAGATGAGCGAGGTCGCCACTACCTATTTTTACGAACGGGGTTTCAATCCCAGCCACGTAAGCACACGCATTCTCAGACCACACAGACGCAGCCCAATCGATACCGAGCGTAGCCGCATGCTCACGCACCTTATCCCAATCGCCATAACTCAGAGCGAGCTTTGCGAACATCTCATGCTGTTCGTGCCCCGGCGCAGTCAGCTCCTCAATACCAAGCTGCGCTTTCACCACGTCAGCCCCTGCCTCGTGCGCTGCCGTCACGAGCTCAAGCGCCTTGCTTAGTTGGCCGTCATGATTGTTCGCTATCTCTGCAACGATTACCGTTTGGGTTTGCAGTTCTTGCATACCATCCCCTGAGGTACTGTAATAGCGTTCTCGCCTGCGTAGATTGGCGCGTGACACTTAGTACACTCGCCACCAAACGACATGCCTTTGTCGTTCTCTTTCGGATGTACCTTCTTGACCGGTGCTGGCGCTGCCACTGGTGTCTCAACCTCAGGTGTCTTTGGTATCTCGGAATTTGTTTCACGTCCAAATCTCGCCATCACGCACACTCCTTAACCGCGTCAGCGACGCGCTCGACTTCGTTGTCAGTCATCGCAGGGAAACAAGGCAGCGATAGCAAAGCCTCACCAGCTATCTCAGCCTGTGGAAACTTGAACGCCCGCGAGCCATCACGATGTTTAGGTAAACGATCACGCCAGAACGAATGTAGATTCACCGCTCGGTAATGAACCGTCGCCTCAATCTCTCGATCCCACAAAGCTAACGCGAGAGTCTTGCGACGCTTAGCCATGATCGGGAACAGATGCCAGACCGAATCATTGAGAGGCCACGCTGGTATCGACATCAGCTCTGTCTTATGCCCAACCAACATCGACCGATACAGTTGCACAATCTCACGTCGCCGTTTGATGAACCCTGTCAGTTTGGTGAGCTGCACTCGACCAATGGCCGCGTGAACCTCAGACATGCGACCACGGAAACCGAGCCGCTTGCAATCACGCTCATGGCCGTAGCCATTACAGCCCTGACGCACGACCGCACGCAACAGCTCAGCTAGATCATCATTGCCTGTAGTGATCGCACCACCCTCAAGAGTGGTCATGTTTTTTTGTGTATTGAAACTGAAGCAACACATGTTGTTTTCAATCGATCCAACTGGCACACCAGGAGCATACTCGCCACCAATGGCGTGTGCAGCATCCTCGATAATCAACGCACCGTTTCTGGCTGCAATGGTTTGAAGCGCTCGCCGCTGCCGAGTGATTGAGTACGTGAGACCGAACAAATGCACTGGCACCACGGCCACAGAGTACGGCGTGAGCTGTGCACGTGCCGATGCTGTATCGAGGCAACACGTTGAATCCTCGATGTCCGCGAATCGCACATTGAGCTCGGCACTGATAGCGGCGTTTGCCGTCGCAACAAAGGTGAGCGGTGGCACGATGACATCGCCACCCTTCCGCCCTGTGTATTCAGCAGCTGCCAGGTAAGCTGCAAGTAAAGCTGATGTACCGCTTGTGGTAGCAATAGCGTGTTTTGCTCCACACGCTTGCGCGAGCTCACTCTCAAAGGCCCTAAGCTGTTCATCTCCTGCTACCTTTCCTGAGTTCATCACAGAGGCCACAGCTTCGCTCTCACGCTCGTCAAAGCTGTGGTGCGCTATTGGTATCCTGCCCTCACTACGACCCGGCCACAGCTCAGCAGTGGGTTCCTGTATAGGCTTCTCCATCACTTGTAAACCTTTCGCAGAAACAATCATGCGATCACCGGAGTACGCTGCCAAATATCGACACCGGCAAGCGCTGCCTTTAGCTCTTCAACGCTCAGCCGTGGCACAGAGTCTGACGTGATCGCGTCGATGTCTGGATCGTCGTCACTTCTCACGCACCGCTCACCACTGATCGGCGGTACCACAAGAACATCGAACGGCAAGCCCGTTGCAAGCGGCGTTAATTTCATTGAACGCTCGACCTCGAACCCCGTGAGCAAAGCCTCATGTCTTTTCTCAGCATCTCTCATGTCCACTCTGCGGACCTCGACGCCAACAGCCTCAGCGAGATCCCCCATGCGAGCCGCCCGCATCATAGGCGCAACGGTCTCACCGTTCTTTAGATTCTCGATAGCCCACAATGCCAGCTCGACCGCTTGCTCGATGGGCCAAAAGAATCTGGTGGCCTCTGGATTGCTAAGCTCGATGGCAACCTTAGACGCTCGCCACATCTCGACCACCGAACCACGCGAGCCCCACACATTGCCGTACCTGGCAGACACAAGTCGAGAGCCTCGCCCTGGCTCGCCGAACTCAGAGCCTACTGAGCTGAATAAATGTTCGCCTAGTAGCTTGGTGACTCCATAAAGATTACAAGGAGAACAAGCCTTGTCTGAGCTTATGAGCAAGCCAGCCTTGCACCCTTGAGACTCAACAGCTTGGGCTACATTGAGAGACCCGATCACGTTCACACGTACTGCCTCAGCCGGGTCAAACTGGACAGCTTCGATCCGCTTGAGCGCAGCTGCATGCAAAACATAATCAACGCCGGAGCAAGCTCGCTTGACTCGATCAAGATCTGCCACATCTCCAAGCATCGTAATAAGGCGATCAGACTCAACCGCATCAGAAAACTCAGCCTTAAGGCTCGCATGCTTGGCCTCATCACGAGACATCACACGCACCTTGCGCACGTCACCACGCGCAAGCAAAGCTCGAACTGCAGCGCGTCCGAACGTACCAGTGCCGCCCGTGATCAGGTATACGTTACTCGGCAAAGCTCACCCCGAACTCAGTAGAGCCAGCCTGTCCAGCACCGATCACAATTCTGAGATGCGTAGGAGCCCCATTCAACTCGAACACCATATTGAAATTGCCGGCCGATGATGCGATGCCACGCTCAATACCCAAGTTATCAACAACAGTTCGATAGTTTGAGCCGCCGTCCTGAGAAAGATGTATTCGGATTGAGGTTGCTCCGTCGAGAGTAGGAATCTCGATCAGGCATTTGCTCAACCCTTGCGACAAGTCCAAGCCTGGAGATGAGGTGTCACCAATCGGCAAAGTGATCGCCCTTCGATTCCCGAAATTCGCGCTCATTAGACCTCCGGCTCCGGCTGCTCAGCCGGCGTATCTTTGCGATATTGAACCATCGCGATCTGTGATATGCCAAGCCCTACCAAGGCCGCGCCCATCTCAGTCTTAGGCACCTCGATTCGAACACCGTCAGACTTGCGCTCGACGGTAAACACAAAATCGGTGAGCTCGAACTTGTAACCATCGGTCTCGTGGGTCTTGAGTAGGTCAGCCATCACGGAATCACAATCACGCCAGGCGCTAGCCGGCCCATCATGATGCTGTCGATACGACGGCCCTCACGAAACACATGCTTGCGTAAGGTACCCTCAATCTCAAAGCCAAGTTTGCCTAATAGCTTGAGGCATGCGGCGTTTGTTTCGTAGACCTCTGCCCAGATGCGATCAAGGCCAAGCTCCTCAAAGCCCCACTTGATAAGCATGGTGAGCGCAGCCTTGGTGTAGCCCTTGCCTTCGTTCTCAGTATCGCCAATGTAGAAACTGATCTCGGCTGTGCGATCACGTGGCTGCCAGTCACACAGACCACACACACCAACAAACGCGTGACCTTGCGGGCTCGTGGTCTCACGCGCCACTTCAATACCGAACATGAACGTGGTGCGCTGACGCGTAGGAGCGCACACCACATGCTCATACCATCGCTCTTGATCGAGCTCAGTGAGTGGCGCATGCTCACGTGTTCGCAAGCGCACACGCGGGTCGTTTCGCCAATCCGCTATCTGGGCTAGATCTGCACGTTCAATTTCACAGAGCCTTACAGGCCCCTCGGTCTGAATGAATGCCATCGAATCACGCCGATTCCTTGGCTTCCATGACCGTCTCAAAATCCAAAATTTCGAGCTCGCTATCCGGACGCATCTTGCTCATCAAGTTGGATAAGAACTTATCGGCGGCAAGATCGCCAGCGCGATCGATATATCCGACCGGCCGACCAAGCTTCTTGTTTTGCATCTCATTGATCGTGCGGGCGTTCGTAAGCCGCTTCTTACCCTTAGGCGATTTCCAAAATTGTATGAACGTTTCTTCAGCAACCTGAGTCTTCATCTTAGGCACAAATGGGATCGATTCTGCGATAGCCTTGCGTGCCTCGACTTCTTGCCCACCCACAGGCAAGATCTTCTCAGCCGCATGTTTACCTGGCTGTAAGTATCCAGTGTTTACACACAGCTTAATGAAGCTTTCAGAAGCCCCTATGATGCGCGCCATCTCTGCCACGCTCAGTACCTTGCCATCCGGTTTAATCATCTGGCTCAACCTCCTTGCCGTCATCGACAGCAATGGAATCCGTATCATTAGCTTCGCTCACACCACCATCGATAGTGTTCACGCTTGTAGTTTCTGGCTCGCTTGATTTTTCATCCTCAACATCCACATTATCCCCAGCTCGGCGAATATCGTCGGGCGAGAAAGAGCTTGATGACAAAGGTTCAACATCAGGCTCTGGAGGTCGATCAGCGAACGGCCCTTCACCCGAAAGAGCAGCAACCATGTCACGCGCAAACGTCTTGTTCTCACGTGCGTCGTCTATGCCCGCCTCAGCCAAAACCTTCATCGTCATTTCTCGAATGGTCTCAGGCCGTGTTAGACGCTTGCGCCCCTTCAGGCTTGCCCAGAATGCAGTGAACGCAGCAGCATCACGCGCATGTTTGTCAGGCTGTAGATAGCCGGCATCAACGCAGAGTTCAAAGAAAGGCTCAGGCAACAAAGTAGCCGCTGCCATCTCCGTTGTAGAAATCATGAGACGTTCTCCCGATACTGGGTTTTGATTTTCGCTACTATCCGTCGCACCAATACAAAACGAGCTTATGACTACCACGCTTTAGAGAGTCCGGAAAATATCCGAACCGTTGTTTTGTTTGGTCGCTTAGAAGCACGATAAATCCTTATTTTATTGGCACTTAGCGGCGAAGCGCCAGTTCACAGTTTTTAATCCGAAGCGCTTGAATATCTGCCAGATATACGCACGATGCAGGAAGCTCGAACCACTTGTGATGTTTTCCTGCGTGAGCTCCAACTGACGTCTGAGCTGGAACACGAGACCCATCACGTCGGTAAGGATGTACCAGTCGCCGAGAGTGAGACGCTTCCACTTGACTGGCGTGCCGATGTTCTGAAACATGTTCTTGACGCCCTCATTGAAATCAGCCAGCACACGGCCGGAACTCTCAACGAGGCGTGCAAGATCGATGAACTCATCACGGGCCGCAACAATGAGCCGCACGTCAACATCAATCTCATCACCGTTCGTGCCCTGCCAACCATCGATAGTTTCGATCGCCGTTTGCATGTTGGCCTCGGACACACTACCGACAGCAAGGTCGTTATCGTTGAGGGAATTGGCAGCACCACCCGTGATGTTTGGATGAGCGTCATCAAAAATGTTAGAGCCGTCATACCCTAACAACGATGTCCCATTGTTGAAGATTTCAGTCGCTACTTTTTTATCCTCGAACTTTGGAACTGCGACTCCAATACCCCTGGCGCGAGCCATGATTACTCCGGTCTGATCGTCTTCGAGCATTGACCTGGGAACAGTCATCTTGCCGGCGAACTCATGGTTGATGATCGTGGTTGTGTCGGCCTCGAAATCCATCTCAGGAGCTTCCTGGCCTGGCTCTACTTGATCGAATCCTGTGGGCTCAGTTGCACCACCGATTTTCTCCCATGCCTTCGTACTTGTCTCCATACGCACGATTTGTGTGTAGACAACAGGCGTCTCTTTCATGCCGTCGAACATGACGACCTTGATCTGCTCGGACAAGAATGCGCCGAATTCTTCAGCAGCTACGGCCTGTGTAATACGACCCTCACCAATCTCTTGGTTGTAGTACCGTATCGCGTCTGTTGGTCGTTCCCAGTTTAATGCGGGCATGCCGCCCCCTTTGTGGTCACGCCAACGCAGCCGCAAGCGTTTGCTCTGCCCCTGTATCCGGCGTATTGGATACAGGCACTACCGCTTGAGCCCCGGTTAGTTCATCGATGATATCTGAGAGCCGCTTCTGTTCGAATTCTGGCATAAGCTTATATGGCTCATCCTCAGTTCCGAGAATCCCGCCCTCGGTAGCGTTCACAAATCGCGGAGTGTAGCGAAGCTTTGGACCAATTTCATTGATTTGCTTGCACCACATCTCAGACCAATACTTGTACCCAAAGAGACTGAGATCCGTGTAGACGGTTTCGCCGTAAATATCCCATGTTGGATACCTGTCCTTACTGACTGGTCGCACTTCGCGGATACCGCCATCGGCATAGTATTTTTCAAAGGACGGGTACGAAAAGTCTTGGCCTACAAACACAATAGTCCCAGCCCCACAAAACGCAGTGGCAAATGTCAGCAATCCAGTAGAGACATTGCCTCCAACTATCACGCTCCCAAAGTCACGACCATTCCAGAGTTGGATGAGTTGACTATCGAGACCGCCACACGAATTGAAGAACCGTATCTCACCTGGCCAAGCTGCGATTGCATCAGGATGTGCGCATGAAACGGCCAGCATCACAGTTGACGTGTCAAGCTTGACGCTATCAAAGAACTTAGTCTGCCAAGCTTTGGTATCCACCATCATTACGATGTCTGGCTCGATACCAGCTCTCGCCAAGATAGGAAGTGCAGCGTCTACTGCAAGAATCGGCCATCCGTTATCCTTGGCCCGTTTGAGCTCAGTAACATTGCTTGACAGAGAAGGCCCGGCGCCAACCAAGAAAAAGGGCATGCCCCTTTTCCAGTCAATGAATCCGCCAATACCCCTTGACCTTTTAAGCATTGATCTGTTGGCTTTATAGTTTTTAAGGTTCGGACTTTTCAGTGCCGCTCGCGTCATGATGTTCATGGTCCTACCAAGAGCATCAAGCGCCTCGGATCGTGTGACCCTTTCCGGAACATCATCAAGCTCAGCTAACCACTCTTTAGAGCAAGCCACTAAGCTAGCTGGTGTCTTAATCTCTAGCCCTTTCAGAACAGGTTCAGAATGTTTTAGTGTACGCCGCCACACACGACGGACGAACCACTCAGAAAAACAGCGCATTGCAACAATGGGCACACCGATCCGTTCGCGCCAGCTATAGTGTGGGGCTGTGTGTGGGGCGATAGGATCGATGTGATGAGTAGCCATTGTTAGTTGATTGGACCTGCGAGAATGAAGCGACGGAAAGCTATATCGCGAGCGCTTCGATGGACGGTCTTGACCTTGGCCGCTGCAAGAATGCTAGAAGCACTTCGTACAACAGCAGCGCCGAAGATGACACCCTCTGCCGTGAACGTCGGCCAGAACTTGCTGTTATGTGGAATGGAGTTACTATCCGTGCCAGCACTAGCCAGCGTGTAGGTAGGTCCACTGCCGCCACGATCTTTGAGAAGCGCCGTGCCACCCAAACCAATGTAGTACAAAATCGTACGTGCGGCGGTAACTACAGAGGCACAGATGATGCCGAGAGAAGCCGAGCCGTAGCCGATTGAGAACCGCTTGCCCTCGACCAGCACAGCACCAGCAGCAAAGCTGACAAGACTCGTTGAGTCCCACGCAACCGAAAGACCGTTGAGCACGTGGTTGCAAAGATAGGTGTCAATGTCAGGCTCGGTACTCCCGCGATACGTCGGCATGAGAATCACAGGCCGTTTATCGTTGGCCGTGTGAACGCTTGGAAGCGCCATCTCCAAACGACCAACTGGGAACACTCCCGCACCAGCAGCCGGCTTAATGGTACTGAATAACATTGCACCCTGAGTAGCGTCAGTCAGATACACCATCGCACCAGCCTCTACCTCTAGCGTGCTTGCCGCATACGTGGTAGCAATCGGCAGATTCATCACACCCTGATTCAGCACACGAAGCTTTGCAGCTTCTGGATAATTGCCTGGAGTTGTATAGGCGTCATGAGCTCCCGTGCTGCCGTACCCGGCTTCGGCGTCCCACTTCGCATCTAGGATGCCAACAAAGCGCCGCTGTGTGCTTCTATCCAACGCAGCCGGCCCAAGCCGGTCAGCTTCGTTGAGATACACTGCGTCACCCTTGGTTAACGTTTGTGAGTCTGCCGGCAACCAGTGCCCGAAATGAAACGACTTCCGAATATCTGATCGGCTTCCGTCGATAGCCATAGTGTGTGTCCTCCCCCGGCCTTACCGGGATTGAAAAAAGCTAGAGGCCGATAGTCGGTTTAGCCCTGAGCTGAAAGAAGTTTGTTGATTGCTTCGGTTTGTTCTTTGGCTGCCACGGCAAGAGCCTTTAAGTCAGCAGCTTTGCTTGACGGCTGATTACCGAACATGCTTGAGAACGCACCGCGCCGCTCCTCTACGCCTGCGTCATTTCCGTCGCCCTTGTCTGTATCGATGCTTGAGGGTGGCGCTATGCCGCCCTTGGTGAGGTTGAGCAGGTTGACGCGCTCATCAATAAGCGTCTGTGCAGCGGCCTGATCTACCGAGCACCGAACGCGCTCAATGAACTCATCCCCCACAGCTGCCTCAGCATACTTTTTGTTTTTACTGGCTAGGATGGGTCCGAGTTTCGAGCTCTGAATCAAACGATCTCCGAGCGCCGATTGTTCGTTCTTGGTAGTTGATGCCGTAAGATCGTCGAGCTTCTTTTTGAGAGCTTCCTGTGCCTCACTCACGGTCTTGAGCTCGCCCGCATGTTTGGCGTTAAGGTCTTCAATCTCTTTTGCCTTGGCGTCAACGCTCGCCTTGAGCTCGTCAACCTCAGCGGTTCGCTTGCTATCGTCCTGTACCTCAGCCACAGCGGCCTTGACTATCTCAGCCACAAAAACGGGATAGACCGATTGTAGATTGGCAGCAGTTGTGATCTCAGCCATGTTTGGATCCTCCTGATTGCCGTCATCGGCATCGGGTGTAAAATGCTCAGTGAGCAATTTGAGAGCAGCGTCTTTATGTCCGCCCTCAATCGCTGACTTACAGCCTTCGAGCAGAGCTTGCGTTACCACGTCAACCGTGGGCGCCTGTGAATCGGCGACGGGCGAAAACGCCGTACCTCCGATGATCTTGTCGAGAATCGTAACGGCCTCACCAACACGACCGCCCTTGAGAATCTCTTTGAGCATGAGCAGAACGCGAGTCATGTTGCTCTCTGCTAGATTGCCGGGCTCAAATTCGCTCACCATTTTTGACACAGCTCGTGCTGCATCTTCAGTGCTTAGATCTCCGTCGCCTTCAAGTAGGGCCGCAGCCTCTGCACACGAATGAGACTCGGCGATCTTCAATAACTTTGCTCGCATTTCTCCCCCTGTGATCGATGCCACTAGACGGGCAAATCCCGCGCCGGCTGCCGGTGAGCTGACAATATCAGTCGAGCTAACCCGTGTGATCTTGTGAATGGCTTGGCCAACGCCAGCACCAAACCGCCGGCGCTGTTTCTCGAATAGAGCTTGGACGTCAATGCTGAGCCCTGGCATGAGTTGCGGGTTCGATTCCCACACTCTGATCAGTAGCTCACTAACATCACGCCGCATGATACGAAGCCGCGCTCGTATAGCTGGCCGCCCGTCAATATGGCTCTCACCAAAACGTACGGATTCAAGCGCGCCGACAAGGTTCCCAAATATACCAGTAGGGAATTTGGCTTTAACGGGATCGGGTAGATGATCGAACATCTCACCCGCAAACTTGTAGAGGTTTACCGAGGTGCCCTCAAACATCTTAGCGCTCTGCTTGAGCAATTTCTCGCTAAAGTAAGCACCGTTGGCGCTGAGCCCAGAGCTGATGACAGTAACATCCCATAGCTCGCCAGGCCACTTGCCACCATCGATCGGACCAGCGTGCTCGCCACCGATGCGGCTCTGTACGCTGCGATCGAGGTCAAGCTCTACAAGCCGAAACCGTTTTGATTTAGCTAGGAGTACAACACTCATTGAAGCCACAAATACCAAATCTGCAACAATGAGTCAAGGACATGTTAGTCAGTTAAAGAGTAGTAAGCTTACTACTCTTTCCCATGTTTTAGTGTGACGGCAAAAGATCCTGTCACAACATCTCCTCCACATGATCGTCTAGCTGACCATCGAGACCTGCGTTGCAACACCGTGCGATATGGAACCAGTCAACCGGATGCCCGCTGACGATGCACGGGGCAAAGGGTTTGGCGTCACACTTATCGCAGTCCACCGTCACGGCCTCGCCGAACCCGCTAGCTACAGTCGGCGGCAAACCACGCATCACGCGCATCACTCAACCGGCTCGCCACTCGGCGCCCTTATACAACCGAGAAACAAACACGGACCTTCGTGACCGTCTTCCAGCTTGCAGTGTCTAGCATACGTACCCATGCATCGAGACTCTGGCAACTCACTGTCATCCGGATCGCGCTTACCCCGTTCCTCGACCCAGCGCTTGGCGCGCCAAATAAGGCATGTCCCCATATGGCCGTCTGCCAAAATAGCGTTAACGCATGGCGTACAGTTCTCAGCCGCCAACGCACGCACGATGTCCCGTGCTCGATCCAGCTTTGTGTCGCTCATTCACCCTCCAATGGCAGTGCTATCTCAGTAAGATCATCAAGCTGCCCTATGTCACCAAGCACGAGCGCCTCAACTATCTGCTCAGGTACACCATCCTCAAGCTCGTCAACTAATAGTGATTCAGACACAAGCCCAAACTCAGAGTCCGGATCGATATCACCACCGAGAGCCGACTTTGAGCGACGCCCCTTGAGAGCTTTCTTGGCTATCTCGAAGTCCTTATCATTGAGCATCATAGTGTGTGTTGAGCCACCCTCGAAACTATCAATAGCCCAATTGAAATACGCACGGGCGAACCTAGCCGACATGCCAGAGTGACCCTCACCCGAGAAAGTCTTAGCCAGTCGAATCACAGCACGGCCAAGCATGCCACCATAGTCAGCGTCTTTACCGAGCAACCCGCGTTTCTCTACCCACTTTTTCACATGTTCTAATGGGCCACTTGGTTTACTTGGTGACCGACCTCCAACCTCCGATTGCTTGACACGAGCGCCACGAATAGCCATCAAGATCGGCCGCTACTCATCGCGTCCCTTGGTAGCAGCTCGACGCCCTAGCACAAACGCCGTAGCCTGATTCTTAGAGGCCATCGTCTCAGCTCTCTCAATCGCCTTATCAAACGTGGCAACCTTGGCTGATGCCAGCACGCTTACACGCTCGCCTCGTCCATCCTGCTTAGGGACGAGCACCACATACCCGCCGTCAGGCGTTGACCTCTCACGGCCGTCCAGTGGTAGCCGCGCCACACGCTCGAAAGTCTTACGGGTGCCGGCGACAATAGCCCAAGGTACACGGCCTATCAGTGGACGTACACCAAGACTTCTACCTGTCGCCTCATTCGCCATCGGTACCAGCCTCTGACTCATCGCCCACGAGCTCAAGCGCTAACCGGTCAACCTCGGAAGCTCTATCGGGTCGAGCCTCTCTGACCATACGATGAGTTTCCTTGGCGTAGTCTAGTCCGACCATACCAGCCAGAGTAGTACGAGAGGCTAGAGCCATCGTGCTAAGACCCTGAGCGGCAGCCACAGTCGCCTTGAGATCGCGGCGAATAATCTCAGGCCAAATTACTTCAACCGTGGTAATACGCTGCACTTCCTCAGTTGAGTAGCTAGCCGGGTCAGCTTCAATTCGCCTAATCTCTTGCTCAGCCGCAGCCGCCACATCATCAGCACCGTTAAGTCCTGCCTCAGCCTGTACAATTGCAAGTTGCGAAGCTTCAGTGAGTGTACGTTTCTTGTACGTTGGCGTAAGGATACCTAGCTCGATGGCCTGATCGAGCGCCCACTCATACAGCTCCGCAAGCTCATCACCAAAGAACCCCTGCAAGTCCTGAGCCTTGCGTACAAAAGGACTCTCAGCCACGAGCAGACCGTTGTATGTAGTCTCACTCACATCGCCCGTGAGCAGTGGCAGAGGCATCCCGATCCCGGCAGCCACATCGAGCGCCAGCTTCCGACCATCCTCACTCACATCACGAGCGTCAAGATTCGGCGAGAGCATCTCGTATCGTACATTATCAGAAGCTGTGATCACTGTAGCCGTTGGTGGCAACATCTGATATCCCGTGCGCCCCGGCCTAGAGCTCAGGGCTTTGTCAGTAACACGCGACACCGCAGCCTGCCCGCCACTCACATACCGAATCATATACACAGCTGTCTTGACACGGTTAAGCACTGCCCGCTGGTCTACCCATTGATCGTACTGAGCAAGCCGCTTGAGAACAGGCTCAAGCATAGGCCGCCCGTGCAGCATATCACTGTCAGCAAATATCTTGATGTGATGGATCTCTTCAGGATCGAACACGTGATCCCCTTGACCGCTACCAGTGTCAAAGTGATACATCAAAACTTCTCCAACATCGAGAGGATCCGTTTGAATGCCAGACTCTGGACCGCCAGGAGTCACGCCCGGTGGTGGTTTGAATCCCAACGGGTCCAGATACACAAACCGAGGCGCCCGCTTGACGGTGTTCATCGATTTGTGTATGTAATCCTCACCATCACGCAAGGCCCGCCGCACCATCTCATTTACAAATCGCTTGATCCTGATCGCCTTGCTAATGACCTTGACGTACGCTTGAGTATTAGGATCCTCATCATCAGCCTTGACAGAGACACCACCACCACACACAAATAGTCTCGTAGATTCAATGGCGTTACGTCCTAATGGGAGCCGGTAGTAAGCACGCCGGCTCGCCTTTACTAAAGAAGTCCGAGCTGAAAGCCCCAGACTGTCATCAGGCAACACATCGCCAACGTACGATGCGGCTTCAGTAAACCGGCCCTCACCTGAGAAGCGTTCGCCAATCTCTGCCGATACGAGATCCTCAATGTGCTGAGCTTGGCGTTTAGCAACAAGCTCAGCCGGGCTCGCGCCAATAGGATCAGCTTCAGTTACGGTCGAGATATGGCTACTCTCAAGTAGCCCGGCTACATTGGACAAACGCTCTCCCTATGCCTTGTCGTATCATACACCATTGAAAGCAGCTAAAATACAAACCATGCTTGAACCTGTCCAAACTTTCCTGAACTGGCTGAGAGAGCAAGACCCGCCACCCAGCGAGGAGGAGCTCGCTGCGCGCATCGGCGATCTTGATGGTGAGATGGGCAAGGATGAGGCTGCCGAGCTCAGGATCGCGCTTGAACAATTGGCCGGCGACGCCGCTGCCCGAGCTGACATTTTCCGATTTGCTGAGACTGTCATCAGAGACGAGGATGGTAAACCGATCCAGACACGCCCCGTAGACCGAGCCATTCAAAACCATATAGAACAGTGCCGGGCCGATGGGTTTTACGCTGGCATACTTGCGCCGATCGGGATCGGGAAAAGTGTCCAGGCCGTTATCGTCCGCGCCTTATGGGACATTCGGGAAGATACAAACACGCTTGTCAAAATCGTAAGTTCAACCGATGACGAGGCGATCAAACGTCTCGTCACCGTCGGTCGCGTGATCGCAAACTCAGCAGACTTTAAACGTATTCTTGGTGATGTAGTCCGTCCATCAATCAAAGGTGTTCAAGGGGATCGCTCTGAAGGCGAGTGGAGTAAACACCGTATAAATGTAGAACGCACTTCAGGATCGGCTGAGCCCACAGTCGAAGCCTACGGGGTGCAGGCAGCTGCCCAAGGCTCACGCGCAAAGGTTCTGCTGTTCGATGATTGCGTTGATGCCAGGAGCGCCCTCGAAAGTCCCGCGCTCAAGAAACAAATTGAGGATAAGTTTCGCAACCAATGGATGACTCGTGTCGTGCAACACGATCACAGTGCCGTATGGGTAGCTACAATCTGGACTGAGGATGATCTTTCTCGACAGCTTATGAAGAATCCCAACTGGCGTTTTCTTGTGATCAGGGTTAGTGACGACTTTGAGAACCTCACATGTGAACTCATCGAACGTGACGTAAAACTTGAGTTAGACGACGCAGACATACCAGCCGACGGATGGCGCATAAGTAAAGAGCTGTACGGATTACCACTGCCTCCAACATGGACACGTGAAAGCCTGCAAAAAATGTTTATATCGCTCGGTGAAATTGCATTCAATCGAGCTCTTAAACAGAAACCATACAGCCACAGCGATCGAGCGTTCCCACACTTTGAAAATTGCGTGAGTCCCTCGGTACGTTTCGAGGACGAGGCTAGGCGTGCCGTTGGAGAAGGCTGGAAAATCTTTACCGGCGTTGACCCTAGTTCAAAAAAACGTAAGGGTAACGCTATCGTTACGATTGGAATCGATAATGCTGGTGTCACTCACGCAATCGATTCTCGTATCGGCGCATGGTCATCACCAGATCTAGCGGAGGAACTCAACAAAGTAGATCATCAATTCAAACCGCTAGTGTTTGCCGTTGAAGATAACTCGATGCAGGCCGCGCTAATCGAATGGGTGCAAACTTATAAAGAAGGGTTTACATGGTGGGATCGAATCTTTCCATTCCAAACCACCGGCAAAAATAAACACAATGAATCAATGGGTATACGGACCCTAGACATTGAATTCGCTAACCGCGCATGGATCGTGCCATCCGCCCACTGGAATATTGGCGAACACGAGAGCGAGAACACTGCTCACTCTTCGGGCTGTGGTCAGTGTCTCTTGATTCACTCGCTGCGATGGTACCCTCTGGACAAAAGATACACCGATCTTGTAATGGCCGCATGGTTTGCACGCACCATTGCCAGATCTTTAGGCATCGAGTCAGCAAGCGCAGAGGCTGACATGCTTAACTCCGTACCCGAGGATTCTTTTTTCTCACAAAACATGGATTCAATCGGGCAGACTTATAATCCCGACGACGACGGTGATCGCACACACGAGTTTAGGACAGATGAGCTCACTACTGATTTCTGAGTCTGCCTTATCGCCACAAGACGAGGCAAAAAGAAAAGCGCTCGATACTCTACACCCTAGTGTGCGGGAACGTGCCGAGCGACATATTGAAGCACTGGAAAAAGAAGGCTTTGAGATTGTCGTGATCGTTGCTTGGGAATCGATAGGACAGCGAGCTGAGCTGTACGCCCGTGGACGCTCGCACAATGGCAGCGAGTGGCACGTCACAGATCGTGCCCTCGTAGCAACGCGCTCAGAGATTGGCTGGCATCCATTCGGACTAGCTTACGACCTCACATTAACTCTTGGTAATAGACCACCTAGCCCGGCTGCATGGGTGCGAGCCGGCGAACTAGGCGAGACTGCCGGACTCTCGTGGCGTACCCGAAACCGCCGCCGCTGGTCAACGGTATCTCACTTTCAGCACGTGCCACAAAACATATACCCGAGTGACCTTAGGCGTCTCATCACACACGCTGGACCCAACCTAAAAGACTTACCCGAGGTATGGGCCATGCTGGATAAGAGATTCAACCTTGCCTAACTCTACTCCCCATATTGCAGCAGAGCTACAGCGAGCGATTCGTACAAATACCTTCAAGGCTCGGCAACAGTGGCTCAGGCGTATGCGAGCGAACGAGAGAAAGATCCTTGACGCGTTCAAGACCGCTTACGCTCACACTCAGGCCGACATGGATCGGTGGATGCGCAAGAGCCCTAGCACTCGCCTATGGCCACCTGAGCGCCTTACGTTCTTACAAGCTGATCTTGCACGCCAAGCCAAAGCTTTACGCACCCTAATTGCTCGTGACGCCCGCAAGCGCCTTACTGACAGCGCAGAGACAAGCGCCGAGTTATCGTTGCGTGGAATGTTCGATGTACCAGACGATCAGATCAAGAGGTACTTACCCAAAAGTCTCAAGGGTATTTCAATGGTTAAGCGCATGGATCTAGTGAGCCGAGATGCCGTGGTAGCGACGCTGGGCCGTCGTGCCATCAACCTCTCGCCTCGGCTCTGGCGTACTACGGCAACGCTCGAATCTCAAGCGCTCGGCACGCTTGCCGCTGGCATCGCCACTGGTAGAGACCCTCGACGTATCACACGTGACTTAAGAGCTGGGCTGCAAAGCCTATCACTCAAACCAACTCAGACACGCGGAGCCTATCGCAGAGCGTTCGATAACTATAACCGTATCGCTCGCACAGAAAGCTCGCGTAGTTGGTGGGAGTCAGCAATCAAATCTGCCAAGCAAACAAAATACAATCTTAGATGGACCCTTTCATCCGCACACAGTTCTCTTAAAATAGGATTTGACATTTGCGACTCGTATGCAAACCAGGATCTCTATGGTATTGGTAACGGTGTGTATCCGCCTAACGCATATCCAACACTGCCACATCCGCACTGCCTAGCGCCTGACACGCGGGTTGTTCCCGGCACAATACTTGCGGCCATGAGAACTCGGTATTCTGGTGAGATCGTAACTCTCCGCTTTGCCTCTGGCCAGCACTTGACCATTACCCCTAATCACAAGGTACTCAGCGCTACAGGATTTAAGGCTGCGATTGACTTGCGCAAAGGAGATCAACTCTTGCGAGCACACACTGCTGAGAACCCCATGATCACCACCGATCCAAACAATCGCAACCGACCACCCACAGTTAAGGAGATATTTGAGACGCACAGGATCGCGCTTGGCATGACGACCACTCGTGTGCCGGTTACCGCCGAACACTTCCACGGCGACGGCAAATCCGCACACGGCGAGATCGACATTATATCTGCCAATAGCTTTTTGGGAAGTGACGCTCAAGCCAACGAGTTTGAGAGCCTCAGCGACCGAACGCTCGTAGTCGCTCTCAAAGGCACCACTCAACTCATGGGCGAGAGCGAGCTTGATTCGATGCTCCTCGCTTTGAGGCTTGCCGCGGACAGCAGCGTGAGCCGCCTTGACCATGTAATCTCTCTGGACACGAGACAATTGAGTCCATCTAACCCTCTGAGCCTCACTCCCCCCTCTGAGCTTGATACCCTCAAGCTTAAATCTACGAGTGAGAACTCCTCTCGCGCAATCGGCAACCTGAGAAAGCTTCAAGATCGACTCGCCGGCATGATAACGCTTGATCAAATCACCGAGATCGATGTTCAGTTTTTTGATGGCCATGTGTTCGATTTGTCCTGTGCCAGCGGTATGTACATCGCAAACGGCATCGTATCACATAACTGTATGTGTTACCCAATTCCTGAGCCTGACTTTGATGCCATCATTGCCGGCCGGGCGCCACGAGGACCGACCCGAAACAAAGCTCATGTCAACCCTACGTTCGTTATCACGCAAGCTGATAAACGACACAAAAAAACCAAAACCCCACTGCGAAAAATCACGCGAACGAAAAAAGAACTCAAATCTCCGGTTGTGCCAAGTCAAAGCCCGGCTATTAGCACAGGTATCGAAAAGATTGATTCAGCAATAAACAATGAAATCAAAGCGATCGGATCGACGGCCATTGGTAGCTGCGACGCCATGACAGGAAAATGTATGACAGCTAGTCGCTCCTTGGCCCAAAAGCTAGATGGCCTAAAAATACTTGATGAGGATGGAGACTTAAGCTCGACAGTTGAAGCGTATGAAATCCAACTGTTTGACCCTCCTAGTAAAACTGCAAGATACGAAATGTCACAAGGTCACTACGTTGTTTTGGTGGAAGCCGAAGGAACCTTTTGGGTTGTCGATCTAACTGCCGCTCAATTTGGACGAAAAGGCCCAATCTTGGTAGAGTCATTTACGAGAAACATTGACTGGCAAGATCTCGGGTACAATTAGGTAATAACGCACGGCCCAATCTCGGCGCCAAGCTCAGGGGCCGAATTCCACGGATCCCACACGACCGACTCAGGACAACTATACGCCGTATATGACGTGGCCCTTGTGCTCTGATTTTCCGAGCGGGCAATGATCACCCCTTGCTCCGAGTCTATCGCGTAGCTCACGAGCATCATTTGTCCTTGGCACTCTGGCGATGTTGTAAAATATGACGGACTGTATATGTCTAGAGCTTTCATTTGCATAACCTCCATAAACCATTAAAGCACACACTCACTAGGATGTCAAGTCTTGGTGTTAGCGGCTTGGGCTTTCACCGCAGCTCGTGTAAGTTGTGCCACGACTCGTTACGAGAACAGTAGTGGTCAGGAGCGAGGACGGCTTCCCTGTAGGCCGCGACTGCCCCCTGACGTGTGTACGTTGAGACAGTGAACGGGTTACCCCACTTCGTAGGCCGTCCAACGTAGACAGCGCCCTCGGGCATGCACCAGCCTTTGGATCGCTTGCGCTGGATTCGCTTGGGGATGGTCACTACGATCCGCCCATCTTCGAAATCACAGGCCCCGCGCCATCAGCTCGACCCGTGAGAAACGTCTGGCCATTCACCAGCACAGTAAATTCTGAGCCAGGCGAGACCGTGAGATCGAACAGCGACGCACCACCGAGCGCAGCTGCCTCATTGAGCAACGTGAGCAGTGAGCCCTCGCACATCTCGCAGAGCCTGAGCTTTTTCAACCATTCCATAGAGCCAGCGATCTCGATCACGCCACGCTCTTGCCCGCAACCAGCGCACACACCATGACTGCCTCGCTCAATTCGTACGTTCATCTATTCCCCTTAGTGTACTGAGCCGCCGCCATGCCCACTGTTCACGTCGCCAGCATCCGGAACCTCTACACCATCCTCATCGGGCTCAGGCTCGAACGGTGCCAACGAAAGCCCGGCTGTAGCGAGTGCAGCGTCAGCCACCTGGGTTACTGCCCACGCGTCAGCAATCGAGCACACAGGCACTCTGCCAGGCTCCCGTATACACTGAGCCAAGTCGGCCACAGCATTCAGTAGGACGTCCCCTATGCCGCCTCGTGGGCATGCTCTAGAATGCGAACGCCTCAAGGTTACCATGTCTGTCCAATGTTTACTCTCTCCAGGTATGTAGAGCTCAAAACTCTGCCCAGAATCCACAAGGCGCACACGACGATCGGTACCAAAGATATCCATCTCAAACACCACATAGCTTAGCGTTGGGCTGGCAATCAAACTGCCTTGAATTTGCAGACCACCACGGCCCCGCATTTCGAACAGCATTGACACCTCTGGATCAGGATCACCACCATACGCCGTGGCGATGCCCTGAACGGCCGTAAACTCACCGAGTAAATACCTAGCAAGGTCAAGCCAGTGTGTACCGGTGTGATACAACCCCCGACGATAGATCCCCGTCACGCTCACCGGCTGCCCGAGATACCCTGAGCGGATGAGCTTGCGCAAGTCTCGATGAGCTTGAGAGTACCGGCGAGTGTAGTGAACTGCCACAGGTTTACGTAACTCAGACGCGAGAGCTACGAGCCCCTGAACCATTCCGGCTGTATGGGCTACTGGCTTCTCGCACAAAATACCCTTCACACTTTCAGTGAGTAGGCATTGCTGCATAATCGCTGGGTGTGAATCATCTGGTGTCGCAACGCTCACAATCTCTGGCTTCGCACGCTTGAGCATACTTCCAACATCTGCAAATCTCATACGTCGTGGAATGCCTAGATCATCGCCAGCCTCAGCGAGCGCTTCCCTGTCGATATCACAAATCGCTACAAGGTTTGTATCAGCACAGGCAGCGTACCCACCCGTGTGACTATAGATGCCCTCGATCTTTGGATCCTTAGAGAACAGATGGCCGACTCTTCCGACGCCGATCACCGCCGCTCGTAATGGTTTCAAAAACCTGGGCCAATATACGAAGCAGCCTGAGCCGCCTTCAACCGTTCCTGTCTTCGTTCAGCGTCTGCTGACGCGTCTGCTGATTCAATATCTGTAAGCCTTGCTGGCCCATAATCTGGCCCACGATCGGCTGACGTCCGCCTTATCAGAAACCTTCCACAACCCGGCGCATCTGGCGGCAACGGCGGCCACACTGAGACCATCGATTGACCGCCACCACCAGGCCCGATCACACCACCGGCCCGGCCTTGCATCGCAAGCAACCGTGGCGGCCCCTCATGGCACGCACCTTTGCCGTTGCCACCCACAATGTAAAACTTACAATCACCGCACGGCCCGAAATTTCGCACCATCATCTTCACTTCTGGTTCTGGCATCTAAACCTCCAAGATCAAAAAAAGGCTGCCACCCTTACGGATCACATCCTGTGTGTCAGCAACTCAAAACGTTCGATCGATTTATCGTCATTCACGATCGCAGAAATGCAACCCCAGCCATCGGCATCCACGCCGAACATCCCGTTAAGAATGCCTAGGATACCGACCGCATAACCATCTATTTCTGGCTCACCATGTTGCTTCCAAGTGTTAACCTGGATTGTCTCATGATCAGCAAGACGGCCAGTGCACGTAACCCGATGGCCAACAAGCTCCGCCATTACTTTCGGGTCAAGCGCAAGCGCCTCGTTCAAGAGGTCTATCACATCTTGTGGTGTGACAGTCTTCCGCATCATAGACCCTATCCACTTGTCATCAATAAAATTACGCTGCCCGTTACCTACGGCATCTTGCGCACGCTCAGACATTACAGAGCCTGGACAATCTTTAGGTAGACTCGCTTCGCCCCCGTGGCACACATTGCAAGATGTAAGCCCACCATCACACCATTTACAGTGACCTGGATTTTCACACGGCCCCTCACACTTAGCTAACTCATGTTTCATTTGCAAACCTCCACTAGTTCCTGTGCGTCCACATGATCCATGCACTCAAATACATGAAACACACCACCGTCCACGAGGTACGAACACACAAACCTCAAATCTTCAGCCGCTTCTCTGATCGGATGACCAGTGCCAGCATGCCGGAACCACCTCACCTCTTTAGACGCACTCGGATCGACGAGCGCCCATAGCACAGGCTCCCCGTGTTGCCAGGCAGCGCTAAGCACTTGAGCGCCTGTTGGCATATACAGCTGTGCGTAATCTTGCTTCCCTAAGTCATACTTCCAAACTTCCCTCATCGCTTGGTAAGCTCTCCGTAATCTGGCTCGTGATCGTCATCAATCACAAACGGCTCACCCTCAACATCCTCTTCAGGTGGCAAGCCGAGTTCATCACCGAGCTCTTTAGTAAGCTCAGTCACAGTTTTGCGCCGGCCGTTTATGTCGGTGGTCAGTATCATGATTCGTTTGAGTGCCATAGTCTATCTCCTTTCAAAGTCCCGTCTCTCCGGGGCTGTCACTCAGTATCGGCAATTAAGTTGCATTCACTTCAGCGCTTGGGTTTTCGAGAGCTGCCTCCAAGTAAGCCTCTACGAATTTTACTAGTGACTCATAACTACCCCAGCCGTTCGAAGGATTGTGCTCCTTAAACTTCTTTGGATTTTCACGAAGCGCCTTAAGCCCACCTTTTAAAATCTCGATAAAGTCTGAGGCTACAGAGTCGTCTGGCGGGTTATACATAGCCTCATACACACCCGCAGCATTCGCCATTGCCACTAAATTGTAAGTGATATTACGTTCCCACGTTTCCGATCCACAGTGCTTACACCGCAAGGCCAAATCTAAACTCATGCTACCAACACCTCATCGGCAGCTTTGAGTAAGTCAGTCTCGTTAACGTGAACGTACACAGCCGACGTACGAGGGTCTGCGTGCCTGAGTAGAGCTTGCACCTTGGGTATATCGCCACCCGTGATGGTAGCAGCGCGGGTTCCGTACGTGTGCCTCAAATCGTGGAACCGAATCCGACGCTCAATACCAGCCTCAGCCAGTCGAGCCTTTAAGATTCTCTGTAGCTGCCTAGCCGTGAGCGGAGAACCGATAGCTCCAGACCGCGTACCACCACCAGGCCACAAAGCGCCGTCAAGGTTGAGACCTTCAGAGCCGCTCTGTCGTCTCAACTCGTCTATCCACACAGCCAAACGCTTGCGCAAAGGCTCACCAAAATACACAGGATCCTTTACGCCGTTCTTGGCGAACGGTGGCTCGACCATTTGCTTGATTCGCCCAGTCGGAGTCATCACGGAATCAACCGTAAGAGAGGCCAGCTCTTGCACCCTAAGCCCGCTGCCGAGCGCTGTGCTAATCATGGTCGCATCGCGTAGCCCGTTGCGCTCTGACTTGAGTGTGGCCTCAATGAGACGTTGCTGCTCAGCTGTTGTGAGCACTGCCCACGCCGCTCGGTATCTACGTTTGATGGGTGTTTTGTTGATAGCCATTTTTACAATCTCTCGGTAATGGCACAAGGCCCGATCTCGGGGCCAAGTTCAGGGACTGAGTTCCACGGCGACCATTCTTCGACACCGGCCACCGGGTAGCTGTACGCCGTGTATGACGTGGTCTGCGTGTTCCAATTCTCCGAGCGAGCTACGATCACTTCAAGCTCGTCGTCTAGTGCGTAGCTCACGAGGATCATCTGCCCTTGGCACTCTGACGGCGTATGGAAAGTCGATGGATTGTATGTAGCCATTCCTTGCTCTTTCGTGGTAGACATGTCGCGTTATCCTTCCGACACAATAGCTACGCTCAGCGACGTCCACGCGTAATAGTTTTTCGACCATTCGCGGGCCGCATTCAGTGGCGCACATACCGGACAATCAGCCGCGTTACCTTCGGCTAGGCACTCGCGGGTGTGATGGCTTGCGTTTACCGTGGCTCGTGTCGTTGCGTTGAGTGAGTCGTTTTTCATTTGCATAACCTCCATGTACACAGTGTAACCGAATCTCACTAGAATGTCAACTATCGGTGATTAGCCTGCCTTGTAGTCAGCCAATACCACACCCTCTGTCTCAGTCGTCACTTCGCTGATACACCGACAGGTAGAATGCTTATGGTCTTTCCAAACGCCCCGATCCAGATCGCCCGAATTGGCATCTTCGGCAAAACTGCGTGCTTGGCTTTCAGTCTCTGCGGCAACAACGAACGCATGTCCCATGTCGTACCAATCCCTCCACGGATCGTCATCCTTCCATGCTTCATAGCCCGGTTCAACGAGCCCGGTATGACACCGACACCGATCGTGAAACCCTATATTTTTTCCGTCAGCACCAACACTACCGTAACCGGCCACCGCCTGAAGCTTCCATAATTTCAACACCGCAAACCCCCTTTTGAAAAAGATTCTCTGAGCCTCCAACACTTAATCATGTTGGCCTTCCTGCCTAGTCTAGCGCTCGGAACCATCCGCCCTGTAAACTCCCAAACCTTTGACCTGAAGATCGCACCCGCTGCATTGCCAAGCATCAACGGTTTATAGCGCAGATACTGACGAGCGAGCTCTACCTGAACAAGATCCGCTGTCACAATAGCACCACGAATCCCCAGCCTAACCGCTATACCTTTGGCGATGACAAGCCACTCGGAGCGAGACCTAGAAGCTCGGGCAATACCAGCTTCCTTAGCAGCCACCTCGCGATTGAGGTTCAAATCAAGTTGCGTCATGAACAAGCTTCGGTACCTCGTAAATCCACTGCCGAGCTATCTCACACAGCGCCACAAACACGGCGTCCTTGTCGCGCTCCAGTTGCCCAAGGTCAGCATACGGAACCAAGTCGGGATGCACCTTAGCTTCGCGGTCATACTTGTCGCCGTAGACCCAGCCCATAGCGAAATACGCTTGCATCCACGAGCCGTGCAACTCTTCCGGCGACGTTGACCGCTGTGGCCCACACTGGCGCTCGATCACTTCCAAGAACTGGGCTTGAAACGCCGGCTCTCTTTCGACCCACCGCACTGGGATGATCGGCGCAGTAGCGGCTTCAGCTGCCAGTCTCGCGCCGTTGTACACAAACTCAGCTCGACGTTCTACTAAATCGCTCATTCGCTCTCCTCGTAATTGGCCGCATGAAACTCAGCGCTTATCGGATAGAAGCCGCCGTGTCCGTCTTCGGCTATGAAGTCGCCCGCTTGGCCTTGAAGGTTTAGGTGTTCACGGCTATCGCAAAGAAACGGGTCAGCCACCTCACGATTGAGATTCAAATCAAACTGTGTCATCAGCGATCGGCTCCGACTCATCGGGCAGCGTCACGCGGGCGAGCGCTTCATCGAATCCTTCTATCGCCTTATCATTTCCCGTCTCGCCAACAAGACGCCTGTCTCTAGTTTTTCTAACGTAATAGCGCATTTCAACAGCCGCCCTGACACATGCACGGAGTCGGTCTCGTTCGGCGAGTATTTCATCGTACTGATCCACTATGGTAAACGGTCCCTTCAACGATACTTTCATTCGCCCTCCATTTTCACTCACCAAGCGGTCAATGCAACACATTTCGCTGCTTACGATTTGCATCGTCCAAAGCACGCGCTTCGGTAACCTGCTTATTTAGAGTTTTGGCGTCTGGCTCGTAACTATTTGGACACTCAACACAATCAAAGAACGGGCCATCGGCTATCTTATCTGTAATTACTTCGTGTCCACAATCAAGCTTCAACCGCCACGCCTTACGCTTACCTTTTCGTGTCACGTATTCCAACTCTATGCACTCAACAATATCGGCTACGTTCATTTAATCACCTAACGGGCTACCAATGAGTCCAGCAACAAGCTCGGCCAGTGTGCCCTCTTGAGTTACCTGCTCGCCCTCGGTAGCAGCCCGGACTATCCGATCCTTACGCTGCAACATTGCGAGCATGTATCGATCGAACAGCCTCTCATCGGCTAGCCACCATGTGTTCACAGCATCAACAGCGCCTATCCGGTGACATCGATCCTCGCACTGCTCCATAGCTGCCGGCGTCCAGTCAAACTCACCAAACCCCACATCACTCGCAGCTGTGAGCGTGAGCCCAAGACCATCGCGCTTGATAGAACCCACAAACAACCGCTTGCTCGGGTCAGCCTGGAACGCATCAACAGCGCTCTGCTTACGAGCCGCATTCGACGTACCGCCTGTCCACACCGCACGATCGCCAAACTCATCCATGAGAGCATGCTGCCCCTCCTTGAAGTGACAAAAGAAAACCAGCTTGCTCGATGACTCAAGAAAGTCTCGTATCCATCTTAGTAACACCGGTAGCTTGGCCGTGAGCGAAAGCTTGCGCAATAAATTGATGCGCACAAGAACCTCAGCCCCCTGAGCTCTGAGCGCTGCTCGATTCCCAACATTCTCACGAAGCCACTTGATACAATCCTCTTCGGCCTTTCGATACTCCGTAATATTAGGCGCCTCAATAGGTACGATCGTCCTCTGTTTTGGTGGCAGCTCTTTGAGCACATCAACCTTGAGTCGTCGTATCATCACACGCTCTCTAAGCTTGCGGTTGAGCTCACGCAGAACCGGCTCTAACTTCTCAACATCCTCTGAATCTTTGAGGCCAAACTGCGTCTCTTGTGCAAGGCAATATCGTTTTTTGAAACCTGTGGCACCGCCAAAGTCTGAGAGCACTCTGAGATGCTTTAAAATCTGAACAAACTCGCTAGGTCTGTTGAGAATAGGCGTGCCTGTTAGGTACATCACCCTAGGCATCTTGGCTGCGATTTTAGCAGCGGCCTTCGTGCGCCTTGCTTTAAAATTTTTCACCAGGTGGCACTCATCAGCGATCGCTGCCTTGAAACCGCCCCAACTCTCAGACGGTTTCATTAGCTCGATGATCAGCTCAGCCCACGCTGATAAAATATCGTAGTTTATAATCACCACATCGGGACTGAATAACATACGCCCCTGCTCTGCCTTAGTACCACTCAGGATAATCGAGCTACGACCTGGCAACCATTTGCGAGCCTCACGCTGCCAGTTGAGTTTGAGCGATGGCGGACATATCACAAGAGCAGGAAATAGATTGCGGTGGTGTAACCACGCAAGAGCCTCGATGGTCTTCCCTAAACCTTGTTGATCGGCACACAGCACCGTCGGCCGATGCTCGGCATACACTAGCAGCGCCTTTTGAAACGGCCTGAGTTCACCACCAAGCCCGTCGATTTCAAGGTCTGTACTTGATGCCTCGGACTGCTCGACAGCGCTCACACGCCTAGCAGCCAGTTCATCAACAAGCGCATTTAGATTATCTGGCACGCGCATCGAGATACGACGCCCAAGATGCTTGAGCAGTTTCACGACCGGAGGAGCCTCATCGAGAGGCATCACAAATCGATGCGGCCGGGCCGGTGGTCGGCGACGCTTGCGCTCGTACCGGTGCCCAGGCGCCATCTCTACACACGCTAGCACCTTGGCACGAAGATCGCCTTGAGCTACGAGATCATCGCTGAGCTCAAAATAACAACTATCACCATCCGGACGCACATCAACATCAGGCTCCGAAGTAATCGCGCCATCGTGATCGCCAACACCACAGGCCGCAGCCGCAGCCGGCTCAACGTGCAACTTCGGGAGCTCACGCAACGCCTCAAGCGATTCAATGCACGCCGGTACAAGCCAAGCATCGCCATCACGCTTACCACGTAACTCGCGCACAATTGCCATTGCATGTGAAAACACGCCGCTCGTGTTTGGAATCACGACACACAGACGGCCTTGGTGAACACCGACCCGAACACGCCCACCCGTCGAGGACGGTTTCCGCATAGCAGTAACCGTACGATCGAGTCGCAAGCTCGGATCAGGCTCAGGCCCGATGTCGCCAATGATTGAAGTGTACTTGTTGAGCCGAGACCACATCTCATGCTCAACACCCGCAAGCCGTTCTGGACGCGCAAGGATAGCTCGAAAGAAACCAGCATCAGCCTTAGCCTGAGGAGAGAAAGCTAGCACGCTGGCAGCCTTCAACAGATTAGACAATCAGCTCTCTAAGATCAAGGCCATAGATCGCAGCGTATCGGCTCACTGTCTCACGCCTAGGACGTGACACACCACTCTCATGGTTGAGTACGCTTTGTGGGCTGGCCTTGTCAGCGCCTTTAGCCTTGAGCTGGTCGGCCACCTCGCGTGTAGTGAGAGCCGCATCAGCACGAGCGCGAGCTAGACGCTCGGTATCAATGACAACGTAGACACTTGACATAGATGAGGTACGCCCTTTTGGCTAAGGGCGTACCTCGGAGGTTTGCTAGACTCACGAGAAGTCCAGGCAGATCCAAAGTGTAACACGCCCGATTGCTATTCTTACGCCGGATGGGTGCGCCACCCGAATCAGCTTGTCCAATCTTACCACACTTACCCAGATTTAGGGCCGTTGCACTCCGCGCAAAGCTTCACACCGTTGTGGTGTGCACGGGGTTGCACGCGCTTGCGCAAAGATCGAACCAATGAGCACAACGAAAAGAATCACCACGCCACCGATGAGCGCAGCATCTATCAACACGTCTCACCTCCAAGCATCTCTATGAGTTTTGGCTCCACCCTCGGATCTTTCTTGAGTAGCACAAACGTCTCGCTGTCATACCTATCAGCCGCTTGCCGCTTGACCTGGAGCGCCTTGAGATCCTTGCGCACATCTTCTATCGTTCCTTCAAGACACGCCCGTCTGTACTGCCTGAGCCACAGTAGTATCGCTTCCTCGATAGCCGCAGCCTCAGTGAGACCTTCAAGCTTGGCCCCGAGCTTTATACGCTCACGTATCGCCAGCCTGACAGTCACTAAGCATACGCGCTTGCTCGGATCCGCTATTTTCTTTCTCGGCAAATCAAGTCTCCTCTCTGACCGGTACACTACTAGACACACGACTCGTGAATTCGCGCCAAGCGTCGTCCTCATTGTCGTGATAGCTATTAAGCTGGAATTCACTGGTAGCAGCATTGAACCACCACACCGCCCACTTAGGTGTTGAATGTGACCGTACAATCACCACAACCAAAGCGGTCTCGTTCATTGGCGACGCGACCGCGACCACCCTACCCTTCTGAGCTACTGCCGTACCGAGTGCAAAACCAACCGCATACGCCCGGCGGCTCATGTCTGTTTTCTGATTGCTCCAACCGCCCATATAACCCTCCGATCGTAGGCCCTCTACATCGGCGAGTGCCTCTTCCGGACTCTGGCCCTTCATCACCCTGATACCTAACAAACGCACCGCCGCCTGTGCACGGGCTCGTCCCTTCCTATGCCCGCGCAGAGCCCGGCCGAAACTTGACCGCTCCACCGCCTTGGAGAACTCCAGTCCTCCTGCACTCTCAATCAGCTTGTTCACCGCCGCCACATCACGTTCAAATTCTATCGCAACCCTGATTGCCTTGATGAATCCGATCATGCCGACGTGGCCTGCGTGGCGTGGGCAGCGGCCAGAGCTAAGTACACATCGTTATCGATGCCGTATTTTCCGCTCGACTTGCGAACCGTCCAACCGGTTCCATACGTCCTACCGGCCTTGAGGTACAAGCCGTGACCCATGCTGTAATCCTCACGGTGCTCGGCATCCTTGCCGGATTCGATAATCCCTGACAGCGTTTCGGCCATTGAGCTTGCGGCAGCAACCTTACGCATCTCGCTGAATAATCGACGTGTGTGCTTGCTGTACCCCAACACAACACGCTTGGTTGTTTTGACGTTGAAGTAGTCACTCATGCTATCGCAATCATCAACCTCATGCTCGGCCATGATGACAGCCTTGGTACCGGCAGGCGCCAGCTCTTCGTAAAGAGCTTTACCGATCTCGATTCGCTGTGCTCTCAGCTCAGACTGAGCTTCTCTGTTGGCACGTACCGCGTTGAGTTTCTCGTCACTCTTGGTGATAAGCTCGGCTACGGTCTCAGCTGTCTCGATACCATCCTCAAGCTGCCATCCACCAGGCCCCTCAATGGCAGTCATCGATACGGTTGATTTGCTGTAGCTTTCGAGAAACACTACAGGAACACTCGACTGATTCAGCTTCATGCCCTGTGAAAGCGAATAGGTTTGTGACTGCCCATCAGGAGCGTCGCCGACTACTACCGCTACGCTGTGCGGATTGGCCATGTCGCTGTAGCTTACTCGCGTGCCGATTGTCAGTCTCTCGTGTGTGTTTGCCATTTGCATAACCTCCATGAACCATTAAAGCACACTATCACTATAATGTCAACTATCAGTGATTAGCGTCTCCGGCTCAGCTAGGTATGCCCATGTATCTCAGCCACGTGTCCACTCCTTACGCGCCATATCAAGCGCAATCGAATACGACTCGTGAGCCTTGACGAGAATTTCTTGCACCGCCGCCATGCTCGTACCACACGGCACAAGCCCCGCAAACTCACGAGCCGCTGTAACCCGACCAGGAAAGAACCTAGTAAATAACCGCTCCGCCTGCTCTGCTGATGCATGGCCGATCTCGACATCTACATCAGATCTACCTGGCCGTGTGAGCGCTGTATCAAGCATGTCTTTGAGGTTGGTTGTCATTACAAGTATCCGACCACTAGACGCCACCACACCATCAATCGCATTAAGCACATCTGAGAGGGTCGCTCGCATGAGTCCAGCCGCTGGGTCAGTATCAGAATCTTTTTCACGGTCTCTTGTGAGCGGCGAGTCAACATCCTCAACAAGCAAAATGCTGCCACGTGGAATCGATGACACAAGAACCTGTAATGCTTGCTGCGGAATACCGGCAGATAGAGATAGGTAGTAAATGTTCAAGCCGAGTTCAGAAGCTACTGCGTGTACAAGGCTCGTCTTACCACCACCACTCGGCCCGTGCAGTAAGTAGCCACGACGGTACGGGACGCCTCGTTCTCTGTACCACTTAGAGGCTCCAAGAAACCACCGCATATCATCAAGCACTCGCCCAGCTTGATCATCAGCAAGCACCACCGACTCAATGCTACGAGGTTCAAGCTCGGTACCAACACGCCAGCTCTCATAGCTCTGAATCCAAACAATGACCCGCTTGACATCGCTAGGGAAGCATAGCTCTTGGGCCTCATCGAGAAGCTCACGGATCGGTTGCTGCGATCGACCCAACGAGTACAAAGTCAGATACTCTCTCGGTGGTGCACCGAACCCTCCGGATGTATCGCTTGCATTTTCCTGACGCGTACGCCTAAGCATAAACCAACACCGTCCATGACGGAGTAAATGCAAGCCAGGCGCTGGGCTGAAAAACACCTCAGGTGTCTCATCGTTACGTTGCTCACGCGGCCCCTTACCGTCAAATACGTCTTTACGCATCTGAGCCGATACCGTTACAAGCGTTGAGCTCGCTGTCGATGGGTGAGAGTCAAGCCAACGCTCAACCCAACGAAAGGCAACCGAGGTATTCGGGATCTCAACGATCGTGACAAACCTGCGAACAAATACATGCCCGATCTTTTTCGGGACGTCTCGCACAAGTGCAAGCATATACCCTGAGACCATGAGCACCAGCCCGCCGCCTACAAGTCCATCAAGCCACTCAGGTATCATTGAACCTTCTCATCTGGCGCTGGTGCCGCCCTTAATTTGATATTGTAATCAATAACTCGCATTACTTCCTCTGTCACTTTCTTTGCTACAACGAAGGGATCTGTCATTGTGCCGTCGTCATTCTGCCACCTAAAACAAAAGTCAGCGACCATATTGCTCATTAAGTAAACTCGATCCGGTGGCTCAAGATCGCTAATCCCAGCCATAGCTTTCGCAACCCGTTCCGCCATTTCATCTATGCTTTAGCAAGTCTCACCAACCCCTCTAAGTCCCGCCCTATCATCATCACCTAATCACCTACTGCGCTCCGTGGTGTAAATGTCAGTGGTACGCAGCACAACCACTCGATGATAGGACGGGATTTCAATCATCAGCATCACAAGACAAAAAAATGGCCAGCGTGTCTGTAGCGCCGGCCAAGAAGGGAGGTATGGATAGAAGAATAGAAGTGTCTACTGAGTATTGTATCACTACCTCAGCCAATCAGCGAGCCGTTCGAGTTGCTCAGGTAACCACCCGGATCGAAAGTTTGCCCACAGGATACGCCACCTCTGCCACAGGCTCGGCTTGATCTCTGTCACGTACAAAGGCTCACCATCGAAACCAACAGCTAGCAGGCAATGAGCACACCAGCAATTCTCGCTCAGCTTATCCGTAATGCCGCACCGGTTGCACACGCCGATCACAACGGCACATCCCACAAGCGATGATACTGAGCTAGGAATCGAGCCTCTACCTCTGGCCACTGCCAGTTAGCGATCTCGACATCCAGCGGCTCTGTCTGGCCTACATCAGTAAACGCCAAGGCACGATCCCAGCAAGGCCCCGGGACCATCAAGGCGTTGCGCTCAGTGAGTAGGATCATTTTATCAGCCACATCAACCTCAGCTGGTATAGGTGCAAGCTCAACAAGTCCAAACCGTTTGAAAATTGCTTGGCACACACCATCCTCGATCATCCGATACGAAGCCAAGGCAGCAGACCGTTTCATTGGCCGTACCATGTCACCAACATACGCCTCTGCTGCATCGTGTAAGAGCGCATACTTGGCGAGCTCGATACGCTGCGATGTCTCCAAATGATCCTCTGCACTCAACTCAAAATGTACACTCAGGAGTAATGAATGATGGCCGACAGAATACGGCCGCACAGTGTGACCACCGAACCGATTGACGAGCGCCAGAGCGTGCGCTATGTCCTCTATGTAAACGTCTAAGTGACTTGGCTCAAGCGGCCAAAAGCGACGGCCTGTGAAAGTCTGTATCCATGCGTCAGGAAACGCACGCTTGGCCGCTCGTAGTGCATCACACTCACATGGACACTGATGCTCGCCATGGTCCCATGCTTGCGTTCTCGGACATGCTGGCAAATGACTCATCGAACACCTTTGCCGTAAGCGCGCTTACATTCCTTGGTCAACGATCTTATCTGTCTGGCAGCATCAACGCACTCAACCTCGTAGCTCTCTCCTGGGTTCTGTGGCGGCGAGAGCAGGTTGGCAGCGCACCTTATAGCGAACGCTATCTGGCTCTCACCTTTCCTTGGTACAGGCATTTTGTAATTCGGATGGTCTTTAAGTAGATCTACAGCAAACGGTTTACCACGCTCAACACTACGACCGTCCACTCTCCCTCTATACCCCATCAATAAATCCCCAGCTTTCTCATCGCATGAGCCAATCTACAATGGCTTCTACAAGAACAGGCAATACAAACATCCAAAGCGGCGACAGAATTAAAACTGCAACAAACACAGTCATCGCTATATCCGCCTTCGTCGTCTTTGACCGACCGTCCGATCTTGATAGTGCCATCAATAGATCCCCAGCTTTCTCAACTCACCGATGCGTTTCTTGATCGCCCGAAGCTCAGCCTTGAGCCGATCACGCTCACCGTTCCAACGTCTGCGCAAATTCACTAAAGTACACGACTCAGTTGCGTTGAGATAAACCTTGTAGCCGCACCCCATGCACTTTGCCACGGTGCTCAGCTCTACATCGGTGCCCTTACAGCTCACGCACGGTTTAGGATCTGCTGCATCCACTGATTTTTTCCATAGCCTCATGAGCCAACCCCGGCCCGGTCGAGACGTTCGATCTCAGCCACGATCAAAGCTGCTGCAATCACGAGCTGTCGGCGTCTCGGCTTACCCTCTTTCATCACACCTGAGCCCATGTTGCATGGCTCGCCTCTGTTGTGTCCGGTTTGCCACGGCCACGGGTCGCTAAAAATGTGATGATCGCCCTGACCATAGTGACCATACAGCTTGTCTGGCGAAGCATAGCAAGCGGCGGCAGTGGCAAGCTCACCATCACCGTGCTCTTCATCATCGTGCTTAGTTGTGTAGCTCTCATCTTCAACTTGGCGTACTCTCTCAGCATGAATATCATTCATCACTTTTGTTCTAGGACTCACATCGCTCATGATTTTTCCCCTTCCAGCCTCTCAGCCATTCGGCCCGCCCGTAATCTCACTTGCCATCAACACACTCCACAATTAACCTTACCTTGCCGCGCCCGGCCACGCCGGACCCTGCCAGACCCGGCCTCGCCACACCATACCTAACCTTGCCTAGCCATACCTAGCCCCGCCCAGCCATACCTTGCCTAGCCATACCTTGCCTAGCCATACCATGCCGTACCCGGCCCCGCCTCACCCGACCGCGCCGTGCGACACACACACCCTTCAAGAGCACAGCCAGACTGCTCTGATAGTTTGACTTTAGCTCGCCGCTCTACAACTGATGCGCCTTTGTCTATTGACTCAACTAATCGGCCTTCAAAACGCCTGGCTCTGTCGGCCCACTTCCAGCTTCTCGGTGATCTGATTCTCATATAAACCTTGCCTTACCGCGCCTCGCCAGACCAAAACGCGCCTGGCCTCACCTTACCCGGCCGTACCAGACCGAACCGTACCTAGCCATACCCTCGCCCCGCCACGCCCAACCCCGCCCCGCCCTGCCGCGTCAGCACATTAAAACCATGCCCTACCGGGCCACGCCACGCCAGACCTCGCCGAACCTAGCCACGCCCCGCCTTGAAAGCCTTGCCCCGCCCCGCCAGACCCAGCCGCGCCCCCCCTGGACCTATTTGATCGGATCCCATGACACCAGAGCAAACGTACCGAACGGCCCACCGCTGCCAGGACGGTAGTCGCCCAGGCCAATACGCTCACCACCTTCAACCAGCAATTGCCGAATGAACGCAGAAGGTAAAACGTCTGTATTGATCCTGAGTTGAACCGGCAAAGTCCACACATCGAAACGCGGACGGTGCCGCATAATTCGACCCTTGGTACTCGGTATCACTACAGGCCGCGAATCAACCTCGTAGTCTTTGATCTTTGTCTTGCGATTTTTCTCGTGCAACAAAAGCAGATCGTCCATCACCAAAACGGCTGCCGGTACAATCCACTTGCATGACTTCCGAGATGACTTTTGCTTATGAGAAGCGCCCGATTCTCTCAGCAATCTAGCGATGCCAGCGCCCGGAAAACCGAAATGTCCTTTTTTGTCCCTGTAAGCCCGAGGTTCAGCTTGCTCTCGTGGCGTACCACGATCAACCTCAATGGGACCGGTAGACTTCGGTGGCGCCTCAAGAAACTGGTTACAGATAATTGAGTTAGTTCCTTCTAGCCACACACTAATAAGCTCCATTACAAACCTCCATTTATTTTGATATCACTTCAGCTCATCGAGCTGCGCCTTATACTCTTCGGCTTGCGTCCACTCATGTGACTCAATAGCCCGTTTGTACTTCGCCTGTAAAGTATCAATCTCTGGTTCGCTTATTCGTACAGCCTTAAACATGTCGCCATCACTCTCAATAAGC
>SDBT01001765.1_pt1 | contig 38566 bp, 26 predicted proteins | sample 2277101 | NCBI WGS metagenome assembly SDBT01 (sample SAMN10404973, study PRJNA504765) | marine sediment metagenome | isolation source: marine sediment core GS10_PC15, 103 cmbsf | place: Arctic Ocean: Southern Knipovich Ridge | collected 2010 | reverse complement strand
ACACTACCTAGATTTCTAACTTTCTTCTTCTTTTACTGCCACCAGGGAAATGCCGTTCTGGTTGGCACTTTTAACCACTTTCTCTCTATTCAATAATATTGTACTGCGGGCACTAAAAGCGAGCACTTTTGCTTTAGCCTCTTTCAATACCTCTATTGTTCTCTCACCAATAATGGGAAGGTCAAACCTCCTATCCTGCTGGGGTTTACTTACCTTCACTACCACAACATCTCCTCTGCCTAATTTCCCTCCCCTCTTTATGGTGCGGTCTGTTCCATCCATTCCTTCCACTGCTAAAACGGTCTGGTCCTTAACCACCACTGTCTGCCCGATGTCCAGGCCGGCAATCTCTTTAGCCATCTTATGACCAAACTCGATATCTTGCCATTCATTTTGAGTAGGTTTGCGGCGGGTCAAAATACCGGGAGAGGGTAAAAGGTGGGAAAGATAGGTAGCTGAATCTATTAGTTCTATTCCCTCTCTCAACAACTCATCAGCCACTGCTCCCAGTAGAGAATTAGCCTTCTTATCCTTCACTCCAGCCAAAAGAGCCATAGCTCTTGCGTCCAGCCTTACCTGACCGAACAGGCGTGTGTGTCTAACCTGCCCGGCCATCACTGCCCTGGTTATCCCCTCTTTCTTACAAATCTCAATTAGGTCACCCAATTGTCCTACATTGACCCAGTGAATTCTATCTACTAAATTTTCCAGGCTGGGACTCGTCTCTTTCTTTATTGCCAGAGCGACTACTTCTGTTCCTACTTTCTTCGCTTCTTGTGCAAAAATCAAAGGGAATTTCCCATTACCAGCAATCAATCCAATCTTTCTATTCTCTATCTTCATTCTTTGCAGATTCCTCTCTCAGATTCTTTAATAAAGGCGACCATATGGAGCAATTCATCGGAGATGTTTGATTCTTTCTCCAAAACGTTCAAAGCTTGCGTAGTGTTTAATTTGGAGCGGAAGAGAACCTTGTAGGCTCTCTTTAGTTGGGCTTTAACATGCTTAGAGAAATTGTTTCTTTGTAACCCCACTGTATTCAATCCAAAAATTCTAATGGGTGTCCCTGCTGCCATACAATAGGGAGGCACATCTTTTGCTGCCCGAGAACCTCCACCCACAATACCCAATGTGCCAATGCGCACAAACTGATGGACTGGAGTTAGCCCTCCCACAATAGCCTTATCCTCAATCACTACGTGGCCCGCCAGAGTAGCTACGTTAGCTAAAATCACGTTAGAGCCAATTACACAATCATGAGCGATATGAGCATATGCCATTATGAGATTGTTATCTCCAATGGTTGTCTCTCCTGTAGAAGTCGTTCCCCGGTTGATGGTTACATACTCCCGGATAACATTATTCTCACCAATTATGACTTTCGTTTTTTCTCTTTTAAACTTTAAATCCTGCGGTAAATTTCCAATTATGGCTCCTGTCCATATCTGACAATTTTGGCCAATTTGAGTATCTCCTTCGATTATTACACGAGCTCCAATCTCAGTCCCTTTTCCAATCTTTACATCCGGTCCAATAATTGTATATGGACCAATGTCCACATCTTCTTCAATTACTGCATCCGGATGAACTAAAGCTGTTTTGTGAATGTTCATTTTTTCTCCTAAAAGTTTAGTAGTATATGTTCAGATGCTTACTTATCGTTGTCGATTTACCGGTCTACCAAGGAGAACATAAATTCGGCCTCAGCCACCAATTCATTCCTAACATACGCCCTACCTTGAATCTTTCCTCCTCTCACCCGGGCACGAGTAACTTCAACTTCCAGCTGCAGCTGATCGCCAGGGAAGACAGGCTTACGAAATTTAACCTCTTTAATCGCCATAAAATAGGGCAGTTTCTTTCTGAGATCCGAACGGGCCAAGAAGAGAACACAGGAAGTCTGTGCCATCGATTCTATAATTAGAACGCCAGGCAAAATCGGATAGTTAGGGAAATGCCCTTTGAAGTACTCCTCATTAATAGTTATGTTCTTGAACCCCACGGCTTTGACCATATTCTCTGCCATAATTATTTTGTCTACAAATAGGAAAGGAGGACGGTGGGGAATTATATTCTGAATCTCTTCCAAACCTAAAACTTTTCCTTCAAAACCTTCCTGTTTAAAAGTCTTAGTCGTTCGACGAGCAGCAGATCTCTTTATGAGTTCGCCTAACTTTTTAGTCAAAGCAATGTTAGCAGCATGTCCACAGCGGATAGCAATAATGTGTGCTTTTAAAGGTTTTCCTATCAAATAGATGTCCCCTATTAAATCGAGTATCTTGTGGCGGACAAATTCATCGGGAAATCTGAGCTCCTTATTATGAATGCCATTCTGTCCAATTACTACCGCATTATCTAAACTACCCCCGCGAGCCAACCCTCGGCGTTTCAACGATTCGATTTCATGCTCAAAACAGTATGTCCTGGCGGGAGCGATCTCCTTTTCGAAAATCTCTTTGGTTATGGTAAACGTGCCGTATTGACTCTTTAAAATTTTATGTTTGTAATCGATGGTAGCAGATACTTTAAATTCATCCGATGGCAGAACGACCAGATGGACATCTCCATTAGAAAACTTGACAGGTTCAGCTATCGTAAAGTAGTTCTTTTCTACATTCTGTTCCTGGAAACCAGCCTTCTCCAGAGTCTCCACAAAAGGCATCCCGCTACCATCAGCCACAGGAGGTTCACCAGCATTCACTTCCACGATGAGATTATCTATACCCAAACCGCATAGAGTAGCCATAATATGCTCTACCGTCTGGATCTGGAAACTGCCATTACCCAGAGTGGTTCCTCGTGCTACACTGATAACATTCTTTATGTTAGCTTCAACTTCTGGCTTGCCTGGTAAATCCGACCTTACAAATTTTATACCAGAATTGGGTGGTGCTGGCTTAAAGGTCACTGAAGTTATGTTCCCAGTGTGTAGACCTATTCCCGAATAAGTGCTCTCTCTTTTTATAGTCTTCTGTAAATCCATAATTTTCTCCTTTTTTGCACGGTTAAAACCGTGCCTACAAATTTCGCTCCCATTGTAGACACAGATTCAATCTGTGCAAAACCTAATCGCGATCACTCTGCAGCCACATTCCTGAAGGGTGACCGACCTGGTTCTATCTATTTTGTTTTTTCTCTCCTTTTCACTATATCTTGTTTTAATTTCTTTATCTGTTCATACAATTTTGGCAATCTAATTAATTGCGCATCTATCTTTTGGGCTGTCCTATGTTCCCGGGCAGGATAACCGGAAACAGTGGTATTGGCTGGCACACTTTTAGTAACTCCTGCCTGCGCACCAACAATTGCATTATCGCCAACGGTAATATGATCAACAAGACCTGCTTGGCCAGCCAAGATCACGTTATCACCAATCACCGTACTTCCCGAAATACCTACCTGGGAAACTATAAGGCAGTTTTTACCTATTCTAACATTATGTCCAATCTGAACAAGATTATCAATTTTCGTCCCTTCACCTATGAGGGTTTTACCTATAGTTGCTCGATCAATAGTAACGTTTGCTCCAATCTCCACGCCATTTTCAATTTCAACAGTTCCTGCCTGGGGGATCTTATGGTGCTTTCCCTTTTCAGTGGCATAACCAAATCCATCCGCACCAATAACTGCACCGGGGTGAATAATTACATTATCGCCTATAATAACTTCTTCTCTCACAGTAACATTTGGATAGATTAGCCCATCCTTCCCAATCACAGCTTTATCACCAATGTAGGTCCCCGGAAAAATTACAGTCTTATCTCCAATCACCACGCCCTTTTCAATAACCACGTAAGCTCCAATGGCAACATCCTTACCTAATTTCACTCCCTTTCCAAGAATGCTGGTTTTGTCTATTCCCTTGGGTAGTTTTTTGGGAGGAACCAACACTTTCATTACCTGGGCAAAAGCTAAATAGGGATTCTTTGTCCGTATTGAAGGAATCTCTGGTAGCTCAACTCCCTCACCGATAATAATAGCTGAAGCCTTAGTCTTTAATACCTGACTCCTGTACCGGGAACTTGCCAAGAATGTAATCTCGCCTTTTTCTGCTTCTATCAGACTACCCACTCCTTCGATTGCTATGTTACTATCCCCGGAGAGTTCACCACCAACAAGCTCAGCAATTTTCTTTAAAGTCATTCCCATCAAACTTACTCCACATCCAAAAAGGGGGTTCGATGAATCGAACCCCTACAGTAAATGTGTAGGGGCTCAATTTATTGAGCCCATTCCTGCAGTTCGGCACCCTAAAGGATGCCCGACCGGTTTTGAACATATCCCTACTCATTCAATATCTGTATAACTTTTTCAGTGAGGTCATTCTCCATTTCGCTATACAGAATATTTTTCTTGTCCAAAATGATAGCATAACCTTCAGCCTGAGCAATCTCTCTAATCACATCGTAAATCTTTCCTAAAATCTGATGGGGTATCTCTTTCTCCAGCCTGGCTAATTCCTCTTTCATCTTCTTTACCATCTTATTAAGTTTTTCCTTATTCAGTCTAATCACTTCTTCAGGAAGTGGTTTGGGGATAACTGGTCCAGTAGAAATTTCCACCTCTTTTTCGGCCAATCCCGTGGTAGGTACCGGCTCTACTCTTTCCTTTTCCCTCATGGCAAATTCTAAATCTCTTATCTCCTTCTCCAGTTTAGCTATCTCGCCTCTCTTCGTTTCAATCTCTCTTTCCATCTTTTCTTTCGCTTGTTTAATACCTTTATATTCATCAAAGACTCTATCTATGTCTACATAAGCGATTCTTTCCGAAGAAAGCATTACTGCTCTTACATCGGGAAGTGTAAAAGGGAAAAAGTAGAAAAGAGAAAAAACAAAGAAAAAAAGCGAAATTCTTCTCATAATGAAATCTCCATTTCTTCCATCACCTTAGAAGGATTGGCCCATTGTGAAATACCACTGGGATTTGTCTTCTCCCGGTTTATGATTTAATCCATATCCCCAATCGAGACGGACAGGGAAAAAAGGAGTCTGGAACCGGATTCCTGCTCCTATCCCCACCTTCAATTGATTCTCCCTTGAGCCTATGGTAAAATTTACATCTCTTTTTCTCCAGCTCCCTCCCATATCAATAAAGATTGCTCCCTGCAAAATAGTGCTACGTTTTTCCCTAACTATGGGAAACTTATATTCTACGTTGCTTACAAACATCATCACTCCTCCCTCAGAAGGCCCGATCTCACCTCTGTAGTCATAACCCCTTACGCTATCAGCTCCACCCACATAGAACCGCTCATAATCCGGCACTCCTGTAGAGTGAGGAAAACTACTAACAATCCCATACCTCAATTGAAGCGCCAGAACAAAGCGCCAGAATGTAGGGAAAAACCAACTATTGGAGGTAAAAGTTTTAACGAAATCAGTATCCCCTCCCAGGATACCTCCAGAGACCTGAAGAGAGATAGAATTCCGAGAACCTCTGGAAGCATCGAATATATTATCCCTGCTGTCTCTTATTAAATAAGTAGTAAAACTACTGCTATCTTCTTTTATTTCTTCTACCCAATCAGCAAGCTTATCGTATATTTTTATCCGTTCATAAGTGTAAGTGAAGCGGAGGCTAAGAATATCTGTTAGATGGGGACCTATTCTGATATTTCCGCCAGTCCTCATCTCTCTATAGTAGTTTCTGTCTTTATCTGTATCGTAGACACTAATACCAAAAAGGACATGCTTTCCCAAAAACCATGGTTCAGTAAAACTGAGCTGATAATTGGTCTTTTTCTTACCAAACTCCAGCATTAAATCTATTCTCTGTCCTCTGCCCAAAAAATTGCTCTGAGTAAGCTGAAGGGTGCCTAAAAGTCCATCTTGCGAGCTGTACCCTGCTCCCATACTGAGTAATCCCGTCCTTTGCTCGGTTACCTCACAGATGAGGTTTGCTCTAGAGGGATCACCAGTTTCACCAATCTCAATTGCAATATCTGAAAAAAAACCGAGGTTATATAGTTTCTCCTGTGTTCGCCTTACCTTTTTAACATTGAACGGGTCTCCTTCCTTTACCAGGAATTCTCGTTTAATTACATAATCTTTAGTAATGACATTCCCTCCCAAGTAAATTCGGTCAACATAGACTATCCCGCCTTCATATACAGAGATTAAGAGGTTTACTACTTTTTTCTCATCATCAGTAAAGTATTCTGGATTGGAACGCGTCAGGATATAGCCTTTTTCTGCATAGCGCTCCTGAATATTAAACAGGCTCTCTTCCAACTTTGCCTGGCTGAAAATCTCTCCGCGTTTCACTTCCAGGTCTTTTTCCAGATTCTCTGTGGTAACCGCATAATTGCCCTGAAATTGTATATCTCCAACTGTATATTTCAAGCCTTCATAAACAAAAAGCGTGACAAAAATCTTCGCTTTCTCCTCATCGTGAGTGACTATAGGTGTTCCCAGACGAACTTTCAGGAATCCTTTGTCTCTGTAATAGGCTTCTATCGTTCTCAGGTCTTCATCCAGTAGTCCCTGTTTAAAAAACTTTTTCTTTTCAGTCTCCATTTTTTTCTTTATTTTTTTCGTGTTAAATGCCTCTACCCCAATTAAATTGACTTTACCTATCCTGATCTGTTTGCCTTCGGTAATAAAGAAAGTCATTATCACCATTCCACTCTTCTCGTCTTCCGTTGTATAAGGCTCCACTTTTACATTTGCATAACCCTTCTCCTTATAAAGGGTAGCAATCTTTTCGGTATCCTCTTGCATTTTCCTGTTACCAAAAGGTCCTTTCTCTTCTGATTCTATTTCTTTCTTTAATTTGCCATCAGAGAATTCTTTATTCCCTTTAAATTCTATCCGCTTAATCAGGGATTTCTCAGTCACAATGTAGGTAACATTTACTCCTTCCTCAACCTCAAAGACTTCAATTGTAATATCCTCAAAGAACCCCAGTTCATATATGTTTTGTAAGCCCTCGCTTACCGTTTCTTCTGAATATTCATCACCCTTTTTTATCCCCAGAGCTTTTAATATTTCCTTAGTCTGTACATTCTTATTCCCGGTTATTTCGATTTCTCTTATCTCTACAGGGCTGGAAAAGAGATAACCGGAAAGAAGGAACATAAAGAAAAAAAATAGGACTGTAAATTTTCTCATCATTGTATTCAAAATTATCTACTATCCAGAATATCTTATTATGATATCAAATTTCCCGGAAAATGTAAATATTTAAAACCTTATTTGTCTTTCCACTCCCAAATATCTCTCCTCTTCTCCCAGCCTGCCTTTCAAAGAGGTCCCTCTTTTAAGTCTATATAACAGTTCCATTTCATGCCGCAATTCAAGCCTATCCAGATATCCTTCCTCGAATTGCAACTTGTAACCCAGATATAAATTAGTGTTTAAATACTTGCCCAAAGTTATTTTCGTGCCCTCTAAAAGGCTATTCCCCCACCTTCCTTCCGCGGCTCCTGGAGAATTTAATCTTTCCCCTGTCTTTTGAACAAGAGTAGTGTCAACCTTAACCACATCTACCATGCCCGTTGATTTCAGAATTGACTTGATCAAGGGGCTGGCCAGGCTGCTATCGATTAACTTCAACAGTTCCCTCCTCAACAAGGCATCCCCTTCCTGTGAAGAGAGCTTTAAAGAATCCAAACCAGTAGCCTTAACCAGTGCTTCCTGCTCGCTCATTTCCGGGTCACTTCTGGAGGTAAATTTTGGCTTAATCCTTCCCCATTTTCCTCTCTCTACCACTAACATAATGGTATCATCTTCCACAGGACACTCCGCCCTAACCTGTAAAAAGAGCTCATCATTTATACATTCCATAGTGGCCTCTTTCACGTTGAAGATAGCTCCCAGATAACTTATCTCTCCTTTAACCGCTGTAAGAGCTCCATTGACTGTCAACTCCTCAGTTGGGCCGGTAAGCCTCATATGTCCCTGTACCTGGGCTTCAGCAAATCTATTCTCATACCAGGTATTTTTGCCTACCTTAATCTCCAAATTCCAAACTGCGGGCTTGAGAAAATCTAAATTTAAATCCTCCGTATCATCGGTTATGGGAGGATAAGTAAAGTGAGTATTTTCCACTTCAATCGCTCCCACTAAATCATAGGAATGGGAAGTTCCATATACATGGATTTTCCCCTTCAATTCCAGGGAACAAGGAACCTCGGTCAGGAGACGACCAAAAAATGAACTCTGAGGTATTTTCAGAAAAGGTATTTTAAGGGGAATCCCATAGTCCCTCTTGTTCTCAAAGACCACATCGAGATTATCCACCTTCCAGCCAGCCAAAGCTATCTCTCCTTTGAGGTCTATTTCTCCCTTTTTTATCCGGCCATTAATCCGGTTAATAACTATATTACTATCCTTAACTGAGATATCGCAGGTCAAATCATCTATCTTCTTAAATATCTCCCTGCCGTAGAGAGTAGCCTCTTTGACACGAAAATATCCATTTATAAGAGGCTCCTCTCGTGTCCCGGTAATATGAAGGAATGCTTCCATTTGCCCTTTGGTATCACTTATTTCCCTGGTCAGAACACGTAACATACCCGCCCTGCTATCGAACATTTGTAAAGAAACCTTTATTTCTCTACCATTTTTTTCCTCTTGGGGATAAGGAATAGTTCCCCAACATTTAATTGCATATTCTTCTTTCTTATTTATTGTCAATTTTTTTAGATTTATACTATCACCATCTGCCTTGATGAGAGCGTGGAAATCGTCAAATAGAAGATTTCCTATCGAGCCATTAGCGACATCTATTTCCCCCTCCATCTGCAAAGAGTCATAGAATTTTCTTTCTTTTCCCTTTATTGAAGTCCGGCTAAGCTTAAGGTCAAACCCACTATTTCCTTTAAGTGGAATTCTCACATTTAGGAGTTCTCCTATGAGGCTGGCAGCAATTTTCCCCTTTCTTCCCTGGACAGTTAGGTCGATTGGTCCAGAAAGGTCAGCATTCCCATTAATAGTTACCAGTCTATCTTTGCCTTGAAAAAATTCGAGTAGTTTTACATTGAAACTATCCACACGTTCGAAGTCTATCTCTCCCAACACCTGAAAAGTTTCTTTGGCCAGCGGCAGGAAAAATAGCTTTCTATTTCGATAAGAAAGCCTTAACTTTGCGGTTTCAAAATTGTGACGATTCACCCACAGGTCCCTAGTGGTGAGCATCACTTCCAGGACAGGGGAGTTTGTGGAGAAATTGGCAGTTCCTTTTAACTCAGCACCACCAAAAATAGACATTTTTGCGAAATTTATGTTGCGAACTTCGCTAAGGAGCGAAAAGTCGACCAACTTCCTGGATAAGGAAAGTCCCACTCTGCTTTCCCGAGCAAGCCAGAGGAGACTCCCTCCAAAACCTGCCGAAAAAGAATCGAACACTAATTCTATCCTTTCACCTTCCTCGCCAATAACCTTCTCCACCCTAAAGTCTGTCTTAATGGTATCCACATGGAAACTATTTACTCCACTATTTTCCGATTCTAATTCCACTTTTAAGTGAGGATGAGCGAAGGTGCCACGGAGCTTGAGATTTCCATTAACCTCCCCGAAAGTGTTCAAATTTCTTTCATAAAATAAACTTTGCACTCTACTCAACTGGAGGTGCTCCAAGGCAACATTAATTTCCAGAGGCTCGGGTTTGTTGAAATCTATCTTACCCTTAGCCAAAACTCTGCCCCCGGGAGCAAATTTCAGTTCTGCCGATTCTAAATTGATTTCTTTTCTATTATAATTAAATGTTGACTTAAACAGGAAGTTTGTAGTAGAAAAAACTCCCTGTTCGATGTCTACATAGCCATTAATTTGAGGATTTTCCAAAAGGCCTTTAAAAACTATCTTGCTATGTAAGCTTCCTCTAATCTCATCAACCAAAGTTTTCTCTCCCTCAGTTCCAAATATCAAACGGAGAAAATGGGGAACTTTCACGGTATCCACTTCTATGCCACCGCTCACGGTCTTCTGTTTACCTGCCTCAATCGTGAACTCACCTTTCAAATCATTCCCACAATGGAAAGAAGAAAGATGGACAAGTTTTTTATTCAGGGACAGGTGCGCAGCGATTGGTTCTAACGGTTCTCCGTTATATTTAAAATCTTTACCTGAAAAAGAACCACGAATTCGCCAGTCCTTTTTCCAGGCCAATTTCCCTCTAAAATTGAGGCTGCCGCTGACTTTATTCTCCCTTAATCTTCTTTCAGATATAGTCGTCTTTTTAGAATTTGCATCTGTTTTAACTTGTTCCCAAAAAGAAAAATTTACTGGATAATCCCGCCATTCGGTATCTATATTTATTGTATTCTGCTTACCCTTTCTCATTCCCATCCGGGCAGAACCTGTTACCTCCCCCGTCCACCTGGAAAAGCGAAATCTATCTACACTCAATCCCTGCTCGGTTATGTTAAATCCAAAAGCTAATTCGTCAAAAGAGACCTGACCAATCCTGGGCTGGACGATGGAAACTGCTCCTTTAGCTTTAATATTCTCCCACCAGGAGTCACTCAAGGAGAGGTTGGAAAAACCGATTTTACCCCGAAGGGTACCTACTATTTCTCTCAGCTTGCCAGTCTTGCCAGAAAATAGAGTGGAGATTAACTTCAAGTCGCCATCTGTAGATTCTATAGAACCTCTTACCACGGGTATCTCTCCGGTGAAGTTGACAGTTAAGTTTGCAGAGTAGACATTGTTAAGTTTAAAGGAAGTGACTTTCAAAATCTTCTCCCGGTAACCGACCCCAGAGTCAAATTTCATCTCTTCCTTCATTACTTTTAAACCAGTGGACCACAATTTTCCGGAAACTTCTGGAGATTCGATTGTTCCTCCAATTTTACCCAGGAAATTGACTCGCCCGGAAAATCTATCGCTTCGCCAAGTAAGCCAGGGTAGATATCCAGTTTCCACATAGGAGTTTACAACTGTTAACTGCAATTTCTTATCCCCAAGAAGTCCAATCTCACCAGCCAAAGTTATCCCGGCGCGCTCGGGGACAGAAATCTCTAATCGGGAAATCCTTATGTCCTCCCTGCCCAACAGGAGAGTAGTATTTAACTTATAGTTATCTTCGCTACTGTTGGCTTCTATTTCCAGTTCTTTGTTTGCATAATTGAAAATTCCTGAGACAGACCCTAAATTGGTTCCTAAAAGTTTCACTTCTGTTAAGTTTATCTCTCCGTTAGCCTGGATTTCCAGGGGTTTACCGAAAATATCACCGGAAAGAGAGCCTTTGCCCTTTGCCTTATCTGACCAATATGGGGAAAGGACACTTCCCAGGTCGATACTACGCAAAACAAAATCTAAATCCACATAGGGTTGACCAATATCTATCTTCCCGGAAGAAACCAGAGTTCCTTCACAAATTTTTCCCTGCAGGTTTATTATTCTTACTATCTTGTTTTGATAGATGAATTGACCCTGGAATTCCTCAACCGGCCGACCCGCTATTTTACCCTGGGGAAGAAGGAACCAGCCTTTTAACTTAGGAGTGGATAAACTTCCCGATATATCCACAGATACTTTCGCTAAACCGTCTAAAGGAAGTAGACTCTTCAACTCATCGATTTTGACAATTTCCTGAAGGCGAGAAAGCCCGAAATTGGCTGAAAGGTTAACTCCCAGAGCGGGCTGGGAAAGGTATCTCTCCAGACCACCGCAAAGTTTGATTTCCGCTCCTCCATATTGCAGAAATATTTCCTGACTACCAATTCTGTGATTGTCAAAAACGACCCTTCCTCTGATGTTTTTCACTGTGTGAGATAACCATCGGCAGGATAGTTCCGCGAGGGCCAATTCGCCAGAAAAGGAGAGAATTTGGGCAAAATCCTTAAACCTTTTTTTCTCCCCACTCATAGATGTTGCTATACCAACAATGCTGTTATAATTTTCCTCATTGAGAGTTGTGTTCAAATCTAGAGAGAGATTTCCTTTGCCCGTTAATATTCTAAAGTCTGGACTGGACGGAAAGAAGTTATTCAAATTTGCCAGGTCTAAATTGAAAATATTTAAATTAATGCTTAATTCCTTTTTCTCCTCAGAATATGTGCCTTTCAATCTTATCTTATCATTCTTGCTCTGGTTGCTTCTGCCGGAAAAATTAAAATGGATTTGTGAACGTAACTTTTCCTCACGCTGTGACCTTTCTTGCCAGGGTAACCGGTAGATTCTATCTCTTGTAGTAAGACTACCAGAAACATCTCCTATCTCGATCTTCCTAACTTTTTCTTCCACATCTTCAATTGTGACCTTTCCGCCCACAATTACAATATGAGGAAGTGTAGGAATAGCCGATTCCTTCCGGAACGTTGCCGGAAGCACGAAATTCCACTTACCCATGCGATTAGTCAACAGGAAATGGGGAGATTTGAGAACAATTTTTCTTATACTCTCTCCCAGATCTCGTTTCCTGAACAAAATAAGAAGGGGATTATAATTAATGGTAACTTTCTCACAGACTAAAACTACTCCCTCTGACACTTTCCTCTCACTGGCTATGGCAACATTCTGTAAGGTAATGCGATTAACAATATTTGTACTAATTTTGCCCACAGTAACTTCTCTATGGAAAGCTTTTTTTAGCTCAACTTCCACATAAGTTTTCATTATTCTGGACAAAGTCCTTGTAGTCCTGGCTAAGTATAAAAATCCCAGAGCCACAATGAGAAGACCAATAAAAATAATAGTTATTCTCAAAATTCCCTTTTTCATGTATTCTCCATAATTTAGTTATTATATACCTTTTAATCTCAAATTGCAAGCAAAAAATGGGATACACTTCTGGAAAGAGAAGACGGGAATTCTTCAAAAAGGCAGGTATATTTGTAGGCACAGTTTTAACCGTACAAAAAGAATAATTGCACAGATTGAATCTGTGCCTACAGAAGTTTAAATACTATTTTGCCGTCCTGAACATCAGCAGTGATCTTTGCCTGGGGCTTTATTTTCTTAGCTAAGATTTCTTGAGCCAGGGGATCCTCAAGGTATCTCTGAATTGCTCTCCTGAGAGGACGTGCGCCAAACTGGGGATCGAAGCCCTTTTCCACAAGAAAGTCTTTAGCCCCATCAGTAACTTTAAGAGTGAGCTCTTGCTCCGATAATCTCTGAGTTACTTTTTCAAGCATTAAATCGACAATACTTCTCACATCCTCTTTGCTCAGTGAATGAAAAACTATAGCTTCATCTATTCGATTCAGAAATTCCGGGCGAAAGACTTTCTTCATCTCATCCAGAATTTTCTTCTTCATACCCTTGTAACTCTGTTCCGCCTCCTGAGTAGTCAAAAATCCCAAGGTCTTACCCCCGGTTATCTCTCTGGCTCCAATATTCGAAGTCATAATGATTACAGTATTCTTAAAATCTACCTTATGACCCAGGCTATCGGTTAACTGCCCGGAATCGAAAATTTGCAGTAATATGTTGAACACATCCGGATGAGCTTTCTCAATCTCATCCAAAAGTACTACCGAATAGGGCTTCCTGCGAACCTTTTCCGTAAGCTGACCACCTTCCTCATAACCCACATATCCTGGAGGAGCCCCGACAAGCCTGGAAACGTTGAACTTCTCCATATACTCGGACATATCCAACCTCACCATCGATTCTTCATCACCAAACATAAACTCAGCCAAGGCTCTGGCCAATTCAGTCTTTCCTACCCCAGTGGGCCCGAGGAAGATGAACGAACCGGTGGGACGAGCAATATCTTTCAATCCTGTTCGAGAACGACGCACTGCTTGAGAAATAACCTTTATTGCCTCGTCCTGAGCAATAACTCGTTTGTGTAAAGCCTCTTCCATGTGTAGGAGTTTTTCCGTTTCCTTTTCAGTCAACTTAACCACAGGAATCCCCGTCCATTCAGAGACAATGTGAGCAATATCTTCTTCTACTACAGTCCCTTCCGTCTTACCCTTTCTCTGCTCCCAGGACTTTTTTGTCTGTTGCAGTTCCTGTTCAATCTTTTTCTCTTCATCGCGCAACCTGGCAGCTTTTTCAAACTCCTGGGAAGCAATGGCTGCCTTCTTTTCCTTATTTACAGATTCTAATTTTCTCTCAATTTCTTTTAAGTCGGGAGGTTTTGTGGTAGTCTGAAGCCTTACTCGTGAGCCAGCCTCATCAATTAAATCGATTGCCTTGTCTGGCAGAAAGCGATTGGAAATGAACCTTTGAGATAATGTAGCCGCAGCATGGAGAGATTCGTCAGTTATCTTAACTCTATGGTGAGCTTCGTATCTATCCCTTAACCCTTTCAAAATGTCAATGGTCTCCTCCACCGTGGGAGGGTCGATGGTCACCGGTTGAAAACGTCTTGCCAGAGCAGCATCGTGCTCGATGTGTTTACGATACTCATCCAGAGTAGTAGCGCCGATACATTGCAATTCTCCTCTTGCCAGTGCTGGTTTCAACATATTGGAGGCATCTATTGCCCCTTCAGCAGCCCCTGCCCCCACCACCGTATGAAGTTCATCGATGAACAGAATCACGTTGCCCTCAGAGCGGCGAATCTCATCTATTATTTGCTTTAGTCTCTGTTCAAATTCGCCCCGGTATTTAGTGCCGGCTACAACTCCAGCCAAATCGAGAATCAATACTCTCTTATTCAATAGAATTTCCGGTACGTTCTTGTCAGAGATTTTCTGTGCCAGTCCTTCAACGATAGCAGTTTTACCCACGCCAGGATCGCCAATCATCACTGGATTATTTTTGGTACGCCGGCAAAGTATCTGGATTACCCTCTGAATCTCCGTTCCCCTGCCAATTACTGGATCGAGCTTCCCTTCACTGGCCAATATCGTTAAATCCCGTCCATAAGCATCCAGGGTGGGAGTCTTAGTTCTCCTCTTTTCTTTACCGGGCACTCCATGAGAAGTAGTTTCACCCAGGAGATTTACAATTTGCCCTCTTACCAATTCTAAGCTTGCTCCCAGACCCTCTAAAACCTTAGCTGCCACCCCTTCTTCTTCCCGGATTAGTCCTAAGAGTAAATGTTCTGTCCCCACATAATTGTGACCCATATCCTGTGCTTCCTGGACAGCCAATTCCAGAACCTTCTTTGCCCTGGGGGTAAAAGGCACCTCTCCTACCAGGAGAATATTGTCTCCGGCTCCTACCATCTTTTCCACTTCTCTTCTCACCTTTTTCAAATCGATCCCCAAATCCTGTAGCACCTGTGCCGCAACGCCTTCTCCCAAGGCTATTAGTCCTAAAAGGATATGTTCAGTGCCCAGATAATCGTGATTCAGTCTCTTTGCCTCTCGCTGGGCCAAGAGAATAGCTTTCTGCGCCCTTTGAGTAAATCTATTTAACATTTAATTTACCTCCTCTTATCTATTCCTTAAACCCCTCTTATCTCCTCTCCCCTGGGGGGAGAGGACTGAGATGAGGGGGATTTATTTTCTCCTTTTCAATTTCTCTCTAATCATCTCCGCACGGATGAAATCCCTTTTAGACGGCGTAAGCTCCTTACCCACCGACTCCTGTAAATGAGCCGGTTGAGTCAAAATAGTGAGTTCATTCAATATATCCAATTTAGTATCTAAGCCCATGTCAAAATATATGCCCAATCTCACTTTTGATAGAAACTCCATCGTCTCAGCAAAACTTATCTGCCGGGCATTAACCAGGACTCCATAAGCACGATAAACCACATCCATTATCTTTTCTTTACTTTCTTTAAACAGAGTCTTCCTTCCTTTGATTTCGTAATCGATAACTTGTTTTACGACTCTTTCCAAATTATCAATTATTCCCTCTTCATTAGGGCCTAAAGTAACCTGGTTGGAAATCTGGAACAGGTCTCCCATCACCTTAGTTCCTTCTCCATAAAGTCCTCGAGCGACCATTCCAATCTTGTTTAACGCCTGCAACACCTTATTTATCTCTTCATTCATCACCAAAGCAGGCAAGTGCATCAAAACAGAAGCCCTCATTCCCGTTCCTGTATTCGTCGGGCAGGCAGTCAGATAGCCTATCTCAGGAGAGAAGGCATAATCGAGTTTCTTATTCATCTCCTCATCAATTTGCTTCAAAATATCCCAGGCCTGCTGTAGCTCTAACCCCGGTTGTATTCCCTGAAGCCTCAGGTGGTCTTCTTCGTTTATCATCAGGCTGAGAAACTCCCTGTCCCCGATAACTAATCCCCTGACCCCATCTCCTCGAAAATGCTCATAACTAATCAAATGCCTTTCTAACAAAAACTGCCTATCCACCCTGTCGAACTCTTGCAAATTGAGGATGGGAGCTCCCTTAAAATATGCAATCTCTTCACAAGCACCCTTAATTTTCTCAAAAGACCCTTCCTGCTCTTCTCTGGAAGCCTTCTGAGGAAAGGGGACTCTGTTCAAATTTCGCGCCAGCCTGACCCGTGAAGAAATTGCAATTTCCGGAGATTTCCCTTTACTTTCTAACCACCCGATTTTTTGTTTGAGCATATTTTGCAGTTGCATTATTTTTTCTTTTCTAATTCTTTTATCCTATCCCTTATTACTGCTGCCTTTTCATATTCCTCTTTCTCTATTACCTTCTGTAATTCTCTGCGCAGTTCCATTATCTCTTTACCTTTTTTGCCTACTCTGACTTTTTGCAGGGGAACTTTGCCTGTGTGTTGGACTGAACCGTGGAGCCTTCTCAACAGGGGCAGAAGCTCCTTCTTAAAAGTTCGATAACATTCAGAACAGCCCAGCCTGCCCGATTCCCTGAAATCGTCGTAGGTTGCCTTACAGTTGGGGCACTTTCTGACTACTTTTGGCTTCTCCAGAGCATAGGGAACGCCAATATCACTAAGTCCAGCCAAAAGGGAAGCTAAAGCAAGATGGGGGCCTTCGAAAAGAGCCTCATCCAGAGAAGGGAACACCACTCCCTTTTCTTTAGCACACTCCTGGCAGAGATGAAATTTAGTTACTTTATTATTGAGAATTTTAGTAAAATGTATTATAGACTCGTTCTTTTTACACTCATCACAAAGCATAAGCTATCTCCTAACCTAATCGACCACTTTTCTGTAGGGGACGGACTCCGTGCCGTCCCTTCCTTTTGGGCGACCTCAGAGTGTCGCCCCTACAATGCAGAGCTTCGCTCTGCAGCTACATTTTCTTTGCCGTCTCACTCGCCTTGTCCCGTCCCGAAACCGGACCACTGTCTATTATATCTTCGTACCTTCTTTTCTCGTTAAATCCCGAAATTCTTTGATGAGTCTTGTGGTAATCTTTCCTGGCTTTCCCTCCGCTATCTTTCGACCATCAATCTTAACTACAGGAATCACTTCCGCAGCTGTGCCAGTCAAGAAACACTCATCTGCATTGTACAGATGTAATCGGGTAAACGCTTCCTCCCTCACCAGAAGACCCAATTTCTCTCTTGCCAGTTCCATTACTGCTTGACGGGTGATACCGGCAAGTATACCCACATAAAAAGGAGGAGTAACTAACACATTCTCTTCCACAATGAAGATATTATCTCCAGTACATTCTGCAACATAGCCCTCTTTGTTAAGCATTACAGCCTCAGGCATATTTTGCAAGCTTGCTTCAATCTTCGCTAAAATGTTATTCAGATAATTCAGCGATTTTATCCCCGGATCTATTGCTTCAGGAATATTTCTCTTTGTAGCCACAATAACCAATTCTAAACCTTTCTTATACCACTCTGCAGGATAAAGCTCGATTTTATCCGCTATAATGAACACTGCCGGCTTTCCACAATTCCTGGGGTCAAGACCCAGATCACCCTCTCCCCTGGTCACCACCAAGCGGATATAACCATTTTTTAAACTATTTGCTCTTAAAGTCTGAATTACAGCTTCTTCCATCTCTTTCTTGGTCAAAGGAATTTTAAGTGCAATTGCTCTGGCTGAATCGTAGAGGCGGTCCAGGTGTTGAGATAATCTAAATACACGACCATTGTATACCCGAATTCCCTCAAAGACCCCATCTCCGTATAGCAGTCCATGGTCGAAAACAGAAATCCTGGCATCTTCTCGAGGAACCAATTTGCCATTCAGATAGATTTTCTGTGCCATTAAACCTCCTTGAGTGTTTTAACTTATTATTTTGCCATCGCGTAAATGGATAATTTTCCCAGAGTGTAAACTCGCTATCCTCTCCACCAACACCTCATTATGGGTAACAATTACTAATACCTTTCCCCTTTCTTGATTCAGTTCTAAAAGGAGCTCAAAGACTGAGTCTCCTGTCTTTCTATCCAGATTTCCCGTTGGTTCGTCAGCTAAAATTGCTTGGGGACTATTGATTAACGCCCGCGCTACAGCTACTCGCTGCTGCTCACCTACTGATAACTCGGATGGGCTGTGATTTATTCTATCTTTTAAACCCACCTCAGTCAAGATTCTTAAAGATTCCTCTTCGATTTTTTCCCTTATCTGTTTCATTTTCCGCGAGGGAAAACTACTGACCCTATCCTTACCAGAAGAGCTTTGAGCTATCAGGAGAGGCATCATCACATTTTCCAGTGCAGTAAACTCAGGCAGAAGATGGTGAAACTGAAAAATAAAACCAACCTCTCTGTTTCGCAACCGGGCAAGTTCATTATCGGATAAGGTAGTAATATTACTATCTTGAAAAATAACCTCCCCTTTGGTTGGACGATCTAAGGCACCAAGAATGTGGAGCAAAGTGCTCTTTCCAGCACCCGAGGGACCAAAAATCGCCACTACTTCCTTCTTCATTATCTTTAGATTAATTTCCGCAAGTGCTCTAACCTCAATTTCATCCTGGTAATAACTCTTGTTTAGATTTTTAGCTTCTAAGAATGGTCTCTGGTTATGCACTTTTTAGCCTTCCCCTCACCCGTATCTAATCGCCTCGCAAGGATCCAGGCGAGATGCCTTATAGGCAGGGTAAATTGCCGCCATCAAAGATATCAATATCACTCCTAAAATAATATATATGAAATCACTTCTCTGTATATGCACTGGTAAACTGCTTATATAGTAGACATCCTGAGGCAATTTTACGAATTGGTATTTTCCCAAAAGACGACAGGCAATATAACCCACCACTGCCCCAATAAGTGTGCCCACTACACCTATAATCAATCCCTCAAAAAGAAAGATTTTGAGGACACTTCTTCTTGCAGCACCCATTGCTTTAAGTATGCCAATATCCTTAGTCTTCTCCATAGTCATCATCATCAGAGTAGAAATAATGTTGAAAGCTGCTACCAGAACAATCAAAACCAGAATAATGAACATCGTTACCTTCTCCAGTTTCAAAGCGGCAAACAGATTCCTATGGGTTACCATCCAGCTCCTCGCCCAATAAGGGTAACCCAGTTCTTTTTGAATCAGGGATGCGACATTATTTGCTTTGAAGATATTATCAATTTTAACTTCCAGCCCCGTAGCTCTTTCTCCCAGGTTAAACAACTTTTGAGCTACAGGGAAGAAAATATAGGCAAGGTTTGCATCGTATTCATACATTCCTGAGTCGAATATCCCCACTAACCGAAACTTCTCCATTCTGGGAATCATTCCCAACTGCGTGGCCATATCCATGGGAGAAATCAAAAGCACATTCATTCCCAAAGAGAGATTCAAATTCTTAGCCAATACCTCTCCCATAACAATGCCCTTTTCGGACTTACCCAGGTTCTTGGGGAGAATCTTACCATGGGAGCTGTCATTTTTCTTTAAAGGAAATTCAAGATAATCGAGGTTTCCTTCCTTTAAATGTGTCAGGAGACTGGCAATATTTTTTGTCTCTTTCGGGAAAATTCCTTTGATCACAGCTCCCGAGGTTCTATCGCCATTCCTCAATATTGCCTGCCCATAAACAAAAGGAGCAACAGCTACTACCGATTCTATTTTCTCTACCTTTTTTTGAACTATATTCGGTTCTTCCAATCCCATATTTCTCTGGTCCAGAACCACAACGTGCGAACTCATTCCTATGATTTTCTCGCGCAAATCATTCCTGAATCCATTCATCACCGAGAGAGTAATAATCAGCGCAGCAACACCCAGGGCTATGCCGCTAATAGAAATCAAGCTAATAACGGAAATAAAAATCTGCTTCCGTTTAGCTTTTAAATATCTCCAACTAATAAAAAGTTCATATCCCATGGCGCTTTATTCTTTAGTCCTTATTTCTGTTTTTTGTTTTTTGATTTTATCCTGTTTCTTTTCTCATCTGGGGAAAAAGAATTACGTCCCGAATAGAATTGGAATTGGTAAACACCATAACCAGGCGGTCTACCCCTATGCCCAAACCCCCGCAGGGTGGCAGACCATATTCCAGGGCACGCAGATAGTCCTCATCGACTTCGGCTTCTCTTCCCTCCCCAATGTCTTTCTCCTCAACCTGTTTTTCCATTCTTCTTCGCTGCTCTACAGGATCGTTCAGCTCGGAATAAGCATTTGCCAATTCTTCTCCCCCTATGAACAGCTCAAACCGTTCCACTAATTCAGGATTATCCTTCTTTGCCTTAGCCAAAGGGGAAAATTCAGCGGGATAATCGAGCACAAATGTTGGTTGTATTAGCTTCTTTTGCACATAAGATTCAAAAATATGGTCAAGAATTTTGTGTTTGGGACTATCCTTCTTATATTTTACATTTAATCTGTCGGCTGCCTTTCTCATTTCAGATAACCCGTGAATATTTGTAAAGTCAAGCCCCGTATGTTCCTTCAACAATTCATACAGGGAAAACCTTTGCCAGGGAATTTTTCCCAAGCTAATTTTGTTTTCCTGATAGACGAAGTCCTCTTTCCCCAGAACTTCTTTGGCAATAGACAGAATCATTTTCTGGCAAAGGTCCATCATCCCATTATAATCTGAATAAGCCTGATATACTTCCAGCATAGTGAACTCCGGATTGTGCCTGGTGGAAACTCCTTCATTCCTGAAACTTCTGTTTACTTCATAAACCTTCTCCAGTCCTCCCACAACTAAGCGCTTCAAAAAGAGTTCCGGTGAGATTCGCAAATAGAGCTCCATATCCAATGCTTGATGATGAGTAAGGAAAGGTTTAGCTATTGCCCCACCTACAATTGATTGCATCATAGGTGTTTCCACTTCCAGAAATCCCAGGTTATCCAGGAATTTTCTTATCCCCTTAATAATCAAACTGCGCGTACAGAAAACATCTTTTACTTGTTCATTGACCACCAAATCTATATATCTCTGGCGATAACGAGTTTCGATGTCTTTAAGCCCATGCCATTTTTCAGGCAATGGCCTGAGTGACTTAGCTAAAAGGGTTAAATCTTCTACCTGAACAGACAACTCTCCTGTCTTAGTGGAAAAGACTTTTCCAGTGACCCCAATTAAATCTCCAATGTCAAACTTTCTAAATATTTGATAATTGCGTTCTCCTAAAACATCTTCTCTAATGTAAATCTGTAACTTCCCCGTTTGATCTTTCATGTGGGCAAAGCTGGCTTTACCCATCCCCCGCAAACTCATAATTCTTCCGGCAAGAGAGACAGTCTCTTCAGTTTTCTCTTCTGCTTTTAACGTTCCGTATTTCTCTCTAACCTGACTGATGGCGTGGGTTATAGAGAAATTACGAGGATAAACATCGACCCCTAACTTGCGCAACTCTTCCAATTTCTGTTTTCTCTCGGAAATCAGTTTATTAATTTCATTCATAATGTTATTTCCTTTTTCCTCCGAAATTTTTATTGTATTACATAAAGTTCTTCTCTGTCAAACAAAAACCTTGTCCCAGATAATTGGAGTAGCACCGCTTGCGGTGCGTTATCGCGAAACAAGTTTCGCTACTCCAGAAAAAGTACCTGTCACTTTTTCTGTTTAAGTCCTTTAAGGGTAGACTCAATTCTTTCTACTAGAGTCGTTTCTATCTCTTTTTTCTTTTGAGTTAGTATCTTCTCTAAAGATTTGGCAGCTCTCTCCCTGACGAACTCCCAGGAATCTTGCAATAGAGAAAGCAAGCTTTCTGCTGCACTCTGTGAACCTATCTCACCCAAAGCCCAGGCTCCACTCAATCTCATCCACTGGTCACTACTCTTACACATCTCAGTGAGCACTACCATAGCCTTTTCTTTATTATACTTGTATAGAGCCTTACCTGCATTGGCTCTTACCCGGCTATCCCTATCTTCCAAGAATGGTTTGAGTAGCCTCTCGCCAATCTTGGGATCGTCCACTGTGGATTCAATCAACTCCACCCCATCTGCTCTTGCTCTAATATGCGGGTTTATGTCGGTAATAATTTGCCGTCCTCCACCCGGCATTTCAACAACTACTTTTTTCGTTTCTCCTCTTAGTGTCCCGGACATCTTCTCTAATAGCTCTAAAGTCCTCTCCTGGTTTCCCAGGAGTAGCTTCTCCACTCGCTGGCGAAACTCATCCTCTCCGGTGCGTTCTTCCTTCCATCTTTTCTCAAATCTCCGGTTACTCTGCTTAAAAATAATGACTATAAGAAAAATAGCCACTATGAGAGATGATAAAATACCAATAATTCCCAGAACTATAGTCCATCTTAATCTTTTACGGGTTTCCTCATATTTATTTGTGGCTTTTTCTGCCTCCTCTTTCCTCGCCAGAAGAGCTTCCTCCGTATTCTCACGTTCTGATTTCATCTTTGCCTCAAACTCGGCTCTCCTTTTCTTTTCTTCCTCCCTTCTTCTTTTAGCTTCCAGCTCCCGCCTTCTTTTTTCCTCCTCCTGCTTCTTTTTTTGCAGAAGCTCTTCTTCTTTTCCTTTGGCTTCAAGTTCTACCTCTCGGCGTTCCTGTTCAGCCTTCTTTTGAACCTCCAGTTCTCCAACTTTTTTCTCTGCTTCCCTTGCTATTAACTCCTGGGAAACAATATCGTACATATATTTTACTTTTGCATTTTCAGGAGCAAGATTATAGGCTTTAGTTAAATAAGGAAAAGCCGTTTTATAGTCGTCTGTCGCATAATATTCAGTGGACACGGTGATTAAAATCTCAAGGAGAAGTTTTTCTGCCTTCTTAAATTTACTATCAATCACCAGAGCTTTTTCTAAGTCAACAATAGCTTCGTCCACTTCTCCCAGGTCATACTTTTCCTCTGCCCCTTTATATAATTCTTTTGCTTCATTTTTAGCAAAGACAGGACTGGTGAAAACCGTGCCTAACAGAAAGATTACACAAAAAAAACCAATTGCTGGATAACGCATATGCAATTACTCCTCCTTCTTCTGGGAAAGATAGGCTTCAATAAATGGGTCGATTTCGCCATTCATTACAGATTCTATATTTCCAACTTCTAAATTCGTGCGATGGTCTTTTACCATCGTATAAGGACAGAAAACATAAGAACGAATCTGGTTACCCCAGGCAATAGCGTTTAATCTCTGGTAATGAGCCTCCTTTTTTTCTCTTTTCTTTTCCTGTTCCAGTTCGAACAATTTTGCCCGCAACAACTTCATTGCCGTAGCCTTATTCTTATGCTGGGAGCGGTCACTCTGACATTGCACAACTATGCCACTGGGTATATGAGTAATCCGTACCGCAGAATCGGTCTTGTTAACATGCTGCCCGCCATGACCAGTGGCGCGGTATGTATCGATTCTCAGGTCCTTTTCCTTAATTTCTACTTTTATCTCACTACTTATTTCCGGGATTACATCACAAGAAGCAAAGCTGGTATGACGACGCTTATTTGCATCGAAAGGTGAAATTCTAACCAACCGATGAATGCCCATTTCCGACTTTAAAAAACCATGGGCATATTCCCCTGCTACGATAGAGGTAATCCTCTTAATCCCCGCTTCCTCGCCGGCAAGTATATCTATAATAGTAACCTTATAATTTTTCTTTTCCGCCCATTTCCTGTACATGCGAAAAAGCATCTCTACCCAATCACAGGCTTCTGTGCCACCAGCCCCGGAATGCAATGTAAGTATAGCATTATTCTTATCGGATTCTCCCCCCATTCTGGCTTGCAGGCTCAAAGCCTCTATACTCGTCTCAATATCCTTAATTCTCTTTTCCAGTTCTCCCACTACTGAGGCTTCATAATGGCGGTCTACCCAGCCTTTCTTCTCCTCTTCCCTAGCCATCTCCAGGAGTGTTTCTATCTCATCCTTCTCACTATTTAAATCTTTCCAGGTGCTAACCGATTTCCTAAGAGAATTCAATTCTTGCATCACCTTCTGTGCTTTCTCTCGCTCTTTCCAGAAATCTACCTTCTCAGTCTCTTTTTCCAGCTCGCTAATCCTTTTCTCTTTTTTTTCTATCTCAAAGATGCCTCCTTAGTCTTTGTATAGAATCCGTAATCAATTTCAACTTGTCCTTTAAATCTTTTAGCACTTGAACCTCCTCCAGGCAATAAAAGAGATACTCAGGACTACGCACAGGTAAGCAAAAATATCGCCGTAATTGGTATAGAAAGTTTGCTGATTTCTCCTGGAAACAGAAGAATTTAGATAGTCCTTCTTAAAGATTTCTGTTTTCATAGTTATTCTACCATATTTATCGATAAATCCTGAAACTCCTGTATTAGCTACGCGGATGATACTCACCCGATTCTCCACAGCACGAAAAATACTCATAATAAAATGTTGAAAGGGGGCAGCCGTGTTTAAAAACCAGGCATCATTGGTAATATTAGTTAAGTAATCTGCCCCATCTTTTACGAATTTGCGAACGAGATGAGGAAAAATTCCTTCCCAACAAATGAGCACAGCAAAACTCCCGAAAGGGGTTCTCAATAACTTGCGCTCCCGTCCGGGAGAAAAATCTCCCAGTTCATTTAATACACCAATGAGGGGAGAAAGAATTGACCGAAGAGGAATTATCTCACCAAAAGGAACAAGGTGAATTTTATCATACTCGCCTAAAATTTCTCCCTGGGGTGAAATCAGGAAGACTGCATTGTAATAAGCACCTTCCCGATATTCAGGACTACCAATAATATGGTATGCATTAGTTTGGCCAACCACCTTCTCTACCCATTCCTGAAGTTGTCTTTCCCGTTTAAGATATCCCGGCAATGCTGTCTCTGGCCAGATAATTAGTTGAGGATTCTCTTTTGCTGCCGTCTTTACTAACTCACCATAGGTATCCTTAATCATTCGTTCATACTTCTTGTCCCATTTCATATATTGATTTATATTCCCCTGAAGTAAAGTAATTCTGGTCATCGACTTTTCCTCCGGGAAATTCCCGCTCTTTGTAAAAGATTCTCTCGATATAGTAATCAAACCATAGGCTAAACAGGACAAAAACACTAACACACTTAGAGCCAAAAGCAATGCAGTTCTTTTAACTCTTGCCTTAGATACCACTCCCTCTCTTCTGTAGAACCCAAATGAGCGTCCTGCTTGCATCAAAGCCATATTCACCATCACAATCAGGAAAGAAACTCCGTAGACCCCGGTAAATTCCGATATCTGTATCAAGGGAGTGAAGTTCCATTGCGAATAGCCTAAGAGAGCCCAGGGAAATCCGGAAAGAAGGTGTGCTCGCAAAAGTTCCAGTGAAACCCAGAGGGCAGGAGCGAATAATAGACTCAATGTGTAATGGATAATTTTTAAGGATTTATCCCCACACCAAAGTTTTTGGTGTGGGGATAAATACCTGAAGATTAGACAGAAAAGACCATAATATATCGCCAGGTAAGAAGCGAGAAATAGAAGCGAAACAAATCCCAATAACTTCGATTCTCCGCTACTAACTATAGTGGGAAAAATCCAGTAGAGAATCCCCATAAAAGAAACCAAGCCAGCGAGAAATCCCAAATTAAAAGACTCTCTTAAACTCCTACCCTCCAGAGCCATAAAAAGGGGAACTAATGCTACCCAGGCTAAAAATGATAGATTGAACTTTGGAAATATGAGAACAAGTAAAACACCCGAAAGAAGAGCTAATCTTATATTTCTCCACCGCATATTTATTCCATTCTTAACACAAATTGTCATTGCGAACGAAGTGAAGCAATCTGACAGGCACTGTCATTGCGAAGGACGAAGTCCTGAAGCAATCTCATCACTTGTCAGGAGATTGCCACGGCTTCGCCTCGCAATGACACCTTTTAGTCATTATCTTCCGCAACATTTTTTATATTTCTTCCCACTACCACAAGGGCAGGGGTCATTCCGTCCAATCTTTCTACGTTTGGGAAAAGGCGCGGGAATAGATGAAGCAGAAGACGCGGCTTCACGAGCAGGCATCTCCCTATGTTTTCCCACACCTGCAGGAGGCTTGTGAGCCACTTCCCTTCCCGGGGCAACTCTTGCCTTTGCCTGTTCAGCCACTACTTTTACTCTAAAGACGTAATCGGCAATCTCCTCTCTCATACGCTCTTGCATAGCGTCGAAAGCCAACCCAGATTCACGTTTATATTCAATAAGCGGATCTTTCTGTCCGTAAGCACGCAGTCCTATTCCTTCTCGTAATTTATCCATATCGTAAAGATGTTCTTTCCAACGTGTGTCCACAACCTGAAGAGTAACCATGCTTTCAATAAAGCGCATCATCTCTTCTCCCATTTCCTTTTCCCGCTCATCATATGCCTGTTTAATTCGCTCAGCTATTAGCTGACCTAATGTTTCCTGCTTCATACGTTTCAAATCTTCTGCAGGAACTGAAAAAGAGATGTTAAAGGACCGCTTCAGCCACTGAGAAATTGCTTCCCAATTCCACTGTTCAGGATAGACCTTGGGAGGGGCATAGAGGAAAAGCTTATCATCGAGAAGGTCCTCTAACCTAGCCAATGTATCATCTTTAAGATTGGCTCCTTGTAAAACTTCTCTCCTCCATTTGTAGACTACTTCTCTCTTCTTACTCATCACGTTGTCATATTCCAGAAGCTGCTTTCGAATCTCGAAGTTCATCGCTTCCACTTTTTTCTGAGCACTCTCTATAGCCCGGGTAATCAATGGGTGCTGGATATCCTGTCCCTCTTCAAGTCCTAATGTATCCATTACTTTAGCTATGCGCGCCGAGCCGAAAAGTCTCATTAATTCGTCTTCCAAAGCCAAATAGAACCGGGAAGAGCCGGGATCACCTTGCCGTCCAGCACGACCACGCAGTTGATTATCGATTCTGCGTGATTCGTGCCTCTCAGTTCCTAATATATGGAGACCCCTTAACTCAACTACTTCATTGTGTTCAGAAGGGTCTGGGGGATTCCCGCCCAATACAATATCTGTTCCTCTGCCAGCCATATTGGTGGCAAGGGTCACTGCACCTTTCCTTCCCGCCTGGGTGATAATCTGCGCTTCTCGTTCATGATACTTAGCATTCAACACATTATGCGGAATACCCTTTCTTTTGAGCATCTCACTTAACTTCTCGCTATTCTCGATCGACCTCGTTCCTACCAATACAGGACGACCGACCTTATAGAGTTCTTCAATTTCTCCAACGACAGCTGCAAATTTCTCCTTCTCTGTTTTATAGATTACGTCAGGGTAGTTAGTTCTTACTAAAGGCTTGTTGGGGGGAATAACTACTACATCCAATCCGTAAATCTTCCAGAATTCTTCTGCTTCTGTAACTGCTGTTCCGGTCATACCAGCCAGTTTGTCATATAATTTGAAAAAGTTCTGGAAGGTGATTGTAGCTAAGGTTTGATTCTCTTCAGCTATCCTTACGTTCTCTTTAGCCTCAATTGCCTGGTGTAACCCATCGCTCCACCTTCTGCCAGGCATCAACCTTCCGGTAAACTCATCCACAATAATTACCTGACCATCTTTTACCATATAGTGGACATCTCTTTTGAACAGATTACGCGCTCTCAAAGCCTGGTTAATATGGTGAACCCACTCGGTCTGTATATCATCGTAAAGATTATCAATGCCCAACATCCTCTCACACTTCTTTACTCCCAGTTCGGTAAGGGTCCCTGTCCCCGCTTTTTCATCCACCATGTAGTCGTGACCCTTCTCCAAATCTATACCCTTATATTTAGCATCCACCTCTTCTCGTTCAGTAACAAACTTTCCTTTCAGCTGAGGAACGAGGCGGTCGATGATAAAATATTTATTTGTCGATTCCTCGGCAGGTCCGGAAATAATTAGAGGAGTTCTCGCCTCATCGACTAAGATGCTATCCACCTCATCAACTATAGCATACTCCAACTTACCCAACACGCACTCTTCCAGAGAATGGGCCATATTGTCTCTGAGATAGTCGAACCCAAGTTCATTATTTGTTACATAGGTGACATCGCAACTATAGGCCATTCGCCGTTCAGATGGAGCCATATCGTGCTGGACTAAGCCCACAGTTAATCCCAGGGAGTTATAAATTGGACCCATCCATTGAGCATCTCTTTTAGCTAAATAATCATTAACCGTAACTAAATGAGTCTTATAGCCTCCCAGGCTGTTTAAATAGATTGACAGAGTAGCCACCAGGGTCTTTCCTTCGCCTGTAGCCATTTCCGCAATTTTGCCCTCATGTAGGACAACTCCACCCATAATCTGCACATCAAAGTGACGCATATTCAGGGTGCGTTTGCCTACTTCCCTGACCACAGCAAAGGCTTCAGGCAAAACATCCTCCAGCACCATATTTCTAACCTTTTTCAATTCTTCTCTTGCTTTCAGTCTTTCTTCTGGAGATACGGCTTCCTTAAGTCTATCTTCTGTCCTTTCCAACTCTTCTCTATATTCCTTAGCCCTTTCGCTCACTCGACCCCTGAACTCATCCATCCTGGCTCTCAATTCCTCATCAGAAAGCTTACTTATCGCGGGTTCTAAAGAGCTTACCAGCTCCACCAATGGCTCGTGCCTCTTAATGTCTCTTTGGGCCTTACTGCCAAAAATCTTTCTTAGAATGGGACCAAACATAATTTTCACCTTTTCCCGTTATTCTTTCCCATGTTAATTTTACCATATCCAATAAAAAAAGTAAACCCCGTTAGAAATGCCTGTACACAAAAGTGTATGGCAAAATTTCTACCGGGGTAAAATTATCCTTTTTTAAATGCGCCGTCCAGGAACATTTTGCCCAGGATAGCACATCCCTGCAGGGAAGATTGCTCTTTTATGACGTATTTAAAATCTCCCATCCAGCGCTTCTTTGCTTCTATAAAAACAGGGTTAATAGCACCGCCAGTAAGAATCAATTCCTGGGAAAGTTTAACTTTCTTTGATAACTGTTTAAGATGCTCTCCGGTTAACTCCATGGAAGTCTTGACCATTCCCGCCAGGATATGTTCACGGTTATGGGATAGATGGAGATTAGTGATGGAAGCCCATATATTCTCCACAGAATACCTGTCTCCGGACAAATAAGGAAGAAAACCGGGCAGGTCTAAAACTTCCCCCTCCTTCTCCCGCTCAAGGACTTTTTTCAGAGTTTGCGGTAAGAAATCTTTAAAGAAACTATCTAAGCTCATATCCTTACAAAATACATTGGCAAACCATTTAAACGCTTCTCCCCCTGTATTTAGAACGAACATAGTTATCCAGCGACCAGGAATTACGTGGCAACGAATATTGTGTCTGGGAGAAGCAATAGGACTCTCCAGACAAGTAGTTAATATCTCACAGGTGCCCAGTATATCCACTATCTTTCCCTGTTCAGACAATCCCACGCTTAAATCGGCACAGGCGACATCATTCCCACCCATCAGAACCGGAATCCCTGCTTTGAGATTCAATTTCTTAGCCATCTCCGGCTTGAGAGTTCCCACAGGTTCCCAGCTATTAACATAAGGTGGCAACTTCTCCTCGGGAATCCCCAATTCTCTGACAATCTCCAGATTCCAACCTTTCTCGGGTCTGGTAGTATTAAACAGGGCAGTCAAAGAGCCAGTGGAAGCATCCATACCGAATTTACCAGTTAAGCGAGCGCCGAAAAAGGTATTGGTATGAGCAAAAACGTGTCCGCTTTTATAGACTTGGGAAAGGTTATCTCTCCACCAGAGAATAGTAGAGGCAGTACAACCTCCGGGAACAGGAAGATTAGCTGTCTCTGATAAGAGTCTTTCTTCTCCGATTTTATCTCGAATTTCCTGAGCTTGTTTAGGAGAGCGCCTATCCATAAAAAGAACTGCCGGGGTTAAGGGATTACCTTCTTTATCAAGAATCATTGCCCCGGGAGTAGTCACACCCATAGGCATAACTTCCACATCTTCCAGTGAACTCTTCATCCGCTTACGACAGTCGAGAAAGCCTGTCCACCATCTTTCAGGGTCAGAATCTGCTTTATCTCCATCATAGGCATTGATGGGATAGAAACAATTTGTCATCTCTATAAGTTTCCCTTCCCTGTCAAAAAGTCCGAGTTTAAAACCCGTTGTGCCAATATCCAATGCCAGTATAACCCCTCGTCGACTCATTTATTATCTCCCTTTAAAAGTCCTGCCTCCTTGAGGTCTTTTCTTAACTTCTCTTTCTGGTCTTCTTTCAGTCCCAGAAGAGGCCTTCTGGGAAGCCCACCCACAAGTCCCATCAAATCCATTGCCGCCTTCACGCCGGCAACACCGTATGTACCGGAAATCTTCTTATTGAGGTCGAAAAGACGGAGATGAAGTTTCTCTCCTTCTTCCATATTTTTCTCTTTGCCCAAAAGGTAAAGCTCCTGTGTTAAATCTGGAAAATAGTTGGCCATGGAAATCACTCCTCCCACAGCACCGGAAAGAACCGCTGGAAACATAAAGTTTATACTCCCTGCCATCACCACAAAGTCATCAGGAACTGCCTCGATAAACTTCTCGATACCACTGGAAGCGCTATCTTTTATCCCCGCTATATTTTTATGTTCACTCAGCTTTGCTGCCAATTCTGGCGAAAGAGTTACCCCGGAAAATTTTGGCGCATTGTACAGCAAAATCGGTTTTAAGGAACCGTCAGCACATTCAGTGAAATATCCTGCCAATACCTCATCAGTCATCCGGCTGCGGAAATAGAAAGGAGGAAGCAGATTAAAGTAATCGATTTCCATAGACTCAACCTTCTTGATAAACCGGAGCGCCTGCCGGGTACTTTCTACAAAACAAGCAACTATCACTTTCTGGTGGGATGCTTTACACTGTAAAACTGTCTCCAGTATTTTTAGCTTTTCATCCTCGTCGAGAGACTTGTTCTCTCCATTACTGCCCAAAACCAAAAAGCCCTTAGCTTTGGACTTAGCATAAAAGCTCACATTATTTTTGAGACCATCCCAGTCTATACTCTCATCCTTTAAGAAAGGAGTGACTAGGGGAAGAAAAACACCGTTTAGATTCTCTTTGTAGTTTTCCATAGGACCTCTTTTAATTCAATTTTTCCTATTTTGTTTTCTTTTTTTCCAACCGCTGATTAACGAAATCTACCATTCCCCTGGTAGCCTTGGAAAACTCTTCGGCAGTTGCCAGAAGAGCTGCGTGAGTATTAAACTCTTCCGGTGTAAGACCATCTTCTGCATAAGCTTTTTCAAAATAAGGAACCTTGAGAAGTTTATCCAGCTTCTCTTTGGGCGGTTCTTCGTCTATTAAGTCTTTAAACTTGATATTATCACTAATTTTCATCAATCCCTTAATATATTTTGGCGGACAGGTGTACACAATATCTGCGCCAGCCAATTTCTCTACATGCCAGGAAGCAATCGGTTTCCCATTTATCGGTGGACTTATACGCATAGAGCATAGGAGCATCTTACCAGGGTAGTTTCTCTCCTTAAGGAGCTTGTAGGCTTTCTTAAATATAGCCAGTTCAGCCCAGCGGACGTCTGTCTCGGAAAGCTCAATTCCCTTTTCTTCAGCTTTTTTCGCCAAGCCTCCCAAATCTCCATACCTTGCTGCCATATCAGTTATAACCGACCTCCATCTGGAGAGGTCAACGCCATTCTTTTTGGCAATCTCCAGTCCCTCTTTCACCGTCTCAGCGCAAGTCAAAAACTGGGGAAGGGTAAAGGCGAGAGTATTATTAGTGGGTATTCCCATTGAAGTCAATATTTTAATAATTTTATAACCCTCTTTTGAGCCAGGAACCTTAACCATAACGTTAGGATTGAGGCTGGCTAATTCCTTGCCTTGCTCGAGCATCTTTTGTTCATTGTATACCTCACGGGGATCCACCTGAGCTGAGATATACCCATATTTATAATTCGACTTTTCAAAAACTCCTAAATACATCTGGGCACCTCTTTTAACTATTTCCTTATAGGTCATCCAAAAGAGGTTCTCTTTATCTATCCCCGGATTCTTCTCAATAAGTCCATCAACAAATTCTGCCCAGTAATCTCCGTGAATTTTGAACACGTTCAGGCAGAGAGGAGGATTTGTAGTCACCCCTCTAAATAACGTCTCCTCCGGTTTGTCAGGACTATAGAGTCGGGTAAATTGTCTTTTCATTATTTCTCTATCTTCCTCTTTTGCCTCTTTCAGCATCTCTTCCACCCAACTCTGGTAGATTAACGGTGAAGAATCCCACCATATCTCGGCTTGTGGATTTATCTCCGCTAACCTTTCTAATACGTTCTTTTCCTCCATTATGTCCTCCTTTAATTCAACCTTTATTAGGGATTTTATCACAAACCCATAGCGATGTCAAGTATAATGGAATAAACATAAATCTTTACAAATTCTTTTAATTTGGTATAATAATTTGTTGAGGATAACGTTATGATTCGGATAAAAAGTAAATCTCATAAAAGATTTATATGGATACTTTCTGCTTCTCTTTTAGGAATTTTAGTAATCTCCTTAATAACTTTGAGACGTTACCTAAAGGAACTACCTCGTATTGATACTCTTGATGAGTATAAACCAAACCTGATTACTGAAATTTACGATATCAATGGGGAAGTTATTGCTGAGCTTTTCGTAGAGAGAAGAGATCTGGTCCCTCTATCCAAAATTCCCGTAGACCTGCAGAATGCTGTTATTGCTGTTGAAGACCAGAGGTTCTTTAAACACTGGGGAGCAGACTTACATGCTATCGCCAGGGCTATGCTTGCCAATCTGAAGGCTCGCCAAATTGTGGAAGGAGGAAGTACCATAACCCAGCAACTGGCCAAGGCCTTATTTTTAACCAGGGAAAGAACCATTAAAAGAAAGATAAAGGAATTACTTCTCTCCATCCAGTTAGAAAAAGATTACACTAAAGAAGAAATTTTGCAGTTATATTTAAATCAAGTCTATTTTGGCCAGGGTGCTTACGGAGTTCAAGAAGCCGCCAGTATCTATTTTGGAAAAGACATCCAGGAGTTAAACCTGGCAGAATCGGCTCTCCTGGCAGGACTCCCGCGGGCGCCAAACAGGTACTCCCCCTTTGTGGATGTTGCTCGCGCTTACAGACGAAGAGCCACTGTGCTCTATAGAATGGTCGACTGTGGATTCATTACGCAAGATGAGGAAAAAGAGACCAATTACTATCCACTACCATTCGAAAAACATCAATTGATGAGGTCTCAAGGTTCTTATTTCGTGGAGTACCTAAGACAAATATTGGAGTCAAAATATGGGAGTTATGCTCTATTTAAAGGCGGCCTGAAAATTTACACAACTTTAGACTTGAAAATGCAAAAGATTGCAGAAAAGGCTCTGGCAGAGAAACTGGATGAGTTCGACGAGATGAAAAAGAGAGAGCGCAAAGAGCCGGAAGAGACTGAACTGGAGGAAATGGAAGAGGTCACAGAAAGAAGAGTCCAGGGCGCTATTGTAGCTCTCCATCCTGCCACAGGACAGATCAGGGTAATGGTAGGAGGTCGAGAGTTTGAGGAAAGTCAATTTAATAGAGCAGTTCAGGCAAAAAGACAACCGGGAAGTGCGTTTAAGCCCTTTATTTATACCGCTGCTATCGATACCGGGTATACAGTAGTAAATCCCATCGAGGATTCTCCAGTTGCCTATTACAATGATGGCATAAACTGGAAACTTCTCTCCAACACTACAGACCTCTCCGACATAGACCCGGAAATTGTCAAAAATATAAACCCTGAAGATATCTGGATTCCCCAGAACTACAAAGGAACTTTCCGTGGACGTGTTTTACTTCGCGATGCTTTAGCCTACTCCATCAATGTCTGCGCAGTAAAAATGCTAGATAGAATCAGACCAACTACTGCCGCCGGTTATGCTGAAAAAATGGGCATTAGCAGTCCCCTGGAGAAGACACTATCTCTTGCCTTAGGTTCATCAGTACTCACACCACTGGAAATAACTTCAGCTTATGGAGTGCTGACAAACCAGGGTATCAGAACTAAACCCTACGCCATTATTCGAGTGGAAGATGCCAGTGGAGGTGTCCTGGAAGAGAATTTCCCGGAGGAGGAGGTAGTCCTATCGGCACAAACTGCCTACATTATGACCTACCTATTGAAAGAAGTTGCTGAGAGAGGAACCGGTTGGTATACCAGACATATAGGTCGTCCCAGAGCGGGAAAGACTGGCACAACCAATAAATTTACTGATGCCTGGTTTATCGGGTTTGTCCCCAATCTCGTGACCGGTGTATGGGTGGGATATGACGACAATCATACCCTGGGAGAAAGACAGAGCGGAGCAGTGGCAGCTTGTCCTATGTGGACAGAATTTATGAAAGAAGCTCTACAAGATACTCCTGTGTTAGAATTCTCCGTTCCCCCCAATATCGTCTTTGTGAAGATAGACCCTAAAACAGGGCTTTTAGCCTTAGAAGACTGCGAGGATGCTGTCTTGCTACCATTTGTAAAAGGCACAGAACCGACCGATTACTTCATAAGTGAAAAAATATCTGAAGAAGAAACAGGTCAGCCCTTTTTTACCTCACTGGAATAATAGCCTTCTTGGGATTGATTTAGAAAAGATATTTTGTTCATCCAGCCCCTACATATTCTTGTAGGGGTTCGATTTATCGAACCCGATCACGTAGGGGTTTAATTCATCAACCCCACTTAAAAAAGGAGAACCTTATGACTAAAAACAGTAAAGATGCTGAGACAGAAGGAGTCCTACATGTAGCTAATTTGATGTGCGTGGCAGCCAGGACAGCACCCAAATCCAAAGGAATAGACAACATTGTCAGTATTGTTCTAACCGATAAGGAAAAGGATTCTTTCGCCCAGAAAATGGAAGAATTTGGAAAAAAGACCGAAAGACCTCCTGCGTTCGTCCGCGATGCAAATTGCGTTCGCCAGGCACAAGTCGTGGTCTTAATTGGCACAAAATTTGACCCGGTGGGTCTGAATTGCGGTTTTTGTGGATTTGAGAACTGCCAGAAATGTAAACAGGCTGACGCTTACTGCGCCCACAATAGCGGAGACCTGGGAATTGCCGTAGGTTCTGCTGTTTCTGTTGCCAGTAATCACAGGGTAGATAACCGCGTTATGTATACAGTTGGCTGGGCCTCTGTTGAAGGGAAAATACTGGGAGAAAAAGTCAAAATGGCCCTGGGTATCCCTCTCTCTGCCAGTGGAAAGAATATCTTCTTCGACCGAAAGTAATAAGACATATTGTAGGCACGGTTTTAACCGTGCAGGAGTTTGTAGGGAATAATATGAAAGCCATTGAAGTTGATGCTTTAACCTTTACTTATAAAGACGGAACCACAAAAGCCTTAGATGGAATAAAATTCCAGCAGGAACAAGGGGAAATGGTTGTCCTTATGGGACATACCGGGGCGGGCAAGTCGACTTTTTCTCGTTGTCTAAATCGTTTAATTCCCCACTTTCACAAGGGTGATTACAGTGGAGAAATCAGAATTTTGGGAAACTCAATTATGGACAAAAGAGTTCATGACCTGGTAGGCGAGATAGGTCTAGTATTTCAAGACTTTGAATCACAACTCTTCTCCACTAATGTAGAGTTAGAAGTAGCATTTGGCCCGGAAAATCTCTGTCTCCCTCGAGGAGAAATCAGGGAGAGAGTTGCTGAAGCTCTGCAATTAGTAAGGCTTAAAGGTTTTGAAAGAAGAGAACCGGCAAGCCTTTCCGGAGGCGAAAAACAGCGACTGGCTATTGCTTCCATCCTCGCTATCAAGCCAAAAATAGTGGTAATGGATGAGCCCACAACAGATCTCGATCCCCAGGGTAAACTGGAAATCTTTTCCGTAGCCAGACTACTTAAGTCACAGGGCTACACTGTCCTGTTTATCGAACATGACGCTGAAGCAGTACTGGAAGCAGACAAGATTGTAATTATGGACGAAGGTAAAGTAGTTACCGAAGGGAAACCTTACGAGATTCTAAGAGATGTAGAGCTCCTGGAGAATCATGGGATTCGTCCTCCCCAGATAGCCAAACTATTCCAGGAAACAGATGAGCCATTGTTTCCTCTCACTGTAGAGGAGACCCTTAAAGTTTTCCAAAAAAGAGAGTGGAAAATCTCCGATGAGAAATACACATCTCTCCTGAAAAAAGAAGAACAAGAGCACACAGGTTATGGAAAGAAGATTATCGAAGTAAATGATTTGGAATATATTTATCCCGAAAATATTAAGGCTCTGGATAATATAAGTATGGAAATTCGCCAGGGAGAATTTTTAGCCATTATTGGACAGAATGGTTCGGGAAAGACGACATTGGTAAAACATTTCAATGGACTTCTTAAGCCCTCAAAAGGAGAAGTCAGAATAGCCGGCGAAAACGCTAAAGGAAAACACGTCTCCGAACTGGGGAAAACAGTAGGGTATGTATTTCAGAATCCCGACCATCAGATATTTGCTGATACAGTGGAAGAGGAAGTCGCCTTTGGACCCAGGAATTTAGGAATTCCCAGAGAGAAAATCTCCCTTTTCGTAGAAGAGGCACTAAAAGATGTGGGATTAGAAGGGTATGAAAAATGCGACCCTTTCTCCTTATCTAAGGGAGAAAGACAGAGAGTAGCCATTGCCTCAATCCTTGCCGCAAGACCAAGCGTCCTCATCCTCGATGAACCAACCACAGGTTTAGACTATAGAGAACAGAAAGCGATAATGGAACTTTTACAGAGTCTTAATCACAAAGGACATACCATAATCATCATTACCCACTCACTCTGGGTGGTTGCTGAATATGCAAAGAGAGTCTTAGTCCTCCATAATGGCAAAATTATACTGGATGACCAGACTCGAAAAGTCTTTTCTCAAGAAGAGAAGCTGGCTAATAGTTTCTTAAGATTACCGGAAATTATACGTTTAAGCAACAGAATCGGCAGAACGCTCCTTTCTGTTGATGAATTCAAATACTGTCTGCAATTCTGGGGACACAATACTTAATTATTCTTCTGGGGTTCCCTTTCTCCTCTTCAATACCTTTCTGTTAGAAAGCATATCCCTCTTTTTGTCCCCATTCTCATCCATGCCATCAGAAATACAGACCTATTAGCTATGGCATTAGAATCCAAGGGTTTTGGATTTAAAAAAAGGAGAACTTACTACCTTCGTTTCAGGTCTACTTGGCGGGATTAGCTTTCCATAGCAATATTGGCAGGTTTAATCAGGTTCTCTTTTTATATCAGGCTCAATGGATACGGTGTGATTTTCCACAGAATATAAAATCTCCAAAAACTACCATTTTTCTTCAACCCAATTGATGGCCGTTAGTTCGGGGAAACAAAAATAAATAAAAATAAAGATTAAAAGTCAATACAAAATTCAAGTATTCTTTGTCAATAGGATATAAAATTTTTATTCTTTAACGGGAAAAATCTCTGTACCGATGACTTTTGCGTAATGCCTTTAACTTCTCTTTTAATTCCTTTCTATCAACGACAAAGAGAATACCAACCATCTTACCTCGTATGGTATAAACAGAACGAAAATCACCAGTTCTCTTTTCATAGAACGGGATTTTTCCACCCGAGAGCTTTTTAATGCTTTTGCCATCTGGAAACGGAGAATTCTTTAACTCCATTAAAGCGCTCAAAACCACTTTTTGTATTTCCGGTTCAAGTTTAAAAATTTCCTTTTCTACGCTTTTGGGGACTTGAACATTAAACTTTTGCGAGTTCTTTTTTCTTTGCAAGATTTTTCTTTGCCCTTTTCACAAGTTTATCAATACTTGTGGTTTCGCCAGCTAGAAGTTCTTTATAAGCTTTGTTGATTTTCTTTTTGAATTCAGGATGATTAAGCAGAATATAGTCCTCTAGCGTTTCATCTGAAATACTATGGATGATAACACGAGGCTTACTCCAAGAAATAACCACAACAAAATCGCCATTTATGGTATAATTAAGAACCTTAGCAGTGTGATTTTTAAGGTCTCTTGTAGTAACAAATCTCATGATAACCCACCTCCTATTGTGGCTACTATTGTAGCTACATTTGTAGCTACATTATAAGTATATATCGAAACCCCTATATTGTCAAGTAAAAAATATGTTCTAGTTACACCTGTATGGCATTTGCTATAATACCCACTACCCCTATACCAGATCTCGCCCACCCCACACCCTAAAATAGGGACAGCGACTATTTATCCTCCTGAGGCGGATGGATCTCCATTTCAAAACTTCAAAAATCAAGCCCTAAATCAATTATCATGGTTAAAAATCACTCTGACCCCTTTTCTAATGGTTATCAGGTCAGACATTAGTAACCCCTTTTATGAATCTCTTCTTCAGTGAAACCTAAATAATGGGCTATTTCGTGAATTACCGTGCGATTAATCTGCTCTTTTATTGCTTCGCTCACCTTTGTACCAAATACTTTCTCAAAACTTTCTTTATAGAGTTCTATTCTTGTCGGCTCAGTTTGAATGGAAAAGACCGTTTTGTGTTTCAGGGACATACCAATAAAAATACCAAAAACGGTTTTATTCGGGAATTTTTCCTTC
>SDBT01001764.1_pt1 | contig 38577 bp, 38 predicted proteins | sample 2277101 | NCBI WGS metagenome assembly SDBT01 (sample SAMN10404973, study PRJNA504765) | marine sediment metagenome | isolation source: marine sediment core GS10_PC15, 103 cmbsf | place: Arctic Ocean: Southern Knipovich Ridge | collected 2010 | reverse complement strand
TTATTTTCTTCTCCTAGAATCTGTCATTAAATGAATATGGGATATCTCTATCTTAGTTGTTTTGGGGCTTATGCCATTACTTATGACTTTAATGCGTTTCGATGAAACGCCATTTTTGGTCAAAAATTTTCTTGACGCTTTAGAAACAGTTATAACTCTCTCAAAGAATCGATATAGTATTCTTAATTGAACAACTTGGTAAATTTTATCCTTAAAAGTTTTCGTATAGGAGCAATGAAAAGTGGAAACTACGGGAACTCCTAAAACCTTTGCGACTAATAAGCCTACCAGGTCTGTGCGAGGAGAACCAGTATGTATTAAATGGACCTCATTTTCTCGACAGATTCTTATCAGTGTGGGAATACAACTAATGTCATAAAGACCTCTCATCCTAAGGGAGATAACAACATGACCCTTGGCGATGAGTTTCTCACGGAAAGCATTTCTTCCTTTCTTTGGATCATCTATACTTACCAGATATTTTCTAAAGGGAGGTTCTTTGACATTTTCAAAAAGCCCTTGAGTAACTTTTTCCCCTCCCCTTACCTTTCTAGCATCAGTTAAATACAAGATGTTTATCTTCTTTATCATTATTTCTTAATTTCTCTATTTTTTGCCTCTGTTTTTCAGTATCTTTCTTCTTGCGGAAATTTTTAAGGGCTTCCAATCTCCCTAAAAAGCCTTTTCCTCAATCCGATTTAAAATCTTCTTCTTTCCCATTATATTTATTTTTCAGGAGATCTCAAGTCAAAATTATGGCAAATTAATTTCTTTTGCCCATAAGCTTGCTCGGCGCTCTCATTAAGGCCCTCCATAAATATAATCTGGATCTTTACCTTTTAATTTTCTAATGAACCTTCTCAACGCTGGTATTTTTCTGAATGGATCTGCAATAATGGAATATAATAACCTCGCATTCCCGTAAGATATGATTTTTGCCTTATGTTTTAGTTTTACTCTTATAAGCTCTTTGATAAATCCCAATTCATTACTCGTTGATTTTGTCCCTGGATACCTTCTAGACATTGCTAAATCAACATCTATAACATAAAACTCAAATTTACTTGCCGCGCGAATCCAAAATTCATGATCCATACAATAATGATAAGACTCGTCAAATACGCCAATTTTCTCAAAAACTTGTTTTCTATGAAAGGTAGATGGCTGCTGACTACATTGAGTACCATTAAGTAATCCATCGAAAGTTACTTTCTTAGATTTTTTCTTCCAAAGAAGATTCCTATTTTCACCAACCGTTAAAAGATTTCCAACTACAATACTTTTATTTGGATTTTTTGTAAAAAACTTGTTTACAGCATGAAAAGCCTCCTTACATAATAAATCATCAGAATTAAGCCAACAAACTATATCTCCAGTTGCTTTTTTCAAACCTTTATTCAAAGCATGAGTTTGTCCTCTGTCTGGTTCTGAAACCCAATTCAGATGAGAATATTTCTTCAAAATTTCTACGGTATTATCGGTTGATCCAGCATCGATGACAATATGCTTAAAATTAGGGTAATTCTGCGCTAAAACAGACTGTATGTTTTCCTCAATAAATCTTCCCTGATTGAAAGAAGGGGTTATTATGCTAAATTTCAGGTATTTCATAATTTTGCTTCTCCTCTTCTATCAAAATATCCAATACATCAAAGAAAGTCATATTGTACTCCCATCCAAGTATTCGTTTTGCCTTTGAATTATCACCATATATATCTTCTATCTCCGCGGGCCTATATAAACTTGGGTCTATCACCAGCCTATCCCTATCTATTCTTAACCTATCGAAAACATAATATATAATCTCTCTCAAAAATATCGATTTACTAGAACATACTATAAAATCATCTGCCTTCTCTTGTTGCATTATCAACCACATAGCTCTAACATATTTAGGTGCGTATCCAAAATCTCTCTTTATGTCTATATTCCCTACTTTTAGAGTCTCCTGTTTTCCAAATCGAATATTTAAAGACTCAGTTATTACCTTCTTAACAAAAAAATTGTTACTTCTGAAATAAGACTCATGATTAAAGAGTATTCCACAGCAAGCAAATAAGCTATGCGATTCTCGATAATTTACAACTGTCCAATGACCTGAGGCCTTTGAAATAGCATAAGGACTTAGGGGGTGCATTGCCGTGTTTTCGGTTACTGGGAGATTCCTTGCTTTACCAAACATTTCACTAGTAGAAGCCTGATAAAACTTTATATTTTTATTGACAATCTTTATGCTTTCCATTAGATTTAAAACCGAAATTAAATTAAAGCGAACAGTCTCTATCGGTTGCTCAAAGGAAAGACTGACTGAGCTTTGAGCCGCCAGATTATAAATTTCATCCGGCTTATATTTATCGATAGTTTTTATAGTACTAGATAAATCTGATAAGTTACATTCTTCCAAAATCACTTTATCTTTTATACCTAAATAAGATAAATTTTTTAGATTGGCATAATTGTAGCTTCTTGTGGTACCTACAACTTTATAACCTTTTTCTAAAAGTAACTTACTTAAATATGCGCCATCCTGTCCTGTAATACCAGTTATAATTGCGGTTTTCATATAATGCTTTCATACAAGGACTTTGTTTTTTTCGCAGTTTTTTCCCATGAAAAGTTTTTGACTCGCTGAAAACCTTTGAGTTTTAGATTTCTTCTTAATTCTCTATCATGAATTATCCTTTTCACAGTGTCATGAATTGATACTATATTTGTCGGGTCAAAATATACAGCAGCATCTCCTGCTATTTCTGGTAATGAACTTACTTCGCCAACAAGCACAGGACATCCACAAGCAAAAGACTCTAAAATAGGAATACCAAAGCCCTCATAAAGAGATGGGAAAACAAAAACAATGGCTCTTTGATACAAGTAGACTAAAATATTATCGCTGACTGAGAATTGAAATATTTTGTCTTTAATATTCAAACTTCTAAACTTCTCGATCTCTATATCGTTAAATTTGCCATCACCAACGCAAACAACACTTAACTCAGCATCTTCAAGGAGTAGCGGAGTTATTGCCTCTATCAATAAGTCAAAATTTTTGTAGCCTCCCCTATTTCCAACAAAGAGAATATACTTTTCTGGCAGTTCCATATTTATAGCGTCATCACTTTTACTTATATTAAGTGAATTTCCAAGATATATAACTTCTATTTTATTCTCATCTATACCAAAAAACTTCATAATATCTCTCTTAGCACTTTCCGATATAGCAATAATTTTTGTGGCTTTTTGTGCTAATAATTTTTTCCCTTCTGTTATTATATCTTTGGATGAAAACATTTCAGGATATGTCTCATGAATCATGTCAGGAACAGTCAAAACAAAAAGTTTATTATTTAGGAAATTTAAGAAGTACGGATCACAGTAAGTTGGGTGAAAAACATCGTAATCCCCTTTGGAAATAATTTTTTTGCTTATTCTTTCATTTAGAAGATTTAGAAGCCTATGCTTCCCTCTAAATGTAAAATTCTCAAAAAAGGGTTTGCGCGAGAAATTATCAAGTTGTTTTAAATAATGATTGTTAGAATATCTCAGGGATAATTCATATTCTATTTCATTATCATTTTTAAAGTTCTTCATTAATTCACAAAAATATCTAGAAATACCCCCGTAAATTTGAGCTAAAAAAATTTGATGATCATATAATATTTTCATTGTTTACGCCTATTTTTACCTATTAGAAATAAGAAAATTCATATCGTCCATCGTTAAGCTTTTCATTTTTCTTTTTACCCAAAAAAATAACCCAAAACGCTGAAATTTCACCAAAAAATTGAATTTCCTCTTATTAATATTCTTACTCTTTGTCAATAAATGAAGGTTTCTGTTGTTAGAACACAGGTTCATATCATATTCTTGGGCCAGATGATTTAAGGTTTCTAAAGAATAAAATGAGATATGTTGCCCATGCTCTAGCCCATAATACCACCATTCTTCGGGCCTAGAGATAGGTGATGGTAAAAGCTCTGTCGAGAAAAAAATGTTGTCAGAAAATTGCAACATCTTTTCAATATTTTTGATAGGTTCAACGAAATGCTCAAAAGCTTCAAAAGTTGTAACTAAACCAAATTTTGATTTTTCATCCTTGAGTTTAAAACCTTTAGCTAATAAATTAGTAGAATAGGGATCATACCAATAAAAGCTAAAACCTATATCTCGCATTAATCTTGTAAAAATTCCATATCCACCAGCAAAGTCAAGGAATTTCCCATCTTTATTGAATAAAAAATAAATAATAATCGCCGTTATCTCGCTCAATCGTATATTTCTTGACAGCATTCCTGTATCGATAGTATTAATGGGATTTTTATAAGCTTCTTTCAGCCAATAAGGTTCTTCTGTTTGCAAAAAGCCACAATGATCGCAATAATAATATCTTATATCATACCTTTTTAGGATTTTTGTATTAAATATCTTCTGTGTTTTACGATTACAAATTTTACAGTTCATTTAATTTTTAAAATCTGCCTTGAAATATCTTTTCCTTTCCTCAAAAATCTTTTTATTATTCCTAAAGAAATATTTGAAACATGAAAATGGGTTCTTTGAACAAAATCATCGGCTTTAGTGTCTCTAACTATAAAGGGAGGATGTCTTAGAGGAAAATCCATGGCTGCTACAGCCATATTAGCATATGGCGATCTGCCTTTGGTATGAGTTGATTCGGGCCCAAACCCGATATTGGAAACTAAGTTGACACTAGGAATAATAGTTAGGCCATTTTGTGTCCAACAAGAAAAGATCCAAGGGTAATCCCAGGCATCAATTTTATTTTGATAAACACGCTGAAATATATTGGACCAGTATCTCACAGCGTCTGAATATCCTAAGATATCTTTAGGCCAGTTTCCATTTTTGATTTCTGGCCAAATCTTTATGTCTCCATCATAGTGAAGCCACGCTCGTCTCCAGGTTGCCCAGCCCCAAGTATGAGAATAACGGGAAAAATAATAGCTATAGTTTGTTCTTTTACGGCCAAATAGATGATTATCTCCCGAAATAACAAACACCCTTTCATCCTCTCTATATTTTTCAAGTAGCTCCTGACAAAATCGGAAAAAAGTCCGATGAGGCAAACAATCGTCTTCCAAAACAATGCCCTCTTCCACATTTTCAAAAAACCAATTAATAGCCGAACTAGGGGCCATCTTGCATCCCAAATTCTTATCTCTAAAAAGTGTTTTAACCTCACAGTCCCAATCCACTTGTTCTATTATTTTTTTTGTTTGTTCACATTTTTCTTTTTCGCCTTTTTTGTTATCTCTTGGACCATCAGCTGCGACAAATAATTTTGCAGGTTTAGCCTTCTGTATCTCATTAAAAACTGTCTGCGTTGTATCCGGCCGATTGAAAATTAGAAATAATACAGGTGTAGTTAGTTTTTTCTCCATACTTTCTAATTCCTCTTACACATTACTTTTGTTCAACCCCAATTTTCCATCCATGACAATTTGCTATTCCTCTATCCTTCCCTCGAAGAACCTTTATTATCACTACTTAGAGATATTTTAAAATCTTTTCTTTTTTATCTTAATAGACTTTGTATGGTTAAGCCATAAAACATTTCAATGGTTGCCAAGAAAGAGGAAGGAATTATCTGCTATTCGTTCCTTGATTACTTGCGACTCTGGTTGATCGTCGACGTTGCCTCCCTGTCCATAGCGACCACAATGTTCCCGGCCAATGTCGTACAGGTTTATTTCGAAGGTGGTACCAAATCAGTCTAAATGTTTCCTGTAAGATTGCACGCTGATATTGAACATCCTTGAAGTATTGGTAACCGCACAAAATATTATCTAGAATATTTAATACTTTAATAATTTGACCCTGTTTAATCAAAGGATTTACTTTCTTCCAAAGATGATTGACAGCCTTTGCTTCCAGAAATAAGTATGCTTCATCTGGCTTGGAATTCTTGGGAATGGCTGAGAGAATCCTTTCCATCCTTATTTCAAATCTTATCTCTTTCGCTTTTGCCTCGAAACTCTTAGCTAGCTTAATAGCTACTTCTACATTTTTTTCATAGTCATAAGATGTTTTCTGATAAATTGCTTCTACCAGGAGTTTAGCATCTTGAATCCTATCATCTAATGTATTGTTGAAAAACTTTTGCCAAAACAATAAATTTCTCATGCGATTAGTTTTTCCTTTCCCACCTTGCGGTTCCATTCGTATGTCCAGTTTAACTTTTCTTTGAGCCATTTGCGCCACCTGATCCAACCATGAATCGTCATACCAGAATGGAAAAAACTCCGTATGATATCGCCCCAAAACATTTGCCCATTCAGCACTTACCCATGCGAAAGTTACCTGGTTGGGTCCAGCCATTGGATCTTCGGCATATGCAAGTGCAATTCTGTCAGGATATGAATTAAAGGCCTCTCTAACTATATCGTCCCAATGTTCCGTAATAAACAAGTAATCATCTGGTATGGGAGTATATATACCAGGATTTGTCGTACACTTCTGCCGTAGCGTGTTCATCATTTCACCCATAGTTCTGGTTCTTTTTCCCAGAAACCAGGTTATCTCAAAGCCATAATTACCGAATAAGTCATCATTAATATACTTTCTAGTAATAACATCATCATCATCTACATAAACCCATACATCGATAGAATTTTTGTCTTTCGTAGTTTCTTCAATAGAACCGAATACATTCGTCAAGTACTCTGGCCTTCCCCTTGTAGGAAGTAAAATACTAATATGTTGTGGGTTATTAATTGGCTTGTAAATATTTAGAGGTACCACTTACTTCTCCTTGGTTGGACATGTATTCTCCGTTGTAGCTTCTTCTGGCGCTATACAACATTGCCTGAATCGTATATATATCCCTAACCTTCCGATTTCCAACCTGAAAGAAAAATCCCAAATCTGCCTGGCTTCTGGGCCAAGAGCTAACACTTTAGACAGTGGGACATCACTGTTGCAGTCTGTCACCAAATATTTCAACGTCATCCAAGCGTCCGAGATCTTTAAGGTTACGAGCCATGTAGTTGATGCAGGTGGTAAGGCGGTATTTGAAGTTTCCCATGTAATTATCATTCCTGCCTATAACCACCTATGTTTGCCAGTGCCTTCAACTGCCCTCTTAATCACAGGTCTAAGTCTCTCACCCAGTCCTCCGCAAAGAATAACAACATCAACTTTTTCTAACTCATCGTGCATATTCATAAAGTTTTCAGAAGTTATTTGAAGGTGCATAATAAATTATTTGACTACCTAAATTCTCGAATTTGAACGGCACATACAATAAATTTTTCAATTTCTCTTTCACTTCAGGCTGGAGTGCAGGCTCCACAAAAAACAGAATACATCCTCCACCTCCAGCACCTAACAATTTTCCACCCAAAGCTCCAGCTTTTGTTGCTGTTTCATAGATTTTATCTATGTATGGAGTTGTAATCTTAGTTGTTAAACTTCGCTTAATCATCCAGGTTTCGTGCATAAATCTACCAAAATCGGTTAGGTCTGAGCTGTCACCATTGAGAATACTTATGGCTTCATCTACCATTCCCAACATTCTATTCAACTCATTTTTCTTCTCTGGTGTTTTTTCTATCTGTTCGGCAGCGATTTCAGAAGCTGTCCTGGTAAAACCTGTAAAAAATAACACTAGATGATCCTGGAGAAGTTGAATTTTTTCTGCATTTAAAATTATTGGTTTAACCTGTATGTTTTGTTCACTGCCGAATTCAATTTTATTAAATCCTCCGAAAGCGGCAATTGTTTGGTCTTGTGACCCGACATTTTCTTTTATTCTATCCTGCTCTATACGTATTGACTCTAAGGCTAACTGTCTTTTGGTCGTCATTTTACCCTTTAGAGCATATAGCGCATTAAGCAAACCTACGGTAAAAGATGAACTAGAACCAAGCCCTATCCTTGCTGGTAAATCACTATTGTGCTGTATCTCGACACCCTGGTCAAAATCTAAAAAAGCCAGACATTCCCGCACAGAAGGGTGTTTTATCTCCGAAATATTTTGAACTTCCTCTCGTTTTGTATATCTTATTCGGTACTTATGGTCAAAGAACGGGGGAAGATATCGTGCGGTGACGTAACAATACTTATTTATCGAAGTAGTAAGCACAGCTCCTCCATGTTCCCTATACCACACTGGATAATCTGTTCCACCACCAAAAAACGATATTCGAAATGGTGTCCTACTTATAATCATTTTAACTCTTCCTTAATTTTTATTTTTTTAGAGAATAAGTTTTTTTATACCAATCAACTGTTTTTTTAATGCCCTCGGCTAGTGAGGTCTTCGCCTTAAATCCCAGAAGTTTTTTAGCCTTTGATGTATCAATAAGCCGTTTTGGTATCATTGTTGGCTTAGAGCTATTAAAAACAATTTTTGCATCTTGATAATTATCAGCAATAAGGATAGCATTGAGTACCTCTTTAATCGTGCAGGGTATACCTGTAGCTATATTCACCGGATCGAAAGTTTCAATTCTTTCCATTGCCAAAAGCACCCCTTGAACAAGATCTTCTACATAGATAAAATCTTTCATATCATTGCCATTACCCCAGACCTCAATTGGCTTATGTCTCTCTACAACCTTACGTATCAAGGCTGGTATGACGTGGGATGTTTCCCATTCAAAATCATCATAGGGTCCGTAGATATTTGCCGGCCTCACCACAACAACCTTCATAGGATTCTTAATCTTGCTGGCATACATTTCACAAAGTATCTCAGTAAATCTTTTCATCCAGCCTACACAGAAATATTTTTCAAATAAATCGCCTTTCATCATTTCTTCTTCTTTTACCGGATAATCTGTTACCGGATATACGGCGTTGGTACTAAAATACAAGAACTTTTCAACTTTGGCTTCATAACTTGCCTCAAGCATTAAGGTATTCATTAAAACATTGGGTGTGACATGGACTAAAGGAGTTTTTTGCATAACTGCTGCTCCAGAAGTATTAGCTGCAGCCATAAAAACATAGTCGATATCTTTAACCGCCCTCTGGCAATCTTCCTTTTTGGTTAAATCACATTTCATATACTCAATTCTTTCATGAAGAATTGTCGGTTCTTTTTTATGGACTGTTGCACGTATATTATCAGCACCGAGAGCAAGAAACCTCTTCATTGAATTCGTGCCAATAAAACCAGCTCCACCTGCAACCAGAATTTCTTTGTCCTCAAACATTTTGAACATAATGCCCTTCCTCATCTCTTTGTGATAAAACTGGATTCTTTATGGGCCACCAGATGTTAAGTTTAGGATCATCCCATTTTATAGTAAATTGTCTAGACGCATCATAGTAAGCAGATTGCTTGTAATGGAAAATAGATTTTTCGCTTAAGCACAAGTGTCCATTGCCATATTTTGGTGGAACTAACACTTGGTGCTTATTTACATCAGATAAAACAAACGATTGCCATTTTCCGAAGCCCTTTGACTGCTTATCGTAATTTATTACAACAAGATAGAATTTACCGCATAAACAAGATATCAATTTCCAGGTCAAAGAATCACCATGAATTCCCTTAATCACACCTCTGGTAGCAGTGGAGATATCATCCTCAACAAAACTAATGTCAATACCTTTTGACTTATATAATTTCTCGTTATACAGCTCCAGGTATTCTCCTCTATGGTCTTCAAACAAGGTTGGTTTGATTAACAAGACATCTTTTAATTTTGTTTCTTTAATTTCTATCATTTACTCCTCTTTGAAATAATTTTTTTTCTTAAATATTCATCCTGATTATTTAGATACCAGTTCCAGGTTTTCTTAGACCATCCAAAAGAGATGGGAAACGATGGTATCTATGAGACAATTTCATCTATTAAATCTCTGAGCTTTGTCAAGCTATTGCGGACTATATGACGGATAGGCCGAGGCATAGCCTTTATAACGAATGCTTTTCCACTATGAATAAATATTCTTGCTCTATTTTGATGGTCTATGTTCTTTAAGTATTCGTTATAGGAAACGCTCTTCCCCCCTACGCTTGGCATCAACAAATCAATCAGATAATCCATAACGTCATGCCCCCTCCCCTGAAGAAGTCCTTTCCGATGGGCAACCTGAATCAGTTCAATGGCACAATCAGGCAGACAGAACAACTCCATGATACTCGCTAACTTTAAGATTTTTATCTCATCCCAACCATCTTCAAGAGAACTGGAAAAATTGATTTCATTGACACCATCTCGTAAATATAATGCCTGTCCCCAAATAATTTGCCCATAATCAGAGACAAAACTACTAGCGCCATGACTCGGCTTCAGTGATTTTCTGGCGTGACGATATGTAGCTAAATCAAACAGCCGAAATCCCATTTGTGTCAGAAATGAATCGACGTCGCTAAAAACCGGTTGATCCTTATGCCACTGGGAAAAATGGACCTCAACACTTAAACCGATGACCGACTTTTTTAGAACCCTAATAGCCCCTTTCAGGATATCTAATTCAGAACCTTCGGTGTCAAGTTTCATGAAGTCCACTTTATCAATACGATTTTCCCCTGCAAATGAATCAAAATCTACCGTATCTATCTCGAGACTTTTAACAATGGATAGGTTTGTCTCATCTGGGAACCGTTGCACATACTTCATATCGGCTGGATAAAAACCAGCAGAAGGAGGAAACGCTGTAACATAAAAGGTTTTTTTTCCTCTGTTTTGATGTAATGCGGCAGGGAAAAAGCGACTCCCAGAGTCAGATGTTTGCCGATTGAGCCGCTCGCATTCTTCTGGATCGGCTTCAAAACCGATTAATTTTACTTGGTCACCATATAAAGACCAATGTTGTTCAAACCCTCCGCGTGCTCCGATATCAACAATTATAAATGGCTCCTGTTCAAAGGCTCGTAGAGCAACAAGATGCTTGGTGAATCTCGGAGAGTAATTTATATTTTTCATGCCCGTGAGCGGTTTCTCCTCTTCATAATCTCCATCTTTGTCTTTGATACTGCCATAATCACTCTTTAAAATAATTCTTTTTTCTTAAATATTCATCCTGATTATTTAGATACCAGTTCCAGGCTTTTCTTAGCCCATCCAGTAAGATTGTTGTTGGATTATAATGGATTAATTTCCTGGCAAGAGATATATCCATAATTCTTTTGGGAAATCCTGAAGGCTTTGTGATATCGAATTTGTAATTAAAATCAATAAAGCTATTCAATGTTTCTACTAGCTCTTTAATAGAATAACCTTTGCCGCTGCCTAAATTTACAAACTTAGATTTTGTCCCATAATGAAGCGCTAAGACTATTCCTTCTGCGACATCCCTGCTATATGCAAAATCTCGTATTGCACTTCCATTTCCCCACACTACCACGGGGTCTTCTTTATGATATATTCTATACATTAAAGATGGAATCACCATAGCACTATTTGGGTCAAAGTTATCTCCCGGCCCGTAGACATTACAAGGTCTGACAATAGAAAAATTATCCAGATTGTATTGAATTTTGTAAGCCTGGATTTGTAACTCAGCCATTCTTTTAGCCCAGCCGGGGGACATATCCATAGGAGGTCCATCAAGATTTTCAGTTTCCTTAAATACCTCTGCACTTGCGTATGCGCCTATCGAACTTGTATATACAACTTTCTGAACTTTGTTAATCCTGCATGCCTCTAATACATTTGTATTCATCATCAAAAGTGGCACAAAGAAACTGGCTGGCTTTGTTTTGGTAACCTCAATCGAGCCCTTTATGCCTGCTACATGAAAAACAAAGTCCATATCTTTGGTTATATCTTTGCAAAATTCAAGACTTGTAAGGTCGCCAAAAGCATGTTCAGATTGCTCATTGATTTTTATTTTATCCAGAGAAACGATTTTAACTTTTGCACCCACAGCGCATAAAATATCTACCACCTGCCTGCCGAGGAGACCAGTGCCGCCTGTAACTAGGACATTTTTCCCCACGAAGCCCATCAAGACTTCTTGTTTTATCATCTGTGCTTCCTGTCCTTAAAAACTTTTGGTCTGTCCACCATCTGCTTGAATGGTTGCACCATTAATCAAACTAGCTTTGTTAGAACACAAAAAGATAACCAGATTAGCGACTTCTTCTGGGGTTCCAAATCGTTCCCTCGGGAATTCTTTCAATGTTTTCTGGTATTCTTCGGGCTGGTGATTTTTGATACGTTCCCAACCAGTGCCTGGAACCAGTATAAAGCCAGGAGCAACCGTATTGAAAGTAATATTCTTAGTTGCGTATCTAGGCATTAGAGACAAACATTTCATCAGACTTATTTCTGCACTTTTCGCCATGTTAAACCAAGGGCGACCCCCTCCTTCATAACCATACAGAGATGAAATGGTTATAACTCTTCCCCATTCTTGTTTCAACATATAAGGCAAAGCTCTCATGGTAAATCGTGTCGCAACAAGCGCATTTTTACGGTAAACTTCCTCCCATACCTTTTCCTCTGTCTCTTCAGGAATTTCTTTTCCCCATCTTCCACCACCACCAACATTATTTATTAGTATATGAAGAGTGCCCCAAGTTTTTATGATTGTTCCTACTACCCTATCAATATCATCAGGATTCATTACATCAGCCGGTATGGTTATAACATTAACATTTTTCGACTTTAGTTCTACAGCAGTCTTTTCTAAATTATCCTGACCTCGGGCACAGATAGCAATATTACATCCTTCATCAGCCAAACCTAATGCAATTGCTCTTCCGATACCGTGACTCCCACCAGTAACAAGTGCATATTTCCCGTTAAGAGCTAAATCCATCCTACCTCCGAAATTCCTTCAATCTAAAACCTATTTAGGTCTAATTTCCTTGCTTTATTTTATCAGTTCAAGACATTCTGTACCTCATTTAAGATTCTTTTGGCAACACTATCTACATCTAAAGCACAAGAAGTATGGATCCATTCTCTGTCACCATTTTCAAAATAGTATTCATCTGGCACAGCAATGCGCTTAAATGGCACAGTTTTACCATTGTCAACTAGAATCTCGCTAACGATACTGCCAATTCCACCGATAATTGAGTTTTCCTCTAGAGTTACTATTCGTTTCGATTGTTCGATTACAGCTAAAAGCAAATCCTCGTTAATAGGTTTTATTCTATACAAATCAACAATTCCTGCATCTATAGAGTGCTTGGCTAATTCATCGACTACTTTAAGAGCCTTATGTACCATTATGCCGGTAGCAATAATGGTTAAATCACAGCCGGCTTTAAGAATAGTCAGACCATCAGAAAAGTCATCAGCTCGATTATGATAAATTAATGGGAGTACCTCTTTATCAAGTCGGACATATTTGGGACCAGGATCTTCATATGCTATTCTTGCAAATGCCTTGGTCATAACACCATCAGAAGGATTCAGAATGGTCATTCCAGGAAGTGCACGCATTATGGCAATATCTTCTGTAGTATAGTGTGTAGGGCCATCTTGGGGTACGGAAAATCCCACTCCAATACCTATGCTAGTTACTGAAAGATGCATACAACATAAATCAACCTTTATTTGTTCATAGCAACGCAAAGTTGCAAATGGTGCAATTGCATACATAAAAACAATTTTGCCACCTAAAGCCAGCCCTGCAGATACACTAACCATATTTTGCTCTGCAATACCCACGTTAAAATATTGACTACTGAAATCTTTACTGAACTTTTCAAGACTACGAGCTCCCATATCACTAGTCACAATTACAAGTCGTGAGTCTTGTGCAGCAATGTCATACAATTCGTTAAAAAAGGCATCTCTCATATCTGTATCGAACTTCTTCATTTTAGCAACTCCCTTCTAAATCTAGTTCTTGCCTGGCTAATTCGATTTGTTCACCAGAAGGAACTCGACAATGCCAACCTCGTTGGTTTTCCATAAATGACACACCCTTACCTTTAATCGTATTGGCAATTATCACGCATGGTTTATTCGATGTTGTAGATCGAATACCTTTTGATGCAGCGAAAATCTGTTCAAATGAGTGTCCATCAATTGTAACCACATCCCAACCAAATGATTTCCATTTTTCTTCAAGCGGATCTAAACGAAGTAATTCCTCTGTAAAACCTAGAACTCCTTGCTGATTACGGTCGATAATGGCCACCAGATTATTGATCTGGTGATGAGCGGCGAACATAGCCGCTTCCCATACCGAACCTTCATAACATTCAGCATCTCCAAGCAAGGTGATCGTCAAATAATCTTTTCTATCCATTTTTGCACATAGTGCCAATCCTACAGCTATACCCAATCCATGACCAAGTGATCCTGTAACTGTTTCCACGCCTGGCACGTTATTATCTGCATGACATCCAAGCATGCTATTAGCCTGCGTAAAATTCATTAATTCAGAAACTGGGAAGAACCCTAAGTCTGCTAGAACAGGATATATGGCTAGCCCAGCTTGACCCTTGCTTAAGATAAATCTGTCACGGTCTTTCAAATTCGGATTGCTTGCATCAAAGTGAAGAATACCACCTTGGTAGAGGGCAACCAAAATTTCTACGCACGAAAAAGATGAAGTGATATGACCATGACCAACACCTATGGCCATTTCAAGTATTTGCTTACGTACCCACTTTGCCTTTTGTTTCAATTCTATTAAATTTTTTGACATTCTATGTCTCCTATCTAGTAGATTATTGGTTAAAATGGTCCCCTAAATTTGTTCTCATAACTATAAAAGTCCTCGCCGGAAACGTCCGTAGTCGGTAATCCCAGCTTCTTTTCTATAGCTCTTATAATGTCAATCGCATTAGGATAAAAACAGTTTTCCAAAGGTCTCGTAGAGGGGCAAGGTGTAAAGGCAAAACCGATTCTATAGACGGGTGACTTTAAATTATTAAAACATAACTCTGACACTCTTGCTGCCACTTCAGCACTAAATCCACAATTTACCCAGTCGTAATCTGCTACAATGCAGTGTCCTGTTTTTTTCACTGATTTAATAACAAGCTCATCATTAAAAGGTGCTATGGTTCTTGGGTCAACTATTTCAATACTTACACCTCTTCTGCCTAAAATCTCTGCGGCTTTTAAAGCTTCTACATTCATCCATGAAGTAGCAACAACTGTTATATCTTCACCTTCACGCAACACAGTTGCCTCTCCCAATGATATAGTATAGGGTTCTTCTGGAACTTCACCCTTTACATCATAAAGTAACCTATGTTCCATAAAAATTACCGGATTATCATCTCTTATAGCTGAGATAAGCAACCCCTTAGCATCTCTTGGGGTGGTTGGCAGAACGACTTTCAATCCAGGAATATGAGCAAAAACTGAATACATACTCTTGCTGTGTTGAAAGCCTTGTCCCCAACCCCTGCCAATAACAGCTCTTATAACCATAGGGACCTTCAGCTTTCCTGCTGATGTATATCTATAACTAGAAACCATATTGGAAAGCTGATTCATTGCTAAAAGCAGAAAATCCACACGCATATGAATGTGGATAGGTCTCATCCCATTAATTGCGGTGCCTAATCCAAACCCGGTCATTGCATCTTCAGATAGCGGGGTATCAAAACATCTTTCAGGTCCAAATTTTTCTAGCAATCCAACTGTGCTGCCAAATATTCTTTTGTGGTCGGGAACACCTATGCCATACGCAAAAACGGTCGGGTCCCTCTCCATTTCCTGATACATGCCTTCGTTCAGCGCTTCACAATAACTTATCTTTCTCATACATAAACTTCCTTGAATAATTCATCGGATGAAGCGAATGGCGCCTTTTTAGCCAGTCTTATACTGTTCTCAATTTGATTATCTATTTCCCTCTCAATCTTCATAATCTCTTCTTCCTTGATACTATGCTCCAAAAGCTTTTTTCTCTGCAAATTTATGGGGTCGAGCTTAAGCCATTCCTCAAATTCTTCCCTTGAACGATAGCCGGCGTCAAAATCCTCATTAACTCCAACATGTTCCAGATATCTATAATACCTCAAATGCATAAAGCAAGGCATCTGAGTCGTTTTTATCAACTTGATTGCCTTGCGAGTCAATTCATAAATGGCCTCGGCATCGGTAGTACTTTCTTTAAATACATTACAATTAAACTTAGAGACAATATCAGTAATAGAGGCATATCCATGCCTTTTAGAAGTGGGAGTATGAACCGCTAACCCATTATCTTCACAAACAAACAGGATCGGTAACTTCATAAGACAGGCAACGTTCAAACTTTCCCAGAAGTCGCCTTCATCTGTGGCTCCATCTCCAAAAAATACAGCGACGAGTTTGCCATTGCCGTTCCTTTTATTTGCGAAAGCAGCACCTACAGCAACTGGGATAATACTTCCTACGATTGCAGAAGTTCCCATAAATCCTGATCCTGGAGCACACAGGTGCATTGAACCACCCTTTCCTTTTTGCAACGACGTGTCCTTGCCATACATCTCTGCAAAGAAATTATCTGTATCTCCGGTCTTGGCTAAATATATGGCGTGAGATCTATATGTGCCAAATATCTGATCTTCTGCTTTTAAAGCATGGCAAACACCAACCGCTATTGCCTCTTCCCCCACAGACATATGCATAGGTGTTTTCATTTCATCTTCATAATAGTGCTCTCGAATTTTTTCTTCCGTCTTCCTGATCAAATACACTTTTTTGTAGAGAACAAGATTTATTTCTCTCATGACAATATCCATCTGGCAATACTTAGGTCAGGATACTTTATAAGCTTCATTTTCATTGCTATACGTCCCAATTATTTCTCACCCCACAAGGGTTTTGCTTCAGGTAATCTATATTTTTCAATATCGTAATAGTGTCTCCAGTAATTGAGGGTGTCCTTCAATGTCTGCTCAAACTTAATTTCAGGCTTCCAATCCGTCTCTTTATAAAACTTTTCAGTGGAAGGTATTTGCAGCGTTACATCAGAGGGTCTCAGACGTGAAGGATCTATTTCAATATCAATATCTTTTACTGAGGATAACTTTAAAAGCTTGTCTAACATTTCTCCTATTGTCATTGTTTCAATACCACCTATGTTATAGACCTCTCCCGGTTTACACTTATGCACTAATAACCAGTATGCCTTAACTGCATCTCTAACATCCAAGAATGTCCGAATGCTATCCAGGTTACCCACTTTAACTACAGGGGGTACTAATCCGGCTTCAATAGCTGCAATTTGCTTGGTAAAATTAGAAACTACAAAAACCTCGCCTCGTCTTGGTCCAGTATTGTGAACAATATTGCCACCAATGCCTGCGTGGAACCAGTGATTTTCGGTTTCAAAATCCCACACTTCACCAGAATATTGCAACTCTGTTATTTTCATAATGCTATTATCATCTTTTAATAACCATCTTCCATTATTAGTATCTAATTGAGAAAGGCATCTAATCTCAAAATATCTATTCTCATCCCTATGTTCCACAATAACTCTATATTTTACGCCCAATACAGATTCCACTAAATAACACAATCCAGCAGCTAAAATAGGAGATTTTGTCTTAAATCTATAAAATTCGCTTTTTACCTTATTTTTCTCATCCCCGTCACCCGCATTATAACCACGCAGAAAAGCTAATTTAGTCTTTTTGTCTGCGTTTAAAATAAGTTTTGGTATTTTTTTGTTTTTATCGCTGGCATAACAGTCCCGGTAAAAACGTTTGGCAATATTAAATGGCTTCCTTATTACTAATCGATACATACCATTTCTATTGCTGCAAACCTTACTATCAATCGTTAAATATTTAAGCAAGATGCTTTGTGCTCTTTTAATCTTATCTATATCCTCGTTATCAATACGCATTCGCCCACCAGTGACACATCCTTCAGCAACAAAAAAACCATATAACCAAGCTAATTCTTCCGGTGCAAAAGTTGTTTCTACATTAGGAAGAGGTGTCAATTTTACTTTATCATCCAGAATTAACTCATTGGCTTTAACTTCAAGTCCGCTTTCATTTACCATAGAATGATTATCAGTAACATCCACTACCCCACCTCGGCAGGCTATTTCTAATATCTTATAATTATTGAGAAGATGGCAGGATAAATGCAAAATTTTTGTCCACTTTTTATCATTCCACACTTCAAGACCGCTCCTAGACATATCCCAAATTTGTGTACCATCTTCAAGCATTTTTCCAGATAAGTAACCGCCTTTTTTTAGAGGGTTTCTTATCTCTGAAATATATTTAATATCTATTAAACCACTTTTAGAATCTCTTAGAATGACTGGACTCCATTTACTTACACTATGAGTAAACATCCGAGTTCTTAAGGTTTTGATTTTCCACGACAACCAGTATTGAAATCCTAACATGTCTTCACCCACTTTACTCACAGCATAAGGTGAAGCAGGTCGTAATGGCACGTCTTCTTTTATGGGCACATCATCCTCTTTTACCTGTCCATAAACTTCAGAGCTACTGCATATGTGGACTATCGGATCATAAGCAGAAGCGAACTTCAATTCTTTAATTACTTCTAACAAATTGCAGGTTCCTATTACATTGGTCGTTAATGTGCCTGCCGGTTCTAATAAGCTAAAATCGACATATGATTGAGCCGCAAGGTGGAAGATGACATCGGGTTTATGTTTTAAAAAAATAGCCTTCAGAGAAAACGGGTCTAATAAATCACCAAAGCAAATCGTAATCTTATCGATGATGTTTCTGATATTGTCTGAAGGTGAACGCCATCGTGCTAAGCCTAAAATTTGAACTTTGGGGAAGTTCGCAAGAATGTAATCGGCTAAATGGCTGCCTACAAAGCCGGTTACGCCAGTTATTAGAACCTTATTTATTTTATTCTCATTGCCCATTTTATTATTCTCTTCACCCAAAAAGGAGTAATAGACAGCAGCTTACCTTTAACATACCCCCAGTATAAAGACCTAATCTTGGCAGAGATTTCAGCATCTTTATTAGATATCTGACAAAGCTCATTTACCATGTTATGTAGACCAAGTGTATTGTTTCCTCATCCATGTTTTTTATGCAAGATAGTTTGCTTTTCGACAAATGGTTTGTCAATTGGCCCCATGTGCTCTGTGTTCCATGTAAGCTGAGGACGCACTGCACCAATCCATTTGCCGGTGAATTCCTTCCGCATCATTCCTGTGTCTTGAACGTCGAATGACAGGATATCTCTAGCAGCAATGTAATCCTCTAATCTCAATCCATTATGAACAAATACAGATATACTATGTAAACCATCATTCAAGAAATTTCCTGGAATAATACATGATGTTCGAAATAATCCACGAGGATAAGGGTAAGTATACCATGGGTCTGGAGTAAGAGAAGCTGAAGGAAGGTTTGCTGAAGTAAGTACGCAGATACCCATCGAATTGTGAAGATGTATGGAGACAAGTCGTCGGCTATCGGCTTCTAAATTCCAGTAATCTATCTCAATACGGAACTCCTTTGAGATGTCTACTACTCCTGTGACACGACCTTCAGAAACAACACGCACTGCTTTGAGACGCACTTCTTCATCGCCAAGAGCTGTATGTGGAGAAGCCCAACACACTTCTCCGGTTTGTTCTCTTCCCAAGTCCATGTATTTAGTTATAACAGTAATAATACTATCTTCCATCGAAATTTTTCCTGATTCTAATAAAATCCCTTTAGTACACAGATTTTGAAGACTAAGCATATTATGACTCACAAACAGCACTGTCCGGCCTTCCTTGGCGACATCGCCCATTTTACCCAAGCACTTCTTCTGAAACTCGGCATCACCTACTGCCAGCACCTCGTCTACCAAGAAAATCTCCGGCTCAAGGTGGGCAGCAACAGCAAAGCCCAGCCGAACCAACATACCACTGGAGTAGCGTTTGACCGGGGTATCGATGAACTTTTCTACCCCGGAAAAATCAACTATTTCGTCAAACTTACGCTCAATCTCCTTCTTAGCCATTCCCAGGATTGCACCACTTAAGTATATATTTTCCCGGCCAGTAAGTTCAGGATGGAATCCAGTTCCAACTTCTAAGAGACTTCCTATACGACCCCTTATCTCTGCCCGGCCTTCGGTAGGCTCTGTTATCCGGGAAAGCACTTTCAGAAGCGTGGTTTTGCCTGCCCCGTTTCTGCCAATGATACCGACCACCTCACCCTGCTTTACCTCGAAGGAGACATCCCTGAGAGCCCACATGAAGTTAGCTGATGGCTCATGGCTCATAGCCGTTGGATTACTGCCTACTGCTCGTTGTTTACTTCTTGCTCGTAGATGGCGGAAGGGAGCATATATAGCACCAGTCAAAACGTCACGCAGGGCCCTGTACTGATATGCCCCGCCTCCAACGTATTGGCCAAGGCGGTAGCGCTTACTTAGACCTTCCACTCTTATAACTACATCAGACATATTTTACTCCTAAATGATGTCGGCGAAATATCTCTCCGTTTTCCGGAAATACATTAGTCCGCAGAGGAATATAACTACTGCCATTCCCATTGAAATTCCGAGGTTTCCCCACTCAAATGGTTTGCCTAAAATTGCTGAGCGATAAGCATCCACAATCCCGGCCATTGGGTTCAGCAGGATGAGCCAACGCCAATTCTCAGGAATGATTCCAGTGGAATAAATGACAGGCGTTAAGAACATCCATATCTGGACAAGAAATGGGAGAACGTACCGAAAATCCCGATAGGCAACATTCAAAGCACTTATAAACATACCTACTCCTAAGGCGGTAAATATCGTCGCCAAAACTAATGGCAGAACCATAAATATTGAGAGTGTGGGGATGATACTATAGTAAAACATCAAAACAATTAATATTATGAATGATATGGCAAAATCTACCAGACAAGCTCCAACAGAAGCAATCGGAATAACAAGTCTTGGGAAATAAACCTTTTTGACAAGGTTTGCACTTGCGACAACACTTTCGCCACTGCGACTGACAGCACTGGCAAAAAACTGCCAGGGAAGAAGTCCTGCATAGAGGAAAATAGGATAAGGGAACCCTTCTGAGTCCATCTTGGCTAGACCCCCAAAGATAATACTGAAAACTACCATCTTCAACAAAGGTTGAATAATTGCCCACAGGAATCCAATTACGGTCTGTTTATATCTAACTTTTACATCACGCCAGGTGAGAAAATAGAGAAGCTCACGATATTGCCATAAATCCCTCAACTTAAGGGACAGCCAGCTGCGGGTTGGCTCAATAATGATGGTGGGCACCGCTTCAATCTGGCTCAATCGCTCATCACTGGCTAGAATCTGATTTTCCTGAACTTTCTGATTTACCTGTTTTAAATCTCGCATTTGCACATTCAACCTTTTCGCTTATTTTAAGTATTGGAGTAATATAACATTCAGGTTCACTCAGTGAACTTCTTATACTCTTCTTTCTTAATAAATCCCAATTCTTTGGCAATGTCTAGTTGACAAGTCACGTCCATTAAAGAACCATAAGCAAGCTGTGAAAAGTGCGCCTGGTCCTTTTGCTGAAATTATCATAGTAACCAAGACTAATTTTTTTGCAAGCTGCCATACCGTTAATTTTTTTTAATTCTAACCGCCACCTTGACTTATGTTTTTTCTATACCAATCTATGGTCTTTTTTAAACCTTCCTCAAAAGGTGTTTTTGCTTTAAATCCAAACTCTTTTTCTGCCTTCGAAGTATCTAAGCACCTTCGAGGCTGACCATCGGGTTTAGAAGTATCCCAGATGATTTTTCCTTTGAAAGCGGTTAATTTAGCAATTAACTCAACCAAATCTTTTATTGAAATTTCAAATCCTGCTCCAAGATTTACCGGCTCGGATTTGTTGTATTTTTCGGTGGCAAAAATAATTGCTTCGGCACAATCTTCCACGTACAAAAATTCTCTGGTTGGCTTGCCAGTTCCCCACACGGTAACGGCAGAACAAGGGCAAGGTTGAGGCTCAGGATAAGGCTGAGAACAAGAACAAGGTTCAGGATGAGGTTGAGCATCGATAAACTTCTTGATTAGTGCGGGAATTACGTGAGAAAATTCAGGGTCAAAATTATCTCCTGGTCCATAGAGATTCACCGGCATCAGGAATATAGAATTGAATTCATACTGCTGTCTATATGCTTGTGATTGAACTAAAAGCATCTTCTTTGCCAGGCCGTAAGGTGCGTTTGTTTCCTCAGGATAACCATTCCATAAATTCTCTTCTTGAAAAGGTACAGAAGTAAACTTGGGATAACAACAAATAGTACCAAGAGCAACAAATTTCTCTACTCCAAGTTGTCTGCCTTGCTCCATCATCTGAACCCCCATCATTATGTTATCATAAAAGAACTTACCGGGATTGGCCCGATTAGCACCAATTCCGCCAACAACCGCTGCTAAATGAATGACAATGTCTGGTTTTGCATCCCGATAAAGCCTTTTTATTGCTTCTATATCTACTAAATCATATTCTTCTTTTAAAGGAACAAAAATGTTTTCACAGCCGCGCTGTGGCAGTTTTCTTACAAGATAAGAACCCAAAAAACCAGCTCCACCAGTTACGGTTACTCGTTTGTTAGTCCAGAACGACACGTTATAACTCCGTAGATCAAGGTTAAAGTTAAGATCAAGGTTAAGGTTAAGATTTGTTCAAAGATACAATCAAAAAGTTCAATTCTTTCCATATTTCTTCTATGAGACTTATATTTTCTGTGAATTCTTTCTGGGTGAAATAGCCTATACGGTGTCCATAAATCATATGGTTTTTTGTCTCAGATAAAGAACCACGGGAATTATAATAGAAATTCAATTTATCTTTGGTGTGTCTTCGCCCAAATCCTTCAGCTAAATTCCCTGAAACAGATAGTCCTGAGCGTCGAATCTGAGAAGTCAAACCAAAATCTTCTTTTTTAGGAAGCTCTTCTGTAAGATCAAAAATCTTAACTGCTAAACTCATAGCTTTCTGCCATACTGGCATCTCTTCAAACGAATCATACCTCATCTCACCCTTAGCCTTAGCCTTGGCCTTAACCTTGGCCTTAACCTCAGCCTCAATCTATCCTCCACCATCTATGAGGAAACTTCTCTTTTAGAATTTTATCGCCTTCTCCTATTGGTTTTAACCCTGCCTTTCGCATATCCGCATCTACCATTATTCTTACCAATTCTTTAAACTTTATCTTTGGCTGCCAACCTAGAACTTTCTTTGCCTTTGTTGGGTCAGCAATCAATTCTCCCACATCTGTGGGTCTAAAATATCGCGGATCAATCTTTATATATTTCTCCCACCCAAGACTAACGTAGGAAAAGGCTTCCTGAACAAATTCTTTAACTGAGTGATTTTCTCCCGTGCCCAAAACAGTATCCAGGGAAGTATCATACTGCAGCATCTTCCACATTGCCTCTACATATTCAGGAGCATATCCCCAATCTCTTTTTGCTTCCAAATTACCCAGGTAAAGATAATCTTGTTTTTTAGCAATAATTGCAGCGATAGCCCGGGTAATCTTGTGAGAAACAAAGGTTTCTCCCCGACGAGGGCTTTCATGGTTAAAAAGAACACCATTGGAGGCAAAAATATCATAACCCTGGCGATAATTTACCACCATCCAATAGGCATAGACTTTGGCACAGGCATAAGGACTGCGAGGCTTAAAGGGTGTATCTTCGTTTTGGGGCGGCTTGGATGCACCAAACATCTCACTACTTGAGGCCTGATAGAATCTTATTTTATTTCCGCTTCTTCTTATTGCCTCCAATATTCGAGTGGTTCCCAAAGCAGTAACATTACCTGTATATTCAGGAACATCAAAACTCACCCTGACATGGCTTTGTGCTCCCAAGTGATAAACTTCCTCCGGTTTTATATTATAGATAACATTGGAAGTTTGCTCAGAATCAGAAAGGTCACCATAGTGAAGAAAAAGTCGTGCTCCAGGTTTATGAGGGTCTATATAAATATGGTCGATACGGGAAGTATTAAAAGTGCTTGCCCGGCGAATTATTCCATGAACTTCATAACCTTTAGAAAGAAGAAACTCTGCAAGATACGAACCATCCTGTCCGGTGATACCAGTAATAAGTGCTTTCTTCATTCTTTCATCCTGGCTTTAGGTTATATTTCAGAGTCATACTTTTTTGAGTCTGCTTCTGCTTCTAGCTTTCTCATTCTCTCCAGATATTCAAGAAAAAATGCTAAGAAAAGGGTGGCTAACAGTCCGACAATAGCTGTTATAAAGAGAATTCGTTTTGTTTCAAGCTCTATTGGACTGGAGGGGACTCCTGCTGTGCTAGCCGTTTTCAATTGGCGGGCATTAGCAACGGCTAAGACTCTTTCTGCTGCATCATGGTAGACCCGGATACCTCGATATTCATTCTTAGCAAAATCATAGTCTACTGTAAGAATCTCCCACTCAGGATCTTTTCCAGCCAATTGGGCACGGAGTTTGTTTAAAGCAACTTCATTTTCTTCAATTTCTACCTTGAGAAGTAGCTTTTTAGCGAGATCATGAGCTTCGGTAAGGGGCTCCAACTCACCTTCTCTTTCGGCCAACCGTAGACGGAGTTTGCTTAAAGCAACTCCATTCTCTTCAATTCTTTCCTCAATAAAGACCTTCTTAGCTTTTGCTCTAGCGACAGATATACGCGCATTTGTTGCTATCTGCTCCAAATTTACATAAACAGGATTAATCTGCTGGGTTTCGCCTTTCACTCCCTGTAGGGCAGCAATATCCTCTTCGGACAATTTATCCAGGATCCTTCCATAGGTGACATCTTCAACAATAGATTTTGAGAGAACATAGACTCTATGCTGTTTCTCAAGTTCCCCCTGAGCCGTGGCTAACCCGGCTTCTTCTTCAACCAGGGACACCCTGATATTTGAATATTCTTGTGTCAACTTGGTTTCTTGAGAAACTCTACTCTGTATTTCCTTTTTCAAAGAATCTACATCGACAGTCTCCCTAGATGCCTCTAGGTTCTTCTCTGCTTCTAGGAGGCTGGCTCTGGCCAGGTCAAGTTGTTCCTCAATTTTTTCAAGTTCCCCCTGAGCCGTGGCTAACCCGACTTCTTCTTCAACCAAGGACACCCTGATATTTGAATATTCTTGCGTCAACTTGGTTTCTTGAAAAACTCTACTCTGTATTTCCTTTTTCAAAGAATCTACATCGACAGCCTCCCTAGATGCCCCTAGGTTCTTCTCTGCTTCTAGGAGGCTGGCTCTGGCCAGGTCAAGTTGTTCATCAATAAGGGTTTGCGATTGAGCGATCTCAGCCTCGTTCAGAACCTGATAGTGCTCCTTCACTTCTTCTGCCATGGTATTGGCTATGTCCCTGGCTTTCTGGGGATGGCTATAGCGAACGTTAATGGTAATCGTTCTTGAGTTTGTGGCTAGACTGAAAGTGAGCATTTGACTGAGTGCTTGGGGTGTAAGCTCATCAGGGGATTTACCCAGTTCAAGTTTTCTAATAACCTCTAGATTAAGGTCTCTGTCATTAGGAAGGAGGTTAAAGAACCTATTGAGGGAAAGACCGGCGGAAAACTTTTGAGCACCTATTGGTATATCCGGCGTAGCGGTTCCTTCCATAACTAGCGTGGCTCGTGTTTCATAGACTCTAGGAAGAAAAAAAGTTACTATCCCAGCAGTCAGAATACAGCCAAGAGTCCCTATAACTATCAGCCATTTCCACTTATTGATGACTTTAATATAATTATACATACTCAGTTCGTTCTCTTCAGGCATAGTCTTCTCCTCCTTATCACTAAGAAATGCTCACAGTTACCCTAAAACTAAATTCCCTTTAACATCATACCAATATTTTCTCCCACCGCTGGGTAAGTCTATTCAATCCTAAAGATAGACCTAACTTATGGAAAATTTTCCTCTGGGTAAAGTTTTAGTCCTGGCTTATTTCCTCGATTATTCTGAGTTCTCGTTCACCAATTATAGGACTATTCATTTTCCCTGGTCATCGATTTTGTTCAAGATATGAACATTATAATATTTATCATTATTATGTCAAGAGATATTGGGAACTCAATTTAGCTCATAGCTGATTACACCCCTTCTCCTCTCCAAACAACCTTCACCGTCTTTACCAGAATAACAAAGTCCAGCCAGAGGGACCAGTTACGCACATAATACTCCTCCAGCCTTAATCTATCTTCAAAGGTAAGTTCATTCTTTCCACTCACCTGCCAGAGACCAGCCATCCCGGGCAAAGCCTTCAAAATGGTCTTCTTATACTCTCCCATCTTCTCCAATTCCCGGGGAAGATAAGGACGAGGTCCCACCAGACTCATCTCTCCTTGAAAGACATGTATTAGTTGAGGAAGCTCATCCAGGCAGTATCTTCGAAGCCAGCTTCCGAAGTTGGTTACTCTAGGATCAGCTGATTTTATCTTGGCAAATTTTTCCCATTCTTTCCTGGCCTGGGGATTCTCTTTTAAAAAGCGCTTTAATCTTTCCTGCTCATCAAGATACATACTCCTGAACTTTAAGAAATCAAAAGTAGTCTCTTCTTTCCATAGTCTTTTTTGACCAAAAATTGCTGGACCTTTAGAACCACGCCTTATCTTAATGCTAATAAAGAGCATTAAAGGAGAAGAAATAGCTATAGCTAAAGAAGAAAGTATTATATCAATCACTCTTTTAACGAATATATTGTGAGGCTTGGCCAGGTTCCACTCCATATCGAACAACAGAATCCCATCTAGATCTTCAGCTTTAACTCCTACTGTAGCCAGGCCAAACATATCCGGAATAACTCTTATCTCATCTACCACTCCCTCACAAAGACTGACCACTTCTAAAAGCTTTTCTCGAGAGACTCCCGGCATAGCAATCAGCACATCTTTCACTTTCTTTTCTTTCACCCAGCTCTTAATCTCAGAAAGCTTTCCCAGTACCTTTACTCCGCCTATTGTCTTGTCTAGCTTAGCCCCATCGTCATCCAGAAAGCCAACCGGCTCATATCCCATATTCTTATTTTTCTTAAGTCTTTCTAGAACTACTTCTCCTGTTCTCCCCGCTCCCAGAATGAGCATGTTTCTATGCCAACACCCTGCCTTATTCAATATTCTTTTTGCTATTAGCCTGAAGGCGGGTAGAAGAAAAAGACTCAAAGCCCAGGCAAGAACTATCACCGTACGGGAAACATCCATAGAGATACGAGCAGCAAAGGTCAAAACCATAATAATGAGAAAAGAAATAGTTGCTCCTTTCCAGAGACGCTTTATCTCCTCTCCCAAGATAAATCTTTTGGTATAAAGCCTCTCGTAGGCAAGAACAATAACCCACAGTCCGAGAAAGTAAGGATAATTTGCCAGATAGGTGCTAAAGGGAAAGGTCCACATTCCGAAAGCAGGATAAACATAAATAAGGACTTCTTTTCTTAACAGGTAGGCTAAAAACAGAGCTGAAAATAAAGCAGCAACATCAAAAGCAATCAAACAAACCAGAGATAGAGTCTTTCTAAACACTGTCACGATGCCTCGTCTTCACTGTATTCATAATCCTTTTAGAGCAAAAAAAGCTCATCAAATGTAGTAAGCCTTAATTTAAATTATACTTTCGACTTTTCTACTTGCTCTTTTATCCAGTGATACGTCCTTCCCAAACCTTTTTTCAATGGATAATTTGGAGCCCAACCTAATTTTTCCTGAATGAGGGTATTGTCAGAGTTTCTTCCACGGACACCCAATGGACCTGGTATATGTTTAATTGTTAGCTTTTTCCCACTTATTTCCATTATTATTTGTGCTAATTGATTAATAGAAACCATTTCTTCAGAACCAATATTAACTGGACCAGTAAAATTTGAATCCATTAATCGACGTATACCTTCTAAACACTCATCAATATATAGGAATGACCGTGTTTGTTTTCCATCTCCCCACATTTCGATTTCCCCACCATCTGGAGCACCAGCTACTTTACGGCATAAAGCAGCTGGTGCTTTCTCTCGTCCACCAACCCATGTTCCCGCTGGACCAAAAATATTATGAAATCGAGCAATTCGAACATCCATACCATAATTGCGGCAGAAGGATAAATACAAACGCTCACTAAATAATTTCTCCCACCCATATTCACTAGCAGGTTTAGCAGGATAGGCAGAATTTTCAGCAGTCTTAGGATTATCTGGGTCTTGCTGATTATATTCCGGGTAAATGCAAGCAGATGAGGAATAAAAAATCCTTTTCACATTTCTTTTGTAACAAACCTCAATCATATTTAAATTAATTAAGCCTGAATTATGCATAATATCAGCATCATTATCACCAATAAAAACAAAGCCGGCTCCACCCATATCAGCAGCCAATTGATAAACTTCATCAAATGGCTGATCGACGATCTTTTTACAAACTACTGGATCTCTTAAATCACCAATAGAAAAATCATCTGCAGTAACTTCACTAAATGCGGGATATTTCAAATCAACTCCACGAACCCAAAATCCCTCCCTTTTGAGTTCTTTAGCCAGATGATGGCCAATGAAACCGCCTGCACCGCAGACTAAAGCCGTCTTCCTTTTATTCATTGGTCAATCTCCTTTTCTTTGTTGAATTTTTCTCTTATTAACCAATACATTAACAAGCTATTACCTATTAAATAGCGCTTAGAAAGTCTGCGTGGCTCAGTAAATAATCTAAATATCCATTCAAGACCATTGCTTTGCATCCATCTGGGAGCTTCCTTTACATTTCCGGTATGAAAATCAAAAGCTGCACCCACACCTATCATAAGAGAAACATTCAATTTATCTTTATGCCCGTACATCCAATATTCCTGCTTAGGAGTGCTTAATCCCACCCAAACAATGTCTGTTCCTGAGGAATTAATTATTTCACAAATCTTTCTATCTTCCTCTTCAGTTAATTTCCTAAATGGAGGGCAATAAGTCCCCACTATTTTTATTCTGGAAAATTTATTTTCGAATATCCCTTTTAATTGTACAGCCACACCTTTCTTTCCACCATAGAAAAAATGTTTATATTTTTTTTGAAAAGTTCTCTCGAATAATTTATACATAAAATCAGTTCCGCGGATATTGGTCTTTATCTTTTTTGCACCTTTGTATCTAGCAATCCAAACCAAAGAAATGCCATCTGGCAAGGATAAATAAGTTTTATTGCCAATTTCTTTAAAGAGCTGATTTCTTTGGGCATTAACTAAATTATTTGCACTCATCAAAGTTACATAGCCAGTGGGATATCTTCTATTAATATGCTCTTCTACTCTCTCGATTGCTGAATCGTAATTCTCTAAATTTACTTTTACACCTAAAATTTCAACAGTGTCTTTCATAGCCAGAAATCCTTCTTTTTATTCCGCTCAATTGCCTTTTTGTATATTGCCATTAATTTATTATGATGTTTTTCTGCGCTATATTTTTCCTTTGCACATTCATGGGCATATTTACCCATTTCTAAGACTTTACCAGAATTTTCATGTAAATAACTTATCTTTTCAGCTAAGTCATCTAGATTACCAGGTTCAAATAATAATCCATTTTTTCCTTCTTCTATTAATTCTTCCAATCCCCCAATTCTTGAGGCAATAACTGGTGTCCCGCAAGCAAAACTCTCTATTATAGAGCAGGGAAAGTTCTCATAGCATTCAGAAGGAAAGGCCATAAACATTGCTTTTTTTAAGATTTCAAACCTTTTTGGTCCTCCAATGAATCCAAAAAATTCGACATTTGCAATTTCCTTCTGGATAACAAAATTTTCTAACTCATTTCTAATAGGCCCATCGCCCATTATTATTAAAGTGAAGTTTGGCACCCTTTTCCATGCCCTCAGTAGAGTAAAAAGCCCTTTCTCTCGCGATAGCCGTCCCATATACACAGCGTAATTATCAAATTCATAACTTGGTCTTATCTCTTTACATTTAACAAAATGAGACTTTACTACGAACTTCTTTTCTGGTATTCCCCCCTCGATTAGCTTTCTTCTTAAAAAATTGCTGGGTGAAATAAAAACATCTATTTTATTGGCAAAAGTCTTAAGTTTATGGTGCAAGTATAAAGTAAATGCTATCCCAAAAGTCTGCAAATAGCTATTTCGGTAACACTTGCGTACTACTGCATTGAAAAAATTACCCTTCTTACATCGCTCGCAATTCTCGCCTCCCGGAGTCAAGAAAAGTCCATTAGGGCAAAGAAAACGATAATTATGTACGGTCTGAACAATGGGAACCTGCATTTTCTTTAGAGCGTAATAGACAGATGGAGAAACAAGAGGAAATGTATTATGTATATGTCCTATGTCCGGATTTTCATCCTTGATCAAGTTTACCAATTCATTGTAGACCTCAAAAGAGAAAACCGTTCGGAGAGGAAGGCCTGCTTTCTTCCAGAGAGAAAAATTGGTTATCTGCCGATTGTCTAGACAGTAAAAAATTACCCGGCAGGCTCTTTCTTCAAGTATGTCCTTGATTTGTTCAACATAGTAGTCCTCTCCTCCCCTATATTTATAGCGATTGTGCACCAAAAGTACCTTCATCTTCCTTCCTAGTTCTATATTTGCCAGGTTGATTTTTGCTTCGATTCCAAACGCCGTTATCCCCAGCTGCCGCTTTTCTTGATAGCTTAATTACCACAATGCACAACCCCATAGTAATCCAAAAGAATATGCCCTTGTAGGGACCCTCTAGAATAACGGAAAAAGTGCTATGAACCAGCACCAGAATAAAAGCACCTAGTAGTCCTATTACATATAGACTTGTAGTTTTATTATTGTTTTGTTTTAAAAAATCCCAGCATTCTTTTAAAAATCTTAAAATAAGCCAGATATAAACTCCAAATCCTAATAGACCCATTCTATAAAGTATAGCTAAATGAGAGTTGTGAGGGTCTATCCATTCTAGGTGCATAAATGCTGCAGATTTTGGCATAAAGGGTTTACCAAAGCCAAAGCCAAAAATTAAATAGTCCCACCTACTTGCTACCTCCTGTAATAACTCACGCCACATTGCCAATCTAAAAAACACATTACCTCCAGCGGTGGAGCCTGCAACAGCAGGGATTCTAGCCGGGAAAACAATTGAAGCTGCCTCCAGTAAGGTATACTTCGCTACAGGCATACCAATAATTACTCCCAATAATAGAATGACCATTAGTGCTACTCCCGCATACCAAAATCTTATATGCTCCCGGCTGAGCAGCCTGTTTTTGACTAATAAGGCAGAGACACATAACAAAGAAACCAGTAACGCAATATAGACCGATCTCACTCTAGTTAGCATAATGGGAATCACTTGGAGCAACATTACTAAACCTATGAGATTTCTTAAGCTTTGTTTCTTTACCAGTGGAAAGACGACGTACAAAAAGACGACCGACATTCCAAGATACATTGAATTAGCAGCACCTTGCGGTCCAAAGGAAATTATTCTAAAATTAACTAAAAGCTGATAAATGGTAGCCAATACCGCCGCAATAAAGAAAACGTTCAGAATTTTTTTTAGAACTAGAAAGTTCCTTACAATATATATGATAAAGAAATAGAATATAGAATAATAAACCAGGACGCTATCCCGTACAGCTTCTATTCCGTAATAAGGTCCCCCTCTAAGAAGAGCGGCAATGCCAACCAGATAGTAAAAAAAGTAAATTCTGTTCAAGGGGTTATGAGGAATACTCACTTTACCCTTCAGAAGTCCTCTGAGGAGGAGCGAGAAAATAACAACTGCAATGATGATCTCCGTGATGTATAACGGAACATTTCCCACCCGAAAGTGTAAATAAGCAAATTTTCTCTCCCCTATGACTGTTCCAAATATGAGAAATAACAATAGGAAATATTGCTTATGCAACTGAAGTGCAATCACGATTAATCCGACTACAACGGCAGCAACCCACATCTCCAATGCTATGGGCATTTCACAAAGGATATCTCTCAATGAAACAAAGCCAAATTCTATCATTTTTGCCTGAGAAAGAGGAAAGACTCACCAAGCTCTAATCCTAATAAGACTTTCCGCCACTAATTTGCTAATAATTCCTTTAAGGAGTTTTACCATATTAAAAGGGAAAAACGAGACTAAAAGATAAAAGATAGCACTTTTGTTAAAAGGATAGTGCTTTATCGCTTTTAGAAATTTTTTTCTTGCTAATTTCGCGTCACCTTCCGCCAGTAGAAAGTATCCTATCATAGAACAACGAAGTGATTGACGAACCACATAAAATGGTCGAGATCTAAGCCCTCTTTTGTCTTTGGAGCAAGATCTCCTTCGCTGGAGCAACCGTTTTAATTCTTGCTCCTCACTTAGACCTCTTTTCCTTAATAGGGCACACCTTCTAGCACCGAGACTACATCTTCTCTGCTCCCCTCCACTTATCATACTAATAGACCTAAGGCTCATTCTCAGCCGATAAAGATACTCCTCTATAATCTTAAAATCACAAATTTCCATTAGCCTTAGCCACAGATCATATTCCTGCGCATACTGGAATACTTCTCTATACCCTCCTACCTGCCTAAAAAGACCTCTTTCAAGCATGACTGATCCATGACAGATCGGATTATTTTCATAGAGCATATATTTCCTTAAGCAATCAAAATCGCAGGGTACTTTTACCTTAACAAGCTCTCTTCCCAGTTCATCGATAATTTCATACCAACTACCAACTAATCCGACATTGCTAGACGACATTATGATGTCAACTTGTTTTTCCAATCTAGTAGGCAGCGAAATATCATCTGCGTCCATTCTGGCAATGTACTCTCCCCTAGCTAATTCAATAGCTTTATTTAAGGACTTAGTCAATCCCATATGTTCTTGATTGATAATCTCCATCCGTCTATCCTTGTAACTCTTCAAAATTTCATAACTCTTATCCGTCGACCCGTCGTTTATGATGATAAACTCAAAGTCTGCAAATATCTGACTCAAAATACTTTCAAGTGCTTCCTTTAGATACTTTTCTCCATTATATACAGACATTATCACGCTTACCTTCGGATTGTCAAGCATTTCATCCCCTAACTACCATCTCTCATTCCTAAAAACCAAGAAGATCGTATGGTCCGCGAAAGTAGCTAATATTCTATCCAACACAAATCTGAATCCTCTAACACCTAAGTTTCTTCCTCGATAGTCAAATAACTTTTGCAGTAATGGTTTAAGGACGCTAAGCTCATCTTTAGATCCTTTTATTCCGCTGAAAGGTTTTTTATCTATGAGTTTAAATCCGATTGCTTCAAAATTCTTTATAACTCTCGCTGAGTCTAAAGCAAATTGATAAAAACCTTCTTTTTCTTCATTATTAAATTCCTTGCATAAACCAGGTTTTACTTTTAACCCCTCAAAGGCGAAGTAAAGGGAAAAGTCAAAAATACATATCCACCGTCAATTAGTACTCTTCACATTTCTTCTAAAATATCATAGTATCCATCCCAAAAATGCTCTATCACGCCCAAAGACCAATACCCTGTCAAATAGTTGTCAGGGAATTGCAAATCCCTTACGTCTCCTACTCTTACATCGAGCTTGGGGATGATCTCTTTTACTCGCTCTATTGTTTCCTTTGCAAAATCTACTCCCGCACTTTGATAGCCATGTGCTTGCATACAGTAGACCACCTGACCCCTACCACATCCTCCCCCCAGAATCCACCCTTTTCTATCGGGGATATACTTATTCAATATTTTGAAACAAATCTAATATTCTTTCCTTTTTCTATCGCTTCTTTAAAATTTTCTGTATCCCAATGGCTATTCCAGAAACTTGGGGTAGGACTTCCTCCAATGTAGACCAACCGTTTTTTTGTCATAATATATTTTCATGATAAACATTCTCTATTCTTGGCTCTTCTCCAAATGTTGTAATTAATATAAGAGTATCATATGCGGTGTATGCGAACTTGCGGAGCGAAGCGGAGCAATTTGAATGAGCGTAGCGAACCGCATACACCGTGTTAGGCGACGTACCCAACAAGACTTCATTAATCTCATTTTGCTAATACCATCAGGGAGTATCCCCCCATAATACGAACACCCAAGTCCTTATGAATTGCAAAAAAGAGTTTTCGTGGCAGTCTTGCGATATAGCGTTTGATTGATTTGGCTGGAAGTTCAATAGACCCGGCTGTATAGAAATAGTCAAGCACTTCATAGCCAACATCTTTTAAAATCCGAAGAGCTATCTCTTTTGTAAAGTAGTGGATGTGTCCTACCCTCTCTCGGCCTTTCAAGATCGGACTACTGTGAAGCACTGTTTGCACTGATAAATCCAGTAGAATGTGGAGTATTTTGTGGTGACTTTTCGGCTTTATATCCCTCAGAAAACTGAAATAGTCTTCCAAACGCTCAATTAAATCAATAAGTAAGATTAAGTCGAAGAAAGCATCCTTTTCTTGCAAAATATCCCGAAGTTTAAAATGAAGCCTTTCGTTTGCTCTCCTTTTGCAAAGTTCAAAAGCTTGTGGAGAAATTTCATATCCCCAAAACATAGATTCTTTGTCCATACTATATTGTAATTGAATCAATATCTCACCAGCCCCACATCCTACTTCACAGATAGTTTTAGGAACAATATAATTTCGTTTCATCATTCGAATAATCTGCTTTGCTTTCCAAGGAGAGTCTTCAACGTGCCAAGTTGGATTTTTACCCAGGTAATCGCCGTATGTATACATTTGTTCAGGCATATTTTTCATCTCCTATTTACTACTGAGTATGTCGCCTAACATAGTTATAGACGACATCTGTTAGTTCCTCTACAATCTAGGGTAAGCTAAACCCAGATTTAAAGGAGGACCAACAGATGTCAGGAGATATTATATCACAATGGTTGCGTTCACCAAGGACAAATTTCGTTGGTGCCGAATGCTGGCCAAGGTTCACTGAGATCTACCTTACCCATGATCTTTTAGATTTACGGTGTTCAAGTTGCGGAAGAGATCACCTTCCTTATCATAGTTTTTATAGAGAGCAACGATATAGAGATTTACCTATTCTTGGACTTGTTACATATCTCGTCATTGATAAGTATCGAGAAGGTCTCCTCAATCACTGTGGATACCCCATCAACAGCGCCAAATTAGAAGGAACGAATAACAAGATCAAGATCATCAGAAGGGTGGCCTATGGTTTCCATGATGACGACTATTTCATCCTCAAAATCAAGCAAGCATGTTCAAAACAGAATAGAAGTTCTACAACATTTGGAGAAGAGTCCTTTTTTTCGGGTCATACTTCTGAGATAATCTCATTCACTCACATAGATTCAGCCTATCCTTTTGTAAATTTTTTTTCTATCACGGCAGTCTGCATAGCATAATATCTCCAGCCCTTAGCCTTTTTAAATGGATTAAATCCAAAGAGTAGGTTAAGCAAATTGAGGAATAATTTATAAAGAAAACGCCTATTTTGTAATTCCATGAAAACTAATGGGTGGCTCTTTACTATTTCGATTTTACCGAAATAAACACTCAATAATTTTCTAAAGTCAGATTCAAAGAATTCTTGGACATGCATCTTATCGAGAGGCTCTTCAGTAAATCGTAAGGGTGTAGTGATAATCACCTTACCTTTTCCATTGAAGACTCTTTTTATTTCTGCTAACATTCTATGAGGTTCCTGAAGATGTTCTACCACGTCGGAGGAAATAACATAATCAAAACAATTGTGTTTAAATGGTAAGCAATACGCTGAAGCTTTTATAAATTCTATGTTCTTAACATTCTTTGTTTTTTTCTTTGCGAGGTTAATTGCTGCATCTGAAGAGTCAACGCCTATCACAAATCCCCCTTTTTGGCAAAGTAGATAACTTAAAGCACCGTCACCACAGCCAATATCTAACATTCGCTTACCTTTACAATCCCCCGTTTGATTAAGTACAAGATTATATCTCGCTACTACAAAAATATTCCTTTTGCTTATCGACTTACTTATTTGGTCCCAATGGTACCCAGCCCCCCTTTTTTTATATTTATCAAATTTTATTTCTTGATCCATTCTTTTTCACCCATATGGTCATTCTACTGGTCATTCCCAAGTATGAGAGCAAAATAACTACCGTTTTCAAAATGGTTCTCCTAAAGAATTTATTGCATAATACAGGTGCCAGCCATTTATTCAGTCCTCCATCCTTCATATACTGAGCACTGGCTACGAAATCTCTATCAAATTTATGATGTATTATCTTCTCTACTTTGAATCCATATTTCTCACAGTATTCCTTAATTGTTAAAGAGCTAAAGTGATTTAGATGATTCGGTACATGAAGACCATAACAATATTCTTTAAATAACCGAAACTCTATCCCCATGAAATCAGGTATTATAATAATTAGTTCGCCGTTCTCTTTTAGAAGTTCATAAACTTTTTCAAGTGCTTTTGAAGGACTTGGAAGATGCTCCAGTACCGTTCTCAGCACGACGACATCAAATTTCTCATTAATGTTAGCATTTTCAAAGGTATCGTTAATTATCCTTAATCCGAATTCCTCACAACCAAAATAGGCACTTTTCTTATTTGATTCTACTCCCAACGCTTTCCACCCAAGTTCTTTCATCCATTTGCAGTACAACCCATAAGAAGACCCTACGTCTAATAGCGTTCCATTTTGACGAAATCGAGGTAGTCCTTGAATCTCAATGTTTCTTTTTACCAGCAAGAATAAAGGAAAGAGAAGAGCTTTTTCCAAACGGTTTGTCCTTGCAAGGTGAGTGTAGCCCCAATATGCTGCCAAGAGCTTATGCCAAATCTTTTTCTTGAGTTCGTTGAGTTTTTCTCCATTGTTCCTACGGAATGTAGGGATAAAATAACCTGCATCGTCTGGATAATATTTTGATAATTCTTCGCCATAAGGACGTGGATTTGTATATACAAAGCCACAATTTTTGCATCTTACAACGCTAAATTCACCTAGGATATTGTTGTAAAGGTCTTTACCAATTAAAACTACTTCAGCATAATCTTTATCACAGAGATCGCAGTTCACATATTCATATTTATCTTTCGGATAGTCCATTGCTTTCAGCTTCTTTGTCAATAATTTTTCTGCACACAGTCAACCACTCTTTTTTCTCTTTATATCCTTTCATTTTTTTTGCTATATGGTTAATCCCTGGAACACTCAATAATCTATTTCGACCCTTGTAATATTTGGCTGCTCCCAGTGTAGCCCCCCTACCAAAGTGGCAGGCAAAGATACCATCGTAACCTTGGAGATAATATTCGGCACAAATAACATTCCCAAAAGGTCCTTCTTTATATTCACGTGTAGTCCGTCCTTCAAGAACTTCACCTTTATACCCGTTCTTACGGAATTTTTCGCGCATCTCCCATCCCACATCCTGCCCTATTTTAGGATTTTTTGGCTGCATATCTATTTTTAGGGACCTGAACACTTCAGTATCAAATAAGACTGCATAGATTGAAGGAAAGTCCACTGATTTGATGAGATTTCTTGGGGCACCTATAATCTTTACTTTGTCATCAAGCTGGTCTATGAAAAGCTCATCCCACTCCTTTTTTAAGAAAGTAGCATCAGCATCCAGGATTGCCCCGAAAGGAGTATCTATTTTGCCAATCAAAATATTCAAAGCTTCTCCGTGACCAATACTGCCTGAAGCAGATTGCGTTCGAAAAAATAACTCAACATTGTTATATTTGCTTGCTATTCTCTTCAATTTTCTTTGATCGAGATAAGACGATCCATTATCGCAAATAATTACCTTATATCTATTTTTTGTTAATCTTGCCAATGCGAAGAAACTAATTTCTACAAAAGCCGATGTGTTGTAGTTTACAGTTGCCACGGTTATTAATGCTTGACTCATACAAGTTAACCTCTTCTTTTTTTTACAGCTATGACAAAAAATCCTGTTGTAAAGGAACGCATAAACTTTGAGTTCTTGACGAAAGCATAATTATCCAGTTTTGCCAGGAGATCTAATACTGGAAAAAGCAAATAGAAGAAACGTTTTATACTCGATTTAGAGTTATGTATACCTTATTTTATCAAATATGCCATAACAGTGGAATAAAGGCCTTGTTTTTTCAGTGTTATAATCTCAAAATCATTTTCAAGCATTTTTCTCAGTTTCTCATCTGTAAACCTTTGAAAGTCATAGGGGTCGCTATGAATGCCAAAAATAAATGGAGTTGAAAGAATTAAGGTCCCCGCCGGTTTCAGGATTCTTTGAATCTCATCCAAGATTTTCTCCGGATGTTCAACATGTTCCAAAAGCTCCGTGCACTTAACACAGTTCACTGAATTCGATTTCACCGGGATACTTTGAGCATCGCTTACTATATCTGGGCTAAAGTCTTTAACGATATCTAGAATTATCCAGATGGTATCAGTTGGCCCTCTAAAGCTGCCTCTTTTCCTTCCTCCTCCTACGTCTAAAACTATGCCTTTCATATAATCTTTCGACTCTTCCAGATCTTTATCGAGCAAGATTCTTCTATACGACCTCATAGGCAGAACTTCCTCACGCTTCGTGCCGTATCATTCTTAGTACGGCTTGAAGCTTATTTAGAATCTTCCATTCTAAGATTTTTATCCTAACTCGCAAAATGTTAAAAGAATTTATCTGTTTAGGATAATAACAAGTTCCACTTAAATAATCTTCATAAATCCTCTGAGCAAATTGATAGTACTTTTCTGCAACTTCCTCAATAGTTGGCAGCTTCATTTGAGTTCGATGATGCCCATAATCTTGAGCTGCTTTCTCAATTGCATCTATAACGTCATTTT
>SDBT01001763.1_pt1 | contig 38580 bp, 32 predicted proteins | sample 2277101 | NCBI WGS metagenome assembly SDBT01 (sample SAMN10404973, study PRJNA504765) | marine sediment metagenome | isolation source: marine sediment core GS10_PC15, 103 cmbsf | place: Arctic Ocean: Southern Knipovich Ridge | collected 2010 | reverse complement strand
GTTTCGCTGTCTGAGCGGGAACTCTCCCAAAGTCCTTTGCCTCTAACTTCATCCCGAGACTATCACCTAATTGTGCCTCGGGATCTAACTTTCGGGCCTCATCCAGAGAGATCTGAGTATAGAGATCTTTGGTTTGCCCCACCACCTCTTTGAATTCAAATACTTCGATCTCCCCCAATTCCTCATTATAGTTGGCCTCGAGTTCCCTCTGATATCCGAATTTCTTCTTGGCGGCGGTTAACGTAGCCGCCTCTAAGGCCTCAATTAGAATCTCCCGCTTGATCCCTTTATCCCGCCCCACCTGCTCAATAATTCGTTTAAGATCTAAACTCATAGATACCTCTTTTTCTGATTAAAACTCATATTTTAAATTGGCCTTAGCAATCTGGGGAAAAGGAATCTCCCATACCTTTCCCCCAATCTCCACCTTGACCTGTCCATTGGCACTTCCTAAAAGTCTCCCGGTAAAATTCTGCCTCCCGGCAATGGGCGCAATGGTCCGAATCTTTACCAAGCTTCCTCGGTATTTATGGTAGTCACCCTCCCTCTTTAAAGGCCGATTGAGACCAGGTGAGGAAACCTCCAGGTGATAGCTCTGCGAGATTGGGTCATCAACATCCAGAACCGTCCCAATTTCACTACTCACCCGAGAGCAATCCCCCACGTTCACGCCATTTTCCCGATCAATATAAAGCCTTAAGATCCATCCCTGACCTTCTTTCCGGTACTGAATATCCACCAGCTCCAATCCTTCCCTGTTAACTACAGGCTCAATGATCTTCCTGACCGCATCTACTATCTTGGTAGTCAATTTAATCACCGCTAGGATTTATAATAAAAAAGTGGACTTGAGTAGCCCACTTTTATAAAGTAGAGCACCTTAGACTATGCTTCCCTTACAATCCAAGGCTAAAATTATAGTTAGCATAAACAAATCGAATTTGCAAGAAAAAAACGGCAAAATTCAGAAAAGCTTCATTTGCTCTGATTTTTCTTCCCTTTTCTCTTTCTCCTCAAATATGTTGATCTTTCCGAAGACACCATCATAACCAGGAGTTATCTTAACCCTTTCATTGCTGCCCACTGAGCCAGAACCTCCACCCTCATATCCCGACTGTATTTAGAATGCAGATGAAAATCGGCAATGAATCTCATTTTTACTCCCGCAAGATTTTTTAGCTAATATCGAATTGAAAGTCAACCTGGATTATTCTTGAGGAATTTGCGATGTAGCATTCTTTTCTTAGTAGAGGTAAGGATTTACTCCTTTTTTAACCAAACTCTCATGCCCTTTAAGACTACCACGAAAAATAAGAACTTATTTTCTAATCAAATTCCCCCTTGCCCCCCTTTGTTAAAGGGGGGCAAGGGGGAATTCAGGGGGATTTTACCACCCTCTTCGGGGGCGAATTTTTACCTTTCCCCTAAACAATGTCCCGCAAACCTTGAAAAACTGTTCTGATTTAGGGCTCTATACTCTGCATGTATACTCGCCTTCTTAACAACGAAATTGCCTTTTCTCGGAATCTTCCCGTTTTTAGGTAAAGAGTGGATAGGCGGTCCGCCGCAGGCAGACAGAAGGAAGCGAACTCGAAGGGCTTGTCGAAGGAATTGATCTGGGATTTGAACCACGAACCCTTCGACAAGCTCAGGACATGTTTCACGGATTATACGAATTTGTAGGGGCAATTCATGAATTGCCCCTACTTGAAGGATTTTTGAAAACTTCAGTATGGTTTATTATTGGGAAGAGGGTGCCTGAGAGGAAGCTTTATATGGAGAGCGATCAAAGAGGATGATTTAATTAAAATATGAAGAAAGAATTTATGTCTTTTTATTTTTTACTGATTATCAGTTCGCTCTTGAGCATCATCAAACTGCCGACCAGCTCCGCGCTGGCCCTGGCAAAATCATCAAGCTGGCTCACCTCAATTTTGTCCAGGGTGTCCTCGGCGCAGAGAAGATAGGCCGGACCGGTAATCCAGCTTAAAACCGGAACCTTTAAATCCGGCTCAAGCACGAATCCGCTGGCATCAGTGGGAGGCGAAGTCCCGAAGAGATCAAGGGGCATACTTACCACTCGCTCCAGCGGATGTTTTTTGAGCATCTTAATTACGCTGGCCACCACATATCCCTGATTCTCAGTGAAGATACCGCCCAGCTCAAGACGACCAGTGAACCTGTATTTATGGTTCTCAGTCTCGATTGCTTCCTTAGCCGCGATATGTTCGGTAATAAATACCAGGTCAGTCTTTTTTAGCAAATCGTGCTTATGAGTTTTGGCAAAAGTGCTTGAGCCAATCGAGCCGTAGAAATGACCGGCGGTGAAAAGAAAGAGGAGCGTTTTCGGCCTTTTCTCCTTGGGAATCTTTGACCAGGCCCAGGCCTGGGCCTGAACCTGAGCACATCCACTCCCATCCTCAACCGCACCCTGAAAAGGAGAATCGTGATGGGAAGCAATAATAATCATCCGCTCCGACTGTCCGGGAAGAATCCCGTAGATATTGTGGCTGACCGATTCCCTGACCTCTCCTTGGAGGATAAGTCTGGCTTTCCGCCCTTTTCTGGCATATTCTCGCAGCTGCTCACCGTCATATTTTCCCACCCAGAGACCGGGAAGGGGCTTTAAAATCCCATCATAAGGCCCATAATGAGTATTGGAGTTGGTCGGTTGGTCCTTGAGGATTAGAATAATTCCCGCCGCTCCATTATCAATCGATTGCCAGTAAACATCGGTTGGAAGATGAAACTTCTCAGTGGCATAACCGAGGAAGTTCTTTCGGACAAAAATCAAGGGCACCCGAAACCCGAGGCCAATGCTTTTTCCCGGGTCAGAAAAATAATAGCTGGGAAGTAGCTTCAAGAGTAAGCCATAAGGAAGGTTAACGAAGGGAACCTCTGCTACCACAATCTTTCCCCTCACCTCTTTTCTGGCAAAATCTTTCGGTTTCCCCTCACCAACATAGACCATCTCCGAGACAATCCCTTCTTTCCGGGTGAAGCCGGAATAAGGAACATAAAAACAAGGAAGCGGTTTATAGCCTTCTTCGGTTTCGATCTCAAGCGAGTAATTCTTTGCCTCCCAATAATTAAGCTGGATTGGCTCCTTTTTAATATCATTGATGCCAATTTTTTCAAGCTCCCGGACCAGATAATCTTCTGCCGCCAGGGCTTCCGGGCTACCGGGCCGGCGATGGGGATAAGATGCCAGCCCTCTGATCCAGGAAAAGATCTCCTCCTCATCCGGCACTGAAACCGGTTCGGGAAAATCCGGGATCTGGGCCAGAAGCCTCTTGGCCTCTTTTTTAACTTTGAGCCAGCCCGGAAGTTTCTTGAGTGTGGTTAAGACCAGCTTCGAAATTGAGGCCGAGAACTTTCCCACCAGCTCATCTCGAATCTCTTTGCCTGGCTCCTCTTCGGTCCGGGCCACGATGGCAGATCCCGAAATCAATGCCAAAATGATTGCCAGAGCAATTCCTCTCCGGATTCCTGACATTTCTCTCCTCTCGTTTGGGGTAATAATTAGCCTATTTAATGCTTAAACTACCCTGAAAAAATACTCCTATCTCTTGCCGGTTTTCCTTACCTTAAGCTTTCCTGTCTTTAGTAAGATAATAGACATTTGTGCAAGAGCATTACAGTGACAAGGGAGTCACACACTCTTGACAACCTAACTAACCGGATTAGGTCACCATTAGCATCAGTAATTGCCCGAGGTGTTTCTATGGGAGAATTTCAAAGAAATATCTCGACGAATAGAGCGGATTTATCGAAATATTAGTCAATAGTCGGGGTCAGACCCTATTCTACTGAATTTAATTTAGTTAAATTATATAAATTATAGTATATACCTATCATATACCTTATCCCCGATAAAGATATCAACTATCTGGGGATCAAACTGAGTTTGACTGACCCTTTTTACTTCCAACAGAGCGTCTTCAACTATTAGTGCTTTCCGATAAGGTCGATCGCTGGTCATGGCATCAAAAGAGTCAGGAATGGCAATTATCCTGGCAAAGATGTTTATCTCTTTTCCCTTGAGACCATCAGGATAACCCCTGCCGTCAAAATGCTCATGATGGTTGCGGATCAGAGGCAGAACAGAACGAAAGATTTCTACCGGTCTGATGATCTCCTCCCCGATTATTGAATGGCGTTTGATATGAGTGTATTCTTTTATGGTCAGGCGGGCGGGTTTTTTTAGGATCTCTTCCTTAATCCCAATCTTCCCAATATCGTGCAATAAAGAACCATACTCTAATATCTCTAACTGCTCCTCAGAAAAATCAAGTCTCTTTGCTATTTCCACGGAGAGTTGACTCACCCGGTAAGAGTGCCCTTGGGTAAATGGATCCTTGGCCTCGATTGCTCCGGAAAGAGCCTTTACCATATCGAAAGTGGCTCGCTTAAGCTGAGAATAAGCCTCTTCCAATTTAGATGTCCTCTCGATTATCCTCTGTTCTAAACCATGCTGATACTCTCTATTTTTATTCTCCAGTTCCCTTTTTCCTTCCAGTAGTCTTTTCTGCTCAACCGCTATTTCCAGGGCGATAAGAAGTTCGTCCTTTTTAATTGGCTTAGTAAGATAATCAACAGCACCTTTTTTCATCAGCTCAATCGCGGTGTCAACATCAGCAGAACCAGTTAACATAATCACCGGCAAGGTTCCATATCTTTCTTTAATATGTTCTAATATCTTACCACCAATCTTCCTGATGTCGCAGATGACCACTTCGAAGGAATTCTCTTCCAATATTTTATATGCCCTCTCCGCATCCTTCGCCTCACTGATGTGGTAGCCGGCCTTATCAAGATGCACCTGGAGGATATTTCTTACCTTCTCGTCATCATTTATTATTAAAACTCTTTCCGCCATTTTTTCCTTCCTTTATCGTGCCACCCACGGATGAGGTATGAATATCTCCTGGTAGCGCTGGAGGGCATAGCGATCAGTCATTCCCGCAATAAAGTCACACACCCTTCGAATTTGTCAGTGGGGTCAGAGCTTAATTTTTAATTATGATCCCGATTCTTTTTTGTATCTCTCTGTACTTATGCAGTAGCTTTTTGTCGTGGCTCAGTTCCTCCTGGAGAAGCGCTTGATTGCAACATAAAGCTGCAGCGCCCACCGATCCCAACTGCGCACCAAATTGCCGAAAGACCTCTTCTCCCTCCCAACAGGTCATAGCACAGCCCCAAAAGAAAACGACGAGCCTGGCGATGCCGAGACCGCTTCACCAACAATTCATCCACTTCAACCTGAAAACACCTGGCCACAACTACCGCAACCTCCTTGACATCAATACAGGGCAAAAGCTCTGAATAGTGGCTGTAGACTCGCTCCTTACCCCCTTTCTTTAGTTTGGATAGCGTTTATCTGGTTTATTTGGTTACCTTTAGTCACTTCGTTAAGAAAAATCTGGTTACCTAATTTAAATTTTGACTCTTTCCCTTCGACAGGCCTGTCCTGAGTTTGTCGAAGGGCTCAGGATAAGTTTAACCCCTACATAAGTCCTAAAGACTTCATTATCTCGGCCAGCCTGGGCTCCTTTCGGGCATAATCTTTAAGTACCCTAATCATGAGATCTTCCCGTTCCTCAAGTTCTTTTGTACTGCTTTCTCTTTTGTTATGTTCCTCTGAGTTTTCAAAAGACTTCAATAAATTAGAGGCTTAACCCTAATCTTCTTGCTGGCTATTGGTAGAGCAGTTATCCTACCTAAATCACAAATCAAGATGCCCCCCCCTTTTTCCTACGAAATGTAAAATAAGGTAGAAAATTCTATTTCAATGTCCCCCTTCTCCACTGCATATAATGATTCCGGCAATACCCTTTGCCATAATGCTTCTTATTACATCCTTTAGCCTTACAAACCTTAGCTCCAGCCTCTTTTGTCTTTCTTGATTTTTTTCTTCTCCATGCTTGATAATGTTTGCCACAGTAACCTTTACTCCTAACCGGTAGCCCACAGCCTTTAGCCCTGCATATCTCTACCTTCTTTTTCCCGGGTTTACCTGCAGCTACCTTGACCTTTTTCTTCCCAATAAGCTTACTCAAGTTTTTATCTATCGAAGCTACCTTAGTGCTAATCTTGTCAAAATCCTTTTTGGTCGGGATACCCAGAGCCTTTAAAGTTGGCTTTATCCCCTTCCCCGCGAACTTTGGTATAGTGTCCATCAATTTTTTCTGGATCAAGCTAATTCTAGCATCCATCAAGGCATTAATTTCTTTAATGATTGCCCTCCCGGTTGGTTTTCGTGCCTTCTTAGTTCCCTTCTTTCCTTTTGCCATTTGCCTCCTCCTTCCAATTTAATTTAAGATCAACCTTTTTGCTTTATACCATCTTATCCTTAAAAAATCAAAATTTTTCATTTTTTGGCAAGGTAAATAAATAAGCTAAAATAAGAGTTATCTTTCTCTAGGCTTCTTCAGTAAATGAATTTAGCAGCTTTCCGGAGGCTAAAGAGGGGATAGGTAGATAAGCTAATTTCGTTGTTAAGGGGGTCAGTGTACATGCGGAGTATAGAGCCCCCAATTAACACAGTCTTTCAAGGTTTGCGGGGCATTGCTTATGGAAAAGGCAAAAATTCACCCCCACTTCACCCCGATGGACATCGGGGCAAGTCCTCCCCCATCCCTTCGACAGGCTCAGGACAGGCAAGGGGGAGGAAACCGTATGGTACCCTCCCATTCCTTCGACAAGCTCAGGACAGACCCTTTCCCAAGTAAGGCGGAGGAGCTCAGGATAAGATTCCCCTCCCCTGGTGGGAGGGGATTAAGGGGAGGGGGATAGAAGAAAAGCTACAACGCAAATTCCTCATATAATAGAGAGGTTGAACTCAAAGAAGCTGCTTGAGAAGGATACTTAGGTCTGAAACATTGTAAATGCACAATCTATAACAATAGCAGGTTTGTATTTTATTTCTATCTTTAATTCAAAACCGCTAATTATTTGGGGCGCTCGCTCTATCCAACCAGCTATAAGAAGACAACATGCCTCCGTTATCTCGGGGAAACCTGTAAGCTTGAGTATAGCTTCTTTGCCCTTTTCAACTGTTTCAGCTTCTATTTTACCTTTATTATACGTTTGCTCCCAAACCACAGGAGTAGACCGGTAAAGAACCCTTGGATCTCCTTTGTAGGCGTCTTTTGTATAAAATTTGAAAAGTCCCTTCTTAGGATCTAAATCTCTTTCAGCACCCCAATAACCTATCTCTCTGGACAAATTCACATCCCCGTTTCCAACTTCTCTGATAATAGCATTCAAAAAATTTTTAAATGTCTTATAAGGATACCATTCTGTCAGTGAAATTATTTTAGCTTCCGAGCTATGAGCAGATTTAAAAAATACTGCCCGGTCTTCATCGTCAAGGCTTTTCAAAAGATTCTCTCTGCCTTCAGCACCAAGTTTTTCCCCGGTATATTTGAGCAAACCAAGTAAGTGAGAACCCATAACTAAGATTTGTTCTTCAGACATTTTTTTCTAACTAAGCGGCGAACTCAGAGACAACCCGCGAAAATTGCCTTTTGTCTATCATCTTTCCCATAAGAAATCAAGAATTTTTCCGGTTCACAAATTTCTATTGAAGATCTTCCTTATTTATGTTAGTTATCTTTGAGTAGGACAGCAAAAATGAAAAGAGCCATACCTATCCTGGGAGCAACCCTCCTGGTTATTCTTTTCTTTCCCCTCTCCTGGGCAGGAACACCGCTTAAACCAAGGATAAACATTAACACCGCTACCCCGGAAATCCTGGAATTACTCCCTTACATCGGCAAGGTAAGAGCCCGGGCGATCATTAATTATCGGGCAAGACACGGAGATTTTAAGGAAATAGAGGAGATTGCGAGGGTTCCCGGGATCGGGCAAGAAACCCTGGCCAGCATTAGAGAATATCTGACCATCTCCGGCAGAAGCGAGCTTGGCCCGGAGCCCAAGATCATTGAGCTGGGAAAAGGAAGGGAGGGAGACTTCCAGGAGAGTTTTTCGTGGCCCAGCTTTACCTTCCTCGAAAACAGGTCTTTTTTTACCCGATTGGGAAAGGAGATCGATAGGGCCCAGGTGGAGATCGTAATGGCAATGTTCCTTTTTAAAACCAGCAAATATCCCTCCAACTGGGCAAATATTATCCTGAGCAAATTGGCAAAGGCATCCCAACGGGGGGTGAAGGTCAGGTTATTTCTGGAGAAGGGTAGCGATCCCTTCTCCTCGGTGAACCGAGAAAACTCCTCCACCGCGGAAAAATTGAAGACGGCCGGGATTGAGGTTAACTTTGATTCCCCCAGGACAACCACCCATACCAAGCTCATTATCATTGACCAGAGAATTACCTTTATCGGAAGCCATAATCTTACCCACAGTGCCCTTAAATATAATAACGAGGTTTCAATTCTCATCGATTCCCCGGAATTTAGTAAGAAAGTTTTAAGCTATTTAGACAAAATCAAGAGGCAATGAACACTCTTTGGCAGAAAAAGGTACTTTCCTTAGCTTTAGTGTCTATCTTAACCGGATGTGCCCCTCAGATGGTAATTCGGGAGGGAAAGAGAGTCCCGCTCGCGGTAGCAATTAGGAAAGAATTCGCTGAGGCAGAAAATGCTTACGCCGCCGGCAATACCGATCTCGCTCTGGATAAGTATAAGAAATTCGTAATTAATTTCCCGGAGAGCACCCTCAGTGATGATGCCCTATTTCAGATGGGAAAAATCCATCTGCAGAGAGAGAATTATCCCGAGGCTTTGCGGTTGTTCGAGAGGCTTACCCGAGAGTTTACCAATAGTGATTGGGCTCGAGAGGCGGAGTTTAATCGGGGGATCTGTTGGCTTAAGCTGGAGAATTTTGAAGCTGCCAATCAGATCTTAAGGAGCCTGGTGGACAAGTTTGCCGACTCACAAAAAAGGGCCCAGATCTGCTATCTAATCGGGGAAAGCTATTATCGGTCAGGAAAAAATCTGAACTCCTTGGACTGGTACTGGCAGGCCTGGAGAACATTCAAGAACAAGCAGTTTAAGGAGCTTACCAGAGAACAAATCAAAGAAATTATCTCCACCAAGCTAACTGAGGAGGAGCTGGAAGAGGTAACCCGATCCTTTTCCGGTAAGTTCCCCTTGGAATACTCCCGGATAAGGTTAGCCAAGATATATTTTGCCCAGGGGAACTTTGCCCGGGCTGAGGCTGAACTAAAGCAGTTCCTCCGCAAATACCAAACACATGAACTTGCCCAGGAAGCTCAGGAGCTCCTGGAGGGGATCTATAATCGATCTTCAGTAAAAAAGGATGTTTTAGGCTGTATCCTGCCTCTTTCGGGTAGGTACAGGATCTATGGGCAAAAAGCCCTCTGGGGAATAGAGCTGGCGATCGGGGCCTTTGAGGCGAACAATAAGGACTCGGACATCAGGATCGTTATCAAGGACTCCCGGGGTATCTCTCAGTTGGCAGTCAAGGCGGTGGAGGATTTGGTATTCAAGGATAATGCTATCGGGATCCTGGGACCTCTTCTAAGTATTACTGCTGAGGCGGCCTCCTACCGGGCACAGGAGTTGAGGGTACCCCTCATTACCCTCTCCCAGAAGGAGGGTCTACCCAGTATCGGTGACTACATCTTCAGGGAAAGCCTGACCAACTCGCTTCAGGCCAAGGCCCTGGCGGGTTATGTAAGCCAATACCTGGATCTCAGCAAATTTGCGATCCTTTATCCGAAGGACCCCTATGGAGAGGAATTAATGAATTATTTCTGGGATGAGGTTTCCCGGGAAGGAGGAGAAATCGTGGCGGTAGAAGGTTATGATCCCAAGCAGACCGATTTCGGAGAGGAGATTAAGAGATTAGTGGGGTTATATTATCTGGATCTTCGGCAGGAGGAGAAAAGAAAGTGGGAAGAAACAGAAGAAGGGGAGTGGGAACCGGAGCCCATTATCGATTTTGAGGCAATTTTCATTCCAGATTATTACGATAAGGTAGGGCTCATTGCTCCCCAACTGGCCTACTATGATGTTGAAGGAGTCCATCTCCTGGGAAGCAACGGCTGGAATTATCCCCAGTTGATTGAAATGGCGGGAAAGTATGTGGAAGGGGCAATTTTTGTTGACAGTTTCTTTAAGGACAGCCTGAACCCGGAGATTCGGGAGTTTGTCCGACGCTTTGATGCTACCTTCTCCGAGGAACCGGAGATCCTGGCAGCCCAGGCCTACGATGCTACCCGAATGGTGCTTACTATTCTTAAGCAACAGAGAGTTAGCTCCCGGCCGGCTCTCCGCGAGGGTCTTTTAAGCCTGTCAAAATATCCGGGAGTTAGCGGTAACACCTCCTTTACCAGCAATGGGGAATTGAATAAAGATCTATTCATTTTGAAGGTCGAAGGTGGTAAAATCATTCAGGTTAGTCCGTAAATTAATGGAAGATAAGAGTATAGTGGATTCTAAGTAATAAAGGAGATTAGATGATGGCAAAGAACCCTAAGAGTCAAATCGGCAGGCTGGTTTATTTTCGGGAAGAGGTGGACACCCTTTTCCGTTCACTTTTTATGCAGAAGGAGCCACCTGCCCTGGCCAAAGGGGAACTTCTCCCCCCGGTAGACATCTTGGAAGGGAAGGAGGAGATCCTCATCAGGGTTGAGCTGCCAGGAATCAGTCCGGAGAAGATTGAGGTATCTTTCTCCGGCGGGGTTATTTTTATTAGTGGGATCAAGAAGGAGAAATTCAAGGAGGGTCGGGTAAATTATCTCTGTATTGAAAGAAGCTTCGGCAAATTTCAAAGAATAATTGAGATCCCCAGTGCAATCGATAGCACCCGGATAAAAGTAAAACTAAAGGAGGGTGTTCTTAGTATCAGGATGCCTAAGATAGCTGAGCGAAGAGGCAGAAGAGATAAGATTAAGATTGAAATTGAAAAAGATTGAGCCGAGTTAGAAAATGGGAGGTATTTAAATGGAAGAAAAGTTAGAGAATGAACAGGTGATACTCCCTGAGGTGATACCATTGCTGCCGGTTAGGGATGTAGTTATTTTCCCCTACATGATCCTGCCGCTTTTCGTGAACAGAGAGATCTCGATCCGGGCGGTGGATGAAGCCTTATCCAAAGACCGCCTGATCTTTCTGGCAGCGCAGAAGAATATCGAGGAAGAAGAGCCCGACCCTGAGGAGATTTATTCGGTAGGCACCGTAGCCACCATTATGAGGATGCTCAAATTACCGGACGGAAGGGTGAAGATCCTGATCCAGGGCCTGATCAAGTCAAAGGTGGTCGAGTATACCCAGCAGAAGCCGTTTTATCTGGTCAGGACTGATCAGATCAAGGAGGCCGAGGTCTCCGATATCACTCTGGAGGTCGAGGCCTTGATGCGCAATGTCAAGGAGCAATTGGAAAAAACGATCTCGGTGGGGAAGATAGTTTCTCCCGACCTCCTGATGATAATCGAGAATGTCAAGGAGCCCGGCAGACTTGCTGATCTGATTGCTTCCAATCTGGGGATGCGAGTAGAGGATTCCCAGCAGATTCTGGAGACCATCGAGCCGGTTACCCGGCTGAAAAAGCTTAACGAATTCTTAAGTAAAGAGCTGGAGGTTCTCACTATGCAGGCCAAGATCCAGTCTCAGGCCAAGGAGGAGATGAACAAGACGCAGCGGGAGTACTTTCTCCGGGAACAACTCCGGGCAATAAAGAGCGAGTTGGGGGAAAGCGATGAGAAGGCCCGGGAGATTGAGGAGTTTCGGGGGAAGATCAAGAAGGCAAAGATGCCGGCGGAAGCCGAGAAGGAATCCACTAAGCAGCTCAGCAGGCTGGAGCAGATGCACTCTGATGCTGCCGAGGCCTCAATGGTTCGAACCTATTTAGACTGGCTTACCGAGCTACCCTGGTCTAAGAGCACCAAGGACAGCCTGGATATAAAGAAGGCAAAAGAGGTTCTGGATGAGGATCATTACGATCTGCAAAAGGTAAAGGAAAGGATCCTGGAGCACTTGGCAGTAGGAAAGTTAAAGAAAAAGCTCCGGGGCCCCATCCTCTGCTTTGTGGGACCACCGGGAGTGGGTAAGACCTCTCTGGGTAAATCCATCGCCCGGGCCCTGGGTAGAAAGTTTGTTCGGATCTCTTTGGGAGGGCTCCGGGATGAGGCCGAGATCCGGGGACATCGGAGAACCTATGTGGGAGCCCTACCCGGAAGGATCATCCAGGGGATAAAGCAGGCCGGCACTAATAATCCAGTCTTTATGATGGATGAAGTGGATAAGATAGGAATGGACTTTCGGGGTGACCCTTCGGCAGCCCTGCTGGAGGTTTTAGATCCAGAGCAGAATTACTCCTTCAGCGACCATTACCTAAACCTTTCCTTCGACCTTTCTAATGTAATGTTTATCACTACCGCTAATCTTATTGATCCGGTGCCTTCGGCCCTCAAGGACCGGATGGAGGTGATCCGGCTTTCGGGCTATAGTGAGCAGGAGAAACTGCGAATTGCCCGGCAGTTTCTTGTCCCCCGCCAACTGGAAGAGAATGGAATTAGCGAGAAGGATCTTCAGTTTACTGATCAGGCCATATTGCAGATAATAATCCAATATACTAAAGAGGCGGGGCTGCGCAATCTGGAGCGGGAGATTGCCTCAGTCTGTCGGAAGGTAGCCCGAAGAATTGCAGAGGGGGAGAAAGGTTCTTTTAAGCTAACTCAGGGCTCTCTTTCCAAATACCTCGGTCCTCCCAAATACTTGCCCGAGTCCGAGCAGGAGGTTGACGAAGTTGGGGTAGCTACTGGTTTAGCCTGGACCGAAGCTGGAGGAGAGGTTCTCTATGTCGAGACCTCGGTTATGAAAGGCAGTGGAAAGCTAACCATTACCGGGCATCTGGGGGAAGTGATGAAGGAATCAGCCCAGGCGAGCCTGAGCTATGCCCGCTCCCGGGCCAAACAATTTGATATCGATCCGGACTTCTTTAAGAAGATGGATGTTCACATCCATGTTCCGGCAGGAGCAATCCCCAAGGATGGCCCTTCCGCCGGAGTAACTATGGCAACTGCCCTGATCTCTGCCCTGAGTAAGGCCCCGGTACGAAAGGATGTGGCGATGACCGGGGAGATAACCCTCCGGGGGAAGATCCTCCCGGTTGGGGGTCTGAAAGAGAAGGCCCTCGCTGCCCTGCAAGCCAAGATCAAGACGGTAGTTATTCCCAAGGATAATAAAAAGGATCTGGAAGAGATCCCCAGGAGCCTTCGCCGAAGCGTCAACTTTCTTCCTGTCGCGCATATGGACGAGATAATCAGTACTGCTCTAATTAAGAAGGAGAAAAAGAAGCGAACCTCATTAAGGGTTAGTTAGTAACTAACTTATAGGGGAACCGGTGGATATTGAGGAACTGGGGGAGTTCGGGTTAATCGAAAGGATCAAAGGAAGCTTCAAGAGCCGGGACCGACGCCTTATCCAAGGTATCGGCGATGATACCGCCGCCATCAGCACGGCGGGAGATAAAGCGATACTAATTACTACCGATTTACTTCTTGAAGGGATTCACTTTGATCTCAGACTGAACTCAGCCTATTATTTAGGAAGAAAGGCATTGGCGGTGAACTTAAGCGATATTGCCGCAATGGGGGGTATCCCCCAATATTTTTTGCTTTCCCTGGGGGTTCCCCGCCGCTACCCGGTAGAGTTTTTCAACGAGTTCTTCCGGGGGCTAAAGGAACTGTCCCGGGATTACCGCGTGAGATTAATCGGGGGTGATACCAGTGCCTCTGCGGGGAAACTAACGATCAGCATTACCGTTTTAGGGGAGGCTCTCCGGGCCCAGGTGGTTGGGAGAGCGGGGGCGGCAGCGGGCGACCAGATCTTCGTCACCGGAACGCTGGGGGATTCCCTGCTGGGCCTGAAGATCCTTCAGGACGGGGGGAATCCGGTGCACTCATTAAGGAGATTGCCCCGGGTAGTCCGGAAGCATCTCGATCCCCGACCCCGGATCAAGGAAGGGAGGTTAATCGCTGAAAAAGGTCTGGCCACGGCAATGATTGATCTGAGCGATGGTCTTTTAGCTGACTTGAGTCACCTTACCCGGGAGATTGGATTGGGGGCGAGACTCTGGCGGGAGAAGTTACCCCTTTCAAATTACTATCGGAGAAATATTCTAAGATTCGAAAAAGATCGGTGGAATTTAGCTCTGGCCGGGGGAGAAGACTACGAGCTCCTCTTTACCGTGGCTCCAGCCAAGGTCGAGCCACTAAAGCGACTCTCCTCCAGATTTGACTGCCGGCTGACTCATATTGGGGAGGTAGTGGAGGGAAAGGAAGGCCTTAAGGTTGTGGATAAAAAGGGTAAGCCATATAAGATTGACATACATGGATATGATCATTTTTGCACTCAAGCTATATCCTGATTCTTCGAGAAATTGAAATTCTAAAAAGGACAATTTGGATCCCTCGCCATTTATCAAATTATTCATTATCGGCATTCTTCTGGCATTCTCCGCCCTATTCTCGGGCTCGGAAACCGCTCTTTTCTCCCTGGGCCGATTCAAGCTCCAACTGCTCAAGGATCAGGGCCGGGCCGGGAAGATCCCACAGCTTCTTGCCGATCCCCGGCGACTACTGATTACCATCCTGCTGGGCAACGACCTGATCAATATCTGTGCCTCCGCAGTCGCCGCTTCTCTGGTGATTACCCTCTGGGGCGACCCCTATAAATGGCTTTCCATTATGATAATGGTTCCCCTGCTGGTCATTTTCGGAGAGATCATTCCTAAGACAATTGCGGTTAACTACTCCCGGGAATTTTCCTTGCTGGTGGCCAGGCCACTGAGCCTCTTCACCAGGCTCGTCTTTCTCCCGCGCTGGCTTATTGACAAGATCGCCAGTCTCTTTCTTAACCTCTTCCGGAAAAAGGAGCATCCCCGTCATGATGCTATTACCGAGGATGAGTTCCGCACCCTTATTGAGGTAGGAAAGGAGGAAGGTGTTCTGGAGGAAGCGGAGACCGAGCTGATCCATAAGGTATTCGGGTTCGGTGATACCCTAATCTCGGAGGTAATGATCCCCAAATCCCGGGTCTTCTGCCTCCCTTTTGATTTATCCCATGAGAAGATTCTGGAGGAGGTAAAGAGGAATCGCTTTTCCCGCGTTCCCATCTATAAAAAAAGTAAAGACAATATGGTGGGAATCCTTTATGCCAAAGACCTTCTCAGCCTGGGGGGTGGATGGGATCTTAAAGAGGAAGAGAACTGGCAGAAGCTGGTGCGCCAGCCCTATTTTATTCCACTTAGCAAAACCACTGAACAATTATTCAGAGAGTTTCAGGAAAAAAGAATCCATCTGGCCATCGTGGTTGACGAGTATGGTAAGGTAGCCGGTCTGGTGACCATGGAGGACCTGCTGGAGGAGCTTTTTGGAGAGATAGCCTCGTAATGGATTTACCTCTTTCAATGATTCTTATCTTTCTTTGCTTGCTCTTTGAGGCCTTTTTCTCAGGTTCAGAGATTGCGGTTGTTGCTGCTGATAAGATCAGGCTCCGACATCTGGCAAGGAAGGGATCAGGAACAGCCCAGCTTGTCAGTAACGCCCTGAAGCACCCGGAGCGGCTACTCAGCACCACCCTGATCGGAACCAACCTTTCGGTGGTGACCAGCACTACGATAGCCACCTCTCTTCTGGTAAGAAATTTTGGAGAAAGCGGGGTCCTTTACACCGCCCTGATAATGACCCCGCTTCTGCTGATCCTGGGAGAAGTGATTCCTAAAAACCTTTTTCAGCAACGGGCGGACAGTGCCTCGCTAAGAGTCATCCGACCTCTCTGGCTGTTTTCCTACCTCTTCTACCCTTTGATTTACCTTCTTTCCCAATTTGCCGGGTATCTGTCGCGGGCAATTGGCGGCAGCAGCGAGGGGATTCCCTTCGTTACTAAAGAAGAGCTGAAAAGTGCCCTTAAGATTGGGGGTAAAGGAAGCGATATGAAAGTTTCGGAAAAGAATATGATCCACCGAATATTCAGTTTTTCCGAGACTACTGTGAGGGAGGTAATGATTCCCCTGATTGAGGTAGTAGCAATCAAGGAGGAAGCCACGGTTGCTGAGACTATTGAAAAGATTGCCGAGAAGGGCTATTCCCGCCTCCCGGTATACCGTAGTCGCATCGATGAGATAGTGGGGATACTGAATAGCTTCGATCTCCTGGGAGCCACCCCGAGGGGTAAAAGTATCCAGACCTTTGTCCGGGAGGCCTTATTTGTTCCGGAAACCAAGGCCGTGGATGAACTCTTATTCCAACTGCAAAGGGAAGGCAAGAGTATGGGTATTGTCGTGGATGAGTACGGAGGAGCCGTGGGAGTTGTCACCATTGAGGATATACTGGAAGAGATTGTGGGGGAGATTGAAGATGAACATGATGACGAAGAGTGGCTTTACCGAGAGCTGGGAGAAGGAAGATATATCTTTAAGGCCCGGATGGAGATTGACCAGATCAATGAAAGATTGCCCTTCCGCTTTCCTGAAGGAGACTACGAAACCCTGGCAGGATTCATTATTACCCGTCTCGGACGGATCCCCCGGGAGGGGGAGGTAATTAAATATAAGAATCTGACCCTGACCATAAAAAGGGCCACTGACCGCTCAGTGCTGGAAGTCGAGATCAGGGTCGAACCTGAGGGCTCAGAATAAACTATACTCAACGAATAAAATAAGGTCGGGCATCTTGCCCAACATAACGGCGGGCTGGAAGCCCGCCCTACAATCCTTCACTTCCTGTCATTGCAAGCCCTTCGCCCTCTGTCATTCTGACCCTGAACGAAATGAAGGGGAAGAATCTAAAGAATGGCTCAGGACAGGCTCCGCGAAGCAATCTCAGCCTTTTTGAGTTACCCCCCTATTTTACGCTACTCTTTCTGGAAGATGAACCGCTGACGGTTCTGACTGAGATCATTAACATCATACATCATCGCATCCCGTTCCACAAGATTATTGATATTCGCATAAGTCGGCAGATTGATCGCATTAATTGCCCATTCTAACTCGAAACCATCAGGAACGCCGGTCTGGGTAGGAGACTCGAAGGTGTAGACAAGCCCATCCAACCCCAGATCATTAATCTCCGCAACCGTCGGAACCTTGGGTAGATGGATCCTCACCGTTCCTCCCTCTATCAACTTCGGTGGAGCATAGAATCTCCAGACCGGATTGGAAGCCGGCGTATAGATCGGAGTTGCTGGTCCAACCCAGCTAGTCTCCAGGTAGGAGGGCTCCAGACAACTACCAAGGTCGGTGACCGAATCCATCAGCCTCATTATCAGCAGCTCGCTGTTAAATTCGGGATCAACACCAGGCTGGGCATCGTCAATAACATCAGCCGCTACTAACTCCGGGACCTCAAAGATCCGGTTTATTAGGTCATTAGCCGGGGAGACTGCGGGATTACCGGGCTCATCATACCCGGGGACTCCAGGATCCAGCGGGTCTATTCCGTATATCCACGGTATCCACTCCGAGGTCTCCGCCAGATAGCAGGGACCAACGGCGCATTGCCCATGGGGCATACCACCCGGCCCAATATCCGCCATTCCCCTCCCCATGTTGAGAATAAACCTCATCTCCCAGTCTAAGGTTGTAGTAGCTACGGCAACCGTGATCGACCCGGCAGGAAGGCTAAGATCGAACTCTATGTCCCCCACATCCGGAAGCCCTAACAGCTTGGAGGAAATAGCACCTGCTCCGGTTCCATCCGTAAGGCTTACTAGCGCCATGGAAACCCCTATCTGAGAGTCATCCGGCATATTGAGGATACCAAGCTGCAGAGTCAGGATCCGGCACGGTGCAGGATTATTATTATAATCCACGCAGGTTATCCGGGCCGAGTAGTTCTCCCCCTCATCCGGGTCGTCGGGCCAGTTGGACATATTTACCCTGACCGCGCGATCGTATTCGAACAGGGGCTCCTCCCAGAGATCTCCCGTGGGGTTCCAGCCAAATGGATAATGATCCAGGATCATCTGCCGCCCGCTGCTGACAATATTGGTGCATCCAGTCAAAGGATCGAGAGTAACCCCGCGATCATTGTCATCCACGATCAGGGTAAGGCAGTTTCCTGCCCCTATATCCGGGATAGTTATCCTCTGGATATCACAGTGAGTTCCGGCCATATTCATTAAGGAAATAAACTCTGTCTGCTCACAACCTAATGCCGCACACCATAATAATAAATCAATTTCCTGGACATTTGCCGTTGCCCCGCTGATAGCAACATACGCATCCCCGGTTCGGAGAGTCCTCAACCGGTAAAAGGATTCTGTCACAAAAGTAGGTGTCGCCGTAGGAATATCAATCCTGGCGATAACATAGTCCGGCAGAAGGAGGTTAGCGGGGAGCGCCGCATCCAGCGTCGCCAGTCCTATCAGATCCAATGTCTGCAACACGTTAGGGGCGAGTATGTCCTCAATTGCAAGAGTGTTCATTGTCCGCTTGTAGAAGCCAAAAGTGGCTAATCCCATCCTGAGCGGATTGGGCATACCACCCCTCTCGTTAAACGGGTGAACGCTGTTAAACTGCATCGGATCAAAATCTCCAATAACATAGGTTTCCTGCAAAGCAGCAATCCCTTCACCCCGGAGCCTGAGCCCTAAGATCACCTCCTGGGCATCCAGCCCGTAGAAGGTCAGATACTGATACCCGGGAGCCATTGCCGTAATCGTTATCGGCTGGTTCAGTGCTACCGTAACACTCGCAAAAGTAACCGATCCAGTAGCATCGGTCTTATCAATCTCCTTCAACCAGTCGGGATCGTCCCAGGTCACCGAGGTATTGATCTGGACCACCGCGTCGGTAATCTCCGTCCCGCCCAGATCATCAATCACCCTGACTATCAGTGAGCCGTCGAGGAATCCCTCACCGCTCTGAGCCCGCCGATCTGCAGGTGCTGCCGGATAGACTACATCCCGGGCCGTCCGCAGAGTGAGATTGATCTCCGGTGCCGCATTGCCCTCATCACAATCAACTACTCCGGTGATATTCAGCGTATAGTCGGTCTCATAGTCCAGGGTAGCGCTCCAGACCAGGGTATCATCACCATAATTGGTCTCCTCCAGAAACAAAACCCCGATATTTGCGCTGGCACCGGAAATATCTAACGACTGGTTATAAACAAATTTCAGATAGGCATTGGTCGGCATATTAAGGGTCACCGAATACGGCGGCAGAAGAGTTGCCGCCTCTTCCCTTGGAAGCGACTGGATCAGAATGGGTGCACCGGGCACCTGATAAGCACACACACCAGAACATGCTACCCACACCGTTGAAGAAGTGTTAGTGAAGTTGCCACAGGCATCTGTCGCCGAAACGTCAATTGTTTTGTAAGCATCACAGGGAGTGATCGGACAGGACGTTAATTCATACATCCAACTACCCTCGGTCACGGGTATACCGGTAATCCCGTCAACCGTAACCGTGTCTATGTCCGGATCTGCTGTCCCTTTTACCGTGCACTGATTGGATAAAATCGTGCTCCCATCTGCCGGACTGGTGATACTCACATTGGCCTCAGTGTCGACCCTGAAGTTTATGGTGGTGGAGGAGTAATTGCCGCTCCCGCATTCATCAGTGGCCTCAACCAGCAAAGTGTGATCTCCATCACTTATTTCAGATTCATCTTTAAAGGTAGCGCTCCAGGCACCACTTAGCCCATCGTAAGAGAAAAACTTTGGGGTGATGCCATCAATGGTTACCATCACGGAGGCCGGGTCAATTCCGCTGGGATCAGAAACCGTTCCCGTTACCACTACCGTATTGCTGGTGAGGCAATTGCCTTCCTGAAGTCCGTGAGCCGGCTGGGCAGGGTAGATAAGAATCAATAAGGGAATAGAGATTATGAGAGGCTTCAGTATTCTCAATCTTAACCCCCTTTGTCTTTGAGGTAGTGTATAATATATTGGGTAAAATTACAAGGATTTCTCCATTGGGTTGGATGAGACCTCAATTGTCCTCGTGCTTGACAACCGATAGTAAACTTGGTTAGGTTTTAAGGTATGTTCCAGGAATTTTCCCCTAAAGTAGTTTTTTCGGAGGAGACTTTTCGGCGCTTTCAGAAAGTGCTTCAGGAGAAGAAAAGCCTGGATATTTATTCCTATGAGGATAAATGTATCAAGAGAAGGATCGCGGTAAGAATAAGGGCAAGGGAGTGCAGGAGCCCGGAGGAATACCTTAAGCTGTTAGCGAGGGAAAAGGAAGAACTGGAACTGCTTTTTAATGTTCTCACTATCAATGTCTCCCAGTTTTTTCGCAATCCCGAAATCTTTGCCCAGATCAAAAACCTGGTATTCCCCGAGATTCTCTCCAGTATGAGGAGAGAGAGGAACCGATCGATCTTAAGCCTTGGATGTGCCACTGGGGAGGAGCCCTATTCACTGGCGATAATCTTACTCGAAAACTTTTCTTTCCGGCTGAGAGACATCACCGTCCGGATCGAGGGGATAGATTTGGATGCTGAGTGCCTGAAGCAGGCCCGGGAGGCCCTTTATAGGCCGGAACAACTAACCGATGTAGCTCCCAGGACAAAGAATAGATATTTCATCCGGGAAGGGGAGAGCTACCGGTTAGTGGATGAGGTTAAAAAATTCGTTCGCTTTAAACAGGGCGATGTCTTCCGGGATAGGATAGCGGATTATGCTAATTATTTTGATCTGATCGTCTGCCGCAATGTCTTAATCTACTTTACCCGTCAGGAGCATGAAAGAGTTCTGGCCAAGTTCGAGGAGGCTTTGAAGGAAGGGGGGTTTTTGGTCCTGGGAAAGTCAGAATCACTCTTAGGAAGAACACGGCATACCTTTAAAGCCATTAGCCTTCGGGAAAGCATTTATCAGAAAAAATATAAAGAAAAGAGGAGGAAGAAACGAAAGTTAACATAGATAATAGCTCTTCGATCTAAGCTGAAGCCTTAATTAAAATAATCTCCTTCCTCCCCCCTGCTACTCCTTGCCTTAATTAAAGGTAATCTCTTCCTTCTCTGAATTAACGCCGACCTTTATGGTATCCCCTTCCGAGAACTCCCCTTTCAGGATTCGTAAGGCCAGGGGGTCCTGAATACTTCGCTGAATGGTTCTTTTCAGGGGCCGGGCGCCGTAGACCGGATCAAAACCCTGCTGAGCAAGCAACTCCTTAGCTTCCTCGGTGAGCTTTAGATCGATCTTCTTCTCCCCGAGCCTTTCCTTAAGCTCCTCAACCTGGATCTGGACAATCTTCTTTATATGCTCAAGGCTCAGGGGATGAAAGATAATCACCTCATCGATCCGGTTCAGGAACTCGGGCCGAAATTCAGCCCGGAGGGCCTCCAGAACCCTTCTTTTTATCTCCTGGTAATCCTTCTCCCGGAGTTCGGTGATCCACTGACTGCCGATGTTCGAGGTCATGATAATTACCGTATTTTTAAAATCCACCGTTCTCCCCTGCCCATCGGTGAGCCGGCCGTCATCCAGGATCTGAAGCAAGGCATTGAAGACCTCGGGATGCGCCTTCTCGATCTCATCAAAGAGCACCACCGAGTAGGGGCGCCGGCGGACCGCCTCGGTCAGGTACCCCCCCTCCTCATAGCCCACATATCCCGGGGGAGCCCCAATTAGCCGGGCTACCGAATGTCTCTCCATAAACTCCGACATATCAATACGCACCATCGCCTGCTCGTCATCGAAAAGAAACTCGGCCAGAGCCCGGGCAGTCTCGGTTTTCCCCACCCCGGTCGGTCCTAAGAAGATGAAAGAGCCAATGGGCTGATTGGGATCGGAAAGTCCGGCCCGGGCCCGGCGTACCGAATTAGATACCAGCCCGAGGGCCTCTTCCTGCCCGACTACTCTCCGGGATAGCTTCTCCTCCATCTTGATAAACTTTTCTACCTCCCCTTCCATCATCCGGGCCACCGGGATCCCGGTCCATTTGGCCACCACCTCAGCCACATCTTCAGCCTCTACCTCCTCTTTGAGCATCTTCTGATTGACCTGAAGCTCGGCAAGTTTTTTATTCTCCTGATCAAGCTCCTTCTGGAGTTGATTAAGGGTCCCGTAGCGGAGCTCGGCGGCCCGGCCCAGGTCTACCTCCCGCTCTGCCTTCTGCTCCTCCAGTTTCGCCGCCTCGATCCGCTCCTTCAGTGAGCGGATCTTCTGAATAGCCTCTTTTTCGTTCTTCCAGTGGGCCTTCATCTGTCCGCTCTTTTCTTTTAAGTTGGCAATCTCCTTTTCGGCAAGCTCCCTCCTTTCCCGGGAAGCCTCGTCCTTTTCTTTTTTGAGTGCCTGACATTCGATCTCAAGCTGGATAATCTTTCGTTCCACCTCATCGATCTCGGTAGGGAGGCTATCAATCTCGATCCTCAGATGCGAGGCCGCTTCATCGATCAAGTCAATCGCCTTATCCGGCAGGAATCGGTCGCTGATATAGCGGTGAGACAGGGTAGCAGCAGCTACCAGGGACGCATCCTGAATCCTTACCCCATGGTGAACCTCATAGCGTTCCTTCAGACCCCTGAGTATGGCAGTTGTATCCTCTACCGAAGGCTCCCCGATAATGACCGGCTGGAAGCGCCGCTTCAGAGCGGCATCCTTTTCAATATATTTCCTGTATTCATCTAAGGTAGTTGCCCCCACACAGCGCAGCTCCCCCCGGGCCAGTGCCGGTTTAAGCATATTCGAGGCATCCATTGAGCCCTCAGCCCTTCCCGCCCCTACCAGGTTATGAAGCTCGTCGATAAAGAGGATTACCTCCCCTTTGGCCTCATCAACCTCACGCAACACCGCCTTAAGCCGATCCTCGAATTCCCCACGGTATTTGGAACCGGCCACTAATGCCCCGATATCCAGGGCGACAACCCGCTTGCTTTTTAGCCCTTCCGGAACATCACCGCTGACAATCCGCTGTGCCAGCCCTTCAACGATAGCGGTCTTACCTACCCCGGCTTCCCCGATCAGCACCGGGTTGTTCTTTTTTCGGCGGGAAAGCACCTGGACTACCCTCCTGATCTCATCATCCCGTCCAATCACCGGGTCCAGCTTCCCCTTCCGGGAAAGCTCAACCAGATCCCGGCTGTAGCGGGCGAGGGCCTGGTACTTTTCTTCCGGGCTCTGGTCGGTCACCCGCTGGGAGCCCCGGATGCTCACCAGCACCTTGAGGATATTATCCCGGTTAACTCCGGCCTGGCGGAGGATTCTCGAAGCAGCGGTATCACTGGCATCAGTGACAGTTAGGAGAAGATGCTCGGTACTGACATATTCGTCTTTTAGCCTTTCCGCCTCTTTCAGGGCACCATCCAGTGCCTTTTTTAAATTGGGAGAAAGATAAGCCCCTTCAAGCCCGGCCCCGGAGACCTTGGGGAAACGATCTATTTCCCCCTCTAACTGGAATAATATTCCCTGATGATCAACCCCCAGTTTTTGCAGGATGGGCATCACTATGCCCTCGGACTGCTCAAGCAGGGAAAGGAGAAGATGCTCCACCTCGATCTGCTGATTCTCCTTTTCCTCGGCTACCTTCTGAGCTCCTTCCAGAGCCTCCTGAGCTTTTATTGTAAATTTGTCAAGTTTCATTCCTCAATTCTCCCTTTCCAAAAAAATTCCTCCTATATAAATAATCACTTACTCCTTTAATGTCAAGGGTTCAATCTCCCGGATTTCCTTAAAAATATGTGTCCTTAGGAGATAATTTATTGAAAAGGGATAGGCGGGGCTTTCCAGCCCCGCTAAGAGGATTTGGATAATCCGCCTCTTGTCCTGAGTCCGCGAGCGATACGGGGTCGGTTCTTGAATCTTGACACAAAGACAATTAGCAGTTAAATTAACACTATGGCAAGACCCTTACGATTTGAAATAGAAGACGCTCTTTATCATATTACAGCACGGGGGAATGAGCGAAAACAAATATTTATTGAGGAGGAAGACAACAAGAAGTTTATCACTCTTCTTTCAGAATTACCGGGGCGATATGGGGTAAACATCCATGCCTATGTTCTGATGAGTAATCACTATCATCTATTAATTGAGACTCCAAAGGGAAATATCTCAAAAGCCATGCATTACCTGAATGTGAGTTACACAGTGTATTTTAACCGGAAGAACGGTCGGTCCGGACATTTATTGCAGGGAAGGTACAAGAGCTTTATCATTGAGAAGGAGAGTTATTTACTTGCAGTGAGTCGCTATATCCATTTGAATCCCGTAAGGGCCAGAGTTGTGGCAAGACCAGAAGAACACAGGTGGAGCAGTTATCGGAGCTATATTGGAAAAGGTGGTAATGGGTCGAAGTGGCTAACGACGGCATGGATGCTGGAACAATTCTCAAAGGATAAGAAAACCGCAAGGCGGTTATACCGGGCGTTTGTTGAAGAAGGGATTGGAAAAGAAGACAATCCATTTTTAGGTGTTTTTAGAGGAGGGATACTGGGGAGTATGGATTTCATTGAGAAGATAAAGAGCAGAATAGATGTGGCAAGGTATGGAAACCGGCCGTTTATCAAGAGTCTAATGTTACCCGGGAGAGAGATTGATGAGATTTTAAAGCAAGTAGCGGAGCATTTTAAGGTGAAAGAAGAGGATCTCTTAAGGAAGGGAAAGCGAAACAACATAGCCAAAAAGGTATTTCTGTTTCTTTTACGCCAAGGGACGGAATTAACCAATGAAGAGATCGGGAAGCGTTTTGGAGTTGATTATACCGCAGTCAGTCAAGCGGTAGCGAGGGTTAAAAGAGAGATGGAGGAGAATCCTAAATTAAAGAAGAAGGTAATCTCTCTTGAGCAAAAATTGTTTAAAGAAAGCGGAGATTTTGTTAAATAGGTGAGGTTAGTATTGGAAGAAGGGCAATGTAAAGGTCAGTAAATAATGAGATTAAATAAATGTGTCAAGATTCAAGAACCGACCCCATTCGTTCTCCTAATCAGCCTTTCCATCCTCAGTACTGGGCTGGGATAGATTGCAGTGGGCTTGTGCAGAGATGTGGAGAGGCGGCAGTTAATAGTTTTTCTGATTCAATAGTAGAAACTTTATCACTGGGGAGAAATTCCTGTCAATTTTTCTACGATGATTTTACCTGCTATATGCATAAGAAAGAATGTGTTCCTTTAGCAATTACAGATTGGCCCTCAGGGTTTTCTCATTTGTTTAGTGCAGTTGATAGCGCTAAAAGAGGAGATTTGGTAAGTTATCAATACCACATTTCCATCATCTACTCCGATCCTAAGGCAGATGGTAATTATGAGATAGTGCATGCAAATGGCTCAAGGTGCACAAAATATGATCGTAGGACTGGGGGATGTGAATCAGAAAAGTTCGCCCGTAAGGTTCTTGTAACGGACCACACATTTGAGAGATTTCCTGATCCAGTTGGATTTGGAAGAATTAAATTATGGAATTAAATAAAGGAGGTAAGTCATGAAGTATCTTGTAAAACTAATAGCTGTAGTTTTGGCCGTTGGGATATTGACAAACAATGCTTACGGAGGGTGGACAGGACCTGTAGAGGTTTTAAGTGGCACATGGGGTTCTGCTGAAGGTCAATTTGGATTTGAAGAAGGAGACTCTGTAGCCTATGACATGTTCCCTGGGCCAATATATTTACTGCTGACCGGAGACATAATAATCAGGGATGTATTAAATGGTAGGTATAAAGTTTATTCTTCCAGTGGAAGTATAAAAAAGGTCTTAAAATGTATTAAGGTTTCGACTGATGTATATAATGAGGAATGTAATATTGATGGTAAATTTTTACAGACTCAATCTAACGGAAATTTGTGGACATATACTGAAAAAAAATATTACCAATACTCCCCCACTGGCACCCTCATCTCTACTTCTCCCACAAGGCCGTTAGAGTTGGGGCAAGTGACTGAAAAAAGGATAGGTAAGAAGGAGTATCAGATTACGGTGAAGTTTCCTGATGTTTCTGATCCAACGAAGGAGAAAGTATTGGTGATAACTTCTGATAAAAGCATTGGCTACGGGGTTGCTCGCCCCTTTAGAGATGCTAATGGGAAGCTCTATCTTGTATACAGCAAAAAAGTGGAAAGATATGACGATAAAGGAAAGGTTGTTGGGACATTGAGTATGCCCGAAGTTCAATATGGGGCAGTTACTATACCTCCGGATTGGCCAGATAATGCAGAGCCTCCAAGGGCACGCGTTGTGGCCGAACATGGTTCTCCTGTAGTAGCTCCCAATGGAGATGTATATACCTGGATGCGCTCAGATACCCACTACAAGATCCTCAAATGGACCTGGCAGAATTGAGATGGTGGTGTTAACTGCTGGGGTCGTAGGCTCTGGGAAAAGATATGGGGTAGATAGTTATTTACTATACCCAAAAATCCTCAACATGATGAAGAGATTAACAATTATGCTGTCCGTTATTGCTTTGATAGCAATTCCACAGGAAAGCTTGTCCGATTGGGCGGGTCCTCAAGAGGTTGTTATAGGAATATGGGGTTCAGAGCCAGGTCAGTTTTATTTTGGTGCTGGGGATAATATTGCTTTCGACGAGTTTCCTAGAAATTTTGGGGTTGATAAAAATGGGATGACACTCATTAGTGATTCAGGGAATAAGAGAATACAGATATTCACTGCTAATGGAAGTTTAAGTAAAGTAATAACTCCACCTGCGGAATTACCGGCACGAGACAGTCTTAGGGGTTGGCCATCGGAGTTGACCGTATTTAATGGTGGAAATAGTTTTGTGGTTTCATGCGAATCTCAGAAGGGAAAAGTCGGATATAAGAAAACAAAAGAATGTTTCCTTGACTACAATGGAATTATTGCTGCAAAAGTTCTAACTGGAGAAGTCTACCTAATTCCAGATGGGTACATTATTTTTAACTATAATGATAAAACTTATTACCGATACTCCCCCACTGGCACCCTCATCTCCACTTCTCCTACAAAACCACCTGAGTTAGGGCAGGTAACAGAGAAAAGGATAGGGAAGAAGGAGTATCAGATTACCGTGAAATATCCTGATAAAGAGTGGGTGATAATTTCTGATAAAAGCATTGGCTACGGGGTTGCTAACCCTTATAGAGATATTAACGGAAATCTCTATCTTGTATATAGTAAAAAAGTGGAAAAGTATGACGATAAAGGGAAAGTAATAGGGGAGCTTTCTATCCCGGCCAATGAAGGGGAGAAGGGAGTTATACCTCCAGGGTATCCTGGAAATGCTGAGCCGCCAAGAGGAAAGATCATTGCCCAATATGGCAATCCCATTATGGCCCCAAATGGTGATATATATACCTGGATGCGTTCCGATACGCATTACAAGATCCTCAAGTGGACCTGGCAGAATTGAGATGGTGGGGTCAACTGCTGGGGTCGTCAGCTCTGGGAGAGAATTTGGGGTAAGTAGTTAGTTACTATGCCAAAAATCCTCAACATGATGAAGAGATTAACAATTATGCTGTCCGTTATTGCTTTAATAGCAATTCCACAGGTAAGCTTATCTGATTGGGCAGGTCCTAATGAAGTCATTTCAGGTACCTGGGGTAAAGCTAATACGCAATTTGGTTTAGAAAGAGGAGATACAGTTGCATATGATCAATATCCCACTCTGGATGGAATCCTTGGCAATGGAGCCATAGTGATCTCTGATCAAGTGAATAAGAGAACTGTAGTATACAATGCTGACGGAAGTTTCAAAGAAAAAGAGGTGTGGGTTGAGGAAAAAATATCTGGAGGGATGGTTAGATATGTTCACAAAAAGTATCTTCTTGGTTGCTGTGTTCAAGGATATGGCAAAAACGGTAACTTGTGGACGGGTAGTCAAGATAAGTATGCTTTGACTGGGAAAGATGGCACCCTCATCTCCACCTCTCCCACAAGGCCGCCTGAGTTGGGGCAGGTGACAGAGAAGAGGATAGGGAAGAAGGAATATCAGATTACCGTGAAGTATCCTGATAAAGAGTGGGTGATAACTTCTGATAAAAGCATTGGCTACGGGGTTGCTCGCCCCTTTAGAGATGCTAATGGGAAGCTTTATCTTATTTACAGCAAAAAAGTGGAAAGATATAACGATGAAGGAAAAATTGTTGGGACATTGAGTATGCCCGAAGTTCAATATGGGGCAGTTACTATACCTCCGGAGTGGCCAGATAATGCAGAGCCTCCAAGGGCACGCGTTGTGGCCGAGTATGGTTCTCCTGTAGTAGCTCCCAGTGGTGATGTATATACCTGGATGCGTTCCGATACGCACTACAAGATCCTCAAGTGGACCTGGCAGAATTGAGGGGGCGGGGTTAACTGCTGGGGTCGTAGGCTCTGGGAGAGAATTCGGGGTAAGTAGGTCAATTTTGAGATGAATTTTCGGATTTTTGCTTTGTTAATTCTTATTTTCCTCATCTTCTCCTGTGGGGAGGAGAAGCCCGAGGTGCGTGATCCTAAAGGGGAGTCCTTGCACCTTTTTCCCCAGGAAGATGTAAGGCAGATTGAGCTAGGCAGTGGTTCAGCCGATACGGGCTCGGCAGTGGTTAACCTCCCGGGAGGAAAGCCCCAGGTTGTTATTAAGGGCGACTCTCTTGGCAAAAGCGGTGCCAGGGTAACAGGTATACAGAGGAACAGACTGGTATTAGAGGAGGTGTATAAGGACCGAAGTGGCTTAGATGCCAAGCGATATATAGTAATCAACCGGCTACCTGACGGAGGGCAGAAGGTATACGAGTATACCTTTGAGGAGCCGATAGTTCCGGAGCCCCAGCCTGCTTTCGGAGGTATGGAGAGGGTAAAAGGAGTCCCGTCGAAAAATAGAAAGGGGGAACAGAGGCCGGTAGAGATTCAGAAGAAGTAAATTTTAAAATTGCGATCCGCCTACGCTGAGAGCTTCCTCCTACGCTAAAGCTACGGAGGACAAGACGAAGGGCTACGAAGGCCGGGAGCTACGGCGGACAGGCCCCCCTCACCTATAAAAATGCAAAGTGGAAAATGTAAATTGAAAATTTCAAATGATCGAATTGGGCCTACAGAGACCTACCTACGCTGAAGCTATGGCAGGCAGGCGTCGGCCCCTACTATATTTAGCTACGAAGGCTGAACGCTTCGCTCCTTCCGTAGTCCTGAGGAGCCCCGATGGACTCCGTCCCCGCTTCCAGCCCGGAGGGCTTACTGGCCGGAGGGTAGGGGCCTCCGGCTCGGAGAGACTACGCCCCGGAGGGGCATCGGGGCTCCTCGAAGGGCTCAGGATTACGGTTCATTTCGTGTAATTCGTGGTTCAAATCCCAATCCCACCTACTTTAGCCACTCCCACCGCGGGAGGGGAATATCAACTAAAACAATCTTGACACAAGAGTGCCTTAGAGGTAATATACTTTTGGGCTAGGGATTAAACATATAGCTGGCCACTGATATATTTTAATTATGGTTAAGGGAAGGATGTTTCAATGGCGAGTGTGAAAACCTGGTTTATGGAGACACGGCCTCATTTTCTGCTACTGACACCGGTGTGCGTTTTTGCCGGGCTCTCGGTGTCCCTGTATAAAGGTTATTCCTTTAACATCCTGCATTTTGTTTTGGCGTTTATCGGTGGTCTGCTGGCCCATACAAGCGTTAATGTCCTTAATGACTATTTTGATTATGAGAGCGGGATAGACCTGAGGACGAAAAGGACTCCTTTTAGCGGTGGTAGTGGCATGCTACCCTCGGCTTTGCTGGAGCCGAGAAAAGTCTATCTCCTCGGCGTTGGGAGTCTGGCTCTGGTTGTCTTCATAGGCATTTATTTCCTTTACCGCTATGGGACCTCTATGCTGCCCATAGGACTGACTGGGGTATTATTAATATATCTATATACCCCTTACCTCACCAAATTGCCCGGTGTAACCGAGCTTATCGGCCCAGGAGTAGGGTTTGGACTCATGGTATTGGGCACTTACTTTACCCAATCGGGGAGTTACAGCGTAGCGGCAGTGACGGTTGCCCTGGTGCCGGGACTGTTTATCGCCAATCTCCTACTGCTCAACGAATTTCCTGATGTGGAAGCCGACAAAAGCGCAGGAAGGAAGCATATCCCGATAATTTTGGGAACGGCGGGGGCAGCCAAGGTTTATTGCTCAATTACCGGGTTAGCTTATATCCTGATCTTAGCCGGAGCCATAGTAAACATTCTGCCCTTGTCTGCACTGCTTGGCTTGATCACACTGCCATTAGGGATAAAGGCTATGAAAGGTGCGCTAAGATATCACAGTGATATCGACAATCTCATTCCCTATCTGGGCACTAACGTATCCGTTGTGTTGCTAACCCCCCTCCTGATGTCCATCGGCATTATCGGCTGGACCCTGATCGTTAGTTAAACTGCCCTCTTGCTCACTCCCCACCCCCCGCGCTGTCACCCTATTTCTTATCCCAATTCTGGAAAAATCGGGTAAGCAACCTTACTCCCACCCCGGTAGCCCCCGGAGACATATATTTCTTTCCCTTATCATTCCAGGCGGTCCCGGCAATATCCAGATGGGCCCAGGGCGTCTTGTTAATGAATCTGCCCAGAAAGGCCCCTCCGGTTATTACCCCGGCGGAGCGATTGCCGACATTCTTAACATCGGCTACCTCACTTTTCAGGAGCTCATCGTACTCCTTCCAGAGGGGTAATTCCCAGACCCTTTCTCCGGCCTCCTCCCCGGCCTGCTTCAGCCGGGCGAGCAGCCTCTGGTTATTTCCCAGCATTCCCGAGGCCTCATAACCCAGGGCAATTATGCAGGCGCCGGTCAGCGTGGCCAGGTCAATTATCGCCTCGGGCCGGTATCTCCGGGCATAGGTAAGGGCATCGGCAAGAATCAGTCGGCCCTCGGCATCGGTGGTAATAATCTCAATGGTCTTCCCGGAGCAGGAGGTCAGAATATCCCCGGGCTTATAGGCCGCCCCTCCGGGCAGGTTCTCGGTCGCCGGGACCAGGCCGATGATCCGGAAGGGAAGACCCAATTGGGCTGCCACCCTGACTGCCCCCAGGACTGCTGCCCCTCCGGCCATATCGTATTTCATCTCTTCCATCCGTGCGCTGGGCTTTATCGAAATACCCCCGCTGTCAAAGGTGATCCCTTTACCCACCAGTACCACCGTTTTCAATCTCCTGCCCTTACCGGGATAATCAAGGATGATGAATCGGGGAGGCTGCCGGCTTCCTTTCGCTACCTGGAGCAGACAGTTCATTTTCAGTCTCTTAATCTCCGGAAGACCGAGAACCTTACATTTCAGCGGGAACTGGCGGGCGAGCATCTGGGCCTCCCGGCCCAGTCTCTGAGGAGTGAGCTCATTTCCCGGAAGGTTTACTAAATCCCGGGTCCAATTTACCGCCTCGGCAACGATCTGACCTAATTTTACCCCTTTCTTAATCTCAAGAATCTTCTTCGGATCCCTATGGATGATGGTGAATTGGGTAATCTCTGTCTTATCTTCGTCTTTAGTTTTAAATTGCCGGAAGCGGTAGAGGGCCAGAATGATTCCTTCCACTACTGCCTGGGACACCTGGGACAGCCCGAATTTCTTGCCGGTCTCGGGGAGAGTGGTGACAAAGCTTTTTAAACCCAGTTCCCTTATCTGGCTCCCGGCTTTACCGGCAACCTGCCGGAGCCTTTCTAAACCCATCTCCTCTCTTTTCCCCAGACCGATAAGCAGTATCCGCTTTGCCGGTATCTGCCCCCAGGTGTAAAGGACAGCGGTTTGACTCAGCTTCCCCTTAAAATCTCCCTTTTTAATTAAATCCCTGATCTTTCCTCCCAGCGCCTTATCCAGCTCCCCTGCCTCACCACCGGGGAGCTTATCCTTCTCATACACGGAAACAACTACTGCTTCAGCTCTGACCTTCTCTACCCTGGCCTTTTCAATATTGATCTTCATTTTTCCTCCCTGAATTCTATTAGCTCATTTAAATAACAGACAATCGTTATTTGGTTACGCTGCTCGTTTCGTCTCTCGTCACCCGGTTACGTCCCCCTTGCGCCCACCAGTAATTGGCTTCTTGATTTTCTCGATAACCGTTTTACTAATACCGATACGAGCTGCGCAACCGAAACCGTTCAACCTAACCGATCCTTCAACCGGCCATTATCTGAAATTCCCCTGCTATTCCCCTTGTCCGACGAAGCTTTAGCGAAGTCGGATGCTATTCCCTCACTAAAAATCATTTTATTAAGAAAATATCTTTCCCGGATTCAGGATCCCGTTAGGGTCAAAAACCTGCTTGATCTTCTTCATCACGGCAATACCCTGATCTCCCAACTCCAGATGGAGATAAGGGGCCTTGGCCACACCGACCCCGTGTTCTCCGGAGATAGTGCCCTTCATTCCCACCACTGCCCTCAGGATCTCCTTTATTGCCTTCTCGGCTCTTCTAAACTCGTCTTTGTTCCCAGGATCGTAGAGGACATTGACATGGATATTACCGTCTCCGGCATGACCGAAGTTAACATTTATTACCTGATATCTCTTGCAGACCCCGCTTACCACCCTAATCAGATCCCCCATCCGGCTGCGGAGAACAGTAACATCCTCATTAAACCTGCGGGGGCGGATCCGGCCCAGGGCCGGGGAGATTGCCTTCCGGGGCCTCCACATATCCTCGGCCTCCTTTGCATCTCCGGCCAGCTCCACTTGAGCTCCCCGGTCCCGGCAGATTTCTTCCATACGTCGGATGTTCTTCTTCAGGAGCCCGGGATCTCCGTCATCCTCGATAAGAAGCATCGCTTCGGCCTCGGCAGGCAGACCAATCTTTAGGTAATCCTCAACACAGCGGAGGCTTTCCCCATCCATAAACTCCAGGGTGGCAGGGAGGAGCAGGGAACGAATTATCCGGGAGGCTGTCTGGATGGCATCTTCTCCTCGGGTAAAGAAGGCCCGGAGGGTAGCCTTAGTCTCGGGTTTGGGCAGGAGCTTTAAAATGATCTTGGTGATTATCCCCAGCGTTCCCTCGGAACCCACGATCAGCTTGGTAAGATCATAGCCCACTACCCCTTTTACCGTTTCCACTCCGGTAGTGAGGATTTCTCCGGTGGGCAGTACCAGCTCCAGGCCGAGCACATAATCCTTGGTAACCCCATATTTTACTGCCCGCAGTCCCCCGGCGCATTCAGCTACATTACCTCCCAAGGTCGAAAACTCCTCGCTGGCAGGATCAGGAGGATAGAATAGACCCACTTTCTCCACCTCCCGATGAAAATCAGCGGTTACCACCCCCGGTTCCACCACTGCCTTCAGGTTCTCCTTGTCGATCTCCAGGATTCGATTCATCCGTTCGAATGAAATCACCACCCCGCCTCGGACCGGAAGGGAGCCCCCGGTCAGGCCGGAGCCAGCACCCCGGGGAACAACCGGAAATTTCTGCTCATTGGCCAGTAGAAGGATCTCGGAAATCTCCTTAGCGTTTGTGGGGAATACTACCAGATCAGGAAGATACCTCAGGTTAAGAGCGTCGTAGGAATAGCAAATGAGATCTTCCTTCTCCGCAGTAGCATTCGACTTTCCTACAATCCTTTCAATCTTCGTTACGAGCTTCTGGTCAATCATAACAATATTATAGTCAATGGCATAAATAAGTTGACCCAAATAATGCGTAAATATCAGAATTATTGGTATATTAACAAGTTATCCTTCGACAAGCTCAGGACATGCTTGTACCTATTTTTAGTGTAAGTCCGGCCTGAGGTGGATTGTAGGGGTGGACTTCTGTGTCCACCCTTACCTGTCCTGAGCCCCGATGGCCATCGGGGTCGAAGGATTCGGGCCGACAGGGACGTCGGCCCCTACATTTACGCATTATTTGAGTTTATTATGTATACTTATTTTATTTGTTGACTATAGTTTATTTAGAGCGGAGCCTTGCCAGCAGGATCCCTATGTATTTATTGAGTGGATGGCTTCTGGATAAAGAGGGGAAAAAGAGCATTTTCCTTGCACCCAACTGCTCGAGCTCACTTTTTATCTGCTCGTTGCCCTTATCAAGTTCCAGGCCCTGGCGAAATGCCTTAACTGCCTTTCTTTTTGAGCCTTTTTTCAGGTATACCTTACCCAGATGGAGATAAAAATCTGGCTGGAAGACATCCTCTTCAATCGCTTTCCTGCAAAAATTCAATCCCTCAGCCACCTTACCTTCCCCCAGAGCCAGGCAAAGGCCATAGTAGGAAAGATACTTCGCTTCTTTTTCAAAGAGATCCTGGGACCGGTCTCTCCGAATTGCCTCACGAAAATATCCTGAGGCTTCCTGGTAATTACCTTCCTTCACTAGAGTTAGGCCACGCTGAAAATGCGCCTCGGCCTCGGATTTACTCATCTCTTCCTCTCCTTAGCTGAACTCACTGGCTTCCATTCAGCACTTACAAGAAGCCACTCCCCCTGTTCCTTCCGGAATATAACATTAAACAGATAGTAGCTCGCAGCCTCAGGAAGGAGATCCTTCAGGCTCTTGATCTCCTTTCCCCGGGTTAGGATCGCCTCTACTATTGCCGTGGCTTTTTCTCTTTCAACCGAAACCTCGATCTCGGTCAGGTAGGTGGAGAGCTTCTCTGCCCGAAAAAAGTGGTAGAGAAGCAGCCCGCTTAACTCCTGATAATCATTTCCCCGGGGATCTCGATAGTTCTTGGAGATATGCTTCTTTATTGCTTTAATATCCTTGGCCTCAGCCTTTTTGGCAACCTCCTGGATTATTTCCCGGATTTTATCCTCCTCTGAGGGGGGAGTCCCGGAGCAGCTACCGAAAGTAATCAAGAGAAGCAGGGCGGTTGGGGTGAAAATGCTTAATTTATGCATAGTCTTACAATACCAAAATCTTCAATAAATTGGTAGGGGAAAATTATTAATATAGAAGAAAAAATACTATTTTTTTATCAAAAATCTCTGTATGCTTAGAGTATCAGGCATTATTTCAGTAAGGATGGAGGTTCACAAAAATGAGTAATTCATCGCTCTCACTTAAAGAATGGAGAGATTTATATGAAGCAGCACTGGAGTTCAAGAAGTTGGCAAGCTGGAAATGGATGCATGATTCAGATATATTTGGGGTTCAAGATCCAGTAAATGGTGAAATTGGCTACTGTTGCATTATGGGAAACCTGGGGGAAGTGTTTGGTTCAGTGGTTTATCTTGGAACCGAGGGTTTAGCGGGATATTTAAAAATTCAGTCAGGAAAAATTTCTCCAGATGATATTGATGTATTACATCTTCAGAAATGTCTATCGGCAACATTTAAAGATAGAAAATTCTTACAGAAGCAGGATTTACAAACAATAAGGAAGCTTGGTCTAAAGTTCCGGGGGCCTAACTCATGGCCGCTATTCAGGAGTTATCGACCTGGATACCATCCCTGGTATTTAACTAATGACGAGGTAAGATATTTAACCTTGGCCTTGCAACAGGCAACCGAAGTCTGCCTCCGTTTCAAAAAAGACAGAGATATGCTTACTCCTTTTAAAGAGAATCATCTTTTAATCAGAGTACCTGAGAGGAAAGGAAAAGGTTTAAATTGGGCAGATGAATGGCTAAAACCGGCACCTTTAGAGAAAGTAAAAATTGTGCTCAAGCCAATAGATGAAATTCGTTTGATGAGAATCAAGAAGAAAGCCTTCCGCCAGCAGGGAATATGGGAAACTGATTTTTTCTATTCTCCCACGGCTGTGAGGGAAAAAGGAGAAAGACCTTATTATCCCTATGTATTCCTATGGGTAGATCAGTATTCGGCTTATATTCTAAATTTATATTTGGCAACATTCTCAGAATACAGGTCAGAATTCCAAGAGAAATTTTTAAGCCTCATTGAAAAAATTAAACTTCTGCCGGAAGAGACATGGGTAAAGAAAAAAGAGGTTTTCAAATTAGTTGAACCAATTACTTCCGGTTTAGGGATTGAATTAAGGTTGGTTAAAAGATTGGAAATGTTAGAGGAAGCCCAAGCCTCCATGTTTGAGTATTTTAGATAATGTTGTTAGTGTTACGGTTTAAAAAAATGCGTAGAGGTCTATTCCACTCCAAAACCGCTTCGGCAAATGCCCTATAATCGATTTCTTTAGAGTTTTAAGAGAGGGGTTAGATAATGCAAAAGGTATCTAAAAAATTCCTGGAGCTTTTGACCATAATGAAAAAGCTCCGTTCTCCGGAAGGCTGTCCCTGGGATAAGGAGCAGGATATGAGCTCTCTCAAGAGCTATGTGATCGAAGAGGCATACGAAGTCCTTGAGGCCATTGACAACAACTCTCCCCAGGAGCTTAAAGAAGAATTAGGAGACCTTCTCCTTCAGATCGTATTTCTTTCCGAACTTGCCGAAGAAAAGAACTTTTTTAGCATCAATGATGTTATTACCGCGATCATTGAAAAGATGATCCGCCGCCATCCCCATGTCTTTGGGGATAAAAATCTTAAAACCTCGAAGGAGGTCATCACCCAGTGGTCAGAGATAAAAAGGGACGAGGGTAAAGGCTCGGTGCTCTCCGGCGTTCCCAAGCATCTTCCCTCCCTCCTTCAAGCCCACCGCCTCACGGAGAAGGCATCCCGGGTCGGCTTCGACTGGGAGTCTTTAACTGAGGTAATAAAAAAGCTGGATGAGGAGTTGGGGGAGTTTAGAGGTGCTCTCAGAGGTAAAGATAAAAAGAAGATAGAAGAAGAGATTGGTGACCTTCTCTTTTCCATCGTGAATGTCTCCCGCCATTTAGGGATAAGCTCCGAGGATGCATTAAGAAAGGCAAATAAAAAGTTCATCTCCCGCTTTCAGTTCATCGAGGAGTCTCTTGAAAAGGGGAAGAAGGATATAAGAAAAACTCCGCTGAAGGAAATGGACCGGCTATGGGAGGAAGCAAAGATTCAGCTCGAAGAGAAACAATAAAAGAGAGGCGGAACGGGTTCGATGGCCTACTTCGTCCGCCTGAGGCGGACTGCGAAGGCTGAAAATCGAACCCCTACAATTATGCATTGTTGATGGATGAATCTTCGTAGGGGTCGGATTTATCCGACCCGCCTTTGAACCCCTACATTAACGCATTATTTGGGATTGTAAAATAGAGATGAGGCTGGCCTCTCCTTCGAGACACTTCGTTCCTCAGGAAATCGGCCAGCCGTTCAGCCTTCGTAGCTACTATGACAAAGTAGGCTCTCGAAGAGATCAGGACAAGTTAGGCAAACTTTTCCTTCAATTTTATTAGGGCCTCATCAAAGCCTTCCGGCTTAAGGGAATGGTGAATATTCTCTTTTCCTTCTTTACTTTTGAGGGAGCTGGCAATCATACCCTGCACGATCTCCTCGAGTTTGCCAACCGACAGCTCATTCCATCCGTTGCCGGCCTTCAATAGCTCGACCATGTCCTCGACCTTCAACTCCGGGGAAATCAGGGCAAGCTGAGGGCAGATCCCCAGAACATAGGCCATCCCTTCCCGCTTCATCCACCAGTGGGCCCGCTCCACCGGATCGGCGGATATTGAGAACTCATCGTCCGAAGCAATCACCGGCCGGGGTGGAATGGCATTAGAAAAAATCCCAAGTGCCTGGATCAGCGAGGATTCTATCCCTACTTCCCCGGGCCAGGGAGAGACCCCGGAGAAGTGGGGGAGATCCTCTTTCCCCAGTTCCCCTCCCTCTTGGGCCAATTTGTACAGCTCTTTTATTGCTAAAGAGGTATCGAGCCCTTTCTTCCCAATAATTAACCCGCAAAAGGTAGGGTCCAAACCCAGCTTAAGTGCCTTTTTGAGGAGCTTTAATGAATCCTCGCCGAATGAGGAGAAGGCAAGCAGATCCGAGAGATTGTTAAGCTGCAGGCCGGGTTCCTCCTTTTTGCTTCTCTGGCGGATTGCGGGATCCTCTTCCATCATCAGAAAGTCATTACAGGCAAAGGGGCAGTTGAAGCAGGCATTGAGGCGGTGAGAGAATTTCTCTAAAATGCCCTTCGCCTTCCCATCAGCTCCCAGGGAGTCCAGAATCTTAAGAGAACCTCCTCCTCCCTTTATCTTTCCCTCCAGCAGGAGACCTTTAAGTCCCATGGCCTTCGGAAACACTTCATCTGGCTGCGCAAAAAACCCGAGCCCCCGGGAGGCAATCGCCTTCAGCCCCTTTTCCCCCCATACCGCCCCCAGGGCAAACTTGTCCTTGCTCCCCCAATAGCTCTCGGATACTCGGGAGGCTAAAGAACCCTTTACTCCGGCCGGGCCGATGGAGAGAACTTGAATACTCTCATCTCCATATTCCTGGCGCAGAAAATCGGTTACTTCCCAGACATCTTTTTCCCAGATCCCGGAAGAGCTGTTAACATCAGCGAGCTCATCATGAAGCCAGAGGTGCACCGGCTCCGGGGCCTTCCCCAGGAAAACCAGGAAATCGAAACCTGATAGCTTGGTCTCCACTGCAGTTTGCCAGGTGAGAGGGACATGGACGATCTGATGGCTGAGTGGGCTCCTGGCAGTCATCACCCCCAGACAGGAGCCGGGAGCAAAGCTGGCGGTGAGGGGACCACAACCAATACTCAGGGGATCGAAATCCGCGTTCTTTTCAAAAAGTGCGGTATTCAAGGCTGCTCCCCCCAGGTATTGCTTGATCAGTTCTTCCTCCAGGGGTTCCTCCCGGGTAGTGCCCTCTTTCAGATCCACTATTAGTATCCGTCCATTATAAAAGCTTTCAAACATACTCCTTAGCTCCTTTCTCTTTTTGAGGAAACTCC
>SDBT01001762.1_pt1 | contig 38582 bp, 57 predicted proteins | sample 2277101 | NCBI WGS metagenome assembly SDBT01 (sample SAMN10404973, study PRJNA504765) | marine sediment metagenome | isolation source: marine sediment core GS10_PC15, 103 cmbsf | place: Arctic Ocean: Southern Knipovich Ridge | collected 2010 | reverse complement strand
AGCTGGATGGTCGCATCGAAACGAGAAAACCACCGAAGTTGTCAAGAAAACAAAGCTATTTCCAATTCCGGGTAGGTGCTGCGGAGAAAGCAGATGCCCGCTCCCGGCTGTTCTTAAAAGTAACACCGGCGGGTACGACCACTATACATGTGTTCTTCACTTACCGGAAGAAGTGAAGAAATTATATACTTGGTAGGGCAAATTACTAAATCGAACTCAAGGGCAGGCGACAAGGAACAATTAAGGAGCAAGTATGAGCAAAGAAACGATTTATTGCCCACGATGCGACATGCCGTTTGATATTGATGGCGAGGGGAATTGCCCAAATTGTGGCGAGTTCGTGGAAAGCGAGGCCGACGATGGCGAATAAGAATTTACTTCCGTGCCCGTTTTGCGGAAATGGACCAGAAATAATTCGGGGTGCATTGATTAAGTTCGTCCGGTGCCCCAATAAAGATTGCTATCTCGGTGGCGTACTGATGCCCCTCGCCGCATGGAACAAACGCTGCTTCTGCGATGACCATGAATTCTGCTGCAATTCATGCAACCATAAATGTGGAATCGAATTGATAGAAAGCGAGGCCGACAATGACGAATAAGAAATTGAAATGCCCATATTGCGGTAGCGACTTAGTTGTACCAGCTACCATAGGTTTTGGTAGTCATCCGTGGGCAGCTAAATGTGAGCGATGTTTAGCAGAAGGACCGACATGCCGAACCAAAGCCGAAGCTATTGCCGCATGGAACCGCCGCTACGTATGCGATGACAAGAACGGCAAGCCGGTGTATGGGGGGGATGAGGTCAATGCAGGGTATTTTACGGGCTTGGTTGAACTGACACCTACCATAAGACCCCTGACGGATGCGGGCGAAGATGTCGGCTTTGATCGGCGTATCATTGACGGCGAAATCGAACTCGTGGAGGCCGACGATGAAAAGGCGATGTGAAGACTGTAAGTGGTATATAGATATTAACTTCGAGAGTGCTGTTGGTCATTTCTGTCCCATAAACCCTTCTGCCCGATGGTGGGCTAACGAGCAGGCGGAACAGTGTCAAAAATATTCCCGCAAGTGGTGGAAGTTTGGACGACCGAAATAACCCTAACATAAGGAGATATGAACGATGGGACGATGTAAGGATTGTAAGTGGGATATTAGCTGTGAACACAAAATGAAATTCCAAGTCGTCGGAAATGATATAATCCCGTGTATTTACTATATCCGCAAGTGGTGGAAGTTTGGACGACCGAAATAACCCTAACATAAGGAGATATGACGATGAATGGTGGATTAACAGAATGTTATGTTTGTGATTGTGACCCTTGTCAGTGTTTTGCGATAAAGGCTCAAAAAGATAGAAAAGAAGATTTTAATGCAAAGAAAGCTATTGAGGCTGGATTTGATGCCTTTGGAAAACTTAAAGGATGGAGAAAAGTAGTGGTTAAATGGATTTGGCCGGACGTTCAGCTATTAGCTGATGCTCTTTATGACTATTGGGATAAAAGTTAAAGGAGAACTCAAGATGCACTTGTTATGTAGAATAGGCCTTCATTGGCCCTTGCAACGAAAGACATCGGCGTTTATTGACAGGGTTGTCCATCGTCCTGTTTATCTGTGTCAATGTAATTGTGGGCGATGGTGGCTTGCTCACGGACGATACAGTACGTTTAAGATGGAGTCAAAGAAACCAATAATTTGGCTGACAGCGTGTTGCCAAAAAGAAATCTTGCCAAAAGGAGACCCAATATGAAAACCCTCATAACCCTCATCGCCTGCCTGCTCATAGGCGGCGGGTGCGGAAGCATGAAAGGCGAATCACTCAAAATCTATGACCCGACTGACCCCAACAGAATAATAGTCGAATACTACAAGGCTTCTTATGAGACTCTGTTCCTTGACTGGGAACGACAGGGGTGGAATGGCCAGATCAAGGGATTCGGTTCTATCGGGTCTGTCAGGTCGCGTGTTGAATCTGAGGGTGCGGAGATTGTGGAAGACGGAACAGGAATATTTGACCCTTTGCGAAAGGTGAGACCATGAAGAAAAAAGGATTCCTTGAGAGGCCGAACAAGCTGATGCCAATAGAGCCAGCGGTGGCGAATTTTGCCAACACAATGCAATATAAGCTGGATAAGAACTTGAACAAACCTTGCCCGCAAATGAACCCCAATAAAATGATGCGGACATGGAAGGACTGCGACCTACATTGGCTACTTATGCGGTTGCGGGAAGAAACGATTGAACTGGAAAAGGCGTTATGGGCAGGCGACCGCGACGGTATTATTCTTGAATCGGCGGACTGTGGCAATTTCTCAATGATGATACATGATATTGTATCTAAAACGACACCGACGAGTATTACTGTCGGCGGGAAGGCGGTTGGGCAATGAGTAAAATGTTCAAATGTGTTAATTGTGGTTTTGAGTGTGAGATTATTGACTCCGAAAACTTAGATATAGGCATTGCAGAATGTGAAAAATGCGGGATGAAAGGATTGCGGCGGCAAGGCCGAAAGGTCTCTTTCGTGGCCGCGTTCACTAAGGTTATTGCGATGGTTGACCCGCAAGCAAATAGTTTAATGTCAAAAGATATGCCACCAGCAGCTAAAATCTTAGCTGATTGGAGTCGTAAGGCTTGCGATGAAATAGAACAACTCCAATCCCAACTCACCGCCGCTAAGAAACGGGAGGCGAACACGCTTCAACATTTACTTGATTGTTCGCACGAGAACGAGCGAGTAAGGGCCCAACTCGCCGCCGCCAATAAGCAGATACTCGATTACGAACAGACCGAAGCCGCCGTCGTGTGCCCGGAAGATGTGGGTATTGAAGAATACGTTAGGTCGCTACTTGACAAACTCGCCGCCGAGCAGGAAAAGAACAAGCGGCTGCGGGAATTATTAACCAACGCATTGCCGCATATAGAATGCGAAACAATAGCACAGTCACGGCTTATTTCAGCAATCGGAGAACTCTTGGAGGCAGACCATGAATGAAATGGTAAAAATCCGCGAGTTATGGTACATAAACAAGACGAAACTACTCAACCAGGCCATAGCTGCTGCAACATGGCCGCTGAATAGGGACACGGAAGAGGTGAGTCATACGGAGGTGTGGGAGCCGAGCAACACGGGGTATTTCACGTCTCGTACACAATGTAAATATTGGCTGGGCACAATGCAAGGAGACGAAGAAGAATACCATCGGACATCTTATTGGGGCCAATGCTGGACCTCTACAACCAGAGGCAAAGCCAACGGCACGGTAGTGCGCCCCGCATCCGGAGTCCTGGACCATCCTGAGAACTGGCTTTATACGGAGCATGAGGTAGCATATTGGGACTTTGCCAGAGCAAGATATCATGCGATTGGCCGGGTGGACAATAACAAAGGCTACTCATGGCGGGACCTGTTCCGGTACACGATGCCCCTGTGGTTACTCAAGGGCACAGGGTTGGCTGACAATGGCCGTGAGATATGCTCAGAGCATGTAGAAACGTGGAACGTCGATATGGGTGTGCTGGACGAGAGGCTCATCAGATCGCCCCGTAGGCTTTGCAAGGCTATTGTGTTAGTCACCGGCTCACCGTTACGAAGGCTGGTTGACGACAAAATCGTGAGAAATGGGGCTTGGAAGAAGTGGTATCCGGCTATCCAGTAGGCTCAAGGGCATGTAGACTCCTTTTCCGGCTCTACGGGCGGTGTGGCGAGGGCGATGAAGACTTCAATAGCGTCAAGGTCGAAGCCACCCATGTCGGGCCAATCCATCCACCATTCCTCGGAGTCTCTAATGCGGGATGCAAAATCTTTTATCATTTCCACCAACTTCGGGAACGCATTACATGCCCGGACGATGTATTCGGCGTTGGCCACAGACTGTGGAGTTACTGGCAATTCGGCTGGCATGGTTGTAGCAATGTGCGTTCCAGTGGATGTGTGGAGAATAAAGTCGCCATTAGCTTTCCACGGTGTTGGTGTATGTTCCATTTTCTTCTATCCTCTCAATTAGCCCCAGGGGGGCGGTTAGACTGTTTCTACATCTTGTCAGCGGCTGTTAACTTATCAAGTCCGCAAGTGCAATGAGGATGGGGCGCGATAGAGAGCATCATACAATCTTTTTTGTGTGAAACTTCTTTACCCCGGATATAATTCGCACATTCGATGTCGCTTTCGACTTCATTGGGCGTATAAATAGGCCATTCCAGCTTTTTTAGGGCATCCCTACACGCTGCCAGTAGATCGTCCTTAACTTGGTTTTCATGGGCGGCTATCTCTGCCCGCCTACAGTCGTCAAGGCAACTCTCGCAGGCGGTTGGATGTTCGCATCGCATTACTCGCTTTCTATGTTCCATTTTCTTCTATCCTTTCAATTAGCTGGCTCTAATCTCAGCCAATAACCCTTGTCGTTCTTTTTCGGCCTTCTTGAGGTCAACACCAAAGTATTCGGCAAGCGTTTTTTCGATATTGAGAGGGCTTGGTATATATGCGAACTCTGTATTAGTAAATTTCAGTTCTTTGTCGATGTCGTCGATGGCCTCATAGTATTCTTTTTCTGTCATTTTTCCTGCGTTCAAATCTTCATAGAGAAGAGCCTTGTGGATTTCAGGGGTTATGCAGAAGCAGATATTTTTCTCACTTTGCAACCATTCTAAAAATTGGCCTATTGATTGAGACTTTCTGTTATTCTCTGCGATTTTGTCTAATTCTGGTGTTTCCATTACTACCTCTCTTTCAATTAAAACACGTCTGGAATTTACCATGCGGACAAGCGGCACAATCTTCGGGCCGACATCCCCGGATTTCGCCCTCGCTATCTTCAATCGCATCGGCGATAGGTTCTGATTCTTTGCGTAATTCTTCAAGATGGGATATAGTTTCAGTCATAAGTCTATTCTCCTTGTTCGCTGCGGGTAGGACGCCGTACATTGCGCCCTGAAGCCATTAGGCCCGTGATGGGCACATTCAGTGCAAGGCAAGCCATTACAGGCACACAGCCGCAAGTAGCGGCGTAATAGGCCTGTTTCGTGCCTGCTAAGTGAGGACGATTGTCGTGTTTCTTTCATAAGCCTATTCTCCAATAAGGGTTAAAACAAACAGCCTGCCCGGAGTCATGAAAGAACAAAGGAGGAAATGTGCCTTCCCGGACAGGCTGTTTGATTGTCTTGTTCTGTTCTTCATGACTACTATAGCTTACCACAGATAGGCCAAAAGTCAAGTGACTTGGCGGAATTATAACAAGAAAGATAAATCTTGTTAAAATCTCACATTGCGCCTTGACTTTCGGCGTAGGTGGTGTAAGGTATAGGTACATCCTCGGCGGTGTGTCCGCTGAGCCCCGGTATTCTTCGGACTGCCGGGAGCCGAAGTAAGTCCTTGCAAGCTGCGGATATAACAGCTTTCAGGGCAACGGCCAAAGCCCGGTGCTGGTTAGTGCAGCAGACCGGGCCGCGATTACGATAGTGGGAAACGCCAAAAGGTTTCGTCCTGCGGCAATGCCCACTTTAACCTTGAACAAAGGCTGTTTGAGTGAGTATATGAATAAAACCGGACGGGTCTATACTGCCGGGATGAAGACGATGCTGAACAAGGCTGTTCAATGAGCGTACATAGAGAAGCAATTAGGAAGATATACAAAATGGCCGGGCAATGTGAAGGGCCGATTCGTGGTATCTCCCAAATTGGCGAGAAGTATGATCCGAAGAGGTTGCCGGCGATGAAGCCGCAACTGACTCGGTATGACAGATTCTTACAGGCCGCTTTGTGTGAGAGGCCAGCATGAATAGAAGCGAATACGAAATAGACCTGACAGGGAATTGCCCCGAAGGGCCTCAGGGCCTGGAGGGGGAGTTCCCTTTTTTTATGACAACTGATTCGGGCACAGACCCCAACCCACAATAAGGGGACGCAAACACTATCGGCGCAGTAGGATAGGACGTGTAGGCGACAAGCATAAGTGGCAAGGTTTGACTGCAATTCCCGGCTCTGTCCCGATAATTATCGAAGTGTATCTCATGGGTTCCTACTTGGTGTCGCCCCGAAATAGTGAAAGAAACTCATGGAACAAGCTAACGCTCAGCTCCGAAGTGGAAAGTTAGCTTTTTCCCCTTTTTCTTGGGGGAACTGCGCAACAACTCGCAACCGATTGGAAACAAGGGTAGTACATGGATAAAGAGTTAGAGAAGGCTATTAAAGAACAAGAAATTGACATGAACAGTCAAAAGGTAATACTTCCTAAACCAAAACGCTCGAAAATGACAAAAAAGGATCATATCAAATGGGACAAGTTGAGGGAACGGAAACACTTGTAGTTTACACTCCTGAACAGATAACGGACGAATGCGAAAAAGTATTGAATATGTGCCTCGTGAGCCGTCCTGAAGGTGAATTACTGTTTCGGCTTGTCCAGATAATCAGGCAGTTACAAGAGGAGAACGCCAAATTGAGTGAAATAGTACAGGTATTTCAAGAGACATAGATTTAATCAGGAGAAAGAAAATGCAAAGCGACTCAGGAAGAATGGAAATATTGACTGAGACAGAAGTTCTTGATGCTACGCCAATGGAAACGCCGAAAACCATTAGTGAGGGGATGTACTTTAAAATCAAGCATACCTATTTCAAAATTACCGAGATTAACACAGAGGGAATAGTTGCTCAAGGGGTTTCGAGGCGAGAGTATTTTGATAATCGGGGCACAGTATCAATTTGACAAGGGCGGCAAAGGCACAAATATTACATAATTCAAAAGAATAACGAGTATTTGCACCGACACCGCCCATAAAGCTCATTTACAAGTCAATAGGATATAAAAACAGCCCCCTCCGCACTGATGATGCGAAAGGGGCGCAGGGTGAAGGGGGTTTATTCTGTAGCTTTGGCGATAGCGGCTTCTATTGTTTCGAGGTCAAAGCCACCTCTATTAGGATCGTCCATCCACCAAGGCGAATCGTATTCTTTGATGACTGCGACAATCTTTTTTAATTCTTCGATCATGGTCGGGCTTGCAGCAATAAGGCGGGCATTGGCCATCATCTGTTCAGCAGACACGCCAGCGGCGTTGTAATGCGTTTTCTGGCAATGGGCCGCCGCGACAAGGATTTCATTGTCATCGTAGACGTATCCTTCTGCATCTGTTGCTGCTATCCACGGTCCTTTTGTATGTTCCATTCTTCTATCCTCTCAAAATAAACCCAATTAGTTAAAAACCACTAAACCACACCCTGCGGACAGGGCGGGTTTGGGGGTTTAAGTGGTTGCCATTATGCCGACCCGATTGCCATTAGCATCCATAATAGGGCAGCCAACGCAACCGCCTTCTACTTTGTCAGCTAAAGCTCGTAAAATACGAGCGGTTTCAATGTCGCAGTCAGGGCCATTATCACCAAAGGCAGCATTTTCTTGATTGATTTCCAAACTTAGCATAATCATACCCTTTCAATAAGAGGTTAAAGTGTTTCGGTAAGTGTTTCGTGTTTCAAATCAGTATTGTCGGTATACTTTAGGGCTTCTTCTAATGCTTCAGCGAAATCGGGATTGTATACAGTGCCGAGATAATCGCCATTGGGCTCTGAAAAGATATAACCAATGGTTTTGGTTACTATTTCAGGGAGCACCAGTGTTGACAGTTCCGATTCGCAGTCGGCTATGATCTGGAGGCGTTCTTCAGCGGTATGTCCGGTTGTATGGCTGGAATAGCCTCTGTATGCCTTATTCATACGAATTGTAAGCAGCAATGACATTTTACGACTGACTGCCTTTGCTCTTAATTGTTGGGTATTCATGGTCATACTCCTTAATAAGAGGTTAAAAAAGCCGCTGACGTCAGATATGCTGGCAAGCAAGATAACGCCAAACTATTGCACAATCTTCTTTGTAATCCAGCCAACAGTAGAGCCGTCGACTGAAACGGTAGTGAATTCCTTATCACCGGCAAAAATGGGCTTGTTGTAGTTGCGGTTACAGTGCGAACGAGCCTTTTCATAGCTCGATTTGGTGATGATGACTAATGATGCAGGGCATTCGCCGGAACGGTGGTGGACTCCTTCGTTGACAGGTTCGTATAAATACACTTGTTTCATGGTAAATACTCCTAAAAAGGGTTATTCTGTAGTTTTGGCAATACTTTTCGCTATCAGCGATTTGTGTATCTCGTTAACATTCTTGGCGGTTATTCCATCAAAAGAATAATGCACCAGTCTATCATTTAGATAAACAATATGCCGACCCGCCCAGTAGTACTGTTCAACTTTGTGTCCTTCGATCTTTTTCTTTTTGGTTGGGCTCATTTCTTTTTTCCTCTCAAATAAAGGGTTATAGTGGTTTAGTTGATTCGGATTTTTGAACCGCACTTGCACAATACAAATGATACGTCGATAGGGATATGCAGACAGCCCGTGTCGTCGTATAGTTGGGATTCACACAGGGGGCAATAAGCAGTGACGGCGACGGGCTCAATATGAGTAGCCTTGCGGTAATCTTTTTTCTTCCTGGTAATTTTAGGGGTGGTCATAATACTATCCTTTCAAAAGGGTTTCAAAATAACTTGCTCTCACTACTATTATTATATCGGCAAAAGGACAAAAAAACAATAGGCAAAATAAAATAAAAGTGAAAACAACGCTCAAGGGCATAAAAACAGGTATAACGAACAAAATAGTTGAAGGCAGCGTAATAATTCCATCGTAGACACTTAGTGGAATAAGACAAAGATAGTTCTTGACATAGGACAGGAAAGCGGGTAAAATAGGGATATGGCAAAATATACATGTAAGTATAAGGTGAATCAAAAGGTAGAAGTGTATGGAAAACCGGGTATGATCACCGCAATTCACATTAGGGACAGGCATAGAGCATACGAGTTTAGCTATTCAGACGATGGAAAGCCGGTAAGCGTAACAGTTGAGCAAGGAGAGATAACAGACGGGGAACACGAAAGAATAGGATTTAAGCAATGCAAGATAAACCACTAACAGTTAAACAGGCAGCATTTTGCAAATGTATGTTTATCCCTGGAAGTGGAACGTTTGGGAATGGGACGGAATCGGCAAGGAAGGCACAATATAAAGGTAATACCGGGACGTTGCAAAGTGTAGCAGCGGAGAACATGTTGAAACCTGTGATAATAGCCGAAAAAACAAGGATAGAGGCGATAACTAATCAAAAGCTGGGGTGGGATAGAGATATTGCACTCAAAGAACTCCGCCGGAGCCTTGCCTATCTGAATCGGCGTGTTTCCGATGGCGATGTTGGCGCGGTAACGGCCCGTACTGCTGTAATCAGGGAGATGAATGACATTACAGGCTTGCACCAGCAGCAGCCTATCCTTATCCCAATCAATATCAACCACAATACAGTACAGACAGAGGCAGACCTGCTGCGCAAGCGACTGGGGTTGATAGATCGCATGGCTGAACAGCCCACAGGCATAGAGAGGAACTGACTATGGACATGTATGTTAAGGAGTACGAGGACTACGTAGCTGGCATGAAGCATATAACTGGCACAGGGACAGACTATATCTACGCTGACATGCCCGCTGTAGTTACAAGGGATGAGGACAAGGCCTACTACGTGATAGGGATGCCCGTCAAGCCCCCTCACGTGCCCCAGGATGGACGAACGCAGCCAGTCCTATGCAATGAGCCAGATAAGGCCATAAGCCAGCAGGAGCAGAACCGGCCCCGGAAAAATAGGGGGGTAAGCAATGTATGATGTAAACCCCTCGCCCGGAATAATCCTTACTAAGGGAAACAAGACATTGTGGACATAGGGGCAAATAGCAAAAAAGTGTTTTCCCCGTGTATGGGATAGTTTTGTGGATTTTTAGCCTGAAAACGAAAGTGGCAGATATTTTCTTGAAAGGGTTCATTATGCCAAAAGGCAAAGGTTATCCAAAGGGCAGTAAGCGAAAAGGCGGCAAAAGGGGTGGCAAGCGTGTCGGTGGTTGACGAGAATAGAAATGACGGGATTGATATCTTTAACCGGCCCTTGTACCGTGGAATCGGTAGATGGCTCAAATAACGGTGCCCATGATGGCAGGCTTGCCGAAGAAAAGCCAGAGAGCCTACAATCCCGTCTTACCAAAAGTGAGAATAGAAACTTAACCTTGACAATGCGTTGCTATGACTGGTATAATTGACGACATTCAGCGTTTGATTGACGAGTTGGCTGGTTCGGATTACAAACACCGGCCTATGCCTGAGTTCCTTGAGTTATTGGAAGAAGGCGAGGATTGGGTTAAGAGAATGCGTGAGTTTTTGGAAGGTTAGAAGGAAATGAAGATATTAAAAGGCAATTTGCATGTAAAGTTTAGTGATTTAGAAGCTGGTGAAACTTTCCTTTATGGTGAAATCCCACACCTGAAAGTTTGTTGGACGGCTGGCAAAAAAGAAACACCAGACAGTAAGGCTAATCATGTTAATCTTGAATCGGGTGTATTATACAATGCTGGCGAGGACATGATGGTAGAAAAGGTCGATCTTGGTATAACTGGCATGGAGAAGCCTAAATTCGGAGAATGAGAAATGAACAAGGACATAGCCATCGTATTCTTGATTGAGATAATCCTTGTGTTGGGTTATATACTATGGGAAGGATAGAAGAATGAAAAATCCACGATTTAAGTGTAGTATCTGTAGGAAAAGAAGGACTATTGCTGTTGGCAATTGCGCTGTTTCTTATTTAAACACACGGCTAACAGTTAAAATTGTACCACAGGAGCCGATATGCAGGCAGTGTATTAAGGCGTTACTGGAAAATGCTGTGGCTGGCGCAAGTGAAGAGCTAAGTAGATTAGTCTTAAAAATTAAATAACGGGTCCAGCTAACACCGGCGGGTGAAAGTTGGGGCAAGACGAAACAAGCGGCTGTATTGGGGCCAAACGAAAGGATGGCTTCAATATGGTTGACGAAACAGTAAAAGCGTGGGCAGCGGGAATAGTTGATGGCGAAGGTTATGTTACAAGACGAAAAAATACAAGAGGTTCCAAAACACAGCCATTTGTGCGGGTTGAAAATACCGATAAGCGGATCCTTGACAATCTTGCCAAGCACTACGGTGGTTCAATTCGATTGGCAAAAAGAAAGAATAGGCCCAATAGCAAACCATGTTTCTATTGGCAGTTGTGTAACAAGAAGTGTATTTCGTTTTTGGCGGAGATTGAACCGTATTTAGTTAGCAGGAAAGAACGAGCACAAAATATAATTTTTGGACAATAATAGGGCATGTCGGTGCCGACACACTGACATGCCTTTTTTATTGTCTGCAAAGGTTTCGCATGGCGAACTTTAACAAAAAATTTGAATCTAAACGACAGGATTGGGAAACGCCTGATTCAATTTTTTTGCCATTGAATGATGAGTTTCATTTCACGCTTGACGTTTGTGCGACCAAGACAAATTCTAAAGTGCCTTCTTATTTTGATGAATCACAGGATGCACTTAGTCGTAAATGGGATGGCGTTTGCTGGATGAATCCGCCTTTTGGTGAACAGGGCAAATGGGTAAAGAAGGCTTATGACGAAAGCAGGAATGGATGCAAAGTGGTGTGTTTATTGCCTGCACGCACAAATACAAATTGGTGGCACGATTATTGTATGAAAGGTGAAGTGCGGTTTATTAGAGGCAGGCCCAAATTTAAGGGTGCGAAATATGGGTTGCCGCAACCTTTAGCGGTTGTGGTGTTTTAGGCCAATACCCTCGATACAGCCGCTTTTTTTGTGCCCGAACCGATATTATGAGTATGCTCCATACAATTCAGAGCAGTTATGAGACGATACGGGCGGATTACGTTACTGTTGCGGACAGTGATCTTGACGGCTTCACCGCAGGATTGACGTACAAGGCCACAGACCGCCCTGACGACGTCTTTGAGGCTGGCCCGGAGGTTGGCGGGATAACGGTTATCTTTGACGGAGTGGCCTCTGACGGTGATACGTTTTCATGGTCTATGTACGCATACAGGACAGTAGGAGAAAGAGATGATGGTTCTTCCAACATCGGCCCTGCCGAGATAGTTGCTGCCGGTACGGGGATTTTTGGTACTGCTGTTTCGGAGACTGGTGATGGATACCTTTATGCTGATACTGTTGTTATTACTAATCCTGGCAATTGGTATGATGTTCCTGTCGCGATAGACAGCGGCAATGACAGGATTTGCAAGATTTGTGTGGATTTTGCCGGGTTCAAGTTTTTGAGTGTACGTTTTACGGCGATAGGCAGTACGTCGATTAACGCCCATGTGGCTTATTTTTAGGAGTTTATAATGGCTGGTGGCGATGTTTCAGGATGTCTCGAAGTTTCTGCGGGATTTGGTAACTTACTGCGGTTCAATAGTGGTAAGTTTGGGATAGAATTCGATTCTACGGGTGGTGCGGACGAACGGATTTGGGGCAAAGACCCGACTGTCGATATGACAGGGCAGGCGTTCTTCCTTGAATATGTCCACCTCGCTGCCGGGGAGTCTACTGGTGGCGTTGTCTCGCTTGTAGACGGTTCTGCCGGGTTGAAGATAGTTACACTGCCGAATGGCGATGTATCTTCAGGCGGCGGTATATCGCAGGTATGGGATTTCCGAGACGATCCCCTGAAATGTCTGACAGCAGAGAGTACCCAGTCGCTTTGCATGAGTTCTACGGTAAATGGTAGATGTGGCGGGTTCATTAAGGGATATTGGGGCCCAAGGGGACTGTAATGGCCGAAACGACACATCTTACTCCCGATGAGAAATTAGTAGAGATGCTCGAACGCAAAGAAGAGGCGGGCATGAAGAAGACTAAGGAGTGGGTCTCTTTATGGCAGGAATCTCTGCGCTATTTCTTCGGCGATCAGCTTGCCCACAAGAAAGAGCATAAAGAATGGGACTGGATTATTATAAACTATATTTGGCCGTCTGCCATGCAGGAGATTGCCAAGTTAAGTAAGAACTTCTCTGAGATTCATGCTCTCCCGTGGAATGACGACGATGCCGATTCAGCCGAGGCGTGGCAGAACATTCTCCAATGGCAGTGGGAGAAGGGTTTGAACGGGGCCGGGATGCGTCTTGAACAGATTTATGCGATTCTATGCGGTAAGATATTCGGCTATCGTGTCAGTAAGATTTTCTGGGACGAGAAAGTAACCTGGGACGATAAACAGAAAAAGTGGCTGGGTGATGTAAAACATAAACTATGGCATCCTGCCGAATTCTGGGCCTCCGATAACGAAAAAATAGAAGACGGCGATTGCGGTACGGTAAGGTTCGTTCCTTTGGAATGGGCACAGACTCGCTGGCCCAAGTATAAAGAGAAGTTAAAATTGAAGGCCAGTTCGTATAAGCATTTAGTTGCAGGCGGCGATCATACAATCAGGGGCCAGTTAGCCTCTGCCGGTACGTATCCGGCCCAGGGACGCGGTGGTGTCGACGGAGGGCACGAACATTCCGACTATGGGCATCACGGCAGGGGAATGGAGAATCAGGTTCTCGACAGGGTTCTTTCTGCCGACCGTATGACGAATATGGAAGTTGACGAAGATCGGGAGTTCGTCAAGTTGAGCGAAACGTATTTCAGGGATTATTCTGAAACCAAACAAAAAATAGAAGAAGATATTCCTGCACAGGAACTATTGGACGCTGGTGAGATATTCAGCCAGGAGCAGAAATTCTTCGATAAGAACAATAAGGAAATCACTCCTGATAAGTGGCCGAAACGAACTGTTCAGGAATGGATGGAACCGGATTATCCAAACGGTCGGTATGTAATTCACGTTGAAGAGTTGATCTTAAACCCGGACGACCAGAAGTACCCTCATAAGCGATGGCCGTTTGTTGTTATCCCGCACTACCTCTTACCGTTTATGTGGCAGGGTATAAACGGCGTGTCCATGTACCGGAATGTACAGGATATGATAAATGTCACCGTCTCTCATTTAACGAATAACATGAAAATGTTCGGTGACCCGAAGATAATAGTCGAGAAGGGTGCAATTGACACTCCTCCCGGTAGGCATAAAGAACATTTCCGCATCGGCAAGGCGGCAGGTTCGATAATCAGGGTGGTAAAGGGAGCCATAAGCGGTAACCGAATACAGATTGTCCAACCTGTTACACCATCTGCGGCTGCACTTCAGTTATATGGTTTGTTTACACAGGAATTCAAGAATCTGTTAGGGTTACAGGACGTTGCACAGGGTAAGGCCGGGACTAACCTTACCGCTACGGAGTCGAGTTTCCTTGCCATATCCTCTCACGACCGTATATCACTCCAGAATGTTTTTGAAACTGAATGGGTTAGAAAATGTTGCGAGTTAATTGCAGGTGTCTGCCAGCTCAACTACGAACCTGACCGGTGGGTAAGAATAGTCGGAGAGGACAAATCCGCTGGTGTTCAGCAGATTACCCAGCGAATGAGTGAAGTGAAGTTCGATGTGGACATACAACCGGCCCCGGCGATTCCAATGGACGCTGAAAAGAGAATGGTCAAATTGAATAAAGGTTACGAATTACTGGGCGGTCCTCCCAATCCCGGTTTACCGATGATGCTGAAAGCGTTGGAGGTTCCCGGCTGGCGGAAACTTTTAGAAGAACATTCGATATGGGCGGAATACCAGAGGTTCCAGCAGTTATATACCGCTGTTGCCGAAGGCAAGATTGACCCGAACGAAGGTGTACGAATACTGGTTGCGGCCATTAGTCAAAAGGTAGGCCAGCAACTTGACCTTAATCCGAGGAAAAACAATGAGAAAAAAGGCGAAGTTAAAACCGAAGTTAAAAGAGAAAAAACAACCGACAGTTCGCCGGAAGGTGGCACCCAAACCGTTGAAGGTTTCACCCAAACCACTACCCGACCCGACGGTGACAATCAAGGCGGAGATAGCTAAACTGGAAAAAGCATTTGGTGATTGCCCGGACGGTAAGAGCAGTGCCAGATGTAAGAGAAATATACAAGGGTTGAAGAAACAGTTACGAAAAGTGGAAGAAGCAAGTTAGGGCAGCCAAAGGGCCATGCGCCAATCGGAAAGTCTTAACTACATAGCTTCTCGAAACGAAACAGACTAAGTGCTGAAAATGAATTTGGAGAATTAAAAATGTCGGACGAAAAAGCATCAGAAGAAAAAACAGAGGAAAAAACTGAAGAAAAAGTAGACGAAAAATGGTCGCAGGAAAAGCAAAGAGCCGATCAGGCGGAAGCTAATTTTCGCAAGGCCTCGACAGAGAGAGATAGTTTGATTGAATCTGTTTCTGCCGGCAATGAGAAGATGGCCAAACTTGAACAGAAACTTGCCGATCTTGCCGAAACTCAAGATGTTCCTTTAGAGGACTTGCTCGACCCTGACCTTGTAGACGCCAAGACGATTAAAGCTGTTAGTACGATGGCTAAACAAATCAGGGAACAGGCAAAGTCAATTAAGGATTTGAAAGAGCTTGCTGACGGATTTGATAAGAAGTCCAAAACGCGGGAAGCCAAGAGCGAAAAAGAGAAGACCATTGAAAAGATACTTAAACCTCTGGATAAAGAATTTGGTGCAAAGTTTCGGAACGCGGCTCGGAAGCGGGCTGACGATCTTGTAGACGAAGGTAAAGAGAAGCAGCCTCAAGATGTTATCGAGGCAATGACTCTTATGCGAGACTGTTACAAGTTCGTCGTATCTGAAGCTGAGAAGAAAGAAGAGAAGAAAAAAGATACTCCGACAGATAGTGGTACGGAATCTTTCCAACTGGACGCTTCGGTTCCAAAATCGGGCTCCAGAAGGGAGATATTAGCAGGTATGAAAAAGGGCTTCTTCGGGAAGACCTAATTTATTTAAGGATTTTGAAAAATGGCAACGATAGATTTAACAAAAGCCACCAGGGAACTGTTCATTCGTTCTTTAGTGGACGAAGTATATATGGCTACCCCGGTAGTCGAAGAGTTACAGAGACGGAACCAGATCACATATACCGGCGGTCGGTTTATCGAGAGACTGGTTGATACGGACGAGATCGACGATCTCATGCAGGAGTATACTCCTACTACAGCATTGACTGATGAGGCGAAGGATACTCTGGAAAAACCTCGTTTTACCTGGAAGTATGCCCAATTGCCTTTAAGGTACGATGTTGACGAGTATACGCAGAACATCCTTGCCGGTAACGAGGAGCAGTTGCTCGATCTTGCCGACCAGTTGGTATCGAAGGGTCAGAACGCCACTCGTTTGTGGCTGAACAGGAAGGTGTTCAATTCCGGCTCGAATACAAGCGTTGTTGACGGCGATACCAGTTTCCAGAGTTTGAATTCCGCTCTCAACCATGATGCCACTTATGGTACCCTGGCCCGAAGCTGGTCCGGTGGTACTAATGACTGGTGGCAGGGTTCAGACCCGTCAGGTTTGAACCAGAACACTACGACAAGTTCTCAGGATACCTCTTACAACCTGACTATCTCTAACTTGAGAAAGTGGATTACTGAGACCGATGTAGCGCATCACATGAAGCTGCCGACTGATTTGTATATTACGATGTGCCCGACTCTGTTCAATAAGTTGCGGGCAGAGATGGAGGCCAAGGTTCAGTACAAGCCTACCGGCGACACTCAGAAGCAGGGTTTCAATAAAATGGAACTTGACGGCCATACGATTGTAAGTGTTCCGTACCTCCAGACCACTTCGACCATGAGAACATGGGTGCATATTCTCAATCTCAACTTCTGGGAATTGAGAATTCATACGGCGCGTAACTTCAAGATGACTGATTTCAAGTGGCAGGGCGACAACTCTAACGGTTATGATTTCTGGCTGGCACGGATTCTGATTTCCGGTAACTTTATGTGTTGGAAGCCTAATGGAAATTTGTGGCTTAGTAATGTAAGTTAATTTTAAGGAATATAACAATGGTAGCAGTAAGTTTAAGAGATATAGTTTTGGAAGATAGGTGGCCGGGCACTCCTAACTTCAATCTCGGTAAGCCCAAGAATGGTTTCGATTCAACTCTATGGACCGACGCATCGACAGAAGAATATCCGATTGGTACAAAGATTCAAGTGTACCAGGATTTCTCCGGCGTAACTGGTCCGTATACAATGATGTATTCGCGGTACTATTGCCTGAGCGGAAACAACGGCACGCCTACCGGCGTAGAGTCGGCAGACCTTACATTGACGGGTATGGCGCTTTTTCAGCATTTTTGCAATTCAACTTGTTTGCAGGCTGACGGAACAGCCAATGCCTTTACTATGACCAATTCCGGTAATGTGGATACAGGCGTTGCTGATGGGACGACTACGGGCCAGATAGGTATTGCCTGTGGTACATTGTCGTATCGTGATGTAACCACTACGAGTACTGCGGCGGGCACAGGCGACAATCCCGGCGGCTATGGCTGGTTCTGGGTCGGCGGTGTGTGTCCGATGGATATTACTATGTTAAGTGGTGTCGCCCATGCGGGTGTCGATATGTCAACTGCCGGTGGCGTTGCGGCAGGACTTCCGATTGGTTGCGAGGTTGACACAAGCGTCGTAGCGTTTGATGGCGGCGATATGACGTTCAATCATTGTGGTTATTCGTTTGTAGATGATGCATAAGAAAGGAGTAAGTTATGGCAACGATAGGAATGAGTTATTTAATGCTAAAGGACGATTGGCCGGGTGTGCCTAATCCTAACTTGCGCAAACCCAATGATGGCTGGGATAATACGGTTGATTGTTGTGTTACCAATCCCACTTATCCAGCAGGTACGAAGATTTGGTCATATAACGATGAGACTCGCAATCCCGGCGGGTATACCATGTGCTACATGGGCCGGTCTGACGGTACTTTTGCTGAGGATGGTTCAAGCGAGACTGGTGTGAAACTTGATTTTTCGCTTGGTGCATTCGTGTGTTCTCATTACGAAGGAACGACTGCCGATGGCAATGAAACTTATGTTCCCTGGTATATTGTTACTGGTGATTGCACACAATCTGATGCCACAGCAGAAGGCCTTGGCGTTGTTGCTATACAATGCGGCAGCATGAATACCGAGGACAATTCACAGGATGGTGTCAGGTATGGCTGGTTCTGGGTCGGCGGTGTTAGTCCCGGTAAAGCTACGGGCGATTTAACATGGATTTATGACGCATCAATTGAAACCGATGGCAATGTTACCAAGGGCCGTGGCGTTCTTCTCATGGACGACGGTACGAATGGTATAAGTTTTGCTGATTTCAGTATTGGTGATGCCACGAATCCTTCTTGTGGCTGGGTAATTAAAACTGACGCGTAAGAAAGGAGTTTATTATGGCAACATACGGATGGGACACGGATACCCAGCGTATCGGACGGATACCCGGTTTAGGAATAATAGAAAATGGGTATTTTGATTTTTCGTCTGGAACAGAAGCAATAGATGTTGCAACGCACATGCAGGAAGTGGTAATGGGTTTTGGTATTGCCAGAACGCAAGGTCCACCTGATTTTCAGGGACTTGTAGCAACAACTGACGGCGATGCAACTAATGGTTGGGTTACGTGGACCAGGCAGACTACTTATGTCGATGAAACATTGCGTGTTTACTACCAGATGACGGGTTATTAGCAGGTAGAAGAGTTCTTCTTCCTTTTCGGTGGATAGGGGCTTCGGCCCCTGTCCGCTTAGGAGCCTTGAATGACAGGCGAAACGCTAACAGATGAAATTCAGGCATTGTGTGGCCGCGAAGGTGATACGAAGTTGATAACCGATGTGCGAGTTACTCGATGGCTCAATGAAGCGCAGAGAATGATTGCAGAGAAAGTGCCGGTATTGCACGAACTCACGTTCAAGAATACTACATCTCTCGACACTACTGTTCAATTGAGTTATCCGTTGGCTGATATTACATCCGGTTTACTTGATGATACTGCGTCTAATCATGTGGTTCATATATTCGACATTGTAGTTCTTGACGGTAACGAGACGAGGTGGCTTAAATTCAGACCGATAGATGAATTTGACGAATTATATCCCGACCCGACTCACACTGATATTCCACACACAAGGAATGTTTCATGGACGCGGCGTGGCAATAATGTCGAATTGATGCCTTTGTGTCTTACGGAGTTTTGTGATAAGGACTTGAGGTTTGATTTAGGTTTTTATCCGGTAGATTTAACTACGAACGATTCGGATGAATCTAACTTGAAAGATGCCGATGACGGACTGATTGCGTATGGTGTGTGGAAGTCCTTTATAGCGATAGGTTCGGAGATGGCAACCGACGCGGCGATATGGAAAACGACATTTACGGAATGGCTGGAAGATTACAAGGACCAGAATGACACGATGCACGAATGGGATGGTTTTTGGTATGGGTAGGAAGAAGAAATGGGATTTCAATGCAACTTAAATTGTCCGGTTAATATATCGGTGCAGTTTTGTTGTAAGAACTGCCGTATATCGAAGAAGTATTATAGAAACGATTCCAATGCAGACTTATGGACAAGCAAGAATGGTTTTTGGTCGCTGGATGGCTGTAGGTTGGCTCGTAATGATATGCCTGAAGAGTGCGTAGAGTATGATTGCAGGAATTATGTATTTACTGTGGAACGAAGATGGAACGGTACTGAATGGGAAGATTTAAGCTCTAACGCGATACCGAAGCATCATAAGATTGCAGGGCTTATAATAGAAAAGGGAAGAGATGGAAATTATAGCGGAATTAGGTGCGAGCCATAAGCAGGACTACGAAACGGCCTTGGCATTGGTATTTGCAGCGCAGGAAGCAGGCGCAGATACGATTAAAGTACAAATGTTCACGCCGGACCAGATGGCCCTGAACGATGGCTCGGTAATAAAAGACGGGCCGTGGGCAGAGTACGATCTGTACCACTTATACGAACAGGCGGCTATGCCGTTGGAGTTCGTACCTAAGCTCAAAAAGCTCTGTGAACAACTGAATATGGGATTTATCGCATCTGTCTATCATCCCGACATGGTGAAGGTTGCCGAGGATATGGGAATAGAACGGTACAAGATAGCATCGTTTGAGTTGCCTTGGATGGCTTTAGTGAAGGCGGTGGCTAAAACAAAGAAGCCAATGATAATGTCAGTTGGCATGGCGGAACATAAAGAAATTGCCGACGCCGTATCAGCCGCCAAGAGGCATTGCGGGGACATAACTCTACTATGGTGCGTCAATGACTATCCTGCCGACCCGGAAAGAATGGACCTGAAAACCATTACGAAACTCAAGAAGTTTCATTGCAAGACAGGATTGAGCGATCATTCGACTGGGTATCTTGCTTCGATTGTTGCTATAGCGTTAGGTGCAACGATGTTAGAGAAGCATATCCAGGTGGACGGTGGGCTGGATAGTGGATTTGCCCTTATGCCGCATGAGTTTAAGACGATGGTAGAGATTGTAAGGGTCGCTGAGAAGAGTATTGGAAGTGTTCGATATGGCGGAAAGAAGATGTTCAGGAGAAAGGAAGTGGACGGAAAATGGGTAAGGACTTGTTAGGGAAGACGATACTGATTACCGGCGGGACTGGCTCGTTAGGTAAGAAATTAACCGAAAGGATACTCAAGTGCAAACCAAAGAAGTTGATAATCTTCAGCAGGGACGAGTTCAAGCAATCGGAGATGATGAAGGACTTTTCCGAACCGAGGTACTTCTTGGGAGATGTCCGAGACTTGTCAAGACTGAATCAGGCTCTTGCGGGTGTGGACTATGTCGTTCATGCCGCTGCGCTCAAACAGGTTCCAGCGCTAGAGTATAACCCGGAAGAAGCGATAAAAACTAATGTCCAAGGGAGTATGAATGTTATTTCGGCGTGTAACGATAACGGTATTAAACAATGCGTATTCGTCTCTACGGACAAGGCGGTTAATCCCGTCAATCTTTACGGCGCTACGAAGTTGTGTGCCGAGAAACTGTTCCTTGCCGCTAACGCATATAACAAAACTAAGTTTGTTTGCGTTCGGTATGGTAATGTTATCGGCTCCAGAGGCTCTGTAATACCGATCTTTCAAAAGTTAATAGCGACGGGTAAAAAGGTTCCGATTACTTCACCTGATATGACAAGGTTCTGGCTTACGCTTGACGAGGCCGTGAACCTTGTCATGTTAGGATTAGAGGTGCAGCAAGGGTGTATTCTGGTCCCGCGCGCAATGGCTATGAAGATAACGGATGTGGCAAGAGCGTTGATGCCAGATTGCGAGTTTGAGATTATCGGTGTAAGGCCGGGCGAGAAGATACATGAATCGCTTGTATCCAACGATCTTGAAAATGTTTCGATGGTATCTCTGGATTGCATGAGTCATTATCCGTGGGATAAACCCTATACATCAGATAAGGCCAAGCAGATGGGCGAAGAATTGTTTTTGTCAAAGGTGAACCAATGTTCAATAGAATAGTCATAGGTACGGCTAACTGGGGAAAAGAGTATAACGGCTCCAAACTGGAAAAGTCCGAGATAAAGGACATTCTCGACTACTGTACTTGCATGGGTATTACCATGCTTGATACAGCCGATGAATACGAGAGTGAAGAGATTATAGGCGAATTGGCTAACTCCTCTTTTGATATAGTTACTAAAGGTTGTGGCAGTATCGAGAGGCAGTTGAACCGACTTCAGCGGAATGCCGTTCACGGCTATTTGTATCGAACGCCGGACTTGTTTGGAAAGAACCATTTAATACCAGAGGCCATGAATACAGGATTGTCCCTGTACGATGTACCGGAACCGGGAACTACTTGGGGCATGAAACCTCAAATCCTGCAAGTACCGTATTCTTTAATGGACAGACGGTTTGAACGGGCGATAGCACAATGGCAATGTGATGGTATCGAGATTCATGTACGATCAATTTGCCTTAGGGGGAAATGTCTACAGGGGAATATAACTTGGAGTGATTGCCTGCAATTTGTTCTTGCGAACAGGTTTATCGACAAGATTGTGATAGGCATAGACTCATTTAGGGAGTTGAAAAGCAATTTGTGGTTTATTCATCAATGGAACAGTTGTCAGTGTGATGACTTGAATATAATTGATCCGAGAAAATGGAAGGAAGAAGAATGAGTGAATTTAAGTTACGTGCTGCAAAAAGTGGGATTTTTGATGAGTCTATAAATCTGTATGGTTGGCAAATCAAGGGTCGTGAAAGGTATGTGATAAAGCATCCTGAACTTGTTCCTATGGCAGAACATGCTTCACCTGAAGCGTTTCTTTCTTTAGAACCGACACAGGCACAATATTTAATAGACTCTTTGTGGGATTGTGGCTTACGTCCGTCAGAGGGTTCTGGTAGTGCGGGGGCCTTGCTGGCAACACAAAAACATTTAGGGGATATGAAAACCATAGCGTTTCACTCTCTTAAGATTAGAAAGGAAGAAAAATGAGTTGGGAAGAGACATTAAAGTATATCCCTGACGGGGTGCAGACGTTAAGCAAAATGCCGGATAAGCATGTAAACAGGGTTTACCCCAAGTACATCGACAGAGCGAAAGGGCCTTATGTATGGTGCGGCGATAAGAAGTACATAGACTATCCTCTGGGGTTAGGCCCAATCATTCTGGGCCACGCTCAAGAGCATGTGAACAGGGCTATCGTAGATCAGTTACAAGAGGGCATTATTTATTCGCTTCCGTCAAAGAAGGAGACGGAGCTTGCGATAAAGATATGCGACCTTATCCCCTGTGCAGAAAAGGTCAGGTTCGTCAAGACTGGCTCAGAGGCAACATCTGCTGCCGTGAAGATTGCAAGGGCTTATACCGGCAGAAACAAGATTCTATGTTGCGGGTATCATGGTTGGCATGACTGGTTCTCGATAGTGAACGAGAAGAAGGATGGTATTCCAAAAATCATTATGAACCTGATTGCCAAGTTCAAATACAACGATATAGATGATTTCAAGAAGAAATTGGGCAAGAAAGAGAATTGTAAGGTTGCTGCTGTTATTATGGAACCTTATGTCCTTGAGGAACCGGACGACAATTTCCTCCATGATATTCGGCAACTATGCACTGATTACGGGATAGTTCTGATTTTCGATGAGGTAGTCACGGCTTTTCGTACAAAGAAGTTCAGTGCGCAGGCGTACTACGGTGTTACGCCTGACCTCACTACATTAGGCAAGGCGATGGCAAACGGTATGCCGATAGGCTGTGTTTGTGGTAGAGCAAAAGTGATGGACGTGTTGTTGGGCGATTGTTTCGTATCGTCGACATTCGGCGGCGAATTAGCTTCCATTGCCGCTGCGATTGCTACGATAGAGTACATGCAATCGCATAACGTGATAGACCAGATATGGAAGATGGGCGACAGGCTCAAGAGTTTGTTTAAGACTATTACGGATAGTATGGGAGTGTCGGAAGAAGTGTACTTGACGGGCCTTCCCCCAAGAACGTATTTTGTATTTCCAACAATAGAGCATAAAGCCCTGTTCTGGCAGGAATGCTTGTATCATGGCGTGCTGTTGGGTCATGCACAGTTTATTTCTTATTCGCATGATTTGGGTGTTATCGACGAAACCATAAGGGCCATGAGGTCTGCGATGAAGATGGTTAGGAAATATTGGGACAATCCGAGGGCCGCACTTAAAGGTGACCCGCCTGAAGAAACTGTTAGATTGGAGAAGAAGAATGAAGCTGGAACCATTGAACCTGCCGGACCTACAGAAAGTAAGGCTGTGGCGAAATCAAAACCCAGAGGCGTTCAGGACGCCGTATCTGCTAACGGAGGAAGACCAATCAAAGTTCCTCCGAAATCTTGACAGGAATAAGCATAGATATTGGCTGATAAGTGCCGAAGGCCAAGGCGAACCAGTTCTTCTGGGTATGGGCGGTATTACCAATATCCAATGGGAATATCGTATTGGTGAAATTGGGTTGGTAATTGACCCTCAAGTTCGGTGCAAAGGTTTTGGTTCTGAGGCTGTGAAGTTGTTTTTGTCCGAAGCCTTTGGCAACATGGGTTTAAAGACAGTATATGGCGAATGCTATATGTGTAACGACGCATGGAAGTTTTGGCGAAAAATAAAAGAGCAATACGGTGGGCAAGAAACAATTTTGCCGAACAGGAAGCTGTGGAAAGGGAAGTTTTATGACAGTCTGTACTTCAGTATCGACTCGCTCGGCTTTGTATTCTAAGCTCGACAAAGAATACAATCAGCTTATGAGCGGGCCATATAAAGACCTTGGTTGTGCCGGTTTGAAAGACGGCAGGATAACAGGTTTTTGGAGGCCGGTAGTTGGCATAAGCACTGAACAGTTGTTTGATCTGTGGAGTGTATCGCAGGATATTTATTATATGGACTTCCTGGAAGATGGGTTGTCAGAGGTTAGTAAGGTACTCCTCTTGAAAGGGTATACCGCTACGCTGCACTATACCCAGATGATAGACTTGACGAAATCGCAACAGGAACTAAAAAGTGATCTACGGAAAAGTTATAAGAGTCTTGTAAACAAGAAAGTTATTACCAACGAGATGTATGTGATTACGCCATATCAAAAGTTACATGAAAGAGTTCGAGGAACTATGCGTTCCCAGGATACATGGGATGTCCAGCAGCGAATGGTATGGCAAAAGCAGGCATTCTGTTTAACTCAGACAAGATTCTTACAGAAACGTAACCCGTTACCGTCAAACGTAGTAACAGAGGCGGGCCTTATTGTATACTATAATGAACATATAGCTTATTACGCATCGGGTTGTTCTGAGGTTGATAGCCATGCCTTGATGTGGCAGGCGATACTGAAAGCGAAGGAGTTGGGATGTGCGAAGTTTGAGATGGGCGAACAGGTTTTCGACGATAGCAAGGTAGGGAATATAAGCAAATTCAAACGTGGCTTTGGCGGTTCCTGCGAGGTTCGGCTAATTTTGGAAAGGAAGAAGGAATGAGTAAGATTTTGATACTGTCAGCTTCGCCCCACAGGGACGAGGTGGTTGACAATCTAATCAAGAATGAATTGGAATCGTTAGGGAATAAGGTTTGGGTGTGCCCGTGCTTACGAGAGGGCAGGGCGGCGATTCTCAAGCACAAACCCGATGTGGTTATTGTTCCTCCTATAAGGAATCCATACTCAAGGGATTTGGTGGAAACCTGCAAGGATTGGGGTATTGGTGTTGTGTCCCGGCATACGGAGGCCAGTTGCGATTGGGCTGATTTCAAGGCGGGCGACGAGGTTATGAAACAGGGCATCCTTGGCAGATGGCGATATGATATTGACAAGGAATTAGTATGGGGCGACGATGAGGCCCAGATACTTGAGCGAAGGAAAGCTGGATTTCCCGTGATAGCAGTAGGTGCATTTGGAGTAGATATTTACAAACAGAAGGGATTCAGGAAGAACTTTCTTTCGCGGGATGATTTTTGCAAGAAGTGGAACTTCGACAAAGACAAAAAGATTCTTGTGATTTCTTCGCCATGGGGTTTTTGTGATTCGGCACCCGATCTCAGCATAGACGATATGGTAGAGGTGCAGAGAGAGGTTCAGGGCAGGCAGAAGTATCTTGCAATGGTTAGTGGTCTTAAACAGAGAGTTACTGGCAATGTGTTAGTTACCTTGCATCCCGGCGTGTTAGTGGAACCATACAAGCAAGCCCTCGACCAGATGAAGATACCGCTTGATACAGAGTCGACTGCTACCGATATTCTGGTGAACGCCGATGTATTGGTTCACTCCGGTTCTACGATGGGTATGGAAATGCACTGCATGAATAAACCGGCATTTCAGTACATGGACGTGAACGAGAAGTATACTTGCGGCTGGTGGATAAAGAACGGCAGTGCTTTGAGTCGTGTATCACCGAAGATAGATGACTTGAACGAGCTTGCCAAGGCGGTATCGACTACGGAGAAGTCTAACGCCGATAAAAAGGCTATCAGGGACTTGGAAAAAGGTCGGTATGGCAAGATGGATGGCAAGGCTTACGAAAGGGCTGCGAAGGAAATAAACGAAGTAAAGGGCAAGTTCAAGTTTGCATGGCCGAGGGCGCATAATGATTACGACCAGATTGGTACGTTCAAGGAAAGTACTAAAGCGGTGAAGGATGGTTTCTGCGGGATATGCAAGAATAAGTTCAGTGTAATTGAACCACAGTATTTAACTGATATATGTAATGCCATTGGCGGGAATAAGGAAAAACTTGTGGCCATAACTAAACAATCGTTTTGCCCGCATTGTGCAGCCAGATTCTTCAGAAAGTAATAGATACAGAAAGTGTATTATGAATAAGAAGTATACACCTGAAACATCTAAAGAAGCTGCCCGGCTGCATTTAACGGGGCTATCTACGCAACAAGTTGCCGACAAGATGGGTATTTCTCGTACTACTATTTACAAATGGATTGTGAAACAAGGGGTATTGATTCGGCGTCCCAGTGCTAATCGGTATTCACCTGAGTTTAAAGCGGCTGCTGTACAGTTTTATAGGGACAACTTGTCTACGAGGGATGTGGCAAAAAAAACAGGCGTTGGTTCCAGAACCGTTGCAACGTGGGTTAGTCTGGCGGGGGCAACGCGGTCGCGTTCTTGCTCTGCGAGACACGGAGAAGATGCTTGGAATTGGAAGGGCGGTGTAACTAAACGGTCTAAGCATCCAGATAACGCGGAATATAGGCTTTGGCGGGCCACGGTATTCGCCAGAGATAGATGGACGTGTCAGAATTGCGGCGATGTTGGCGGCAAATTGAACGCCCACCATATATTGGCGTGGGCGAAGTATGTATCAGAAAGATATAATCCGAACAATGGCATAACACTATGTGAGCCGTGCCACAAACAAGTACGTAAAAGAAAAAAGAAGATAGCATGATACTTGGAATAGTTACAGCGAGGTTAGGAAGTACACGGTTGCCAGCGAAGGCGTTGTTGCCCATTGGCAGGCATACGATGCGCACTATGGTTGGGTACGTCTGTTTCCAGATGGAACAGAGTTGCGTGGACAAGGTTGTGTTATGTACGCCTGACCTGTTCTTGGCGGAGTGCCATTCATGCGATTCAGTAGTCTGGACTGGCGACAGGGATTTAACCAGCGAACTGAGAGCAGCCGCTAATGCTTATAATGCAGACCATATTGTAAGGGTAACGGCAGATTGCCCCTTTGTAACGTCGGATATAATCAATAGGGTTGTTGACGAGCATCTGAAGGGTGGCTCTGACTATACATACAACCACCACGATTGCTTGCCGTCTGTTACAAAAGAAGGAATAGACGTTGAGGTAATAACTCGAAAGGCATTACAGATAGTAAAAAGCAAAGAGCATTTGTATATCGGTGAAGGGATTAAGATTCACCGAGTCGATATGGAAGAAGAAAGAGAGGTGTTTAGCGTAAACACATTAGAAGATTATATGAGAGCATTTAAGGAGTTATAATATGGGAGTTCATGCTTCCGGTGATGGGGCTGCTTGGGGTGTCTTGGAAGACCTTGATGTTGACCAACCTCACGGCCTTGACTACAGAGAGTCTGTTCATACTGCGAAAGCGGTGCGCAAACGACTATCGCAAGAACATTCCCTTTTTGCTGATGCGACCGTAGGGGGAGTACATACGCCCGGTGGAACCGGGGCCTTAATGTTGGACTCTACTGCTGATATGGATACGTTTGCTGCCGCTGCGGACCTGACAAGTGCCCACGCCTTTGGTATGGCTTGTAATACGGCACCAGACCCAACGGGGGCGACGATGTTTTTCTTCGACGATGCCACGGAAGCTACGACATGGCCGGTGTCGTGGAATAACATCTTGACAGATATAACCCATTCCTTTGGAACAAGGAGCGAGATAACCATAGGTGTTCCGGTAATCTTTGAACAGTCTGTTGCCATAAACGGGGATGTCAGTTTTGATGGCGATGTTGGCATTGGTGGCGATTTGTCTGTAGACGGTACCGCCGACTTTGCTGGCGATGCTGCCTTTGCCGCTGACGTGTCAATAGATGCTTCGGTAGTTTGTGGTGCAGGGTTTCTTGTAGAAGGCACGGCGGTATTTACAACTAATGTAGATGTGAGTGGCACAATAGATGTTAGCGGAACATTGAATGTGGCCTCATATAACGCAGATATAAGCGGGCATGTAACCTTACCTGCTGATGTTGTAATGAAGTGGGGAATGATAGATGACATTCCTGCTAACAACGGTGTTGATTTTACCTACAAGACCACTGAGCATGGCGGGGCTTATACAACTACTTATACCGTCCTGATTACGGAACTGGACGAAACAGCAGCCGGGCAGTTTTTAGGGTTGCAGTCGGTGGCTGATGTATCCCCAGACGGGTTCTCGGTGGCTAATGCGGCCGACGCAACAGTAAGGGTATATTTTTCAACGTTAGGGAAATAGTATGCCGTCAGTATTAGTACAAAAACTTGATATGGGTTTAGATGCTCTTGTATCTAACAATATGATAGACCCAAGAGGCGCGGCTCGCGGTACGGAAAATATCTTATATGAATATGGGATACTGCGAACACCAGACGGGTTCGCTAAAGTGGACCTGACCACTACGGGCCTCAATTCCGGTGGGTTCGTCTTGAGCATTATCCCATACCAGGAAGCAGATCGAACTGCCCACACGGTCGCGGTAACAACGGGTAAGTTTTTTGACCATAACAGACCTGCCGGTACATGGGAGGATAAAACAGGAACCGCACCAAACTCTGACATCTTTCATCCTGTCAGTTATGTGGCTATTGCCCATAATGACACTGATATATACCTTAATGACAACCCATTACAAGCCCAACAGTTCTTCCATTTGGTTGTATGTGATGGCGGGTTAAGTAATATCCAGAGATGGGCAGGTAAGTTTGAAGATACTTTCAACGATGTGGTAGGTGCCGGAGGATACCACGACGGGACAACCCACAGAGCCTTGCAAGTCGGGACATTCAAGACTCGATTGATTCTTTTATCGCCATTAACTTTTAGTTCTTCATCTAATGCTTGGCTGACAAGTAAGCAAAGAGTTCAATGGCCAGTGATTTCCAAATTGCAAACATGGATAGGAACGGGTTCGGGTTTTGTTGATTTAGTGGATACGGGTGGCGAGAATGTATGGTCGTCCCCGCTCGGCAGTAATTATATCATCTACCAGAATAACTCGATTTGGGACTTAGGCTACGTCGGCGGTACGAGGATATTTGACCCGAAACCTGTCATACCTAACCTTGGTCTTCTGGCATATCATCTCATGGTGAATCACGGTAATATTCACTATTTCGTCGGTAGTGATTATAATGTATATTCGTACTACGGCGGGACTATTAAACAAAAAATTGGTGATAAGATCGCCAGATTCCTTCAGGAAGATTTAGACCCCGTCTTTCAGAATCGGGGATGGATGGTGGTTGGGGGGCAGAATAGATGGTTGCATATATTCATTGTTCCCAACGGCTCTGTTTACATTACTAAAGCGTATATAATGAACCTGACTACGGGAGCATGGTCGGTAAGAGATTACTCTAACGTATTCGGGGCGAATGACGGCATTACCGCTGTTTCGCTGGTGGGGTCGCAGACATTTGTTACGGGGGATACTTACCAAGAGGCGGTGGATACGTTAAGCGCACACATTGCTGACGTATCACAAGACACTGCTGGCGATGTAACTATTCGATATGGCGATACCCTGAGAGGGGATAGCACATCGAATGTGATAGACCAGACGTTTGATTTTTCTGATATTGATGCCGCCGCTGGAGGACTGACATTTGATGTAACTGCCGGGGCCGCTGCCGAAATAACTACAGACTTTGCAGGTCTTCCTATTTTAAGGATTGATGACGGGTCTGATGGCGATAACATGCCTCACGGAACACATTATTATATGGTGTCAGACGTTTCTCACGGTGCCGGGGTAAATGACTACAGGTTTACTGTTGCATCGAGAGGTGGCGACGGCACTATTCCTGTAGATACTACCGGAACGGGGATAGCGGATAACTCAACTAATGTACCTGATTCGTCTACTGCTACTGTATTCACGTTTTTTGATCCTTCGGGGGAAACTTATAGCGAGGCATTAAATGAGGTTCTTGCAGATGCCAGAATAATGCTTGGCGATGCTACAGGTTTTATCTACCAAATGGACGAAACGCACCTTACTGAAGATGGAAATAATATCTTGAGCAGGCATTTAACTCCCGTTATCGACTTAGGCGAGCCGGGCCGATTCAAAAGATTGAATAAGATTTCCTACACCGCCAAAGAAAAGACATCCGGGAACGGCGGTGTTACTGCCCGGTTCAGGACATCTGATTTTGATACTTCCGAGACGGGTTGGATTGATGTAACCCAAACTCTTACAAGTGAGTGGGAAGAATACGATGCGTTTATGAACCGCAGTTCCAAAAGGGTGCAGTTCTGTTGGGAGGCGGCGGCTGGTTCGGATTATGAAATAAGAGAGGCAGAGTTACATGCTGAAATGGAGGGGAACAGGTAATGGAGATAAACAAAGAAGTTCCGCCACTACAAATTGATGGTTTACAGACTGAGGCTGTTGTCCGAGAGGTGGCGTTATATGTAGAGACGCAGATTTCCCGGATGCAAGGTGAACTATTTGCTTTGAGACAGTTTCTTGAACCGGCGATTCTAAATAACGATAATGCGCCAAATCAGGAGTTTACTCCATTGGTATGATTGAGATAGTTAGAGTTGTCGACTCGAAGATAGTATTCTTAATGCACTTCTTTGGCGACGACGACTCTACCGAAGAAGAAGACAGGATGAGTCTGGCAGGGCTAATGAAAAATAGTCCTGATAATGTATGTGTGATAGTTGGATATGATAGTAACGAAGTAGTATGCCATGTATGCGGTAAGCGAGATGAAGAGTGGGTTTGGGTTTACAACGCATGGTCTAAAGTGGAAGCAAAGTATTCTGCGGAATGCTTTGAAATGGTAAAGAATTGGGCGAAGAAATTAGGTATAAACCAGTTACGGTGCGAGACTTATCATCGGCCTGAAGTTATGAAAAGGGCGTTTGGTTGGGAAAAGTACAGCACAATTATGAAACTTGATTTAGGAATAGCCCAATGATTTTTGTAGAACGAAATGGAATTATTTTCCAAATCAATCCTGATTATCCGTTCAGGCGGTACAAGTCCAGCGGTGGCGGCGGGTCCACTTCCACATCTACGAGTTTTACGCCACGGCAAGAGGCTGAGCAAGGCAGGGCGTTTGATGTGTATGGCCCCCTGTTGGGACAGGGCCAGGTATCATTTCCGGGTACAAGGGTTGCGCCCCAAGCGGGGGTGCAGCAGGATATTTTTGGTGCTTTACCAGAGTTTGCTTCTACGTTTGGCGACTTAGGTGGTGCGCCGCTCCAGGAGGAATTAGAGGCTACTTCCGGTGGGTTATTGAGGGGTGAATTCGGCGCACAACCAATAACACCTGAACAGGAGTCGGCATTCTTCCAAAGGGCTATTCGAGACCCGCGACAGCGTGAGTTTGAACGGACGGAAGCACCGTTGATACGAGAAGAGTTTGCCGGGCCGGGCTTTTATGGCAGTGCAAGAGCAAGTCAAGTTGCTGAGGCGCAGGGTGATATAAATGCCCAACTTAGTGAACAGCGGGCACGTTTGGCATTCGACGTTCTTGGCAGAAACCAGCAGGTTGCTGATACGCAGGCCAACAGGGCGTTGGCAGCAATCAACCCTGCATTGGCTGTCCAAGACTCTCCACAACGCCAGCAGTTGTCAAAGTTAGCGGGAATGCAGGAGGTGTTTAAGTTGGCAGATCAGGAACGTGGCCAGCAGCAGGCAGAGATAAACGCATCTATGCAGAAGTTCCAAGAGGGCCAAAGACTTACCGACCCCGAAGTATTGACAGTTTTACTTACACTGTTGGGGCAAAGTTTCTCGACTACAACAGGTATCCAGACAAGTGGTAGCGATCAATCTGCTCTTGGTACAGCGTTTGGGGCGGGGATAGGTGCGTTACTTGCGGCGCCAACGGGGGGATTGTCTGTGCTTGCTGGTGCCGGGCTTGGGGCAGGCATAGGTGGCTTCGCCGGTGCAGGAATTGATTTTTAAGGAGTAGTAACATGGCAAGACCAGTAAATCCGGCTGGATTAGCCGGTGTATTTGGGAATATACAGGCACTTCAGCAGGGCCAGCAGAGGTTAGATATAGCTGGACGCCAACAGTCTATGGGCGAACTGCAACAAGCGTTCAAGATATTCCAGCAGACAAATAACCCGCAGGTATTACGCAACTTCATGGAGAAGAATCGCGGTTCGTTAATTGAGGGAGTAGACTTAGAGAGTCTTGGCGGCGGTACGTTCGATGGACTCCAACAGCCTCCAACAGCACCTCCAGGCTTAGAATTAAGCGGGGCAGGCGTATCAGGGGCCGGTGCGACAAGTTTTTCTTTTGCACGTCCAACGGGAACAGACCCGATTACTTCTTCTGATGCGGACTTTTACACGACCAGAGGTTATACGGAAGATGAAGCCCGGACTATTCTGGACAAAAAGTTTGGTCTTGACCGGGGACTGGCGGGCAGAGATAAAAAAGATATTCGGTTAGATTTATCTGCATGGCAGACAATTCTCAACAAAACCCGCGAAGTAGGGGTACTTGGCCAGTTTGGTGATATATATGACCAAGACACGTTTGATTTGGCAGAACAAAGCATCGAAGATTTGAGGTCTGAATTAGGTGATGTGGCTGCGGGTCAACTTCCTACGACTCCATCGGCAGAAACTCTTTCGGGCGCACCACCTTCCTCACTAATTCCTGAGCCGCCTTTGTCTCAGCAAGTACACGTTCGACCAGAGAAAACATCTGTCTCGCCGTTTGCGGTACCGCCGCCCGGAGAGCCATTCAAAAGACCTCCGCGCGGGACTAAGGTTACGGTAACGAACAAAAACGGGAAACAACGAACTGTGTCTCTTGGCGCTCTGAAATTTCGACTTAATGCCGGCGATACTATAGTTGGTAACGACGATATCGCAGCGTACCAAAACCAATCTGGGCAACCTCAAAACATGGGTACTGATGTTATTGGTGCCGGGGAATGGGGCATTACGTTTGACGGGGGCAAGACATGGCAAAAACTATAGAGCCCCCGTCTCAATTTGCAAAGTCGACGAGTAAGATACCGCCTCCGCCAGAATTTGTGAAACAAAGAAACCAAGAGTTTTTCGAGGCCAGAACAAAAAAGGCCGATCAATTCATTAAGGACTATGTTACAGGTTTTCCTTCTCGATTTGCCAGAGGATTCAAGCAGGCAGCAGAACCACCGGCCAAAGTTGTTGGTAAGGGGCTCGGTGCCCTTGGCGTACCGTTTGAACGACTGGAACGTGCTATTGCTACACCGCTAACGGCGATTGCGAAGGCACGCGCAGACCGCTTACCGCCCGTTAAGGAAAACAGGACTCCGGCAGAGCGAATAGCAGATTTCTACAAGAGATTATATAGTGGTCCTGAAAACTTACCACAAGAACTCAAGGAGATTGCACCTTCATTTGTTAAGGGTGCGAAAGCATTAGTACCCTATCCGGGCATGGCTCCACCAGAGGAAACGTCAACATTTACTGATTTTGCGGGTGAGCATATTCGGCTCACGCAAGGTCGAGAAGCATCCACCGCCGAGAAGAATATTTATGGTCTTGCATTGTCCTTTGGTGTTACCGTTCCTGCGGCAGGGCAAATAGCAAAAGGCATTCGTGGCACGGCGAGATTGACGGGTATTCCACAGAAAATAGCAGCTAAGGGATTGCCTGCATTCAAAAGGGCAAAGTTAATAACAGGTGCCAACGTCGCCGAGCGGGTAGAAAAAGCTGAGGCGATAGGCAAGACACTTGGCTCGAAAGAAGCTAAGAGAATAGCAAAGATATTAACTAAAGAAACAGGCAGGCCAATTAGTGCAGCAGCAGTTGAAACAAGGTTTGGCCAATTGGTACGAGGGGGCATAACTACTCGTCCTGAATTAGCCAAGGCCGTGCATCCTGCTGTTGAATCTCTTGAGGCTAACGCCAAACAATTGCGTACTCTCGGTATTTTGGGCGAAGAAACATTTCTTACGAAATTACCAAAGAGCCGAGTTGTAGAACTCAAGATGGAAAAGGCCAATGTCCTTCGTCAGATAAAACGACTGGAAACGGCTCCACATTACATAGGCACACAAGAGATATCTGCAAAGTTTCCTGGCAGGGCAAAAAAGATAAGGGAGTTGAATAGTAAAGTTGCGGACATTTCGTCTAAGCTGGATGCGTCTACACATCTTGGCGGCGCACAGTATATGCCACGTATGTATAAGTCGAAAGAAGAAGAGGCTGCTGCAAGGAAGTTCTGGGGATGGTCAAAGACAAGGATAAAGGCACACTACGCCAAGCAGCGGAAGGACATCCCTGAACACGTTCGTAAATTTATGGGCGAAATTAAAGAGCCTGCTTTTCCCGTAACTAAAGGATTGATGCAACAAGCCCACGACATTGAACTTGCCAAGTTGTACAAATTTGTAGATGAACAGCCCGGATGGGCAAGTAAGGTATGGGAGCAGGGGTTGTCAAAGAAATCTTTACCAGACACTAAGGCTTACGGTGCCCTGAGGGGCAAATATGTCCACCCGAAAGTGTTTGCTGATGTTACTGAATTGCATCGTGTAAAGGGAAATGTTGAACAAACTTATGATGCGGCGATTGGTGCATGGAAGTTAGGCAAGGTAGTTCTCAATCCTGCTACTCACATGCGAAACAAAATATCTAATAAGATTTTACTTGATATGAGTGGGATGGGATATGTAGAGCAAGGCAAGTATGCGATCAAGGGGTTGCAACATGCACGACGTAACTCTGAGGACTATCAATTCGCCAAGAAGTTCTTTGCAAGGACCACGTTAAAAAGTGAGATTCTTGATGATTTGCTTAGGACTAATGCAACCGCCAGAGGCAAAACAGGTTTTGGCAAGATGTTGGATACTGCAAAAAGAGGCACGAAGGCTGTTGTCAAAAAACCTGCCGAGTTATACCAACATGAAGAATTTACTAATAAGTTTATGAAGTATCTTCAACAAAGGGATTTGGGTAAATCGCCGATAGAGGCTGTGGAAGAAGCTAATAAGTGGTTGTTTGATTACAATGATTTGGCGGTATGGGAGAAGAATATTGCTCGCAGAGTCGTGCCTTTTTACACATTCCCACGAAAAGCAATACCGAGAGTGCTTGAAGCAGTAACGGAGCGGCCACTGACTATAATGAAATACCCTTTAGCGGCAGAGTCGATGACTCGGTTTTCGTTAGCCAAGTTAGAAATAAGTCCTAAAGACTATGAGGACTTACAGGCTGTTCTTCCTGATTACATGGACAAAGGCAGCTATATGTTAATGCCCTACCGGGACAAGAACGGTGATTTACGGTTCTTTGACTGGACTTATATCTTGCCGTGGGGAGAATTGTCTCAGGTAGGTGAAAGTACAAATGTCGGTTCTATCTTAATGAGTAATCCAATGGTCCGAATTCCAGCGGAGTTGGCAGCGAATAAATCTATTTGGTCAGGAAGGAAAATATACGATGATGAAATTCCGCCAGACGAACAAACAGTAGAGTACAGAAGAGAACAAAATGCAAAAAAACTTAAATATTTCTGGGGAACTATAGCACCCTCACTTGCCCCAAAGGGTTTATATTGGGATAGGCTCATAGATGCTGCGACGGGACGGCCACCTAAAACTTTAACGGGCGCACCCAAAGAACAGCTTCTCCCAGAAACCCTTGCGCATACTATATTCGGGTTACGAACTCAGCCTATAAATGTTAAAGAACAGAAAATGTTCAGGTTGTGGGACAAGCAGAGGCAGATACAAGAGGTCCAGAAGAGTATTAAGGATATTGAACTTCGTCGCAGGGCGGGCAATATAGAGCAAGGCGAATATGAGCAACAGAAGGATATATATATTAAACAGATGCAGAAAATTATAAAAGAAGCACAGAAACTATCTACGGTGGGTAAATGACTCTCGATACATCAAGTATAAACTGGATAGACGAGAACCTGCAAATCATCAATAAGAACGGTGAACTGGTTCCGCTCCATCCTAACGACGGGCAGTTAATGCTTGCGGGGATTATCCAGAAACAAAGAGATGCAGGGTTCCCGGTACGCATACTGCTCTTGAAACCCCGGCAAGTGGGATGGTCTACATGGTCGGAAGCGGAAGCGTTTTATGAGATAAATGCCCGTTCACACTGGACGGCCCTATGCGTATCTGCCGATACCGAGTCAACGGATATGGTATTTAATATGACTCGTACATTCCAGGACCATCTTCCGGCAGATATGCAGCGAGCCAAAAAAGCCAGTAACCGTAAAGAGATAGCATATCGTGAACCGCATGGCTCTAAGTTCTTAACCCAGACTGCCGGCAAAGATGTATTGGGTCGTGGCGGTACTATCCACTTTTTTCACGGTTCGGAAGTTGCGTTCTGGCCTAAAGCTAAAGAAGGTCTCGCCGCAGTATTGCAGATGGTCCCAAAAAATCCCGATACGATTGTTATACTGGAGACTACGGCTAACGGTGTTGGCGGGGCCTTTTATGATATGTACTGGCAGGCAGTAGATCGCATGAAGGACAAAGATACACTTGAGGGGTACCTGCCTATATTCTTTCCCTGGCATAAGTTTGGCGAATATTCCTTGCAGCCACCGGAAGATTTTATTGCAGACGAAGACGAACGGATAGTTCAGCAAGAATGCGGTTTAACGGATGGACAGGTGTACTGGCGAAGACTGAAAATTCAGGAGTTGGGTGGCGATGAGGGTATGTTCCGGCAGGAGTATCCCGCTACGGCAATGGAGGCGTTCCAGACATCGGGCAATCCTGTATTTTTACAGTCAATGATACAGCACCAGAGACAGTTTATTCGTGAACCGAGAAGGTGTGTATTCACACAGGACAAGATTGAAAACGTGCAGCGAAATTTTAATTGCTGGAAGATTCGACAACTGCCGCAAGAGGGCCATGAGTATGCTATGGGTATTGACACAATGGAGGCCCGGTTGTCTGATGTTAATGACCTCAAGAGTAACCTTGATGCCGATGGGATAGTGATATTTGACAGGAATGCCGGAGAATATGTGGCCCTGTACCAAGGCCGGGGCGATCAGATCGACTTGGCATGGCAGGCTTATTACGCGGCCCTGAGATATAACGAGGCTTTCGTTGCCCCTGAGATACCAAATAGTATGACCCTGCTCAATATATTCAAAGAAAAAGGCTACGACAACATATATAACAGGCAGGTTCACGACCAGCAGCTTACAGTACAGGACTCGGAGAATCTTGGCTGGCGTACTGACATGGTTACAAGGAAATGGCTGGTAGATGATTTCCGGGCTGCTTTGAGAGAGAAGAGTTTTATTGTAGGATTTGAGGAAATCATAAACGAAATGATGTCCTTTTGTTATGATAAAAGCGGCAAGCCTATCCACATGGCGGGCAAGCATGATGATCTGTTATTCGCAGCTATGATAGCGTTTCAGGTTCATCTCAGGTGTCCTATGGGGATTAAGCCTTATCAGTATGCGTTTACTGGCGCACCTGCGGAAAAGCGGAGTGGCGATCAGTCTTTGGCGAGAATTGGAGTAATAGATATGGGATTGGAATATGACGACTTTGATGATGATGTCTTTACTGATTAGTGGCGGGCTCTTGGTATTAGTTGGATTGATTGCAGGGGCAGTCTTAATGCGGTACGGAATTGGATTAGGGAATCGTCTCACCATAAATAGCAGAGATGATATACCTATTGACGAAGAGATAATCGCTACAAAGCAGGAAAATACTGAATAATGTACAAGCGAAGCAGATACGACTTCAACAAACGGCATCTACTCGGCGCTTTTAGGGGCTGGGGCTGGGAGGAGTTTACCACCCCTGTCGGCGCAGGTCCGCTTACGCTTACCGATAACGAGAATGGTATCTACGGTTTGTTTGAAGCTGATAACGTAATAGCTGGAACTGCCGTTATCGTTACTGCCGCCGACCTTGGGAAAAAGGCTTATACTGCCGCCGTTAAGTTATTCGGTAGTCTTATCCAGGTTACTAATGCCACAGCGACAACTGTTATCTTGTCAGGGACGCCTCATGCCAGTTATGGTACTCTTCGTGTTTATTTTCTATATGATTATAAATATGGTATGCCCGCAGATTATGAAGTTCCATCAAGACATATTACGGAAGGCGTGTGGGAGGAAATGGGAGAGGTTTTGCTGTCTACCGTCTCTTCACCTATAACTCTGACAGGTCAAACGATTGGCTGGGACTCGACTCTTGTTGGCACTGCCACATGGGGCTCTGGTTCTGACTTTACATGGACGTTTGATATTGATGGCACGAATCCGACGATGGCGTTCTCTGATGGCCTTGTAACTATCACGGGACATGATGCGCATATATTTGCCCTCGACAGCTTGCTTGAGGCATGGTATCGGTTTGAAAGTGTTTCCGCAGGGGTAGGCGGTGTTACAGATTCGTCTACAAGTGGCGATGATGGGGAACTGAAAGGTTCTGCCGCACAGACTACCGGCATTATCGGAAAGGGAGTTACGTTTAACGGGACAACTGATTATATATCCGTCCCTATCTCAGCCAATAATACGTTCAATAGTGATGATATTTCCTTTGTAGTGAGAATGAAAACGTCTGCTGCTACAGGAACTCTTTTCACAGAA
>SDBT01001761.1_pt1 | contig 38589 bp, 60 predicted proteins | sample 2277101 | NCBI WGS metagenome assembly SDBT01 (sample SAMN10404973, study PRJNA504765) | marine sediment metagenome | isolation source: marine sediment core GS10_PC15, 103 cmbsf | place: Arctic Ocean: Southern Knipovich Ridge | collected 2010 | reverse complement strand
AAGAGAAAACATAGACCAGAAATACAACGACCTGTATAATGTTCTTCATGAGGAGTTTTTCGGGACTCTCAATAAGGACACGGGAAAACAAGAACGAGCATTAAGGTTCAATAAGTCAGCTAACGAGTTCAACCAGAAATTAGCTCGAATTGACCAAGACCGTGAAGCTGAACTAGAAACTGCTGGATTTACCGAACCTGAACCAACGCTACCAATGGATTATAAGGCTGAGATAGATGGATTAAAGGCTGAAATAGAAACACTAAAGGAGGTAACTAATGGAACTTAATGTTAAGGAACAGACAGAGAAACTACAGGCAGAGCTAGCACAGATGACTAGGCAGCTCCAGCAAGTTGACAACCAGATGGCTCAGCTTCAACAGGCTAGGAACATTCAGGTGAACACAATCCTGAAGAAGCAGGGAGCACTGGAGTTGCTACAGAGTTTGAGTGTCGAGAAGCCCAAAGAGAAGTAATGAGTAGCTTCGTAACAGATGTAGCAGTCTGGCTTGCTGGGGGTACTCGGTGGAAGCTGGTTTTTCCTTTTACCTATCATGTTGGGACAAAGCGGAGCAACAGGGTTATCAAAGTTCCGGCTGGCTTCGAGACAGACTTTGCTTCTATCCCGAAGTTCCTGTGGTTCTTACCGGACTGGGCAAAGTTCTCGAAGGCATCGGTGTTGCATGATTGGCTTTACTGGTTAGCTCATCAGCCGGTAGGAGTTATACTTGACCACTTCTACACGATAGAGATTAGCCGGAAACTGGCAGACGAGATATTCCTTGAGGCGATGTTGGTGAGCTGGCGTAAACACAGAACAGGGAAACTCTTAGCAAATCTATTTTACTGGGCTGTTCGCTGCTTCTCATGGATAGCTTGGGAAAGGAAGAAGTGAGATGATTGATTTTTTACAGTGGATTGGTGCAGTAGGTGGAATAGGTGCCGTCTTTGCTATCTTGATGTTCGTTGTTTATCGGCAGACTATTAAACAGATGCGAGAAGATAGGAAATTCTGGGAAGAACGCCTTGCCAAGATAGTTGAGAGGTATGATGACACGGCTTCTAAACATACCACAGTCTTAACTGAACTAATTGTCTGGCTCAAGGCGCGGAATGGGAATAAGTCATAACTCTATATCACTCTCTACTTCATTCCCTCAATACTAAATGCTCATTGCCTATCTTTAATTCTACGCAACCGCCACTGCTTATATCCTTTGCCTTTGGCTCATTGACCTTTCCCCTCTCTTTCATAAGGGCATCCTCTAATGCCACCAATCTGTCTAATGGCAAATCTTTTAAGGCATCCACTATAATGTCAATCAACTTAACTGGCGATTCTTCCTCTACTCTGCGAGCTATATTCCACAGGCTACGAGAGTAGGTGTCTGGATTTATTTCCTTGTAGTATTGTTTGGTTATTGTTCTACCATCTTCATCCATCCCCTCTTTGCAAAGCTTATAGTATTTACCATCTATCTCTAAAAGATGCCCCCTGCTTATGTCAATTTTAACTTCCTTTGCCATCGTTCTCTCCTTTTATTTGGTCAGCATATATTATCTGATACTTCTTCATTTCAACCGTATCCCATAAGGTTCAAAGCAATATAAGATTAGCAGTTTCCTAAGAACCTGCTCAAGCAAAAGTTTCTTGAAGTTCCTATATTTGGCTAATGCTTCCAGCTCCCCTTCTGTCATAAAAACACCCCCACAATTATTAGTATAAGTGCGAATAGAGTTCGCTCCAATCTAACGAACTGGTAGAACAGTGGTTGTTCATTAAACTTAAAGGCACTGGCAACGCCGTCAAGGAGAAGTATCGCACCACCAATAATCAATAGCCACCTTATAGCTACCATGTTCATTTCAGTATCACCTCCATAATATCTCTGTCAGAAGGGCGGAATAAATAACACTCCACCGGTGCCGGCAACTGCTGTAGAATATACAGCCACTCCCATTGGCTCTCCGATGGCTGGCTATTCTTTAAGTCATCTGTCTTGAGCTCGATGAATAGTAGTCGAGGCTTTGGCTCAAGCCTGACCAGCACAGCGTCAGGAAAGCCAGATGGCGAGTGGATAGAACGGTGAACATGGAAATACAGATAGCCATAGGTTATAGCTAACTGCCTCAGCCACTCCTGGAAGTCAGACTCTTTTAATTCCATTTTAACCTCATAGTCGCACTACTTATCTGTTCCTGCGACCAATAGATTTGAACTAATCGCTACCTCATACAGTGTTCGCCCATCATTACCCACAATATAAGGCAAGAATATCTGTTCCATCTTAACCATTTCAGTTTCTAGTATAGCCATCTGTGCTTCTGTCCAATCCTTTACTATACGCCAAGCAACACGCACCGCCTGTGGTTTACAGACATATCGGCGTGGCACTTTACCTAACCTTGATTGCCTCTGAAGCACCACAAGGACAGCTTCAGGGTTTATTGGCAACCTAATGCCAGCCTCTCCTTGCGGAGTTGATACCCGAAATGATAAGGCGTCTATTTGCCCATCATCATCATAATCAGTAAGGATAGACTTTGCCCCATGTGAGGCTAATATTTTGTGTAGCTCTGAAACTGTTTTTGCCGCCTCTATGCCAGTTGTATAATTTAATAATGCCATATCCCCTCCTTTTGGGTTATTTCCTTCTATAACTCTCGCCCTCAATCACCACTCGCTTACCTTCAATCTGCTCAAATAATCTATCAAAAGTTGCCTCACCCAGATGCCTCTTTAGTGGTGTCGGTGAGAGATTTGCTGTCAGAACTATTGGCAGTTCATTGTCATACCGACCGTTAATAATAGCAAACAAAGTCCGTTGTACGAAGTCCATATCCTTTCGCTTCTCTTTACCCACATCATCAAGTAGTAATAGGTCGCACCATGTAATGCTCTTGATAATATCATCCTCAGATTCTCGGTATCGTTTCTCTTCAGGGGTGAAATTATATGTAGCCTGTATGTTACGGAACAAGTCCGGCTCACTAATGAACACTACCTTGGGGCAGAGTTCCTTTTCACCCTTCCAGCGGTCCAGTACACGGTGCCCTATGGCACAGCTCAGGTGAGTTTTACCTACACCCCAGGACTTTTCTGAGTAGATGTATAGGGATGGGTAGTTAAACGGACTAGCATCGACTGGGAAGCTCTCAGCATAGGCTACGCATTTCTCACAGGCTTTATCTTGCCGACCTTTCTTAAAGGTACTGAAGTCTTCGTTCATAAACTTGGAGGGTATGCCGCTTTCCTCCCTTCGTCTGCGCCTGGTACTCATAATGCTAGCTTCTTTGGCGGCCTGCTCTTTGGCTTGCTCTGCTTCGTATAGCTTTGTGGCACAGTCAGGGCAGTTACCATCACCAACCAGGATATTAGTATTAAGCACATTATAATACTTCGGCTCATACTCAGTAGGGCATTGGTTGCACTTTCTTTTATCTGTCATTACTCTTCCTTTAGGGCTTGCCAGTTAGGTTCAGGGATAAACAGCCATTTCGCTTTAGGATAATATTCTTTGCAAAATACCTCAACAGGGACTGTGTCGCCTGGGAAGTCGTGCTGAACCTCTAGCCCTCTATCTGGGCGCTCATAGTCTATAACTGACATTATACGAACCCCAATATACCTCTCTTCGCAGAATAGAGCTACCCACCAATCACCACGCTTGTCCGGCTCATCCAGCCAAAGTTCCTGCTTCTTGGCTTCGTTCTATGGCCTGATTTTGGATAGAGCAAAACACTTCATATAATTCCTCAGGTAAATCTATGTCTTTGCCGTCCCTAGTATCTTTGACTGCTTGCTTGAGCTTTGTTATCACCTGCGTCTTGGCTGTTCTCCTTGCTTCCATTAGCATAGCATCTATCCGTTCTGTATTCTGCTTCGTGGCTTCTTTTAACTGAGCATCAAAGGTGCTGTTACAAGCATCGGTTGCCCTTTTTATGCCTTCGTCAAAGCCCAGTTTCTTGGCTTCTTCTATCAGGGGTTCAATGAGGGTTTTAATAAGATATTCGGCACTTTCCTCGGGGGTTTCAGCTAAAGCATTACGCCCTGCCACATCTTTATAGCTGGCAATCCATTCAACCAACTTCTCCCTCAACTCAGGGCTATCTAGCTTCTTCTCCCAATCAAACCAATCTTTATCTCTTTGGATTAAAGCACCGAACAAGACCATTCTAATTAAGTCCTCTTTTTCCTCTGGCGTGAATTCTCGTCCAGAACAATCCGTAACCCCAACCGCTGATTCTGCCCTAACTCTACTTATCAATGGGGGTCTATCCAGCTTCTTCTCTCCTGTGCCGGTACAGGTGGGGCAATCCTCCATCCAAACATCTGGTGGGTCGCAATCATGATTTTCAACCCACACGACTCTTGCCCCCCTGCACTCAGGGCATTTATTGTCAGTCATCATTCACCCCTTGTTAGTATCTCTTTGAGTTGGTCGGCCCATTCGTAAGACTCTTCCCTATACCGTTCAGGTGCATTCTTCCAACTTACCTCCCAAAGAAAAGCTGAGAATTTCCTAATCGTCAACCAATACTTTTCTGCCACCTTCTCCCTATCCCATGGCACATAGTCAGGATTATTGGGCAATCCAATAATAATTGTTATGTATTCGTATAATTCTTGAGCATCTGTCATATACTTTTCAAACTGTAAGCGTGTTTCATCGCGGTCTATAGCAAGCCATTCTGCTAATAGTCTAACCGCCCTCGGCTCTTCCAATTTATCAGCGAGTTCATTTACCTGTTTTACTTCTGCTGGTGATTTCCAGCCTAGAGCCTTGAGTTTGGCTACTTGGGCTTTAAGAATTGCTTTAGGAATACCACAAAGTAACCCAGATATGGGTTGTATCCCAGCTTCTTCTAAGCACTTGTTGACTTCCTTTTCGCTCAATAGTTCCTGTTCATTATCAGCCATTTCATTCACCTCCCATAGCCTTTAGAATAGCGTGGAGTTGAACATCTCTTACTGTAATTCCAACGCCAAACTTTCTTGGGTATTCATTTTCTATATTGTCTATTTCCTCCTCCGTCAGTCCAGCCCCCTCTACCGCTTCCCTTGCTTTGGTTAGGTAATATATGTGGTCAGCCGTACATTGAATGTCCTGGGCAGTATGAGCATCAATACCAACAGTTGTTACTATCGGTGCTTTTGCTATTCCTGCCAGCAACACTTCATCTTCCTTTGGTGCGTTCTTATTATCCATTAGACTTCCTCCTAGTAATTGCTTGAAGAGTGGTAAGAGTTTATTTATTGCTTTACCACGCTGGAATATAGTGTGCAGGGGACAGGCGCTAAGGTCTCGGCTATAGCAATCATCAAATATCTTATCTATCTCCTTCCTTAGTTTCTCTTCCTGTTTACTTTTCATTCTACAAGACCCTCCGAATCATCGCCTTGTTCTGTTTGTTCTGGTTGCTCTTCTCTGTGCCAAGCCTCAAGGCAAGCCTCGATGTATTTGATAGGACTGCGGACATTATGAGACTTGGCCTCATCGACAGCGCGGGTAAATTCCTCTCCGGTATAGGTGTCTATTATATCCTTGAGCCGTTCATATACCGGCGGCGTTATCATCCTACTGAAAGCTTCCTCATACACCTTGACCGCCATAGCTAACTTGTTGTCTCCCTGGGGTAAGTCTGGTGGTTCTGTGGTAGCAACCTTAACCGGGGCCTCACCCTTGAGTAGCTTCTTAGGCGGGGGTGGTATGTTTGAGTAGCCATACTTACCTTTAGCCTCATGGCTTATCTGTAAACCCTTCTGATGGTCGGGAAAGCCGGAGGCCAAGAGACAATAGATACCATGAGAGTGATAGCGCGTAATCCACCCCAGCCCATTGCTCCGCTTCAGGCTCTCAAACTTAACCAGCATTTCCTCTATCTCATCGACTGTCCAGTTAGACAGAGGGCAGACAATCCCTTTGATTATCCTGGCATCGCCATCCATTCTGCCAAGCGGGTCCAGCCAGAGTATCAGCAGGTCCCAGAAGTTTCTGTAGTCTGCTGGCATAGACCAGTATTGTCTATTGGTCGAGAGACCTCTATCTAAGAATCGTCCTCTAGGCATCTGGTAACTCCTGCTTTAATAACCTCATTGGTTCGTTGGGGTGTGGATTGGTTGGAGCTAGTGAATGGTCACCAGTTACAGCGATTTGTTTTCCAGCCCATTCAGGGAAACTATATATATTATGTTTATTTTGCTGTAACAGTGGCTCCAGGCTATCCTTCAAGAACACAGGGATACCAGCCTTATCACAAGCTTGGACGATTTCCTTTACAGCTTCAATAGGTGGATGCCGTGTCGGTTTCGTCTGGCTACCTATAACCACCCACGATATCCCGGCTTCCTTTAATTTATTCATCATCATTACCTCTCGCTATTTTCAACATATCCTCCACTTCATCAATAGCCTTTTCTTCTTCATAGAACTGTTTATAGAGATCAATCCCTTTAATTTCATAGTTTTCTTTTGGAACTCTGCCCCTACCGAAGCAACGAGGACACTTCTCTGTATGTTCCCAATACCCAGGGTCTTTATTAGGCATAATCTCTTTTGCCATTCAACCGCTCCCTTAGCTCCTTATTTTGTTTCTGAAGCCTCGCTATCTTGGCTTCAAGAATGGTGATTTGCTTATGCTTATCATCCGAGACAAGCTGAAGGTTATCCCCTAGATTATCCGACCTATTTTCAATACCCTTTACCCTTATTCCTTTATGATGGACTATTTCCCAAGAATGTAGGCACCGCCCTAAACTCTGAGCCATAACTAGACGGTGCTCTCCCACATACCCGTCTACACCAGCCATTGAGAAAAAGAAGTCATCAGGCTGAAGTAATCTCATTACATAACCCTGTCCTGTCGTCCATCTACCGCCTTTCTTTAGCCGATAACCGCCACGATACCGGGCATTACATTGGTGGCATCTCCCTGTAAATCCTTTTCTTTTTGTAGATGTTAATATAATCCACCTACCCTCTTGACATGCGGGACAGAGAATCCATTTGCGCCTATGTTGCCCAGGCAACCCTAATTCCTTTACGCTTTTAATCTCATTCAGTTCTGGCATACTTATATTATTGCACACCCTACCCTATAACATCAATATGGTTTAAGAGGGGCTCAAATGACAAAAACTTAACCGTGGCTTTGACTTGAGATAGGTATTTCAAGGCATTATTATACATATCCTGATTTGTAACCGATACGCCGATGTAGCAGTTATCAGGGAACTTACCCCACTGTATCAGGCAGTCAGGGTTCTTGGTGAGAAACAGGAATGTATGCTGTGGGCATTGCCGAATTGTTCTAAGTACCTGTGGCCTACAGGGGGTTCCATAGCCGATAATATCACCTACCCAACCAACCCCTATCCTACTCGGCTTTCTTAGGTGCTTTGGGGAGTCAATCGCATTAGGGTAATAATGTGGCTCAAAGCCATCCGGGTATAACTTCGGATAATGTGATGCGATCCCCTTGGCCCAACAAGCCTTGACAGAACAAAGACCATCCTCCAGATTATGGCACCCCGAAAAGATGCCCCAGGAATAGTCAAGGTACTCAATGCCTGATTTGCTTAATCGCGGTGTCTTGTTCATATCGCCTCTCTTATCCCCAAGACAGATTTTATTTCATCCCAATCCTCGGGGCGCCAGAAATAGGTATCCGGAGTGACCTTCGAGAACTCTACAAGCCAGAAATATTGCTCCGGCGTCGGCTGCCCCACATAATCCCCTTTTAACTCCGCTACAATCTGACGCCCCTCTTTTAGTACCCATCTCGCTAAAGTATAGCCACTAAGGATATTATCATTAGCCAGATACCTAGACTTCAACCGCCCATTAGCCAGCTTCCTAGCGTAGCAGTAGGGGCAATTATTTAAGCAGCCGGTAATCGGGTTCCAGCTATAGCCCGGAGATCCGTCTGGATTCTTTACCCATTCAATCTTTGTTTTATTCATTTCATTTAACCTCTCACCTCCGGGTTGGAGCCTCCCAGTTCCAGCCCGGTTCGTCAGGGGGTAAACTATGCCTTATCTAGTGCTTCCTGAATCACACCGGCGAAGTGCTTAGCCTTGCTCTTGTCCAGCTTAGATGCTATCTCAGCCGCGGTGTTACCTTCAATGCCCTTGTAGGTAATCTTCATATAGCCAAGCAATGACTCCTCAGAATAACCTTCGACCCCTTTCCCCTGCAAAGTCTTCATTGACTCTTTAAGCCATTCAACAAAGCCTTCAGTGGCCGATGGCGTAGGCGTACTCTTGCTTTCCTCAGCAACAAGGGCTGGCGCTGGGCTGGTGGGCTCAGGTGCCGGTTCCGGTGGTAGTTCTACAGCCTCACCACTAATTATCTCACCAGTTTGAGCGACCACCTTACGGACATCAGGGACCTCAGCATAGGTGGCATCGATTACTTCATATTTGGGCATTGGTTTACCGGGTAGCCTGTCCATTCCCTGTCTCTCTGCATGAATATTTGCCATATTCCTTCGAGAGTTACCTTTGTCCGTTCCATGTACCTTTGCTGTTTTCGGGTAGAGTCCGAAGCCAGTAGCGAAGTTGCCATGCTCTCCCTGAAGCTTGCAGATTGATATGATATTGCCTTTTGCTTCCTCACTATCCTTGCCATACTGCTTGATAATCTCTTCCTCTGTGGCTGCTCGGGGACTATCGTCCAAGAAAGAAAACTCCCCCTTCTGTGCGTGTGCTATCTTTCGGTTTGCTGGTATCCCAACAACCATTGACCAAGTATTCCCATAAGGGATAAGGTAAACCTCATTGGCTAGTGGGTGAAGTCCAAAGTCTCGGCAGAAGATAGCACACCTGGCAATCTCGTTTTCAGGTGCCTTGGGGTAGACCAGTTTCAATATCTCCATGGCCTGTGGTTGAGTAAGCTGTCCCTGCTTGGGTATGTTGGCTAATGCCGTTGATGTTTCTATTCCGTGTTCTTGTGTCAATTTAACCTCCTTCCTTATATTTGATTCGTAGTCTTCTATCTGTGGCTGGTATTCCCGGGTGATTCCCTGATGTACCTGACCAGAGCAGGCAATGTATTTTTCCCCACCTATTATGTTAAAAAAGATCGCAACCTGCCGGCCACAAACTAAACATACATTAGCTTTGCGTATCTTCTCTAGGTTATCCTTGCTCTGGTCTTTCGGATAGTAGTGCATCTTATTCCACCTTCAATTCAGTCGCGATAGTAGCTATTGCTTCAGTGCTTACCTTAACGAAGTCCGGGGTGTCGGCCTTGACTATCTTTTCAAAGGCTCTCTTGTCCAACTGAAGAGCCATCTTGTGAGACTTAGCCCAATCAAAAGCAACCTTGCCATCATAGGTCAGGACTACTCGCTCTCGTATGCCAACACCTTCTGCCGGTGCTTTGTTACCTGTCTCGGCATAGGCTTGGAGTGTGAGGTCGCGGAGTGTGGCTTCTTCGTTACTAGCTATCATAGATATTCTATCTACCTCATCTAGCATAGCCTGATGGTCAGTAGCCCACTTCTCCTGAGCCTCTTTCTTGGCATTAACTACTTCATCCCGTATCTGCCTCGCCTCTGCCACCACCCGAACTTGGTTTTCTAAGTCATTCATTTCTTAACTCCTGTTTTCCTATTTTTACCCCAGTCTCTACGATTTTTTCTGGAGCAAATTCGGCAACCTCTCCTGCCATCAGGAAATGTATAAGTATTCTGCTCATCATAGGGATGCCCTTGCGGGCAGTGCGTTTTTGCTTTATTCATCAGCCCCGTTTTTATGCCACCATAACCACGATGGCAGTTCTCTTGATGGGTAACAGCTTCCAGGTGTCCAGGGTTTACGCATTTAGGGTTACGGCAAAGATGATCTAATTCAAACCCATCAGGGACTTTACCTAATATCGTTTCATAAAGAAACCGATGGGCAACTTGCTTTCTTTGGCCGGTCCAAAATATACCATAACCGTGCTCATTTGTAGGAGGGAGCCATTCCCAGCACCCATTCTGTGCTTCAGAAACTTTCTCCCAGAATCGAGACATCGGAGGCTGGCTTAATAACCTGCCTGAAACTGGGTCTCTTAGTTTCGACATTGTTTACCTCCCTTTGTGGGCTACAGTATCTTCAACAGTATCTTCATCAGGAAGAGTAATTGTTACTCCCTTCTTGTTGATGTCAACTCCTATTCCTTTACTATGAAGTTTAAGAGAACAAGAGCTTGAGTTCGTCTCTCGCTCAATCATCACGACTGTCTGAACCAGACCCTCAAGTAGTTTCCATTGATTCCAGTTAATCTTGATTTCCATTGAGTGCCTCCTTTCCTTAGTAGTATATTATAGCGAAATCAAATAGTACCGAACCACCACGTGCCCCACCTTCCTTTCTTTTGCCTACCGATAGATATAGCTTAAATCTCCAAAGTTTAAGTGTTAGACTCATGTTCTTCTTCCTCCTTTCTTTGTTTATTGTAGTCTTCTTTTAAGTCAGGGCATAGGTGTAGAAGTTGTGCTCTCTGTATATCACTGAGGTATGGCCAGGCTATGTTCATTTCTTCCTCAGCCTTTCTAGTGAGCTTCAGTGTAGATTATTCCCTTTCCGTATCCCGTTACCCTACGCTTTCTAAATAATGGCAACTGTGGTTTTTCTTTCATCCCTGCGTGTCTCTTGTTATGACAATCATTACACAGTAAGGCAAGATTCTCTTTGTCCGATGTTCCCCCATCTAGCAACCTTAAAACATGATGAACTATTAAGGAATCCTCGGCATACTTATCGTATTTCCTAACGTAGATTTTTCTATTACAATCCTGGCAATGATAAGCCTTGCCTTCTTCTAATGTGCTCCGAAACTTAGAAGCTCTACCCCTCTCGTGGTGGTTCTCATCACTTACTACATCTTCCCAACACATCTTAATTCCCCTTGTCGCTATGGATGATACGCCACGCTCTGCTGCTTGAGATATTGAACGCCTTTCCTACCTCTTTATATGATAACTCAGGGTGTGCTTCAGCATATTCCCGTAGCATCTTATTCCGATCCAGCTTTCTCATACTATCGTATTTTGCCATTGTAACCCTAGCATACACTATAACAACAACTTTGTCAAGCCCTAATCAACTATATTTTATCAGCTTTAATTCTCGGGTATAGCTCTATATCGCTTTGAACTTCGTTACCCCAACAATCCCAACCCTCTACTTTTCTACGGGCAAAGAGTTCTACTCTTGGTAGGTCGCCCATAAGTTGAACTATCTTCTCTCTTACAATGGCTGGTTTATGGGAATGGTTCATCACATCGTTCATAATCACCTGATGGACACTAGCGTCTACCCTCTTTGGATGCCCCTTAGTAGCCAACCAGCAATCTTCTGTATTAGATCGTGTCCAGTAGCCCATACCAGTGAATAATCCCATAGTACGGGTGTTAGTTTTTACCCAACAAAATGCCTTTGTCTTATATTTGAAACCCCAAGCATCAAGAACTTGGGTTGCTTCTAGTAGGCAAGGTGGTGTAGTCCATAAGAACAAAGCACAATCCTTATCAGCTATATCACTGACTGGAAGGGAGCAAATATCTTTAACACTCATAGTATTATAGCGATTGCCCACCCAACGACTTTCTGGATTATCTTTATGCCACTGGTTACTATAATTCTCGTAGTGCCACGGACAGTCAGCATAGATTATCTGATACTTAATCATCTACTTCTTCTCTTTAGCTTTCTTATCCTGGCGTAGTCTGTAAGCCTCATTGGTTACTTCGCCCATCGTTTTGTTTTCCTTGATGGCATCGATGCGGGTCTGCTTGTAGAGCTCCTTATCAATTCCTTGTATTGTTACTTTCATAGCTCCTCCATTTTGAAACCTGATTGTATCTTTCTTTCTACTGTGACTATGGTGTCATTAGTGATAACAGTATGACATACGAGTAATATCCTAAGCATTTCAAACCCAAAAGACTTGCCAATCCCACAACTATTCCACCCAAAGCAAATAGCCTTCCCACCAGGTTTAATAATTCTTGCGACCTCTTTTCTAACTAACGCCAGTGGTCTACCTTGCGTGTCAACCGATGTCACCTCTTTTCCAAAACCTTTATAACAATCGGATACCTGTCGGGGACTATATGGTGGGTCAAGTAACACACCATCTACTGAATTTGAGTCTAATGTTTCAAGAAATATCCTAGCATCTAAGTGGTAATTCGCTTGAGTTATATTAGGATTCAGGTCATTCCTAAGCGATGCAGGACTATTTTCACCACAAAAGGGGTCAGCCCATATACTACCATTTATCTCTTCTAATAATAGTTTCCTTATTGGAGATATAAGAAATGTAGCTTTCTGAGCTGGTGCCCTTACTCTATTTATTATCATCAAACCTCCATCTTTAATTGTGTTGGTTGTAGTATTGACCGGGCCGCTATCTTGAGGTCTTTATACCGGTGCAGTACCTCAAGCGCTCGGTGTCTCAGTTCTCCCAGATGAGCGGTAATATCTTCCGGGCTATCAGCTATATAGTATCCGTAAGGTGGGTGAACTGAGGAGATAATCGGGACACCATCGGCAATCAGTTCGCGGATGGCAATGCGTATCGTCCTGTCATCCTTAAACTCTAAGGACTCAGCCATATCCAGCCCCTTCCTGGCGTTATCCTTGCCGAACCGAAGCAGTTCACGGACTTGGAGTTTTAATGTATCAGCTTCCATTACTTCTCTTCCTTTAGGGCTTGCCATATACACCTTGCCCTACTCTCAAGCATTTTAATTACTGCCATTGAAGATATATCACCAGCGTGTTGCCTGATAATGTATTCCTGTTCCATTCTATCTAGCAATTCCGTTTTAATTAGTTTGGCCATCCTCTCCCTCTCCTGCTTCTCGGCTTCTTCTATCCTTTTATTTTCTTCTACTAATACCTGCTTTGCCTCTACCAAACACTGAGTTGCAATCTCCTTTAATTTGATTGGGTCTGCTACATCAGGAATGATGGCTAGGATTTGGCGAGCATAATTGCGGAACAATTCTTTTAGTGAGCTTTCTTCCCAAGTTGGTTGACCTTTATACCATCGCTGTTGGTAAAGTTTTTCGGCTATATTCTCCCTCAACTCACTCATTAGTTCCCTCCTTAAATAACATAAGATAGTATTATTCTGTTGGTCCGGTTATCAATGGCTACTCTCAGGCTGCCATAGCCATAGACATCTGTGGTCTCACCGAATGTAAACCGATAGGTCATTTGTTTTAAGTCTGTCATTTCATACCCCCTTATAACTCACTTAATCCCTCAATGCTGGGCTATCCAAGTATGGTTTAGCCTTGCCCCTATTTACTAGCCCTACGTCTAGTCGGCTTGCCCAGCCCCCTTATAACTCACTTATTTAATCTTGAAGTTGTTTACTGTTTCATTGTCTAATATACATAAGCAATGAGGACATTTATACTGCACGATGTCTGAGTCTCTAGTTTCCACAAATTCCATATCGTCGTTTTCTGTTAGTTCATAAATGTTAACCTCTTCACATACACAATAGATAGTATCAAGTTCTTCATTACATTCTGTGCATTTCATTACTTCATACCCCCTTATAACTTGTTGGGTTATTTAGTCTCTGCTTTGGTTAGTGCTTCTGGCATCTCTAGTTGTTTACCTATTTCTATTGCTAGGTTGTAAGTATCATCGTTGTATTCAAGATGCTCCAGTTGGCAATCAGCCAAATACAAACCAAGAAATTCTACTAACTTGGGTGCAGATGCTATGAGTTGGGCATTGGCTTCTGTTATTTCTTTTGCAATAATCCGTTGCCCCGCCATTGTTATCCCTGGCTTTCCCTCAACCCTTACTTGAGATTCTACAACTTGGAATTTGTCACCCCATTCGTGGATTATCCATTCCCCCTTAGTATAAGATTTCATTGTCACCCCTCACGATTGATGCCTATAGACTATCACGAAGCTGTTATGCTGTCAAGTCAGCTTTGAAGTGTTAAGAACTGTTAAGCCAGCAAGTCAGTCTCGCAAGGTAGCTCAAGCTCTGCTAATCAGCCATTTTCGTGCAGCCCCACTTGACAAACGCAGGGCGATGTGCTTATCATATAAGTTGAACTAGTTGCCGGGGTGAGGAAGTAGGAATGAGAACCTGCATAGCGTAGTAGCCTACACTCACTCGGAAGTGTCGAAAGGGCTACCCTCGGCAACCAAATAACCGACTAAATAACCGGCAAAGTTACCAGATATTTTATGAAACTTTTGTATAAAACCTAAAATAAATGGTGAAAAAGTGATTGAGAAACACAACAGAAACCACAACGAAACTGACTCGAACCTAACCCCTATCATACCAGCAATACCCCTGTTCTACTCTAATTCTATAGCTAATTCACTATATATCAAATCTATATTTTATATATATCTAAGGCAATACACACTATATAGTAGAGGCAAGACAAGCTATATATGTACTTGGCGACAAGCATAAGCATAAGCATAAGCATAAGCTTAAGTATAAGAGGGGTTGTTAAGGGGATTATGACAATTAATCAGCTAACTAAAACTAGGTCTAAGTCTACCATCTCTCAAGAGATTGTGGACGCGCTTTCTTCTCTCATAGCCGCCGGGAATTATAACATCACCGCTTGCCAGATAGTGGGTGTTAGTGAGTCAACCTTTTATAAGTGGCTTGATACGGGGTTGAAGGATATCGAGGCCGGGATTGACAGCTTATATAGGGAACTATCGGAGTCTACCAAAAACGCCGAAGCTCAAGCCGAAGCTGAGATGGTGGCCAGGGTAAGAGCGGCGGCATCGCCTGGCGTCAAAAAGAAAGTTATCAAGACTGATAGCAAGGGCAATGTAACTGAAGAGATACACGAGACCGGCGGCGATTGGCTGGCTGCGGCAACTCACCTTGAGCGCCGTCACCCTGACCGCTGGGGCCGGAAGGATAGGACCCGCGTGGACATCACGGAGAGAAAGAGTATAGTGATTACTCATGTCGAGGTGGTATTGAACCAGGGTGACAGTCAATCGCCGGTGATTGAAGGGGAGTCAAGGGAACTAAAGGAGGGAGAATGATAGTTAAACATAACTGCGGTCACGAAGTAGATGTGCCACCTTGTAATGCATGGTTGGTTAAAAAGACTTTCTGTTATGCGTGTGAGCAAATACGCAACAAGTTATTTAAGGAAGAACGAGAGAGATTTCAGGTAGCTCTGGGGGCTAACTCGACATAACTGCTATAGTGCGTCCCAAGAGGAGAGAGAATGAATAAGCTACAAGAGGAATTCCTTGAAAGGATAAAACTATCTAGTAGGAACTATCCCCCTTGCCCCAAGTGCAAGCGTAGGTTATGTTTATGCTGGGATATGCTAGAGCTGAGGGCTTTTATGCTCAAGACCTTAGAATAATACTATATAACTATTAGTGCGTCCCACTAGATAGGAGGTAGATATGGATGCTTATGAAACCGTAATGTTTTGGTTGGCTCTCTACCCACACGACATTGGGGATGAGATTCTTGAAGAGATTATAAATGAAAGCTGACATAATAGACTGCTGTTTTTGTGGGGTGATAGTCTTGGTGTGTATGACTTGGTTGCTTATGGCGATACCCTAGAGAGCGAGCGAAACCGTAAATGGTTTTCATATATGATTAATAGACGTGACCACAGTATTTTCAGGATAGAAAAAGGAGGTTGGTAAATGGTTAAGCACAAGACAATTAAGAACAAAGATGGGTATATCGTAGCTTGTCTCTATATCCTGCCCAATGGAAATCTCCATGCTGATTCTTGGGTATGCCCTGAAGGTTGGGGAAGCCCTGGTCATTGGGCTCATAAATAAGTAAATCTATGGTGGCTAAATAGGTAGACGCTATGATATTAGTAATTATAAAGAATATACTCAAACGTTTTATATTACTAGATGGCTATTGTAAAAAGTGTGGCAAGCGTGCCTCTCCTGTTTTCCACGTGTCTGACAAACTATGGATTGAGGTAACCGCTTGGAATTACGAAAAGATATACTGCATTAACTGCTTTGATAGGATGGCAAGAAAAAGACACATAAATATTACTTGGGGTGCAAATCCCTAGCCATAGCTTACAGGGGATTTAATGGAAGAGCTAAAAGAGGTTAAGCTGGGAGAAATCCTAAAGAAGATGACGGGCTTTGACATACCGTTTGAGGAGATATATGTAAAGCTGAGTTTGATTGAGGACATAAGGTTAAATGGCATCAGGGTACCGCTTAAATTCATAGAGAGGCCGGACGGTCATTTAAGGATAATGCGCGGGGTACACCGGCTGGTGTCAGCGGTAAGGCTCGGGTTCGATACTATTCCTGTGATAATCATAAATGAGAGCAAGGAGGTTTGAAATGGGAGAGACAAAGGTGGGACTAACTGATGAAGAGATAGATGGGATTGATACTACTGGAGTATATGATTACTTCCAGGAATGTGAGAAGCGAGAATGTATCGCAGGGAACTCTAGGGAGTCTGGGTTTGATTGTGAGGGTAGATACCTGCTTGCCTGTGAATACCACAAAAGAACTGTTCGTGGGGAAAAGGCACTAATAGCCGAAGCCCAGTTAAAGAAGGTGGTGGAGTGGGGAGAAGCAGATTGCCCCCACAAAAAAGCGGGGTGGCATACCCCTAGATGGCGTAGTGAATGTCCTGGGTGTTGGCAAGCCCTATTAGAAGAGGTGAAGGAATAGACATTTTATTATATCTGACATCCAGTTCTTACCGGAAGCATAGGTGGGCTAGAAAGAGACTAATTGAGCTCAGGCAAAACCCATTGTGGTATCAGATAAATAAGGTGTATAGTGGGTTCAAGTGGAAGCATTGTGGGTATGGGATTACTATTCCGAAGGTGAGCGAAATAACTGCGGAGGAGCTTTGATAATTACCGGTACACTTTCTTTGGAGTGGGGTTTGTGCCGGGCGGCTCTTTTCCCGTCCCGCCGCGGGTTTTCAGGTCGCAACCTCAACCCTGCTCCGCAGAGAGTTTTTGGATATACGAAAAAAGGGGAGGTTAAATAATGGAAAAGGATTTTCACCGGGAGTTTACTAAATGTCCCCAGTGTGGTTCTGAGGACAGGTTCTTTGAGCAACTGGCAAATGTGGCAAAGGAGAGGGGGTTAGCTAGGAAGGAATGGGAGTTTCATCTACAAATGTCGGAGGGAATCGTGGTAGACCCAGCTAAGGCTGAGGGGGCTCTTATAGGGTCAGAGGCTCCTGGCTTTGGAATTATGACTGATGTCTGTATGGAGTGCGGTTGTATTTACGCTATAGACCTTACTCGGATAGATAAAAAGAAAAGTCTGCCTTCGGCTCAACCTATACCGCATGGTAAATCGCAGAAAGGCAGGCCGCTTATCAATCCTTTCAGTGTCAGTTAAGGAGGTGCCTTATCCCGCTATACGAATATAAATGCCGGAAATGTAAGCACGAATACTCTAAGCTGAAGTTGTATTCAGATGATAAGCATTTGGAGTCTTGCCGTTTATGTGGTACTCTGAATAAAAAGAGGCTTGGCAGAATAGCTCACTTCGAGTTTAAGGGGGATTTGGCATGATAGTAGATACCGTAATGACTGAAAGCACTAAAATTCCAGATTATGATATGATGATAGAGTATCCTCTCAATCCTGCTAGAAGGGCATTGTGGAGAATGGAAGATGAGGCTACAAAGAATAATCGCAAGATAATAGAATATTCTACTTGGCATGATTGTGAATCCTCGTCTGAGGTCGTGGCAGTTAAAAGCACTGGATTGGAATGTTGGTAATGACACAGACAGCAGTTAAAACCCCTCAGTTCCGCGAGATAAAGGATGGCCGCCTTCGGTTGAACCTTCATCCAGGGCAGACTAAGGTTCATTTATCAAAGAAGCGGAAGGTTGCCTTCCTTGCTGGTAGTCAAGTTGGAAAGACTTGTTATGTTCCTCACTGGTTAGATAGAGAAATACGCACTGAGGGTCCGGGGGATTATCTCATTGGCACTGCCAGCTTCCCGTTGCTGACCCGGAAGTTGTTACCAGAGTTTCTCTATGTTTTTATGGACTTATTCCACTACGGCACTTACAATTCTTATGAGAAGATATTTACCTTTTTTCAGAAGGACACCGTAAGGAAGGATACTGATTACGTCCTCTTCCCGGATGCAGATGTTAGAACAAGAGTTCTGATAGGTTCAGCCCAAAACCCAGAGTCGTTGGAGTCGGCTACTGTTAAGGGGGTAGCTCTTGATGAGTGTGGCCAGAAACAGTTTAAGAGAGAGACATGGGAAGCTGTAGAACGAAGAACGCTAATCAATCAAGCTCGCATTTTGTTGACTACGACTCTGTATGGATTGGGTTGGCTGAAGACAGAGATATATGACCCATGGATGAACAAGACTGACCCCGATATTGATGTTATCCAATCAGATTCTATTGAGAATCCTGCCTTCCCCATTGAAGAATATGAGCGGATGAAGGCTACTATGCCCAGTTGGAAGTTTGACCTCTTCCACCGCGGGCGGTATAGCCGTCCTGCCGGTATGATTTATAACGCCTTCGATTCTGCTACCCAGATAATCCCTCCGTTTGAAATACCTGCTAACTGGCCTAGATATGTGGGGCATGACTTCGGACCGGTTCACACAGTGGCTCTGTGGGCGGCAATGAATCCAGCTACTCAGGAGCTTTTTATCTATAGAGAATATGTTATGGGTGGACTCTCTACCTTTGAGCACGTTACCAACTGGATTGAGTTATCAAAGGGAGAGAGGATTGATACTAGATATGGTGGCTCACCAACTGAAGAAGGATGGAGAGGTGATTTTACTCAGGCTGGCTGGAGAATAGATAAACCACTTATTAGTAGTGTTGAAGCTAGGATACAAAAGGTTTATAGTTATGAGAAGCTGGGCAAGAAAAAGGTATTCAGCACCTGCCAGAATTACATTTCTGAGAAACAGTCGTTTAGCCGTGTACTTGATGATATGTATAATGCCACTGATAAAATAGAGAACTCATCAATTTACCATTTAATGTCGGCAGAGCAATATCTCATAGCTCAGTTCAATCCTGTGGGGTCTTCTGTAAATAGTGGAGATGTTGATATAGCCCCGGTTGGTAGGGTAGTGTAAGGAGAAAGCTTATGGCTATTACAGACAAGAGTATAATTTCAAAGAAGAGGGCGATACCTCAATCCTCACCAGTTTCAGATGTGGTTCTACCCACTATCCTTGATAAAGCGATTATGAAGGAGATAACCGCTACTGACCTTAATTGGAAAAAGCACATAATCCCCCGTATGGATGAGGATGAGAAACTTTGGACAGACGAACCCTTTACATTAAGAGACTCAAAAGGAGATGCACTTGAGGATGTTGAAAATGTTACCTTGCCTGACGCCAGGATTTATGGAGAAAGGGTGATTGCAGTTCTCAATGAGTCAGTAGAAAATATAAGTATAAATGGCCAGCGTAACGGCAAGGTTCTGAATACCAAGATGACTAAAATCATCGAGGATTTCTTCCACGATGTAGTTTACATAGCCGATGAAAGACAGAATGATATTCTAATGCCGGGTCTCGCCCCATACTTTTGGGAACAGATAGCGATTAGAGGCGGTACTTTTGCCAGGATATTACTGGCTCAGGACAGGCATGGTTTCGATCCTGATATTCTACCTCTTGATAGATATAAGGTTCGTTATGGTTTGGGTCGAAGAGGCTTTACCTGGTTTGGTTTCTGGGATACATTGAGCAGGGAAGAAGTATTGGATGAGTACCCAGGTTATACGATGAAGGGTGATTTCGCACTAAGGTGGGATTATTGGAACAGTACCGAAGAGATAATCTTTTTGGATGGTGATTTTCACGCAGCTTACGATAATCTGTTGGGTTATCCACCTTTTATCGGTGAGTTATGCCAGCAGGGAACTTTCCTCGAGACAACTCCCCGAGCCTTGCGTATGCGCGGGGATTCAATATTCAGTTCCAGCCGAGAACTATATCCTCACCTAAATAAGATAGCCTCTATTTTACAAACACAAGGTATGTTGTCATTAGCACCACCCCAGGTTTTAGAAAGCATTAGTGGTAAAAAACTTCCCGGTAAACCTATTTACAGACTTGGCAATGTAATGGCTCTTCAAAAAGGTGAGTCCCTTGTACCTATAGAAGCTCCTGATATAATCGGGGCTATGCGTTTCTTCAATGGTATGCTTGGGGCTACATTACAAAGAGCTACTCTGACTCACGTTGAGTGGGGCAATCTTCAATTCCAGCTTTCAAATGTTGCTCTTGCCACATTAGGTACGGCAGCCAGACAGGTCTACTCTCCAAGATTGCATACTATGGAGCGGTTTAAGAGAAAAATGGAGAAGGAGATACGGTCTCAGTTCATTCGGTTTGATATGACGGCAGACATAGGTAGAACAGGTAATAAACATACCTATACCAAAGCCGACCTTGAAGGTAATTTTACTGTTGACTTTGAATATCTCACCGCTTTACCGGAAGAGGTAGCTGCTTCTTACGGCCTCGCTGATATGGCAAAGGCTGGGAATTGGATGGATGATAAGACTACCAGAAGAGTTATTCTTAAATACCGAGACCCCGATGACATTTCAGAGAAGGTTATGGTTCAGCAAGCTCAAAGAGTCAGCAAGGCATTAGCCCTCTTTACGATGGCAAAGGCACTGGATGAGCAAGCTGAGTCGGAAAAGAGACCTGAATTAAAAGACCAGGCAAAGATTCTATTGATAGAGGTTGGTCAGACGCTGGAGGGTAGAACTGGGGAGGCTCTAGCTCAAATAACAGGGATGGAAGTGCCTAAAGCAAAACAGATAGAGCAAGCGCCAACTCTTCCAAAAGCACCGTCTACCCGAGAGCAGGAGAGACCTGGGGTTGCAGAACTTGAGAAAGAAGGGGTAGAAGTATAATGAAACAACCAACACAAGGGCAGATTAAAGAGTTCTGGGAATGGTGTGGGGTAAAGTATAAGCCTGACCATGATGTTTTTAGGGTAACTCTTCCTGACGGAGAAAGCTATAACTTCGGACATAATTGGGTAATGGATGAGATTGAACCCCCCATAGACCTCAACAACCTGTTCAAGTACGCTGTGCCATTTCTATTGGAGAAGCATACAATCGTAGAGACATATTCCTTCAAACAAGAGAATGGGTTGTATTATTCAGAAACAGAGGTATGGGATGGGGACGAACGGCAGTTGAAAGGGAAGTTGGTTAGCAAAGCATTTGCCCAAGATTTCAGCTTAGAGAAAGTAAATGCCCTAGCTCTATTCTGGGCTTTGTGGCAGATAAAGGAGGCCAAATAATGCCAACATTCAAAGATAAGGAACTAGAGCAATTATCCCAAAGGATTCTAGGTAGAGCGGTGGGACAACAGCAACCGACAACTCAACCATCACTGGCCGGCAGAATAAGGCAGGTAACTCTAAGGCGGAAGCCCACTCTGCCTAGATTACTGCGTAGGAGGTTATAATGACTAGAGAAGAGGTAAGGGAAGGATTAGCGCCAATAATTGCCAATTTTATCTCAGCAGAAAGGGATATGGATTACATCAATGTAAGACCCCTCAGCAACCAAATACTCAACTATCTCCACTCTCAAGGTGTAGTGATAAAGGTAGATAGGGAGTTACCTGATATACTGACTAATAATATTGGCTGTATGAGTAAGGAGCAGATTGAGGAATTCGCTGATATGGTTCTAACTGAATGTGGCTATCCCCATAAAATGAAGTGGACAACTGCGGGTAACATCCTTATTGGTAGTATTATTTATATTGATGAGAGAAATATTAACCAATATCCATACCTTGCGAAATACTGGGTTCTTCACGAAATAGCCCACATAGATACTTGGCCCCAAGATGATAGGCACGGCGAGCTATTCCACGGAAGGCTTGCTGAACTAATCAATAGATTTATGGCTGGCTATGTAGCAGTAGAGCCATTGGTAGAGGAGAAGGTAAAGGTTTAATGGTTATATCTAGGGACTTTCTAGCAGATATTGGGGAAAGACAGACTCGGCTCAAACGCAGTATGTTTCTGGCTGGTTTGCCGAGAACTCTTACTGCTGAGGAAGCTAACACGGAGTTTGAGTTTGATACTCCGCTGGAGGAGGGCTGGAGCCTTAAACTTGCTCCCGATGAGACAGCCGAAGAGGGCTTTGGATTTACATTCATCGACCCTGAAGGTTGGCAGTTTCTACCTGACGATTCTAGGATAGCACCTACCGGTGAGAAGTACACTAATATCGTCTTTAACGAAGCTGGTGATGCGATCGACTATACCGTTACTACTCCTGAAGGTGAGACATTCACGCTGGCAGATTTGGAGGCGTTGATGGTAGAGCCTGTAGCCCCAGCAGAAGTTGCGCCTGTGATTGGGGTTGAACCTACTCTCACCGAAGATTACGCTCTTATCTATGCCAATTATCAACGTACTGGCGGAACACTTGGTATTGAAGATTGGATACGGGCAGGAACCCCACTCTTAGCGAGTCAAGAAGTTACTATTGAGGAGCAGGAAGCTAGAGTAGCAAAGTTAATTATTGATGTCTTTCCTGATATGACCCCTGAGAAATTTGTTGCTTTCATCACTGAGGACTGGAGGGGTTTTTCCGAGAGAATTATTGCTGGTGGTCCTACGGCAGAAAGCACGGCTCTACTAAGGCAGATGGGGTTGACACAGGAAGAAATAGATTATCTATTTAAGCCTTGGTTTGAACGTCTGCCGGCAGAAGGCATTGATATTGTAATGGAGATTGCTGGGATAAGAACACTGGTTCATATAGAATCACCAAACCTTCAAGTGTGGGCAAAAGGCATACTGATAGGTCGTTTTAATGTTAAGGGTGAATTTCATCCTACTCCGAAAGGGTTGTCAGAATATCTAGCTGAAAACTATATAGAGCCACCTCAAGCCTCAAAGGATGAGATAACTAAGGATTATAAGAAGCTCGTGGTAGACATTGATAAGGAGTTTGCCGATGTAGCCGACTGGACAGTTCCAGGATGGCAGGCAAGGAGAGAGGCTAATCCAGAGCGTCTTCAGGACTGGCTTGATGCTCAGGCTAAGGCTTGGGATAATTATATAGAGGCATCACGACCTCCTTGGGAGAGGGTTTGGACAGCAGGCACAGGCGATATTATTTCCGTTGCTGCCGGCGTTACTAGGTGGATGGGGGAGGATGGTATAGCTGATAGATTAACTAAGTTTGCGGAAGAGTTACAAGCACAAGCTCCGCCTGATTATCTTGGTGAGTTTGAGTGGAGTATGCTGTTCAATCCTAGATTTTATTCGACCAGGGTTTTGAGGGCGATACCTTTCACCCTTTCACTTGCTCCTGCGGCAATAATTGGTGCTTATACTGCTATTCATATTCCTGTTGTTTCTCCGTTTATCATCAAACACCTTGGACCTTATGGCGAACTTATACTGGGTTCTATTGGTGCTGCTGCTTTATCAAGACCACTTGAAAGTGCCTATGAAGCAGGGGCAACTTACGATGAGGCGATAGCTCGGGGAATGACTAAAGAGCAAGCTAATAAAGCTGCCCTTGATGTTTTCTTGGGCAACTTAGTTTTAGGTGGATGGGATGCTGTTCAGTTCGGCATAGCATTTTTACCGATACCTGGAGCTCCAGCAGCAAGCAGGTTTTGGAAGGTGGCAATGGTGGGTGGTAAATTAGCTATTGTCGGATTAACGGAGGCAGGTGAGGAAGCATATCAGGAGGTATTACAACGCTGGGCTGTAGGAGATGAGATTAAACTTGATGCTGAGATGCAACAGGTAATGTCTATTGGTGGTATCTTCGGTCTAGGATTAGGCGGAGCTGGTGAAGTCTTTAATCGCATTAAAGGGCAGACACTTCAGAATTTAACCCCTGAAGGTAGAGCTACCTTTGATGGTGATGTAACTAGATTTGAGGCTGAAGGACTTACTCGTGAGCAGGCTGAACTCAGGGCATTTGACGAATTAGCAAAAACTGAGGAAGGTGGAATTGCTACCTCCGATGCCGTTGAGACCATTAAGAAGCAGGAGTTTGATGCTGAGGCAGCTCGGTATAGAGAGATTATTGAGGCTAGAGAAGCACCAGCAGTTATCCCAGAAGTGCCTGCTGTGCCTGAAGTTACATTACCAGAATCATTTAGGGATATTGAGGAAACTGTTAGGAAGGAGAGTGATATTCCCTTTGATGGGGTTTCCGTTGATGAGCGTGCTATAGCGGTGGAATCTGCCAGACTTGCAAGAATGGAAACTATTGACGATGCGGTTATTGGGACTGTGGTGAATAAGCAAGGACGTGAAGTGCCAGCAGGCGTAGTGTTTACTGGACGAGGCATTACTCAACAGGCCATAGGATTAAATGATGAACTAATCAATCGTCTTTCTATAGAGGAGATACTAGCCACCGAGCCATCAAAGTACGCTAGGTTGCCAGCCAATCTTTTCAGAAATAAAGAAGAGCTGAGGCAATTTCTCTTTGAACATGAAAGGCAGCATCTCATATTTGGTGCTGAAGGGCAAGTAATCCCCCGTGAAATGGAGGAAGCGTTAGTAAACAAGAGGGCATTAGAAGCCCTGGGATTTATGGAGAGGGTCACCAAACCCCCAGCAGTTAAAGTTGCTAAACCTCCAGTAGTACATAGGGGAACAGAGCCAGAAGGCATAGCGATTGCTGATGAGCTTGGGTTGCGTTATGACGGTATTCAGTCAGAACTTGGTATGCAATTCACCGATGTTGCTGAGACAGGGAGCACCTTCTATGCAAATACCATAGAAGAGGCCACAACACGATTAGGTGATATGAGGGCTAAGTTTGCCAGACCCCCAGTGGAAGAGATACCAGTAGTAAAACCCTCCAGCACAGCTATCGAGACAGCTAAAGAGGATACCTTTATTGCTAAATCTGTTAGCGAGGATGCGTCAAGGACTACCCGAGAAGCTATTGAGGCTCAGTCTAGTGGTGCTAATTTGGGTCCGCCTAACATACCACCAGGAACAGTAGGGCATATAGGGGCTGGTGGCACTAATCCTGAGAACGCCTTGTACGATATGACCAACAGGGTTATCGAAGGTGAAGATGCGGGAAGAGCTGCATTACGAATATGGACTGGCACCAGAAAGCGGATGGCTACAGAGACTATAGCTTGGTGGAATAAGGGTAATGAAAAGCTCAGAAAACTAGGGATTGGCAAAGCCGATATTAAGCACCAGAGATTAACCAAGGAAGATAGTTATGAATTATTCAAAGCACTACATGGTGAAGCTGATGTTGTTAGCCTGACAGAAGCACAAAAAGAAGTTTACGATGACCTTAAAGCATTACTAGACCAGGAGTCATCTGATATGCTGGCTTTCGACCCCAGTTTCTCTAGGGTGATGATGGCTCATCCTGATTATTTCCCTAGAGGATGGCGACCTCCGACTGCTGAACAGGCGGGTAGGATGAGGATTGGAGTAAAGCCTGGGTTCCTGAAACCTAGAGTAGATGCTACCTTTACTGAGATGGTGGAGTCTGGCTGGGAGCCGATTTCTTGGAATCCTTATGATATGGCTGCTCTCAGGAGAATGGCTGGCACGGAATATCGAGAGGGTAGTATACTCATAAGTCGCCTAAAGACATTCAGCAAGGCAATCGCAGCTCGGGACGCACCGGCTAAGGGTTGGAGAGTTCCACAAGTCGGTCCGGCATTTCAGGGTAAGCCCTATGTTGGTGCTGATGGCAAGGCTTATATGACACCACAGATTGCTGTCCCTAATAACGTGGCTGATATACTTGAAAGCGTCTATGGAGTTCCGGTAGAGTTCAGGGTAGCTGGGGTAAATATATTCAAGGCTATTACGGCCTTTGGTGCATTAACAAAGAGAGTCAAACTATTTGGGTCTCTATTCCAGCACGTTGATTTTCTGACCAGGGATTTAGTAGTAGCCTTTTCACCAGAGGGTATCAGACACGGCTTGCCTTTGAAGTTCCCCTCGTTTGCTGCTAGATTTACTGCCTCTGCTATTAGTCCTAGTTATAGAGCCACACTAGAAGCTCGTATTTTGTCAGGCAACCCATTGTATTCTGACTCGACTATATCGCTCAGAATGGTAGCTGACGCAGGCTGGGAGCTAGGTCAGGATGAACTACTAATCCGCCGAGATGTTAGAGCTCAACTGGACACAGTAATTAAAAATACTCCTGGCTGGGAAGGGTTAAGACGTATTACTCGAAGGCTAAAGGCAATACCTGAGTTCTTTGAGGCAGGACTGTTCGATGGTGTCTATCGGGAATCACAGGCATTTGCTTTAGAGCACGTTATCGTCCCTAGACTCAGAAGGTTGCACCCAACTTGGACTGACCAGCAAATAGCTGGCTCGGCTGCTGAAGAGGTCAATAAGAATTTCAGCACGCTGGCGGTATGGCAAAGTGTTTTACAGCAACCGGCAGTAAGAGAAGTAGCCAGGGCATTTTTCTTTAGTTTCAATGAGTCGGAGTCATGGATAAGGCAAGCGACCAGTGCTGTCAAGGGAAAGAACAAACGATATTGGCAGGAGTATGCCCTTGCCACACTTTATACTCTAGCCCTAGTCGCTAATGTTATCAATCTTATATCTGAGCGTAAATTCTTACCCCTTGACCGCTATGTGCCAATCTCACTTGGTAATTCTTTTTCCTCTATGCCCTGGGGGATTGCTTATAATTCTAAGTTCCTGTCACCCAGATTGCCTTGGAATGGCAGGAACGGACAACCTCTTTACCTTGATATAGTCGGGCAAGCAGATACATACCTCAGATGGATACTGGATCCATTGGGGGCTTTGACGGCACGCTACAATGTTCTGCCTAGAGCCTTAATGAACCAAGTAAACGGTGAGGACTTCTGGGGTAGAGAACTTGAGGATTGGGATGATAGGGTGAAGCAGGTGCTAATTGACCTGTTTGCTCCCATTGGTGCCGGGAATTTACTGGAGGCTGCCAGATTACAATGGCCTCCTATCGCTGGGTTCTTACCAGAAGCAGAGGGCAGGATTGGAATTGTCGGCTCACTGATTCAGGTTTCTGGTCTCAATGTCAGGGCAGAGCAGACCATGGATATGCTGGATAGGTTTGCTAAAGAGAGTGGGCTTCTGAAGCGAGATAATACACCTGTTGAAACGTGGGATGATTTAGAGCCTCATCAAGTGATAGAGCTTTCAAAGAATGAGACTTTGCAGAGGGAGCTAGGACTACGAGGTGATGCTGCGGTTCAACGACAATATCCGGGTGCAGAAGGCTTTGCCAAATTAGATGACCTAGACCAGGAAAGGATAACCAGAGGGGAGGCTTTAATTGCCGAACTTATGGATGATTTAACTGCTCCTGACATTGACAGGACTGAGAAGTTTGATGTATCAAGGGCTTTCAGGAATGAAGTAACCAGATTAAAGAGGGAGATAGCTGATAGAAAAGCTCAAGTCAGTGAGGACTTTCAGTTATTCCAAGAGACTGGCGAGCTACCTGACGACCTCAATGATAGAGCATTAGTTGAATACTATAATATATTTGAGAAGGCAAAGAAACCATCTGGAGTGATAGACTGGGATGAAGTAAACAGACTTGAAACGGAACTCAGGGATAAGTGGACTCCAGAGCAAAACTTCTATGTAGATGATAACATCGGATTAACAATATGGGGCCCGTTGTTGCAGGAGTTTACAGACTCACAACAGACACTAACTGATTCCGGCTACTGGGATGTTGACGAAAGGGATAGAAAGGTATTTCGTTTTCAGCATCCTGAAGTTGAGGCAATCCTGACTGGTAAGTTCTATAACATGAAGCCGATTGAGGAAGGGGCAGAAGCAATCAGTCTTGAATGGCAGGATATTTACAGGCAGATTGACGATATGGAGATAGGGTTTAAGGAGCAATCAGATGGAGCGATAAACGCCTTGGCTCCGATGGAAGGTGTTACCAAGGAAGATTGGTCTAAGATGTCTGCGGATGAGAAGCGTGATGTTCTCATTGACCACGAAACAGAACTGATATATGCTGAGAATCCCGGCTTCTGGGAAGATGACCAGAGAAGGGATGCCTGGAGGAAGGGCTTTGTGGAAGGGGATGAGGATACCGAGGGTTTCGTTGACCTCTATTTAGACAGAGCAACTATAGTACGAGCTACAAGCCCTATGAGTGCAGAGGCAAAATTGTTTATGCTTGACCACGCGGACTTCTTTAAGAGAGGGCTAGACCTTGAGATTTGGACTGATGATGGTTCAGATTGGAATAGGTCTGTGTTGGAATTACAGGCTAAACATCGGGCTTTATTCGAGGAATACGATTTACTTGATACCGATGAAGAAAGACAAGCGCTCAAGGATGCTAACCCTCAGTGGGTAGATGACATAAGACGCATTGAGGCTTACCAAAACGATGCCTCGGATGATATTGTGGAGAAATGGGTAGACAGGGGTAAAACGATTGATGAGTTTGAATCAGGTAGCTCTGAGGCTTTAGTCTGGTTACTGGATAATCCTGATGCCTATGACTGGGCAATAGATAATAAACTCCTTGAGGATAGGAAGGCTGAACTTTTGGAGCGTGAACCTATCCTACGGATAAATGTGGAGTTTGCTACCAATGATGACTGGTATAATGATAGCATACCCGATAAGCATAAGGGTATAGAGAATAGGGCTGAAAGGGATGTTGCCATTGCCAAAGAGAGGGCTGAGTATCTTGTCGTTAATACTGAGTATAACAAGGCTAGATACAGGCGGGATGCTTTTGGATTAAAGGATAAAGACTTCAAGCCATTCCCGGATGAACTGGTTGAAACCTATGTCGATTACTATGTCCTCCCAAAGAAGCCCGATGATTGGCCTGAGAATCTGGGCTGGTATGAGGATGATTGGTTCTTACAGGACAACCCGGGGCTCCATCAGGCATTGGTGGATTTTGGTAAGTTCACGGAGTTGCGAAGTTTCAAGCTAGTTCCTCCGCGAGAGTTGTTTGAAACAGAATATATGTATTTCTCTTTCCTCGAGGAAAGGAAGCCCAAATATTATATTGATGAGCTGAGGTTGGATAATCCAGCGTGGGATGAGTGGGGTGTCTCTGTCGGTAGGTGGACAAGAACAATGTCGGAGCAGAGAAGACGTGCCAGGATAAGTCCAAGTGAGAGATTCCTTGAGGATGTAGTTGAGGAGAGACAGAAACTCAGGGATATAATGGCAGCATTAGGTGAGGAGTTGGAGTGATAGATTCTAATGGGTATTTGAGGTGTCAGAGTTGCAATACTGTCCTCGGTAGAAACCTTATTGGAAGGATAGAGATTATTTGCTATCGCTCCAAGTGCCATAGGAACAATGTTTTTGATACTGATAAGTCAAGGCATTATTCTCTACAGAGAGAGATAATAGGTAAGCAAAAATTGGTGGGCTTGACAAACTGTGATAACCGATAATATACTTATATTGTAGTACATTAACAACTGAATAGAGTAGAGCTATTAGGTAGCCGCTTTAATGAGCTTCTAGGAAGCCGTGAGAGCGGCTTTTTTTATTATTAAAATACACAGGAGGAATGATGGCTAAGAAGAAGGACGAACTCGGCGGAGATGTGAAGGGCGAGGTAACGACCCCAGAAGTCAAACCCGAAACTACTCCAGAAACGAAACCAGCACCAGGACCAGCTCCAGTACCAGAGGTAACAACCTTCAACCTGACTCAACAGGAAATTGATGACAGGGTAAACGCTGGTAAGACAATCATCGGCAGACAATTAAGTGATGCCCTTAGCGTGAACGCTACTCTCAAGAGAACGATGGATGGGAACACAACCAGAATGACAGAACTTGAGACCACCATCAAAACGGAAAGAGAAGCAAGACGGGCAAAGGAAATCAAGGATGCCTCCGGTGATACCGATGTCATTGATGGACTCACACTCAAGCACAAGAACGAGGATGACAGGTTGGCATTATCCAGGGAACGCTCGGACTTTACTCAAGAAAGAACTCAGCACCAGGCAGCTATAGACAAGGCAGCTAAATTTGAAGCAACGGAAGAAGCTACAGAATTAGCCAAAACAAGCGGCCTTACTGCTGACCTCCTTCTTCAGATAGGGTCTGACACGGACAAGGATGGTCGCGTAACTTTCAACCTCGATAGGATGAAGGACATAGCCTCCAAGTCCCCCAAGGGTGGGGAGGAGGAAGAAGAGGAAAGTGGCGAAGAAACCAAAGGTACTCCCGCTAGAGGCATGAGAGCTAAGGCGGCTAGTACAGGCAGGACACCAACTAACCTCCGCACATGGCATGATTATGAGAAAGCTTATGCTGTGGGTGAGATAAGCAGAGAGGAATACTCTAAGGCTGCCAAGCGATTTAACATTCAACTTTAATTAGGGAGGAAGTGATATGGCTACAACAACTGCTGCCGACCTTGCTGATGGTTCAGTGGCGATGGTTGCATCAGCAAGATATACCTATGAACATGAAGCTGTGTTTACGAATACAGTAAACAAGATGACTATTGGGCAGGGCGAGAAGAGTATCTATATCCCGAAGTTTGGTTCAATCGTAATGAATGACCTGACAGACGGTGTGGATATGACTAACGCCCAAACTCTGACTATCACTGGAACGACACACACTACCGATGAGGTTGGAGCCAAGGTGATTGTTACCAAGAAACTAAGGAACCAACTGAAAGAGCCTGCTTTCCGCGCTGCCGGTAAGGTTATCGGCAATGGTATGGGCAAGAAACTAGACCAGGATGGCCTGACACTTTTTAGTGGTCTTGACAGTGGACTGGGCGGCGCTGGCACAACCTTCACTCTCGGGCATGTCCTAGCCAGTGTTACTCAGTGCCGAGGTCAGGCTGAACCTGTCCCTTGGCCGATGATCTTTGTGGCTCATCCCTACATTCTCCATATCCTGATAGATAAATTCTCGGACCCATCCACCAGCAACTTCCCTGAACAGTTCATGCTGGACACATTAAGGGATTACTGGGTAGGCAATGTCAAACTCTACAACCTCCCAGTGCTTGCCGATGGTAACATCTCCATTGACAGCGAGATAGACTCCTACGGGGCTGTCTATTCCAAGGAAGCGTTTATCTATGTAGTGAGCTACGAGCCAGAGAACTGGGTTGTCTATGACGACTCACTCCGGGGTTGGGAAATCGGTATCGTCCACGACTACAAGATGGTCGAGGAAGACGGCGGCTATGGGAGATATATGCTTTTTGACAGTCCGACCCCTAGCTCGTAGGAAATAAACTAAATTAATAGGAGGGTAAAATCGTGACACAAATTCCTGTAGACCTTGATGCACCAGAACTCAATAGGAAAAAGGAAACACGGATATATTACCGACAACACAAAGACCCAGATGGGAATGTGGTATGGATACCAACCCTGCCACTTCCAGCCGACCCCTATCACTTGAACTATTACACCAAGAAGGGGTTCAAGCTCTGGCCGCCGGGTAAAGAGCCAGGGCAGGAAGAATTATCTGAAGCACAGGCGAAGGTCTTGGAACTTGAGGGGCAAGCTAAAGCCTTAAAGGAAGCTACGGCAGAAGATGAAGAGTCTAAAGCTGCTCTTGAGGCAGAGGTGAAAGCCCTTGAGGAACAGGCTAAGAGCCTGAAGGGAGCGATGGGAGAGGTAAAAGTTGATACCAGTAAGGGCAAGATAAGCTGTCCTGAATCTGACTGCTCTGTGGTTGTTAAGACTTACATAGGTCTTTCAAGGCATATGAGCAAGAAACATGGAATTAAATAACAGGAGGAAAATATTATGAGTTTTCCATATTATGCGTCACTATCTGGGGGGGCTGAATTAGGCACCCACTCAACAGCACAGCACACTCTCGGAACACCGGGTGTAATAGAAGAAGATGGTAGAATATACCGCTACTGTAAAGCTACTGCCAATGGGGTTGGAAGACCTTACTGGGGAGCACAAAGCCGGTGTCTTTATGATGAGGGCAGTTCTGATGATAGCTATGAGGGAAATTCCTCGGCTGCCGTAACTATTCTGGATAAGACAATGGTAATCGCGGACACTCAAACCGCCCACACTGAGGACTTTTTTGCAGGTGGTTATGCTATTCTCTTTTATGCTACGAATACTCGAATGGTTTATATAAGAAAGAGCACGGCTAGTGATGGGTCAACCGTAACCCTGACATTTGGTGGTAGCGGGATACCTGAAACTAAGACTTCTGCTGTCTTTTGCACTATCCACCCCAGCCCTTATTCACAGGTGGAGCGTGTGCATGGTGGCGGTTCTTCACAGGCTGCGACAGTTTGTGTGCCCAATACACCTGTAGCTGCTAGTCAATACTTTTGGGGGCAAACTTGGGGACCATGCTACTGCACTCCACAGGCTGGGGCACTGGGCAATGCCAGTTATGCAAGGTTAGTAGTTTTTAACTACGATGGATCAATCAACATTATCTCTGCCCATAGTGCTACATCTGCCCACCAAATAGCAGGCTACTTGTTACCGGAACATGCTAAAGGTGACCAGTTCTTTATGCTCACATTAGCACCATAAGGAGGAATAGATGACTAAAAAAAAGGTAAAGAGCCTAGAAGCTATGGGTGAGGTTGAACTTGCTAAACTGTGTAAGCAGAGTGGCTTATATCCTGGTTCAAATAACAAGGCAGAACTTCTTGAAAGAATCAAGGAAGCTAAATCCGAACCAAGCGACTAGGGCATAAAGGCTTTGGGGGCAAGCCTAAAGGTAGAAATACCAGCCCCCTTTTGACGGAGGTAGCAAAAGATGAGTAATCTTACAGGTATCTTGGTCTTTAGTGAAGCAGCACCATCAGGAGATGTAAACTATAATCCCACTATGGGTAACTGGATGTGGTTTAAGCCTAGCACAGGTAAATGGTATAAGCGTATTGATAGCTCGTGGGTAGAAACAGAAGCTCCCGCACATCTTCATCCCACATTGGGTGACATAAACTTCACTGGCTCAGTATCGGTGGGCGGAGCCGAAGGTATTGACTTAGATGTTTCAGGGAAAATAGAGATAACTAGACTCAAGATTGAGAAGGGTATTATCACAGCCTTGGAGTATGAGACATAATGCCAAACTACGATTTCGATTGTCCGGCACATGGGAAGTTTGAGATATTTCAGCACATGAAGAGTGAGCGTAAAGCTTTATGTCCTGAGTGTGGAGCAAATAGTCTTTTTGTCTTCCCTCATGTGGGTATTCGTATCATCAATCGTATCCGTTATGAACTTGGTTCTAAAGCCCCAAGCCAGTTAGTTGAGAGTAATGTTCCCGGAGGATTGCCCTCTTATGTTATGAGTGAGGGGGCTCTCGAACAGGAAGAGATTGACCACATTGGCTTGGTTCAAGATGAAAGAGAGATAGCCCGACAGAAGCAGGAGAAATCTGATACCAAGAAGGCTATTAGTAATATAGTTACAACAGCAAAGAAGCAGAAACAAGGCAAGAGGTTCTCCACAATGAAGGAACTGCAAAAGGTGGGGATGTAATGCCCGCTACTTCAAAAGACCAGCAGCAGGCAGCTAGGGTTGCTCTAGCTATGAAGCGCGGTGAGATACCTAAGACTCTTGGCACACCAGCATACGATATGATGAGGACAATGACTGATGAGGAACTTCGAGATTTGGCTACAGGACCTATAGTAAAACCCAAGAAAAGTTAAGGGAGTGTGAAGCATGTCAGATGAATATAGACCCAAATTTGGTGTATGGAAGAATTGCGTTATAACTCAAGCTACAGATGACCAGTTATCAGCCGAGGTTGACTTGGGGTATGAGTTCACACATATCAATGTTCTAGTTCCCACCATTACATCAGCTGGTATCAGTGCCAGAATAGCAGAGAAAAAGGGTGGCACATTCTACCCGGTATATGACTGGATTGACAACGACGCTGATACAGACATCCTTCAACTTACACTGGCGGAGACTACCAGTAAGGCAATCACCCTGAAAATAGGTGGTGCTCGGCATATTAAGATACATTCAAGCAATGCCCAGTCTGCCAATGAAACCTTTGTGGTTCGCGGAGCCAATCTGTAAAGGAGTAGCTATGCCTCATAAGGGAAGTAAGACAGGCTATAAATCCCGAAAGGGTCATAGGAGAAAGTAATGGCATATCCCGAAACTGCTGCACTACTGATTGATTTAATCTCGCAGAAACTACAAGATACCGGCGAGGCTACTTGGACTGACACTGAGATACTGCTTTACTTCCCCGAGATGTTAAGGAAAATATCTCAGTTCTCTCCTCATATCCGTATGCTTGAGTTCTTGATTGAATCAAGGCGAGGAACAGCCAGTGAGACATTAGCCAACTACCTAGTGGATGATGTTGCCGACCAATTTGTAGCTGGTGATGTAGGAAAGATAGCCTATAATGTAACTGACAGGACGTGGGCTTATATTAAGACTCATACCGATGCCACAAAGATAGGGGTTGGTAACGATATATTTGCAGATGGGGAAAGCTACCGCATTTTCAATAAGAACTGTAACCACCAAAAGGAGCTTTACATAGGTGAACTCACCGACTGGCTCTGGATAGATAAGATTGAGTTTCCAGCAATGGAAGACCCGCCCAGATTAGTCAAGTGGATTGAGCGGGGCAGGGATGTTATCCGACTGGATATAGACGAAGAGCCAGATGACACTTCGGTAGCTACTGCCAAGAAACAAGTCTGGGTATTCTTTGCTTTAAGGCACAAGATTTCCCAGCTTACTGACCTAGAGGCCAAGAGTGTCGCTGCCGTAGTAGGTGCCACATCAATGGGTTTAACAGGAACTCAGGTTAGCACTACGATTGAGATGGGGCAGGAGTTTACTATCGCCAATGAGAGGTCAAGGGGTATTTATGTTCTCACGGCCAATGCTACTACAGGTGCTGACCAAACAGCAACTATTCACTTCTGGCCACCCCTTGAAAGTAGCGTTGATACCAATGAGGTCATAACCTTTATACCGTCTACCCTTACGCCTAGACTTGAGGGTATCTTTACTGACCTAGTAGTGGGTAAATCTCTGATGGCTAAGTCACCAAAGTATCTTAACCAGATAAATAAAGGCGGTCCAAGGACATATTCGGCAACATATCAAATAGGCAAGGACATTTATGAATCAGCAGAAGAGGAGTTGGAATCTTTAAGAGGTTTCACTGCTCCTAGCATCGCCCTGCCGTAAGGAGTTATTGTGAGGACAGACGCTACACTCCAAGCAGCTCAAAAACTTATGGGGGATGCTAAGGCAAGAATTATTCTGTCAAAGGCAGGGGAGGATACTAAGACTTATTACATTGACTCTGGCACTGACAGGATAATGGCACTGAACCACACCGAGCAGGAGTGGTCTCAGGTGGCTTTAGCAGTTCTTCAGGACTCCGATGCCACTATAGCCGGCTTGGATTTTGGGGGTTATAAAGCACTCGTCTACTGGGGTTATGGTGCAAACTATTCCCTATGTGCTCCGCTCTGGTGTATCGCTCATAAGACAGACTCTCGCAGTGGTAGTATTATAACTGCTCTAAGTCTGGCGGGCACATTCAACCTGATGAATGAAGACAGGGCTTCAACCTCCTTTATCCCTGACCATAACGATGCCAAGACGGTTAAGGATTTACTCAGAGAACTCTGTGCCGGGCAGTTTTCAGTTTGGGTAGCTAACACAGCTTACTCTGTAGGGGATTTCGTCAGAGCTACTACAACCAACGGCAAGGTCTTCAAGTGTACTGCTATAGCTGGTGATGAGAAGTCAGGTACTTCCGAGCCGACTTGGGATACTGAGGTTGGTAATACCACTGTGGATGACCAAGTAACTTGGACTTGTCGTGGTGGGGAGATGACTTCTTACTCACACGTTAAGGCTTATACAGCTACCTTTGATGACACTACTGGCATTATTGATACCTTTGCACCTAAAGATTCATTCAGGGTTTACCTCAATGACAGCAGACTATCTAAAATCAAAGGGCTTATGAGGCACATAGGCTATAAGGTTAGAGTGGAAGGGGATGAGGAACTTCACTTCTTTATACCGGTAACTTCTGGCTCTACCTATGATGAAGAGTATAATGATGCGGTTACAGGGCATAACTTCTTTGAAAAGGGAGTAAGGAAGCGGGTAATAATTCCAGGCTACTTTGTCGTATCTTCTCACCCAGACCACCTATCTCCCTTTGCTGGCTTCACTGGCTTTGCCAAGGATAGCGGTTATGATGCTCTGCCTACAGATTTACAGAAGAGAATCTATAAGTATTTCAGAGTAACCAGTAATGCTCAATGCACCTCCATAGCTGGCAATCTTCTGATACACAAGCAAATAGACGCTGAGAAGGGACACGGCTTTGCTATTATGAACTGCTTGCAGGAAGTCTTTGACTATGTAAATATAACCGACTCAAAGGTAGGTGATACCAGAGCTGGTACTATAGGCTATATCAATAGGAAGTATCTGGCTACCGGAAGACCTGAAGACTTCTCGATGCAGTTCAGGTTTGGTAGTGTAGCCCCAGGCCAATATCTAGGGACTATGCCTCCAGCAGAGACTGGAATATCCACAGCAGCATTGGCTATCGGGCAGATGTCATTGTGGGATGCGGTAAATGCTATCTTCGCTGGCGACCCTGAGATTGGCTGGCCAGGGCTTAATACTTTACTACCTGGTTTTGATGATAGTATTCAGGAAGCGAAGGATGAGATTACCCAGATTGAACCCGATGCTGGTATCCCCTCTGGTGGCACAGATGGTGGAGTAAATTGGAGAAGTATATTTGATGGCTCGACGGATACACCGACTTCAGTAGCTTGGGCTTTAGAGACTGGATTACCCTTTACGCTTTCTGGCTCACCATTCCTTTCACCTGTTATAGAGGAAGTTCCTAATGTCTTTGTAGTCTATATTATTGATAGTGGAACGAACTTCTGGAAATATAATATCACAGAAAAGGAATGGACTAAATTAGCTTCACCTTTCTATACTGGTGCGGGGTCAGCCATACGGAATTTAGTACCAAATCCGCTGGGTACTAAATTGGCGTGTATATCAGAATGTACGGTCAGCCAGCGAGGAGGTAGGCGAATTGAAGTCTATACTATTGGCTTGGATACTTGGGCTGCTTCGGGGCAAGTCCCCAATATGGATGATGAGACTCCTACTAGCCAAACTACTGTTGTTATGGGCTTAGTTTGGGCTGATGCGCAGACTATTTGGTGTTGGGCTTCACGAGCTATTGCTACTACCAAAGATTATACCCGTTGTATTAAGTACACGGTGGGTGGTTCGTTCACTATTTTTGCTGCTCTTCTTAATGGTAGTTTAGCCCAAGCCTCGCCGGCAAACGCTGCTATAAATGCAGCAGGCACTGTTATCTATGGTTCTCGTATTGGTGCTACGCTTAGGGGTTACGCTAAATACACAATCGCTGGTGATAGCTATGACAATACGGGTGTTTTGACTTCGGGGAGTAATTTTGCTGCGGCAGTTGATAGGGACAAACTCTGGTATGTAGCCGACGCAACACAAAGACCTGGTTATATTGATACTGCTGATGACAGTGAGAATGATAATCAGTTTGCTGTGAACCCGGAAAGGACTGATGCTTTGGGTGGTCAGTTTGGTGTTAGTGATGACGGAACCACAATGATAGTCTATGCGAAAACTCTTGCCCCCGAGCTGATGTCAGTAATAGCAGGTGGCACATATCTACTGGCGACTTTATATGCTAGTGGCTGGACACCAGTAACTATAGAAAAGCCAGATGACGATTATGCTGTTTCAATCGTCAATACTGCTGATAATGTTACCTTAGTCTTTGACCATTCTGTTCGAACAACACTCTGGGATGGTACTTGGAAGTTCTATTATCCGCAGACTGGAGATGAAACGCAAGTAAAGATAAAAGTGGGGATAAGCTAGGATGCCCGCAAAGAATAAAGTTATTGAAAGTATCAAGAGACTACTCAATGCTCACGTATTCAGGCACGAGAAGGATGGGGCTGATGAGATAAGCCTAACTGGATTATCGGGCGACCCTGCGGATACAATCAATGAGTCTCTACTTACTACTCAGAATGATATCATCGTGCGTGGTGCCAGTATAGCCGAGAGATTAAACATCGCCGCCAGCCGGATAGTAGGCCGAAAATCCAGTGGCAATGTAGTAGGCTTGACTGCCGCCGAAGTGGTGGGTATCATCACTGGAACGATTAAAGCCACCGATGTAGAAGTATCAGAACTGAGCGCGGCAACTTATGACGATGTTCAGGATTATATCAACTTCTTTGGGGACAGGACGCTTCTTTCGGGTGGTGGTATAACAGATAATGGGGATGGTACAGTTGCGATAGCTTCTCTTACGGCATGGAGTGCAGTTAGCAACTCCGAAACTGCTGTAGGGAAATTCTTTGACTGGGCAGGTGGGAATACTCCATCCCTTACCGATATGACCACAAATTACATCTACTTGGATTATAATGGTGGTACTCCCCAATTAGTAGTGGCAACTAGCATCCTTACTCATGGCTTCAAGTTAGACCACATCCATGTAGGTACAGCGTTCAGGGATGAGACTGAGACTCATTTTCATAAA